>Ga0182021_10000036_pt1 | contig 113348 bp, 114 predicted proteins | sample 612E3MmetaG_FD_120493 | JGI IMG/M metagenome (GOLD analysis project Ga0182021, IMG submission 120493) | Permafrost microbial communities from Stordalen Mire, Sweden - 612E3M metaG (Illumina Assembly) | ecosystem: Environmental > Terrestrial > Soil > Wetlands > Permafrost | place: Sweden... | reverse complement strand
CTCCTGCTCCTCACCCCCGGCATCGTCCGCCCCCAGTTCTACTACTTCGGGCGGAACAAGGTGCAGTACACGGATTTCGAATGGCACGTCCTCAAGACGGACCACTTCGACATCTACTACTACCCTGAAATGAAAGACCTTGCGGAACGGGGGGCTTCCTTTGCCGAGGAATCCTACAGTGTGCTGGAGGCGAAGTTCAACCACACGCTGAACACCCGCGTTCCCCTCATCTTCTACAGCTCTCACCTCCATTTCGAACAGACCAACACGACGGGGGGATTCATCCCCGAAGGGATCGGAGGGTTCTTCGAGTTCCTGAAAGGGCGGGTGGTGATCCCCTCCGACGGCTCCACGGCCCAGTTCCGCCACGTCATCCGGCACGAGCTCGTGCATGTGTTCATGACCAGCAAGGTCAACCGCATGCTGAGCGACCACAGGAAGACTTCCGACCGTGAGCCGCCGCTCTGGTTCACCGAAGGGCTCGCTGAGTACTGGTCCACGGCCTGGGACGCCCAGGCGGAGATGGTCATGCGCGACGCCGTGCTCAACGGCACCGCGGTCGGCCTGGACGACATGGACCGTATCTACGGCTCGTTCCAGATGTACAAGGAAGGACAGAACGCCCTCCAGTTCCTTTCCTCGAAATACGGCGAACAGAAGATCCTGCTGCTCATGGAGAACCTCTGGAAGGAGACCTCCTTCAGCGACATTTTCAAGCTCACCATCGGGAAGAATTACCGGGAGTTCGACGAGGAATGGCTCTACGCGCTCAAGAAGCGCTACTACCCGCTCATGGCATCCACCGACGCGCCGAGCAGGGCAGCGCGGACGCTGGCCCGCGAGGGTTTCAACTCCAAGCCGGTGGCGTTCGAGCACGATTCTCTCCGCGAGGTCTATTTCATCGGGAACCGCACCGGCTATTCCGGCATCTACAGGCGGAGCCTCGATTCCGAGAATAAGGAGGACCAGGGAAGGGTCGTCCTCGAAGGGGAGCGCACCGACGAACTCGAGGCGTTCCACCTCATGCGCGGGAGGATCGACGTGTCACGCGACGGCATCCTTGCCTTCGTGACGAAAAGCGGGGAAAACGATGCGCTGCACCTGTACGACACGAGGCAGGAAGAGCTGGGTCAGTCGTTCCAGTGGCCGTCCATCGTCAGCATGGGTTCCGTGAGCTGGTCTCCCGACGGGAAACGGATCGCGTTTTCGGCGATTGACAAGGGAGGCAACAGCGACCTGTACATGTACGACACGGACCGGGGGGATCTGACGAGACTGACGGACGACTACTACGACGACCGCGACCCGGCCTGGTCCCCCGATGGACGCGTGATCGCCTTCAGCTCCGATAGAACCCCGTTCGGATCGAAGGGCGTGTACAACCTGTTTCTGTACACCGTGGCAACGGGCGGAATCGATTACCTGACCTACGGACCCGAGAGCACGGAATCGCCTGCCTGGTCGAAGGATGGATCGTCCCTCGCCTTTACTTCGGAAGCGGGCGGTGTTCAGAACATCTGGATGATGCCGATGGGCCCGGCAGCCCCCGGAACCCTCCGGACTGCCCGCCAGATCACCCGGTTCACCACCTCGGCATTCGATCCGGCGTGGACCAGTGCCGGCGAGCTGGTATTTTCCGCGTTCGAGAAATTCAGCTTTCAGCTCCGAATGATCCGCAACGTCAGGGCTGTCTACGACACGTCGTCGATCGGCAGGGGCTTCGACCTGGCCATGAAGGAGAAGCCCTGGGAGGCAAAAACCGTCGCGGGCCGGGCGTCCCTGCAGCGCCTGCGGTACCGCGGCGAATACAGCCTGGACATCGCCGAGAGCGCCATCTCCACCGATCCCGTGTTCGGAACAGCCGGAGGCGCCTTCGTCTCGCTCAGCGACTTGCTGGGGAACGAGCAGTACTATTTCCTCCTGTACAACACCGCCGAGTCCCAATCGGAATTCCTCTCCAGCTTCAACATCGCGATCTCCCGGATTTCGCTGGGTCAGCGGACGAACTACGCCTATGGCATCTACCGGTTTGCGGGAAGGCGGTACGATCTGACCGACAGGGACGAGTTCTTCTACGAGCGCGTCTTCGGAGGCTACCTCGCGCTCAGCTATCCGATCACGATGTTTGAGCGCATCGAGACCTCCGTGAGCCTCAGCAACTCCACCAAGGAGGTGGACACGCAGATCGAAGACCGCAAGGCGCTTCTCCTGTCGAACTCCATTTCCTTCGTGCACGACAATTCCCTCTGGGGTCCCAGCGGACCGCTTGACGGCACAAGGTTCAATCTCACGCTCGCCTTCACCTCGGACATCCAGTACTCCAATGTGAACTACTTCTCCGTGATCGCCGATTACCGGCACTACCTGAGGCTGGCCAGGCGCAGCGCGCTCGCGACCCGTCTCTGGCTGTTCTACAACAACGGGAAGGAATCGAGGCGGTTTGTCATGGGCGGGAGCTGGGACCTCCGCGGGTATCCGCGCTGGAGCATCCGCGGAGAGAAGCTCTGGCTCGTGAGCAACGAGCTCCGGTTCCCCTTCCTCGACCAGCTGTCCTTCCAGTTCCCTTTCGGCGGGCTGGGTTTCTGGGGATTCCGCGGCGCGCTGTTCTTCGACGCGGGGAGCGCGTGGGATGACAGGTACACAGTAACTCTCGGCAGCATGGGCGGCGGCCTCCGGCTGAACCTCGGAGGCTTCCTGGTCCTGCGCTACGATGTCGGCAAGAGGATCGAGAACAACTTCACACAGATTCAACCCGACTGGTTCCAGCAGTTCTTCTTCGGATGGGATTTCTGAACGCGGGTCATCCTATGCGCTCATTCTTCTGTCACGGTGCGGCCATGCTCCTGGTCTCGCTCGCCGCGGGCTGCAGCGGGCTGCGCATGGATCGCCCGGTCATACCGCAACGGGACGATTGGCCGACAGCCGGACGAACCAACAGCCGCCTCGCCTCAACGGCCGGAACTCTCAAGCCGCCGCTCCGCCAGGCATGGGAGGTGGATCTTGCCGCAGGATTCGGAAGCGGCTCACCCCTCGTGATCGACACTCTGGTGCTCACCGGCAACCTCAGGGGGGAGCTGTGCGCCGTCAACCTGAGGACGGGGAAAAAGATCGGTTCCATTCACCTGGGGGATGCGGTGCCGGGTTCCCCCGTTGTTGAGGGAAGCATCGCCTACCTGCCTCTGACCGGCTCCGGGGAATCGCTCGTTGCATTCAACCTCAATGAAGGTAAGACGGCATGGAGGGAGTCGCACGGGGATGTGGAAATGTCACCATTGCTGAAGGACCGTAAGCTCTACTTTGGCACCACGGGCGGAGAAGTGTACTGCCTCGACTGTGTGACGGGCGCCATGGTCTGGAAGTACGAAATTCCCGAGAATACAATGTTTCTGGGGTTCAGGGCAACTCCCGCGGCACTCGACAGCCTCGTGTTCTTCGGTGACGACGGCGGCATCCTGTACGCCTTCTCCGCTGCAACCGGGTCTCTCCGGTGGCGGACCCCGGCAGGAGGCGGCGTGGCGGCTGGAATCGCGGTGGCCGAGGGAGTGGTCGTGGCAGGCACGATCGGGGGAACGCTTCTCGGCTGTGACGCGTCATCAGGGAGAGTGCGATGGCGCTATGACGCGGGTGCCCCCCTGTATGCTGCCCCCGTGGGATCGGGCGACACGGTCTATGCAGGTTCCCTCAGCGGGGTCGTGCACGCGGTCCGCTGCACGGATGGAAGAGGTATCTGGAAGACCGCTCTGGAAGGCCCGATCAACGCCGCAGCACTCGTTTCAGGGGATTATCTCTATGTCGGGACGCTCAAGAAGCATATCGTCGGCCTGCTCCGTTGGGATGGAAGCCAGGTCTGGAGCCAGGACGTCGACGGACGGATCAAGACCGCGCCTGCGGCAGCCTACGGAAGACTGCTCGTGGCGACCGACGAGCACACGATGGTCTGTTACGTGGAGGGAAGCCAGTGAAGATCTCCGTGCTGGCACTCTGTATTATCGGGGCATCCGCACAGTTCGCCGCGGCCCAGGAGAGGGATACTTCCGCAAGCCTGACCCAGCCAGGGATGCAAGGAATGACGGGGGGCGAATCTCTCAGGATCCTGGGGTCTCTGAGCATTCTCTCCACCCCGGACAGCGCCCAGGTCACAATCGATTCCGCGCGGGCAGGCGTCACCCCGCTCCTGATCGATTCTCTCAAGCCGGGGCGGCACGTTCTTCGCCTTTCAGGCGGCGATCCTGACAACTGGCTGGAATATCCCGTCATTGATACCGTGGTCGTCTCGGGCGGCGAGCTTAAGACGCTAAAGTATGTCATCGAGACACGGTACGCGCTGTCATCGATGCCGTCGGGAGCGGCCGTATTCATCGGCGAATCTCCCGCCGGCATCACGCCCACGATCCTGAAGATCCCCCCCACCGGTGGAGAGGCCATCTCGATCCGGCTGAAGGGGTTCGAGACGGCGGGAGTGGATCTCGCCGGGGCATCGCGGGGAGCACTAATGGTGCGCCTTCACCGGATCTGGTCACCGGATTCAGCAGGGGGAGTTTCGGGGGTTTCGATGATGCCGGTGAGGCGGAGCCCCCTGCGGCTCTACGCCTCCGCTTTAGGAGCGATCATTGCCGGAGCGGCAGCGGCATATTTCAAGATTCAGGCCGACAACCAGAATGACCTGTATCTTCTGACGGGAGATCCGGCAGCCTGGTCCAAGGTGCGGAAATACGATACCATTTCAGCACTCTCGCTTACTGCCGCACAGATCGGCATCGGTCTATTGGCGTTTTTCCTCCTTTCGGAGTAGCCAGGCCGAATAGCGGACCTCCGGGGGGGTGCCTACTGGTCTGCAGGGGCGGAAGGAGGGTGAGTGGGGGGGGAGAAATGTCCGGTTACGGCGTCAGTTTCTTGACTTTGTTGATTGGACAGGGTATATTTTTCGGATGAAGTATCCGTCACTCCGAGTGAAGACACCTCCCCGACCATGACCGACGTCTCCATTGCTTCGACGGTAAAAGAGGATGTGGATTTCCTTAGGAATGTCCCCATCCTCAGTGACCTCGAACCGGTCGATCTCGAAACGATCGTCCGAGTCGGGGTTCGAAAGAAGTACAAGAAAGGCAGTATCATTCTGCTGGAGGAAGAGGCCGGGGCGGCGCTATTCGTCATCATCTCCGGCAAGGTCAAGATTGTCAGGATGGATGATGACGGCAGGGAGGTGATACTCTCCATCCTCGGGGAGAGCGATTTTTTCGGCGAAATGGCGATTCTGGACGGACTCGCCCGCTCGGCCAGCGTGGTAGCGATCACGAAGTCCGAACTGTTCATGATCCACCGCCGCGATTTCCTCAAGTTGCTGCACGATTTCCCGTCGGTGGCGATCGCGCTCCTCAAGGAGCTCACGATGCGCCTCCGGAAGGCGGACGCTCAGATCAAAAGCCTCTCCTTAAAGGATGCGACGGGGCGGGTGGCCAATGTGGTGTTGCAGCTGGCCGACGACATCGGCCGGATTCGCAAGGGACGGGTGGAAATCGATGAGCTCCCGTTGCAGCAGGACCTTGCAAACATGGCGGGAACATCGCGCGAAACCATCTCGCGCATGATCCATGCCTTTATTCGCGAGGGGCATCTGGAAATCGAACGGGGCAAGCTCATCATCAACGACTACGAGAAATTCAAAACGCGGTATCTCTGATCCGCAACTCCGTTCTTTTTGAAGTGTCAGCCGGCGTCGCATGGACGGCAAAGCCGATCTCCATCTCCATACGCTCTACTCCGACGGCGCTCTCCCCCCGCGCGACCTTCTTGAGCAGGCCCGGTTGGCCGGGCTGACCACCATCAGCATCACCGATCACGATAACACCGGCGGTTTGCAGGAGGCTCAGGCCCAGGGTGCGCTGCTGGGGATCGAGGTGATCCCGGGAGTCGAGTTGAGCACCTCCGTCAATGGCCAGGACATCCACCTGCTGGGGTATTTTTTCGACTCCGGGGACCGTATCCTGCAGGAGTACCTGGCCTTGTTCCGGACGGAGCGGCACCATCGTGCGGAACGAATCGTGCGGAGGCTGAACGAGCTGAAGATACCGCTCTCTTTTGAGGCTGTCATATCGCGCGCCGGGGGTGGGTCCATCGGCAGGCCGCATATCGCTACCGCCCTCGTTGAAGAAGGGTTTATTGAAAGCTACCAGGAGGCGTTCGCGCGCTATTTGGGGTTCGGACGTCCCGCGTACGAGCGGAAGTACCAGATTACCCCCCGCGAAGCAGTCAGACTGCTGGCAGAAGCGGGCGGCCTCTCATTCATCGCGCACCCGGGAAACGCTATTGACGAACGGGTGCTGCTCGCTCTCATCAAGGAAGGCGTTGACGGCATCGAAGTTGTCCATCCGTCCCACTCGGCGGAACGGACGGCATACTACCGCGGAATTGCTGAAGAGTATTTTCTTCTTACAAGCGGAGGATCCGATTTCCACGGTGGACGGAAAAACGACACGGATGCCCTTGGCAGGTTCACCATCTCCACGGAGGCTGTCTCGGTCATGAGGCGCCGCCTGCGGTAGGATGGTTCTTCTCCCCATAGTCAAACAGCAGCAGGAACACAGGTCGTGAACACAGTTCAGGGTAACCTCTCCGCCGGAGGGCTACGCTTCGGGATCGCCGTCAGCAGGTTCAATTCCCTGGTCACACAGCGGCTGCTGGAGGGAGCTGTCGACTGCCTGACGCGCCACGGGGCGGACAGCGGCGCCATCACGGCTGTCTACTGTCCCGGCTCCTTCGAGATTCCCCAGGTGGCACTGCAGATGGCGAAGAGCGGACGGTTCGATGCCGTGCTCTGCCTCGGCTGTGTGATCCGCGGGGAGACACCACACTTCGATTACATCGCGGCCGAAGCTGCGAAGGGAGTCAGCCAGGTCGCCCTGCAGACCGGCGTCCCCACCGCCTTCGGCGTCCTCACGACAGAGACGCTGGAACAGGCTCTCGAACGGGCGGGGGCGAAGGGGGGGAACAAGGGATGGGACGCTGCACTGACGGCCATCGAGCTCGTCCAGGTGGCGCGATCCCTGGCGGAGAGAGCGTGACAGTGAACCCCAGGGGATCCGGGGAACACGGCAAGCCGCCGGAGTTGCGGGGAACACTGGTCGGGGGGTCATGAATCGACGAGGGTGCTGTCTGCTTCTGGCGCTCGCCGGTAGTGTAGTCTTCACTGCGGCGTCGCAGAGTGTCGGAACCTGGAAGAACTACACGTCCATGAAGGACGTGCAGGGAATTGCGCGAAGCGGAAGCTCCTACTGGGCCGCGACGAACGGCGGGCTGTTCCGGTGGCGCGAGGGGAGCAGCGAATTCCAGCGGCTGACGAACGCCGAGGGACTGCAGAGCACGGCGTTGACGGCAATCAGTGTTGACCCCGACGGCGCTGTCTGGTCCGGCAGCGCAACCGGCTTCATCCACGTCTTACAACCTTCAACCGGACTTCTCCGGATCATACGCGATATCGCCACGGCAAGCGAAACGAACAAGCAGATCAATGCCATCACCGTTGCCGGCGACACCGTGCTTCTGTGCACTGATTTCGGATTGAGCACGTTCCGGAGGGGGAAATTCGAGTTCGGCGAGACCTACACGCGATTCGCCAGCATCCCGGCAGGCACGCGGATCTCCGTTCGTTGCGCCGTCATCTACGGCGGGCGGGTCTGGGCAGGAATCTCGGACGGCTTTTCCACCCGGGGTGTGGCGTCGGCCGCGCTGGACGGCCGCAACCTCCTCGTAGCGGAAAACTGGACACTTGACCCGCTGGGGACGGACAGCCCCCTGGTGCTCTGTCTTGCTCTCGCCAACGGCCGCCTGTATGCGGGCTCGGCGAACGGACTGTTCGATCTGGAGCCGGGGGGGTGGACAGAGATTCCGGCGTTTCACGGCCGGGCGATCGTGAGCATGGCAGGCTTCGCAGACCACCTGTTGCTGGCAACGAGGAGCTTCGAGGTTTTTTCGCTGGACCTGTCCGGCGGCTTCAGGCGGATCGGTCCGCTGCTTCCGTTCATTCCCACATCGCTTACCGCGAATGCCGGCGGCGCTCCCGTCGCCGGCTCTCTTCAGGGGGGCATTCTCACCCTCGATTCTGCCTGGACAGCGCACATCCCGAACGGGCCGAATTCCAACCAGTTCTCCAGCGTCACCGTTGATGCCAACGGAGTCGTCTGGGGCGCCTCAGGCTCCTCAACGGGGGCCGGGATGTACCGGTTTGACGGACAAACCTGGACCTCGTTCATGAAGGAAACAAGCGCGCTGCCCGTGAACGAGGTATACAGGGTCTCCACCGCCTGCAACGGCTCGGTCTGGGGAAGCATGTGGGGGCGGGGCGTGGCGGAGTTTCCGGGGGGCGGGACGACGCTCGATTCCTCGCATGTCTACCATTATAATGTCGGCATGGTGGGAGTGGCCGACAATGACCTCGGAGGGGCGCCCAAGTACATCGTGACCAGCAACGTTGTATGCGACGGTCACAGCAATACCTGGTTCTCCATCCTCGGCGCGCTGAACAAGAATCTGCTCGCGGTCCGGAAGCCCGACAACACCTGGAGATTCGTCCCGGTTATCTACAACGGGACGAAGATCACCAACCTGGTCGAATCGGCTGTGGACCGTGTGCTCGCCGTCGACGGACAGGACAATCTGTGGGCGGTTGTCCGCGATCCGGCCTATGCGGGGGTTGTCTGCCTGCAGAATCAGGGCGTTGTCGACAGCACGGCAAGGGTTCTGATAACGTCGGCCAACGGGCTGCCGAGCGACAACGTCCAGACGATTGTCGTGGACCGCGACAACGCCGTCTGGGTGGGGACAGACCGCGGCATCGGCATCATCCTGGACCCGGCCAACCCGTTGAGGAACGGGGCCATCGCCGCATACAAGCCGCTCCTGGGGATCACGGTGAACACGATTGCGGTCGATCCTCTGAACCAGAAGTGGGTGGGGACCCCTGAGGGGGTTGTGGTGCTCACACCCGACGGGACTCAGCAGCTGGCATCGTACACGGTCGACAACACCAACGGGCAATTGATCGAAGACAACATTCGGAGCATTGCGGTGGCCCCGAAATCGGGGACCGTCTATTTCGGAACGGCCTCCGGCCTCGCCAGCCTGACGACGAGTGCGGCGGCCCCGGTGGAGACTCCGGGAGGTCTCAGACTGTATCCGAACCCGTACCGGATTCCGGCGGCTTCACCGCTGACGATCGACGGACTGCTGCAGGATTCGCAGATCAAAGTGCTCACTGCAAGCGGGTCGCTCGTCAGGGACCTGAAGACCCCCGGCGGGCGGATCGGGTTCTGGGACGGCAAGGATGATCATGGGGCTGATGTGGCATCGGGCATCTATTTCATCGTCGGGTATACCGAGGACGGAAGCATCGTCAAGGGCAAGGTGGCGGTATTGAGGAAGTAGGCGACGGGAGTGCCTGTCGCTCTGAAGGGTGTCCGCGGGGAGACCGGAACCGCGGGGTCCATCATCACGGTCACGTTCAACAATCATTGTTCCTGCAGCTAGGAGGGTCTGGATCTTGGACAACAATGGCTACAAAGACGAGATTTTCACGAAGCGGGTGAGGGCAGGCAAGCGCACCTATTTTTTCGATGTTAAAGCGACAAAATCGGAAAAGGACTTCTACATCACCATCACCGAGAGCAAACGCGTCGGCGATGATGAATACGAGAAGCACAAGATCTTCCTCTACAAGGAAGATTTTGAGAAGTTCCGCGAGGCCCTGGACGAAACGGTGGAGCACGTTCAGAGCCAGCTCCTTGAGCATGCGGATCCGCAGCCCAAGGCCGAAGCCTGACGTCAAGGGCCCGTACGTTTCAACCTCCTCCCCTCCGGTGCTCGCCGGTGATCGTTGCGGCAGTGCCCTTCTTTTCCAGTCGTGCTCTTTGATGCGGGCGATCCTCTTCACCGTCCCGGCCTCTTCTCGGGGACGGTGAAGGGCTTTCGCACGCCCTGCCCCGCAGCCTGCGCGTCAGAGCGCGCGTGAGCGTCCTTCCCGGTACCAGCCCCCCCCATGCAGGTCCGGACCCCATCCCATGAGGCGAGACCGCAGTTGTTGACACTCGACCGAGAATTGGGTATATTGTATCGCTTTTTTCTGCACGATGCGGTTCGTGCGGGACACCATGGTTACTTTCGTTGTCCGCGGGGGTCATGAAGATACACGTGGGAGGGTTAAGCGAAGGGATCTACGAGTACCGCTTTGACGAGACGGCAGCCGCACTGGGTCTGGGCGGAGAGTTTTCGGATGTTCACGTTGAAGCGCGGCTGGAAAAGCGCGGGGAAGAGTTTCTCCTGGAGTCCGGCATCCGGACTGCAATGCAGTGCACATGCGACCGCTGCCTTGCGGAGTACACGGAGGAGCTCGAGCATGATTACGTGATGCACTATCTGTACAGCGAGGCCGATGCGGGGCGCTTCGACCCCGCGGAGGTACTGGTCCTTGCACCGGGCGCCTCCTCGATCGACCTTGCCGACGACGTCCGGCAAACGGTGCTGGTTGCCGTGCCGCTGAAGCTGCTCTGCAAGCAGACGTGCAAGGGGCTGTGTCCGATGTGCGGCATAAACCTGAATGAGGGGTCATGCGGCTGCAGACCCGAACCGCCTGACTCCCGCTGGGACGCCCTGCGGACGTTCCGGGACAGGAGCAGCGGACAGGAATTTTGAGAACACGAGCCGGGCCCCACGGGGAACCATCCTGTGAGCCGGCGAAGGCAGATCAGCAAGGAGCACGGAGCGTATGCCGAACCCAAAACGTCGTCATTCCAAGTCCCGCGGACGCAAGCGCCGCACGCACTACAAAGCCACTGCGGCGGCGGTTTCGGAATGCCCGAATTGCCATACGCAGAAACTTCCCCACCGTGCCTGTCCGAACTGCGGCTTCTACAATGGCCGCACAATCACGGTCCCCAAGAAAGCCTAACCCGTCGGGCCACCCTCCCTCCGGCTCCATGAACGGCATCCAGCGGGCACCTCGGTCTCACGCTTCCTTCCGGAACGTCGTTGACCAATGTCGGTTCTGAAATACGAGTCGTGGTCGATGCGATGGGGGGTGATTTTGCCCCCTCCTGCGTCGTCCGGGGCGCCCTCGACGCCCTCAGGGAACGTCCGGGGGCATTCTCGGTGATCCTCGTCGGAGACCGGGATCGCATCGGCGCGGAGCTGGATGCGGCAGGGCCCCGGGGAGCCGGGCGGACTTCTCCCGCGGTGGAGCACGCGGCAGAAGTCATCGACATGAGCGATGCTCCGGCCGCGGCCGTGAAGTCCAAGAAAGACTCTTCCATCTCGGTCGGGCTGCTGATGCAGCGGAACGGACGGGCGGAGGCATTTGTCAGCGCAGGAAACACCGGAGCGGTTCTTTCCGCTGCAACATTGATCCTGGGCAGGCTCCCGAAGGTCGGGCGGCCGACCATCGGCGCGCTGCTCCCCACGGCGAAGAAGCCGTGCCTGCTGGTGGATGCCGGGGCCAACGTGGACTGCAAACCCAGGCACCTGTTTGAATTCGGCATCATGGGTACGCTGTACGCCGGCACGATGCTCGGGATCTCCTCCCCCACGGTGGGCCTGCTCAACATCGGGGAGGAGGACTCCAAGGGAAATGAAGCCGTGCGGGAGGCATACAGGATGTTTGCGGGCAGTTCCCTTGTGTTCAAGGGCAACGTGGAGGGCAGCGACGTCCTCAAGGGGGAGGTGGACGTCGTTGTCTGCGACGGCTTCACCGGAAACATCCTGCTGAAATTCGGGGAAAGCATTCCGGCGTTCTTCAAGGCCAAGTTCACGCAGCGTGCGGCTCACAACCCCGTCCGGAAAGCAGTCGCCCTGCTCGCCCGGAGCAGCCTCAGGAGCATCATGAAGGAGATGGATTACCAGGAAGCCGGGGGAGTCCCTGTTTTGGGCGTGAACGGGGTGGCGATCATCGGCCACGGCCGCTCGACGCCGAAAGCCATCAAGAACATGATCTTCCGGGCTCAGGAGATGGCAGCGCGCGGGGTCCACCGCCAGATCGCGGAATCCATTGCGCGTTTCCAGACAGACGAACACTAACCGGGGCAGCCCCGCGGGGCACCCCGACGACAAGGAACAGGAAATGGGAAACACGCGTGCGACGATCAGCGCGGTCGGCCACTATGCGCCGCCGGACGTGCTGACCAACGCCGATCTCGAGAAGATGGTCGACACAAGCGACGAATGGATCAGGACGCGCACAGGGATTTCCGAACGCCGCATGCTGGTGAACGGTGCGAGTTCCGACATGGGCGCAAGGGCCGTGGAGGCGATGTTGAAAAACCGCGGCATGACGGCTGCGGACATTGACCTGATCATCTGCTCCACGGTGACGCCCGACATGTTTTTCCCTTCGACCGCCTGCCTCATCCAGGAGAAGACCGGCGCGAAGAACGCCTGGGGGTTCGACCTCTCGGGCGCCTGTTCCGGATTCATCTTCGGACTGGTCACCGCGGCTCAGTTCGTTGAAACCGGGAAGTGCAGGAACGCAGTCGTCGTGGGAGCCGACAAGATGAGCTCCATCACCGATTACACGGACCGCAACAACTGCATATTGTTCGGGGATGCAGCGGGCGCGGTCCTGGTAGAGCCTTCCCCCGAACCCGGCGCGGGCATCATCGACAGCATCGTACGGACCGACGGCTCGGGCGGGAAGTACCTGAATCTGAAGGCCGGCGGCAGCGCCATGCCCGCCACCCGCGAAACCGTGGATCGCCGGCTCCACTATCTGTACCAGGACGGGAGGGCCGTCTTCAAGGTCGCCGTGATCGCCATGGCCGACATCTCCGCGGAGATTCTGGAGCGGAACGGGCTGACCGGCGCCGATGTGGACTGGCTTGTGCCGCATCAGGCCAACCTGCGCATCATCGACGCCACTGCCAACAGGATGGGCCTGGACCGGAAGAAGGTGATGATCAACATCGACAGGTACGGCAACACCACGGCCGCGACGATCCCGCTGTGCCTGTCGGAATGGTGGCAGTGCGGAAAACTGAAAAAGGGGCAGACCATCGTGCTTGCCAGCTTCGGCGCCGGCTACACCTGGGGCTCAACGCTCATCAAGTGGACCGCTGACGACGCGGCGGCCTCCTGACATGGCCACGACGGCGTGGGTGTTTCCAGGACAGGGGTCCCAGTACGTCGGGATGTGCTCCGACTGCGCAGCCATGGACAGCAGGGCCCGCGAGCTCCTGGAGCGCGCGGACGCCATCCTCGGGTTCCCGCTCAGCAGCGTGATGTTTCAGGGTCCGGAAGAGGATCTCCGGCAGACGCGGAACACACAGCCTGCCATCTTCGTGCACAGCATCGTCCTCGCGTCGCTCATGGGCGGCGGCCGGCCGTCGATGGCGGCGGGGCACTCGCTCGGAGAGTATTCGGCGCTTGTCGTCTCCGGCTCCCTCACCTTCGAGGACGGCCTGCGCCTCGTGCGCCTGAGGGGTGAGCTCATGCAGCGCGCGGGAGAGCTGGAGCCCGGGACCATGGCCGCCATCATCGGGCTTGAGCCCGCCGCGGTCGAGAGCATCTGCCGCGACGCCTCGCAGGCGGGCATCGTCCAGGCAGCGAACTTCAACTCCCCGGGACAGATAGCGGTCTCCGGCTCCGTCGCCGGCGTCCGCGCGGCGATGGCCGCAGCCAGGCTTTGCGGGGCAAAGATGGTGAAAGAGCTTGTGGTCAGCGGCGCCTTCCACTCGCCGCTCATGCAGAGCGCGCAGCAGGGACTGCAGCACGCACTGGAGGACACCGTGATCGCCGATGCGCAGATCCCCGTCTATGCCAACGTGACGGCGGAGCCGGTCACCAGTGCAGGCGAGATCCGGGCCATGCTCCTCCGGCAGCTGACCAGTCCCGTGCGCTGGGACGAATCGGTGAGGAACATGGTTCGCGACGGGGCCTCGCGGTTCCTGGAGGTCGGCCCCGGCAAAGTCCTGCAGGGACTCATCCGGCGCATTGCGCCATCAGTAGAAGCAGATGGCGTTGAACGATATGCGGATCTTCAGGGGGATTGAGGACGTGCCAGAAGAGCAGCCGCCCCTCATCGTCAAGGGCTACACCATTTCGCCCGAACTTTTCAGCAGAGGGTTCCGCCCCGGCGGGGGGCCTTGCACCTGCACCTCGCGCTGCTGCGGAGGCGGGGTCTACGCTGACGTCCGCGAGCATGAACGGATCATGGAGCACAGGGATCTCATCAAGATGCATATGGATGAGACGCAGACCACGGACGAGAGCCGGTGGTTCGAGGAGGAGGCATTCGACCACGACGATTTCCCGTCGGGCCGGTGCATCGGCACCCAGGAGATCAACGACAAGTGCGCATTCCTGGACAGCCATGGGAAATGCTCGCTGCAAGTCGCGTCGGTTGCGGCAGGAAAGCACAAGTGGAGCCTGAAGCCCCTCTACTGCGTGCTGTTTCCGATCGAGATCAGCAACGGCGTCATCGGGTTCGACGATCTCCTTCAGGCAGAGGAGCATTGCTGCACGATCAGCACGGAGTTCACCGTCCCCCTCTTTGAGGGATGCCGGGAGGAGCTCGTGCATCTTCTGGGCGAAGACGGCTATGCCGCGATCGAGGGCCACTACGCCGCGTTGCGCGGGCAGGTACTTTCTGGAGGGAATCACCGGTGAGCGGAGCACTGCAGGGCAAGATCGCACTGGTCACAGGCGGGACCCGGGGAATCGGACGGGCGGTCGTCGAAGCGCTCGCCGCTGCCGGCGCTTCCGTCGACTTCACCTACCTGAGCTCGGCCCAGGCCGCCGGCGAGGTCGAGGCGGCAATCGCCGCTGCGGGCGGAACCGCGGCGGGCCACCAGGCCGACGCTGCCTCCTCCGCAGCTTCTCTCACCGTGGTGGAAGCTGTGCTGAAACAGCACGGGCGGGTGGACATTCTGGTGAACAACGCGGGGATCACGAGGGACAACCTGCTCATGAGAATGAGCGAGGACGACTGGGACCGGGTGATGGCGAACAATCTGAAGAGTGTCTTCAACTTCACGAAGGCTGTCTGCAGGCCCATGATGGGACAGCGCTCCGGGAAAATCATCAACATCACCTCCATTGTCGGCCTCACGGGGAACGCCGGACAGGCGAATTATGCCGCGTCAAAGGCCGGGATCATCGGATTCACAAAATCGGTTGCAAAAGAGCTGGCTTCTCGCAATATTCAAGTCAATGCTGTGGCCCCCGGGTATGTGGAGACCGACATGACCCGGAAGCTGACCCCCGAGCAAACCAAGGCGCTCACCGACTTGATCCCTCTCAAGCGGACCGCCAGGACCGCGGAGATCGCCGCTGTTGTGCGATTCCTTGCTTCTTCCGATGCGGAGTACATTACAGGACAGGTGATCAGGGTAGACGGCGGCATGAGCATGTAGGCTGACGGGTTTTGCATGGCACAGTTCATCAACACACATCAACCAGGAGGTCGCGTCATGGCTGACATTGAAGCAAAAGTCAAGGAGATCATCATCAACAAGCTCGGCGTGGAAGAGGGCCAGATCACGCCGGAAGCATCGTTCACCAACGATCTCGGTGCCGATTCGCTGGACATTGTGGAGCTTGTGATGGACTTTGAGAAAGCCTTCAACTTCAGCATCCCGGATGAGGACTATGAGAGCATCAAGACAGTGGGCGAGGCCGTAGGCTACATCAAGCAGAAGACCGGAGCCTGACCGTTTCCTGACACCATTCCACCTCCCGGCCGGGCCCTTCACGGACCGGCCGGGGGCATGCACACTCACGAACAAGGCTGGCATCATGAACGGCAAACGCAGGGTTGTTGTCACTGGCATGGGCGCGCTTACGCCGATCGGACTCACCGTGCCAGAGTACTGGAAGAACCTTGCGGCCGGGGTCAGCGGCGCGGCGCCCATCACGTATTTCGATGTTTCCGCGTTTGACACGAAGTTCGCCTGCGAGATCAAGGGCTTCAAGGCGGCGGAGTACCTCGGCAGGAAAGTGGCCCAGCGGACGGACCCCTTTTCACAGTATGCCCTTGTGGCCACCGATGAGGCGATTCGGGATTCGGGAATCGCCGTTGCCGGCGATGATCCGGACCGGTACGGCGTTGTGTTCGGCTCCGGAATCGGCGGCATGCTTACCTACGACACCCAGTTCCGCAACTACCACGAGGGAGGGCCCCGCCGCATCAGCCCGTTCTTCATCCCGATGCTGATCCCGGACATCGCCTGCGGACACATCTCTATCAAGTACGGCCTGAAGGGGCCGAATTTCGCAACGGTCTCGGCCTGCGCGACAGCCTCCCATGCGATAGGCGAGGCGTACCGGATCGTGCAGTACGGCGACGCCGATGTGATGGTGTGCGGGGGCGCCGAGGCCCCCATCACCCCGATGGGACTCGGAGGGTTCAACTCGATGAAGGCCCTCTCCACGCGCAATGACGAGCCGGAAAGGGCGAGCAGGCCGTTCGACATCGGCCGGGATGGTTTCGTCATGGGAGAAGGCGCCGGCGCCCTGATTCTGGAGGAGCTCGAGCACGCGCGTGCCCGGCACGCCACAATCCACGCGGAGATGATCGGCATCGGATTCACCGCCGACGCACACCATATCACCGCTCCGCCCGAGGGCGGAGACGGGGCAGTACGGTCCATGCTCCGCGCGCTGCGCGACGCGGGCATCACCCCCGGCCAGGTGGATTACATCAACGTGCACGGAACATCAACGCCACTCGGCGACATCAGCGAGACCAAGGCGATCAAGACCGTCTTTGGCGCAGCGGCCTCCTCCATCAGCATCAGCTCCACGAAATCCATGACTGGCCACCTCCTGGGCGCCGCAGGCGCCGTCGAGGCCATCGCCGCGATCCTCGCCATTACCCAGGACACGATCCCGCCGACGATCAATCTCGAGAACCCGGATCCGGAGTGCGATCTGAACTACACACCGAACAAGGCCGTCAAGCGAACGGTCCGCTACGCGCTGAGCAACACGTTCGGCTTCGGCGGCCACAACGCGAGCCTGGTCTTCAAAAAGTTCACGGACTGAGCGGAGCAGCAGCATGAGGCGGCCGATGGTCTTTCTCCGCCGGCTGTTCGCGAACCGCCGCCGCGCGACCCCCGAACGTCCCCTGTCCGACGAACAGCGCCGCCGGCTGGAACACCTCATCCGCTACACCATCCATCTGCCCGACCTCTTCGCCCAGGCCCTGGTCCACCGCTCGTATCTCCAGCGTCTCCCAACCAGCGCCTCTTCCAACGAACGTCTGGAGTTCCTCGGGGATTCCATTCTGAACCTGGTCGTGGCCGAGTACCTGTTCCAGCGCTTCCCCCAGGCGGAGGAAGGGGAACTCACCAAGGCGCGGTCGCGCCTGGTGAACCGCAAGGCCCTCGCCGCCTACGCGCGCACGCTCCATCTCTCCGACTTCATCCTGATGAGCCAGAGCGCGGCCCAGTCGCTGGACAAGGGAGCGGAGGCGATCGTGGCCGACACCTTCGAGGCGCTGATTGCCGCCGTCTACCTCGACGGGGGATTTGCCGCGGCCCGCGACTTCGTCCTGCGCCAGGTCACCGGGGCGCTGAAGGTCGGGTCGATCGTCACGAAGGATGAGAACTACAAGAGCCGGCTCCTGGAGTATGCCCAGTCCCACGGGCTTGGCTCGCCCCGCTACGTCATTGTCAGGGAGGAAGGGCCGGACCACGACCGCCTCTTCACGGTCGACGTGCTGCTGGACGGCGTTCACCACGGCACAGGGATCGGGAAGAACAAGAAAGAGGCCGAACAAGCGGCGGCGAGCCGGGCCCTGGAAGCGCTTGCTCCGGAAGAGGACGCATAAGGTGTGACCCCATGCCTCTGATCACCTCAGACCGCGACATTGACGAGCTCCTGCGCTCCTCCCGTACTATCGCCCTCGTGGGCTGCTCGGACCGGCCCGACCGTGACAGCTACCGGGTGGCCCGCTACCTGCAGCAGCAGGGGTACACCGTTGTGCCGGTCAACCCGACCGTGAGAAGCGTCCTCGGAGAAAAGAGCCTCCCGGATCTCGAGGGCATCGGAAGCCGCGTCGATATCGTCGACATCTTCCGGCGGCCGGAGCACGTCCCTGCAATCGTCGAAGACGCGATCCGCCTTCATGCCACAGCGGTCTGGATGCAGCTGGGTGTCATGCATGAAGGGGCGGCCCGGCGCGCAGCGGAGGCAGGGTTAACCGTGGTCGTGGACCGCTGCATCCTGATCGAGCACCGCCGCTTCCGGCGCTCATCCTGACTCGAAACCGCCAGGGAGCCATGCACTTCCGTCCAGCACCGCAGAGCCGCCCCATGCGCACGTGCGTATGCCTGACGCTTCTCACGCTCCTTATCCCGGGACCGGAGCCCGCGCGCACGCAGGTTCCCCTTTCCCCCTCGGAGGCGCCGCTCGGCATCATCGACACGGTCATCATCGGCGGCAACCACAAGACCAGGGACTACGTCATCCTCAACGAAATGGCCCTCCGCCGGGGCGATACCGTCACGGCCGCAGGGATGGACTACGACCGCGACCGGATCTACAGCCTCGGCCTGTTCACCCGTGTCGACGTGATGTACGACTCCCTGGAGCATGTGAAGTTTCTCTACGTGGATGTGAACGAACGATGGTACCTGCTCCCGTTTCCCATCCTCGGGTTCCGGGACGGCGACACCAAGCGGTTCTTCTTCGGCGCCGGGCTGTTGCATGAGAACCTCGGCGGGCGGAACCAGAAGCTCCGCACCTTGCTCATCCTGGGCGCCGACCCTGAGGTCTCGCTTGCCTTTGCCGATCCGCTGATCCTGCGTGACGAGCAGATGTTCTTCGCAGCCGGCCTCTCCTTCAACCGCCTCCGCAACAAGAGTGAAGTGGAAGTCGCTCGCACCGGGCCGTTCGACGAGTTCCACTATGATGCCAACATCACACTCGGAAAACGCTTCACGCTGACCCAGGTAGCCGGCATCAATGCCGGGTTCCGCCACGCGGAGGTCTCGGCATGGTGGCCCGGGCGCACGATTGCCCCCAACGGGAAGGACAATTTCCTGTACGGCACGGCGTCCTACGTGCTCGACTCGCGGGACCTGTTCGAATACCCCAGCCGCGGCGCGTACGCGGCACTGTACGCAACCAAGTACGGATTCGGAGAGACCGCGGTGAACTTCACCCGCCTCGGCGCGGATCTGCGCGGGTATGTCCCGCTTCCGCTCGGGTTCACTCTGGCGACACGCGTTCAGGGGAGCGTCGTCAGCGGCGGCGAGGTGCCCATCTATGCTCACGTCTTTTTCGGTTACGGGGAACGCCTGCGCGGCTGGTTCAACACGGTCCTGGAGGGGGACGATTGTGCGGGCGCAACCATCGAGCTCCATCATTACCTCCTGACCCCGCGGGTGTTCCGGATGACCGCCCTCCCCATTCCGGAAGAATTCGCCGTCTGGCGCTTCGGCATCAGTGCCGCGATCTTCGCCAACACCGGCAATGCATGGTACCGCGGCCAGAAGCTGACTCCGCTCTACTCGGGGTACGGCGCCGGCATTCACTTCCTCCTCCCGTACAGCTTCGTGGTTCGCGTCGAGTATGCCCTGAACCAGTACCGGAACGGGGAATTCATCCTGGACCTGAGGGGAGCAATCTGAGGAGACGTCATGGCACACGACTTCTTCTATGCCCCGCCCTCCAGGATAACCGGGTCGGAACTGGTCATCGAGGGGAATGAGTTCCGGCACCTCGTCCATGTCCTGCGCAGGAAGCAGGGGGACGAGATCCAGGTGGTGGACGGAGCCGGAGGGGAATACGTGGCAGTGATCGGCACTCTGACGCGCACCGCCGCCCGGTGCAGCATCCTGAGACGGCGGCCGGGACTGGATGAGAGTCCCGTGCCCCTGGACCTGGGGGTGGGCATCCTGAAGAACCCGGCGCGATTCGAATTCCTGGTGGAGAAGGCGGCGGAGCTGGGCGTCCGCTCCATCGTGCCGCTGCAGACGGCACGCACCGTGCCGCAGCAGGCAAAGGAAGAACGCTGGCAAAACCTCGCAGTCGCAGCCATGAAACAATCGGGCCGGTCCATCCTCACGCGGATCGCTCCCCTGACGCCCCTGGCAGGATTTCTGGGGTCAACTCCCGCGGGCGCGCTCCGGCTTCTCGCAGGCCTCAACGCAGGGACGCCCATGCTGAGGTTGCTTCTCGCTCAGCGTGGGCGCCAGTCCATAGCGGTTTGTGTCGGACCCGAGGGGGGGTTCACCGACGAGGAGCTCTCCGCGGCCGCGGACTCGGGGTTTCAGGTCGTCAGCCTGGGCCGTGCCCGGCTCCGGACGGAAACGGCAGCGATCGCCGCCGCTGCGCTGTGCGCAATCTCCGCCTCTATGCCTCCCGATCGCTGACCGCCGGACCTTTCGCCGGTTATTCCTTCCGCATTCTCTCCTCGACAATGGACTGAATCTCCTCCATCATCATCCTGCTGGTGCTCAGCAGCGAGCCCACCTCATCCATCTTCCACCCTACAAAGTCCGAATCGTCCAGGCTGTTCAGATTGATCTTCACGTTCAGTGCCGCCCCCTCACATGCCGCATGCAGCATCAGCGCACTCACCCCCGCATCGCTGATCGAGTTGATGTTCCCCTTAGAGGCCGTCTGTTGCGCCAGGGCGAGGGCGTCGATGCAGTGCTTCATGACCTCCAGGGGGACCAGGGCCGCTTCCTTTGTCGCCTCCAGAATCGCGACGGACCGGAGGGCCTTCTGAGGCTCGGAATCCTTGGGTAGACCGAAGGCCTCCATCACCTTGTTGAACGCCAGCGTGTCCCGGTCAATAAGCTGGGAGAAGGTTCCGCGGAGCTGTTCCGCAGAGGCAAGGACCGGCTTGAGGTCGTCCTCGACGTCGGCATATTTCTTCCTCCCGATGGTGAGATTGCAGACCATGGACGTGAGCGCAGCGCCGAGCGCTCCCGACAGGGCAGCGACGGAGCCTCCGCCCGGCGCAGGCGTAGAGGAAGCGAGTTCATCGAGAAACGAGGTCAACGTACGTTTGGGTGGCATAGGGCGTTCCGGATAATGGACGGAATCTCTTGACGGTCAGAGCTGCTCTTCGATGATTTTCTTCCCTGGATCAAAGGGGTCAAGGTCGTTGAGACCCAGGCGGGCTATCGCGGCAGCCAGGAGGATTTGATGGTCCGTTTCTCCGGGCGCATAGAACGCCCCTGACATGAGGAGGGCTTCCCTGGGCGTCAGTCCCACGATTTCGCTGCCGGTGACCTGCACCCCGAGTGCCGCCGCCTGGCGAGTGACCTCTTCGAACGCAACGTGAGGGGGGGTGACGTGGAAATTCACCAGATTGATGGAGACCTGCGCGATGTTGCGCCCTTCCAGGAACACCCCCAGGGCTTTCACCGCTTTCAGGGTTCCGGGGATGGTCACCTTTTTTCCCGACGCATCCACCACCGGGTTCCCCCCCCCGTCCCTCTGGATCCGTCCGCTCTCTCGGATACGGCCGGCGATTTCCCCGGCAGCCTTCACATCCGCCGTGGCCAAGTTGACGTTGTACGCGATGAGAAACATCCTCGCGCCGGCGATCACCGCTCCGGACCTGGCGCTGAACCGGGGGGGGCCGAAATCGGGGAGCCATTCGGGATCCCTGAGCCGCGCCTCAAGACCTTCATACTCACCCTTCCGTACCGCAGCCAGGTTTTTCCGTTCCGGGCGGGTGGCGGCCTCTTCGTACAGATAGACGGGGAGCAGCAACTCCTCTCCCACCCTTTTCCCGAATGCCCGGGCCAGGGCGACACAGTCCTCCATGGTCACGCCGCTGACGGGGATGAAGGGGACGACATCGGCGGCCCCCAGCCTCGGGTGCTCCCCCGCATGCACGGACATGTCGATGAGATCGGCTGCAGCCCCGGTGCCCGCAAACGCGGCCTCCACCACCGCATCGGGTCCGCCCACGAAGGTGATCACCGTGCGGTTGTAGTCCTTGTTCGGCTCCGCGCTGATGAATTTCACGCCTGGCACGCGCGAGATCGCCCCCGCGATGGCGCTGATGACCTGGGTGTCGCGCCCTTCGCTGAAGTTGGGAACGCATTCGACAATTTCCTGCATAGCGTGCACCTAGAGTTCGAGAAGCGTGCCGTTCTTGATGACCGATCGTACGTGGTTGACGCCAAAATGGTAGGCGAGGAAACGGTAATCGGGGACCGAGGCAAGGATCATGTCCGCCTGTTTGCCAGGTTCGATGCTCCCGTGAGTTGCAGAAAGCCCGAGGGCGGCCGCACCGTTGATGGTGGCCGCCGTCAGGGCCTCTTCGGGAGTCATCCGCATCTGCGTACAGGCGATCGTCATCATCAGCGGCATTGAGAAGCTCATGCACGACCCCGGGTTGAAATCGGACGCGATGGCAACGGGCACGCCGGCATCGATGAGGCGCCGGGCAGGGGCATATCCGTGGTTGAGGGAGAACGAGACCCCGGGAAGGAGCCCTGCCACGACCCCCGCTTCCGCGAGGGCTTCGACACCGCGGCCGCTGATCTTTTCCAGATGATCTGCCGAGACAGCGCCGAGCCGCGCTGCCAGCTCCGCCCCGCCCATGGATGTCAGCTCATCGGCGTGCACCTTCAGCTTGAGACCCAGAACTTTCGCTGCGCTGAGGATCGTCTCGGCCTCCTCGAGGCCGAAATATCCCTGTTCGCAAAACACGTCGCAGAACACGGCAAGGTTCTTCCGGGCTATATAGGGGAGTAGCCGTTCGACGAGAAGCGCGACATAGCCCGGCAGGTTGCCGGCGAATTCGGGAGGGAGCGCGTGTGCGCCCAGGAATGTCGGCACCACTCCCGACAGCTCCTCGTCCCTCAGCTCGCGGAGGGCCTCCAGCATGGTGACCTCGGTCTCCATGGCGAGCCCGTATCCCGACTTGATCTCCGCAGTGGTTGTTCCGTGCCGGAGCATCTCGGTCAGGTAGCGGGAGGTGGAATGCTTCAGTTCACGCTTCGAGGCCTTCCGCACCTGGGAAACCGTGCTGAGGATCCCCCCTCCCTGCCCCGCAATATCCTGGTAGGTCGCCCCTTCCGATCGCAACGCGAACTCGCGCTCCCGGCTCCCCGCGAACATCGCGTGGGTGTGGGAATCAACGAACCCCGGAAGCACCACCATCCCGGTCCCATCCAGGACGGTCATATCGTCGGGGAGCGGGCCGGTAAATTCGCCGGTCTTCCCTACCCATGCTACTCTCCCCTCCCGGCAGAGAACCGCGCCATCGGTGACGATGCCGAGCTCCCGCATCTGAGGTCCGATCCGGGTCCGGTTGCCGCCCGGAGCGAGTGTCAGAAGCTGGGAAATATTTCGTATGAAGATGTTCACACGAGGCAGTGACCGCAGGAGTTTAACATACAAAAGGGGCGTCTATTGTGCAAATCTCCGGGATAGGTCTTCCGGTGTTCGGTTTTCCGAGGTACAGGTGAGCGCAGTCCAATCCGTCATAGCGTCTGTCAGACCGAAGAGTCAACCCGTTCGGGGACCTGGAAAGCAGACCAGCAGTCAGACCTCAAGGTCAGGCCTCGGGGTTTCGGAGGTGAGGTCAATGCGGCATGGATTGCACATAAGCGATGATTTTTGCTGAAAGGGGGGGTGAATCCGAAGCATGGCGCTGGGCTTCAAGATATTTCAGGAAAAAGTCCGCAGGGCCGAGAGCAATGGTCTCAGCAAGAGCCTGGCTTCCGAGGGATTGATCAATTTGGCGCGCCATCACCATGCCGGTGATGGAGCCAAAACTCTCCCAGTAACCGGAGGTGTTGGCCGACTGGATGATTTCGGCGGCGCGGCGGCGGGGCAGAGAAGGGCCGAGGAGCTCCTCCGCCCGGTTGTTGAACTCCTGCACGGCCGCCCGCGAGCGCTCCGCCCAGTCGCGCACAAGGCGTCCCCTGGTGCGCTGAACGAGCGTCAGATAGTACGCAATCCCCTCATTCTGGGTCAGATCCATCAGCTCGTCAAGTGGGACGCGCCGGGAGGCATACCAGGCGCGCCACACAGGGGAGTCATCCTTGTACGCGCCGAACGCTGCATGGAAGACCTCGTGCGCAACCACGCTGAGGAGCCCGATGAACCGCTCCTCGACGTTATCGCCGTAGTGCAGGGCCTTCGCCAGGTTCACCACGATCGTCAGCTCCCCCCTTCCTTCCGGAACGAACACCGGTTCATCGGCATGCCATTCCACGCGCCGCACGAACGCGTCGATGTTCTGGTGTCCGAACGCCACGAAAAAGACGGGGACGCGCACGGCCAGGCGCGCATCGGTCGGGAAAAGCTGCTGAACGGTGCTGACCACGCGCTGGCCGAAATTCCTCCTGCGGAGCTCGGTCAACAGTTCACGGATGGATGCGACGTTTGCCCTGGCCTCTTTCAGCCGAAAGACATCGTCGCCGAGGTTCTGGTTGAACTTGACGGCCTCGAGCGCGGAATCCAGCGACGAGGCGTCAAGTGGTCGGCCTGCAAGCAGCGCCGTTGTGGCCAGGGCGATGCGACTGCCCCTGAGATCGGTGATGGCCGCGGCGTTCCCTCCCAGGCCGGTGTAGAGCTCAAGGGTCCGGTCGGCTGAGGCGTAGTTCAGATCGAGAAACAGGTTGAACCGGTCGTAGCCCTGGGCATGCACATCTGAGGAGAAGATCGCCGCCGCAAGGAGAGAGATGCCCACCGCCCTGCAGAGAGAGCTCACCGACCCTCCCCTTCACGTTCCAGTTGCTCCCGGGCCCTCGCGAGTTCCTCCAGGCGCGAGGGCTCAGGAGGCGGCGGATCGAGTTCCAGAGCGCGGAGCTGTTCCACCAGGATGTCGGCCACGGCGGCCCTGGTAAACCACTTGTGGTCGGCGGGAATGACGTACCAGGGCGCCCAGGCCGTACTGGTGCGGCTCAGCATCTCTTCATAGGCCTTCATGTAGTCGGGCCAGCGCGCCCGCTCCTCCAGGTCTCCTATGGCGAATTTCCAGTTCTTCTCGGGAAGATCAATCCGCTCCAGGAAGCGCTTCTTCTGCTCCTTGCGGGACACGTTCAGGAAGAACTTGACGACGGCAATGCCGTTGCGGGTCAGGTACCGCTCGAAGCAGTTGATGTCCTCGAAGCGGTGTTTCCAGAGGTGCTCTCCGCGGAGGGGCGCGGGAAGACGTTCGCGGTCGAGGGCCTCGGGGTGGACGCGCACAATGAGGACCTCCTCGTAATACGACCGGTTGAAGATCCCGATCATACCCCTCCGCGGAAGCGCTGTAACATGCCGCCAGAGTAAATCGTGGTCCAGCTCCGCCGCGGAAGGGGTTTTGAAGCTGGTCACAGTCACCCCCTGCGGATTCACGCCAGACATCACATGCTTGATGACACTGTCTTTCCCGGCGGCGTCCATTGCCTGAATGATGACGAGCACGGCATAATCGTCATGGGCATAGAGAAGGGTCTGAAGCTTTTCCAGCGCCAGGAGGTCCTTCTCGAGTTTCGAGGCAGCGTCTTCCTTGTTCCTGAACTTGCCGGTGAATCCGGGATCATGACCGGCGAGGGACACCGTCGACTCAGGTGCGATCAGAAAGGAATCCATATGGTGTCCTCCGTTAGGGCAGGGAGCGGCGGGCTCAGGCGGCGGGGGACGCCTGGGCGGGTTCCGGAGCGGATGCATGCAGCATCGCGCCGATTTTTGCCACCACCATGTCGATCGCGACGATGTTCTGGGCACCCCGCGGGATGATGATGTCGGCCCAGTGTTTGCTGGGCTCTACGAACTCCAGGTGCATCGGCTTCACAGTGCGCATGTACTGGTCCATCACCGATTCGACAGACCTCCCCCGCTCCAGGATATCGCGCCGCATGCGCCGGATCAGCCGCTCATCGGCATCGGTATCCACGAAGATCCTGATGTCCATCAGATCGCGGAGTTCCCTCTCCGCGAAAATCAGGATGCCGTCGATGATGATGATGTCACGGGGATCGACGCGGCGGGTGAGGGCGAGACGCCTGTGCGACGTGAAGTTGTAGACAGGCTCATCGACTGCCCGCCTCTCCTTGAGCTCCCTGACGTTCCGGATCAGGAGATCTGTTTCGAGCGAATCGGGGTGGTCAAAATTGATCTCCTGGGCGGTCCGGCCGCCATACTCGCTGATGTCCTTGTAGTAGGAGTCATGCTGAATCACCGCCACGCGGGAACTGTCCAGACGAGCGAGAATGGTGTTGGTCACGGAGGTCTTGCCGGATCCCGTACCTCCGGCGATGCCGATGACGAGAGGGTCCATGAGAGGGCCTGAAAGGTTCATTCTGACAAGATAGAGTACGGATCGCCGGAAGTCAAGGCGGGAGGAGGGGGGGGCAGCTGGATGGCAGGGATGCCCGAGGGGGTGCACTCACCTCGCAGCCGGTCCGGCGAGCCTCTTTTCCCAGCGCCTGAGCGCGAGAGCGACCTCGCGGGGTGAGGTCGAGCCCGATGAGCGCTTGAGCGCAATGCCGCGCCGGGGCTTGAGGAGCTCCACGGCATCCGAGGTGAAGAGAGGGGAACACTTTTTCAGGTCCTTGAGAGAGAGGTCCCCGAAGGACCTGCCGCTTTCCACGCACCGGCGGACGAGGCCCCCGACGGCCGCATGGGCGGAGCGGAAAGGAAGCCCCTTGCGGACCAGGTAGTCGGCGAAATCCGTGGCGGTGCTGAAGTCAGACCGGAGTTCCTCCTCGAACCGGTCAGGGTGGAACTCCAGGGAGGACACGAGGAGCGAGGTGACCCGCAGCGAGGCAAGGGTCGTGTCGGCCGCGTCGAAGAGCGGTTCTTTGTCCTCCTGCATATCCCGGTTGTAGGCCAGAGGCAGCCCTTTGAGGACGGTGAGGAGCGCTACAAGGTCTCCGTACACCCTCCCTGTCTTCCCGCGGACCAGCTCGGCAATATCCGGATTCTTCTTCTGCGGCATGATGCTGCTGCCGGTGGCAAACGCATCGCCGATTTCCACAAATCCCCACTCGTGCGAGCTCCAGAGAACGAGCTCTTCCCCCAGCCTGCTGAGGTGCATCATCGTTACGGCGCAGGCGGCCACAAACTCCACCAGCGCGTCACGGTCGCTGACCGCGTCGATGCTGTTCTCGACGATGCCGGGGAAGCCCAGCCGCCGGGCGACAAACTTCCTGTCTATGGGGAAAGAGGTCCCCGCCAGCGCCCCCGCACCGAGGGGCGAGCGGGATGAACGCCGGAGGCAGTCCATTGCCCGGCCGCGGTCGCGGTCCAGCATCGCGACGTGGGCAAGCAGGTGGTGGGCCAGCAGGAGCGGCTGCGCATGCTGAAGGTGCGTATACCCCGGCATGATCACAGAGCGGTTGCGCACGGCCTGGGCCAGCAGCGCCCGTTGCAGATCGCGGATGCGTTCGATCAACATCCCTCCGGCCGTCCGAATGTAGAGGCGCTCGTCGAGCGCGATCTGGTCGTTGCGGCTCCTGGCGGTATGGAGGCGGCCTCCTGCCTTCCCCACCTTCTCGATCAGGCGCGCTTCTATGGCCATATGGATATCATCGCCCGCGAAGCGCCCGGTGAATCCCGGCCGCTGCAGGGCGGGAAGGCGGCCCCTGCGGATTTCCTGCCGGATATCCTCCAGGGCTTTCCGGATTTTCCCGGCCTCGGCGGCGCTGATCACCGACTGTCTGGCAAGCATGGCGGCATGAGCGAGACTGCCGTCGATATCCTCTTCGAAGAGGCGCCGGTCCACCGCAAGGGAGGACGAGAAGGCGAGCGCCTCCGGATGGAGAGACCCTGCGAACCTCCCCTTCGAAGCTTTCATCGGGGTTCCAGCGCGGCCTTCTTCGCCACGTCCTCGCCATTCGTCCCGGCCCCCGCGTGGACCTGGTGATAGGTCTTGACCGGCAGCCCGAAGATCTTGATGAACCCTTCCGACGCCCCGTGGTCGAAGGTGTCTTCCGCAGTGTAGGTGGCAAGCCGGGCATTGTAGAGCGAGTAGACGGACTTCCGCCCGGCGATGGCGGTGCCCCCCTTGAAGAGCTTCACGCGCACGCTGCCGGTGACCGACTTCTGGGTTTCGCTGACGAAGGCATCGAGGGCATTCCGGAGGGGGGAGAACCAGAGGCCGTTGTAGACCATGTCGGCGTACTCGTTCGCCATATGCGCCTTCATGTTCATGACCCGCTTGTCGAGTGTCAGCCGCTCGAGCTCGGTATGAGCGAAATGCAGAATGACGGCGGCGGGTGCTTCGTAGATTTCGCGTGACTTGATCCCGACCAGCCGGTTCTCGACGAGGTCCATCCGGCCGACTCCGTGCGCCCCGCCGATCCTGTTCAGCATACCCACAAGTTCCACCGCGGAGAGCGGCGTGCCGCCGAGGGCAACCGGTGCGCCGTCAAGGAACTCGATCTCCACATACGCCGGGGCATCGGGGGCGAGAGCGGGATCGACGGTCAATTGATAGGCGTCGGCGGGCGGCTCCACCATCGGATCTTCCAGCACACCGCATTCGACGGCGGTCCCCCAGATGTTCTCGTCGATCGAATAGGGGTTCTTCGCCGTGGCGGCCACCGGAATGCCGTGCTTCCTGGCATAGGCAATTTCCTCCTCCCGCGACCTGAACTCCCACTCCCGCAGAGGGGCGATGCACCTGAGCTCGGGAGCCAGCGCGGCAATCGAGACCTCGAACCGGACCTGATCGTTTCCTTTCCCCGTGCATCCGTGGGCGATGACGGACGCCTTCTCCTGCCGCGCCACCTCGACCATGTATTTTGCCAGGAGGGGACGGCCGATCGATGTGGCCATCGGGTAGACGCCTTCATACAGGGCGCCGGCCTTCAGGGTCGGAAACACATAGTCCTCCAGGAACTCCTTCTTCAGGTCCTTCACATGCGCCTTCACCGCGCCGGTGGCGTAGGCCTTGGCCTGCACCCCCTCAAGCTCCCTGGCCTGGCCGAGGTCGCCTGTCGCGGTGATGACCTCCGCGTTGAATTTCTCATGCAGCCATTTGACCATCACGGAGGTGTCAAGTCCTCCCGAGTACGCGACGACGAGCTTCTCCATCAGTGGATGCCTTTGATAAGTGTGGTTTTGAGGAATTCGATCACTTCCGGCGTCCTGCGTGCGGAGCGCGGAACGACCAGGACGGTGTTGTCGCCTGCAACCGTCCCGATGATGTTGCTGGATTTCAGCCGGTCAATGATCTCCGCGATGATGCCGGCGCCTCCGGAGAGGGTGTGCACGACGACCATGGTTTCGTTTGCCACGATGGAGATGACCTGGGACCCGAACGAAGTCAGCGGGAGTTCCTCCGCGCTCTGGAGGGTGTACCGTCCGCCGTCGTGGCTGTTGACCCAGACCGCGCCGATCTCCCTGAGATCGCGCGACAGCGTCGCCTGGGTGACGCTGGCTCCGCGCTTCTTCAGCAGCTTCCGAAGGCCATCCTGGCTCCGGACGGCGCCGGCCCCGATGATTTCCTTGATTGCGAATTGCCGTTCGTCTTTTGAGATCATGGCAATGACGGCTTTCCTCAGCCGCGGCCCGGGGGCGGCACGGCATGAACCAGCTCGGTCCCAATGCCGGTATCCGTGAAGATCTCGAGCAGCAGCGAATGTTTGATCCGCCCGTCGACCAGATGGACCTTGTTGACGCCCGCGTGCAGGGCATCGAAGGCCGAGCGGATCTTCGGGATCATGCCGTGGCTGATGACCTTTTCCCCGATCAGCCTTTCCCCTTCGCGCTGATCCATGCTGGGCACGAGCGTCCCGCCGACGAGGACACCTTCGACGTCGCTGAGATAGACCAGTTTCTCGGCTTTCAGGGCGGACGCAATGGCGGCCGCGGCAAGATCGGCGTTCACGTTGTAGGCGTGCCCGTCTCCGTTGACGCCCACGGGTGCAATGACCGGCATGCTGTTGTTGGACAGGAGCAGATCGAGAAATCCGGTATTGATGTCGCTAATTTCCCCCACGTAGCCCAGGTCGTTTCCCTGGGGAGCCAGCTTCCTCACCCTGAGCAGGTTTGCATCGATGCCGCACACGCCCACGGCATTCCCGTCATGCTGGTTGATCCGGGCAACGATGTCCTTGTTCGTCTTCCCGGCAAGGACCATCTGGACCACGTCCATCATCACCTCATCGGTGTAGCGTTGGCCGTCGACGAAGCGGGACTCCAGGCCGAGTCTTGAAGCAAGGTCGGTGATCTCCCTGCCTCCGCCGTGCACGATGGCGACCCGGATGCCGATCTTCTTGAGCAGCGTGACATCCTGGGCAAAGGTCTCCCTCAGCTCTTCGTCCACCATGGCCGCCCCCCCGTACTTTACGACGAAGGTCTTTCCCTCGTAGCGCGTGATATACGGGAGCGCCTCGATGAGGACTTCGGTTTTGGCCCCGATCGTCTGCATGGCGGTCAGGTCCTGTAGTTGGCATTGATGGCGACATATTCCGCGGAGAGGTCGCAGGTCCAGACGAACGCCTCTCCCCCGCCCTGGTGGAGGTTGACCGTGACGGCGATCTCCTTCCTGCCCAGCACTTCCTTCGCCCGCTCCTCGGAAAAGTCGATGCCGAACTGCCTCCTGAGCACGGGGAGATCTCCGAAATCGATTGAGGTCTCGGCCGGGTCGAAGGCGATCCCCGAATATCCCACGGCGGCAAGGATGCGTCCCCAGTTCGCGTCCTCGCCGTGAAGCGCCGTTTTGACCAGGCTTGAGTTCGCGATGGCGCGGGCGGCCCGGTCGGCATCCGCATCGTTGCGGGCGCCGGTCACCCTGATCTCGACGAATTTCGTGGCGCCCTCACCGTCGGTGACGATCATTTTCGACAGTCTCCTCATGACGTCTTCCAGTGCGGCGCAGAACGCCTCGTACCCGGGATCGGGCGCCGCCGAAAGCTCCCTGTTCCCGGCACATCCGTTGGCCAGCAGGAGCACCATGTCGTTGGTGCTGGTGTCCCCGTCGACGGTGATCCTGTTGAATGACAGGTCCGCTGCCTGCTTCAGCGCCCGGGTGAGGAGGGGCGGGGCGATCCGGGCATCGGTGGTCACGAAGGCCAGCAGGGTGGCCATGTTGGGGGCAATCATGCCAGAGCCTTTCGCCATGCCCCCGATGGTGACCGTGATGCCGTCGATGACAATGGCAGCGGCGGCTTCCTTCGGGAACGTATCGGTGGTCATGATCGCTTCCGCGGCGTCGCGGTGTCCGCCGGGGCTCAGGAGGGGTGCGGCCCCGGCGATGCCTTCGGTGATCCGCTCGATGGGGAGGCGCCTGCCGATCACACCGGTCGAAGAGACCAGGACTTCAGCGGGGACAAGACCCAGGGCCGCGGCCGTGCGCACCCCCATGCAGCGGGCGTCGGCCATCCCCGGCTCGCCCGTGCAGGCATTGGCATTTCCGCTGTTCACCACGATTGCCCGGAATGCCGGCGAGGATGCCAGCAGCTCGCGGTCGAGCACGACGGGCGCGGCGGCGACGATGTTTCGCGTCAGGACGCCGGCCCCGACGGCCGGAACATCCGAGAGGATCAGGGCGAGGTCCTTCTTTTCCTTCTTGACACCGCAGTGGACCCCGGCGGCCCTGAATCCCTTGGCCGCGGTCACGCCGCCATCGACTTCACGGATCATGTCAGCTCCTTCAGTTCTCCAGCCCGAGCTCTTCGGGCAGGCCGAACATGATGTTCATGTTCTGGACCGCCTGTCCAGCGGCGCCTTTGATCAGATTGTCGATCGTCGAAATGACGATCAGGTGTCCGGTCCGTTCGTCCACGGAGAGTCCGATGTCGCAGTAATTCGTCCGCGTGACGGCTGCGATCGAGGGAATCTGCCCGGTGACGCGGACGAAGGGGGCAGCCCGGTAGTAGTCGCTATAGATCTGCCAGGCCTGTTCCGCGCGGAGGGGGCCCGTAAGCCGCGCATGGATGGTGGTATAGATTCCCCGGCTGATGGGGAGCAGATGGGGGACGAACGAGACCGTGACGCCGGTGAGTGCCGCCCCCGAGAGGACAGATTCGATTTCGGGGACATGCTGGTGCGTGCCGACCTTGTAGGCCCTGACGCTCTCGTTCACCTCCGTGAAGCTCATGTCCGGGGAGGAGCTTCTCCCGGCGCCCGAGGTGCCGGAGAGCGAGCAGATGGCGATGCCTTCACCTTCGACAAGCCCGGACTTGAGAGCCGGCAGCAGCGCCAGGATGGCGCTGGTGGGATAGCAGCCGGGATTCGCCACCAGGCGTGCTTCGGCAATCCGTTCCCGCTCGAGTTCGGGGAGCCCGTAGACGGCTTCCCTCAGCAGCTCCGCGGCGACGTGGGTATGCCGGTAGTAGCGCTCGTACAGCGGGACGGACTTCAGCCGGAAGTCCCCGCCCAGGTCGATCACCTTTCCCACCCGGCCGTGGATCCGGGGGACCGCCTTCATCCCTTCGCCGGAGGGGAGCGAAACAAACACCACGTCCAGGCCGGCCAGGCGTCCGGGATCGAATTCCTCCAGGACGAGGTCCGTCCGCCCGGCGAGGGACGGCAGGAGCGCGTCGACGCGCTTCCCGGCCGAGGTGGACGCCGTCACAGCTTCCACACAGACGTCCCGGCGGCGCAGCAGCAGACGCAGCGTCTCCGCTCCTCCGTATCCCGACGCTCCGACAATCCCCGCATGAATCATGGAGAGTTCCTCAGGCTTGTGCTTGCATAATTATACGACTATTTGTATTTTTATGCAAGCACGTTCTTTCCCCATGACCGGAGATCCCATGACCCTCGCCGACCGAGAAGCCGCCGTCCTCTTCCATACCTACAAGCGCCTCCCCCTCCACGTCGAGCACGGCGAAGGGGTCTACCTCTTCACGGCAGACGGGAAACGCTACCTCGACATGTTTTCCGGCCTTGCCGTGAACGCGCTCGGCTACGCCCATCCCCGGGTGGTGGACGCCATCGCGGTCCAGGCGGCAAAGTACACACACCTCTCGAACTACTACCTGCAGGAGCCCCAGGTCCGGTTTGCGGAGCTGTTGACCAGGCATGCGGGGTACGCAAGGGTTTTCCTTGCAAACAGCGGCACGGAAGCCATCGAGGGAACCATCAAGCTCGTGCGCCGGTGGGGATCGTTTCGCGGCAGAACCGGCGTGGTTTCCATGACGAACTGTTTTCACGGCCGGACCCTGGGGGCGCTCTCGCTCATGGACAGGCCCCGGTACCGAGAGGGGTTCGGGCCGTTCCTCGACAACTGCACTCTGGCCGCATTCAACGATCCGGAGTCGCTGGCAGGTCAGGTGAATGGATCGACCGCGGCGGTGGTGCTGGAGTTCATCCAAGGGGAAGGGGGTGTGCGCCCCGCAAGCGGGGAGTTTGCCGCCACGCTCGAGGCCCTGCGCCGGCGTCACGGGTTCCTGCTGGTGGCCGACGAGATCCAGGCGGGCATCGGGCGGACAGGAGCGTTCTTCTCGTTCGAGCACTATGGCGTGCGTCCCGATGTCGTGGTGGTCGCCAAGCCTATCGGCGGAGGTCTCCCGCTCGGCGGCATCCTGGCCGGCGAGGAGCTTGCGGCGGTGTTGGAGCCCGGCATGCACGGCACGACCTTCGGGGGAAACCCCGTCGCCTGCGCGGCCGGCGCGGCGGTGATCCGGGAAATCATGGAGGGAGGGTTGATGCAGCGGGCCGGGGAACTGGGAGGTGTCCTGCTTGCCGGCCTGCGCTCGCTGGCGGAGCGGCACCGGGGCCTCGTGCGCGAGGTGCGCGGGAAGGGGCTGATGGCGGGCCTCGAGCTCGACAGGGATGCCGAGCCGTGCGTGGCCGCGATGCGGGACCGCGGCATCCTGATCAACGGGACAGACCGGACCGTCCTGAGGTTTCTCCCCCCGCTGATCGTCGACGAGGGGCATATCGCGCTCACCATCGACACGCTGGACGACGTCCTGGATTCCCTAAAATGACAACCGCCTTGCCGGGAATGCAAAGGGGTGAAAGGAAGGGGGCGTGAACATGGGCCTGGCCCCTGGCATTCCGGGGTCACCGGGAGGCCTTTCGTGGCATGGCACTTGCGGCATCTCTTCAACCCCGGGTCAGGGTTCTTTTTCACAACAGGCGGCGCATGTATCCCATCATCCACACATCGGTCCTCGCCCCCACCATCACCAGGCTCGTCGTCCGGGCGCCGTACATTGCGCGAAAACGGAAGGCGGGCAATTTCGTGATGGTCCGGGTCGACGACCATGGCGAGCGCATCCCCCTCACGCTGGCCGACAGCGATCCCGAGGGCGGGACGATTACGCTGATCATCCAGGCCGTCGGCAAGACCACCAGACTCCTCTGTTCGAAGAACGCCGGCGAATTCCTCCTTGACGTGGTGGGGCCGCTCGGCACACCCACGCCGATCGGGCTCCACGGCACGGTGGTCTGCATCGGCGGAGGCGTCGGCACAGCCGAGCTCTACCCGATCGCCCGTGCTCTCAAGGAGGGGGGCAACACCATCCGCACGATCATCGGCGCGCGCTCGAGGGATCTGGTGATCCTGGAGGAGGAAATGCGGGCCTGCTCCGACGACGTCTTCATCACCACCGACGACGGATCCTACGGGCGCAAGGGATTTGTCACCGATCAGCTCCGGGACTTCCTCGCCGGCCCCGCCCCGGTCCATGCCGTGTACGCCATCGGACCCCTCCCCATGATGAAGGCTGTTGCGTCCGTCACGCGCCCTTCCGGCATCGCGACGCTCGTCAGCCTGAACACCATCATGGTCGACGGCACAGGCATGTGCGGCGGATGCAGGGTCACTGTGGGGGGACAGATGCGCTTTGCGTGCGTCGACGGGCCGGAGTTCGACGCCCACCAGGTCGATTTCGACGAGCTGATGATGCGCAACAGAACGTATCTGGAGTTCGAGCGCACGGCCGATGAGCGCCTGCACCGCTGCAGGCTCACGGGGGAGGTGCGCAGCGCATGACACGCCTCAATCCCCTGAAGCCTTCGGAGCGGATGAAGCTCCTCCGCCAGCTCCCGCTTGAGCAGGATCCGGTGGAGCGGGCGCACAACTTCGACGAGGTGTCGCAGGGATTCGATATCGAGCGCACGACGGTGGAAGCCGCGCGCTGCCTTGAATGCAAAGAACCCCTCTGCACGGCCGGCTGCCCGGTCGGCGTAGACATCCGCGCGTTTATCCAGCTGGTGCTGCAGAAAGATTACGTGGGCGCGGTCAACAAAATCCGCGAAGCGAACTACCTCCCTGCGATCTGCGGGCGGGTCTGCCCGCAGGAGACCCAGTGCGAGGAGGTCTGCGTCCTCGGCAAGAAGCTGACCCCCGTGGCGATCGGGAAGCTCGAGCGGTTCGTAGCCGATTTCGAGATGAAGCACAACCTGTTCGCCGTTCCCGCGATCGCCGGCCGGCGGGCCGAAAGGGTGGCCGTCGTCGGTTCCGGTCCGGCGGGCCTCACCTGCGCCGCCGAGCTGGCCAAGATGGGGTACGGGGTGAGCATCTTTGAGGCGCTTCACGCCGTCGGGGGCGTGCTCAGGTACGGGATCCCGGAGTTCCGTCTCCCGAAGGAGATCCTGGATGTGGAAACAGAGCGGATCAAGGCGCTCGGTGTGGAGATCACCACGAACTTCGTGGTCGGGCGGACGGCGACGGTGGATGAGATGCTCGGGGAATGGGGGTTCTCGGCGGTGTTCCTGGCGACCGGCGCCGGCACGCCGACATTCATGGGAATCCCGGGGGAGAGTCTGAGCGGAGTCTACTCGGCCAATGAGTTCCTGACCCGCGTCAATCTCATGGGAGCGTACCGCTTCCCCGAGTACGACACTCCGGTGAGGCTCGGTAAACGCGTGGCGGTCATCGGCGGGGGCAACACGGCGATGGACGCCGTTCGCACCTCACGCCGGATCGGAGCGGAGAAGGCCTGCCTTGTGTACCGCCGCTCCCGGCAGGAGATGCCGGCGCGCGAAGAGGAAATCCATCATGCCGAGGAAGAGGGGATCGAGTTTCTTCTCCTCACCGCTCCGACGCGCATTCTGGGAGATGCCGGCAATTGCGTCACCGGGATGGAATGCCAGAGGATGACCCTGGGCGAGCCCGATGAATCGGGCAGGCGGCGGGCTGTCGCCGTCGAGGGGTCGGAGTTCATCCTGGAAGTCGAAACCGTGATCGAGGCAATCGGCCAGAAGCCCAATCCTATTGTTCAGGCGACCACCCCCGGCCTCGGCACCGGTAAGCGCGGTGTGGTCTCGGTGGATGAGCGTCAGGCGACGAGCCGCCCGGGCGTTTTTGCGGGAGGGGACCTTGCGCGAGGGGGCGCCACCGTGATTCTTGCCATGCGAGACGGAAAGCGGGCCGCAGCCGAAATCGCCGACTGGCTGCAGTCCCGCTAGGCGGGACGTAGCGGGATCCCGACCGCCGTAAGAACGGCCGGTCCCGCTACGCTCCTTCGTACACGTAGATCCCGCAGAGGATGGGGTCGGTCTGATGATGGGCCTGGATCCACGTGATATGCCTCTTCGTCAGGCGCGTGTCCTTCGGAAGCAGCTTGACTCCTTTCGCGGTACTCAGATCGCCCGCGATCACCATTCCTTCCTGTATCGTTGTCACCGCCACCTGTTTCTTCCCGAGGATCCATGAGGGGTCCGACTGCGTCGTCATATACTCCACCGCGAACTGGGCGACGACGGGGTCCAGGAGGGTACCGCGGGCCTTCTGAAGGCTCTCGATCACCTGGGCCGTCGAGCTCCGGCCGGGCTGATCCTCGGCAAGATTGATCGCCCGGAGGATTCTTGCCGGCATCGGAATCTGGATGCCCAGGAGGTGATCGGGGAGGCCTGTCCCGTCGAAATTCTCCAGCTGGTGCCTGATGGTGTTGGCCACGTCGCGGAGCTGCGGGATGCGGCCGACCAGCATCTGGCCGAAGAGTGGGAACTGCGCGAGGGTCTCGTGCTGGTTGTAGGACAGGTCCTGCCCCTGGTGGCCGAGCACGTCGTCCGACATGATGATCTTCCCGATCTCGCGAATCCTGGCGGCCAGCACCAGTCCCTTCAGGACCTCCCCTTCCAGATTCAGACGCTCTCCCAGCCACCTGGCAAGCTCGCTGGCACGCTCGGCCCGGACAAGCGAATCAGGCACCCGCAGGTCGATGATGTGCGTGATGAGGTGCATGACCCCGTCCAGGTTCTCGTTCAGCTCGCGGACATACCCTTCGAGCCTCTCGTTGTCCTGCTTGAGCTGATCGCCGAGCTTCTTGATGCGCAAGAGGGCGCGGACGCGCGAATGGAGCTCTTCCGGATGGAAGGGCTTCGTGAGGTAATCGTCCGCGCCGAGGTCCAGCCCCTTCACAATGCTTTCCGGCTCGGACGAGGCGGTCAGGAGCATGACCATCGTGGACGACAGGACGGGATGGGATTTTATCCAGCGGCAGAGATCGAAGCCGTCGCGCCCGGGCATGTAGCGGTCCGTGATCACCAGATGCGGGAGATGCCGCTCCGCCTGGAGCATGGCGTCCGCCACGTTGGTGGCCGTCACGACGCGGTACGCTCCCTCCATCTGCAGGACGCTTGTCAGCATCAGCAGGGATGAGGGCTCGTCGTCAACCGCCAGGATTGTTGCGCGCTCGACCATCGGTCAGTTCTTCCTGAATTTGATCAGGACGCTGATCCGGCGATTGGTCAGATCAAGGGGGTTCTCCCGGTTGCGGAGCTTCGTGTCCGCATAGCCCCTCACCTCGTCGATCTGCGCCTGGGCGACGCCGCCTTTTACAAGGATGCGCCGGGCGCTGTTTGCCCTCTCAGCGCTCAGCTCAAAGTTCGTATAACCGTCTTTCCGCGCGTACTGCCGGCTGTCCGTGTGGCCCTCCACGGCAAGCCGGTTGGGCATTTTCCCCACCTCCTGCGCGATGATCCCGAGAATGGATGCCGCGTCGGGCTTGATCTCCGACGTGCCCACATCGAAGAAGAACGACTCCGACTTTTCCATCAGCTCGATGCGCAAACCCTCATCCACCAGCTCAAACCGGACCTGTCCGGCAATCTGGGCAAGCTCCGGCCTGGAGGCAATGTCCTTCATGATCTGCTCCCCGAGCTTTTTCAGCCGTTCCTGCTGTTGTTCGATGGGCGAGGTGCCGGGCTGGTCCAGGGGGGTGACGCCGCCGTTCATCGCTCCCGTGCCTCCCCTCTGTGCCGCTAAGAACGCTCCGGGGTCCTTGAAGTAGCCGGCCACGGATTCCTTCACCGCCTTGTTCTGTCCAACGATCCACAGGACAATGAACAGCGCCATCATGGCCGTGACGAAATCGGCATAGGCCACCTTCCACGCGCCGCCGTGGTGGCCGGCGTGCCCACTTTTCTTCTTGATGATCCGTACCGGGACTTCCTCTTCGTTCACCGCAAGTGCTCTCCGGGCTATGCCTGTTTGACGACCTTGACGGCTTTTTCCACCTCTTCGAAGGAGGGACGGACATTGCTGTAAATCACCCGGCGGGCGAACTCGACGACGACAGTGGGAGCGTTCCCCTTGGCGTACGACACCACTCCAGCCTTGATGCACTCGAAATACCGTGCCTCGGACTGGAGGAGCAGTTCGAGATTGGTGGCGATGGGCTGGATGAACCCGTACGAAAGGAGCACACCCAGGAACGTGCCGACCAGCGCCGCCCCCACTTTTTCGCCGATCACTTCCGGGGGCCCGTTGATGGCCCCCATGGTGATGACAATTCCGAGCACTGCCGCCACGATGCCGAGGCCGGGGAGGGAGTCTCCCAGTTTCTGGATCAGGCCGGGAGCCGCGGCGGTCTCGGAGTGGTGCGTTTCCATGTCCGCGTCCATCAAAGCCTCAATATCATAGGGGGGGATGCCGCCGCCCAGGAGCAGCTTCATGGTGTCGCAGAAGTAGCAGAGGGCATGGTGGTGCTTGAGCAGAAAGGGGTTCTTGCTGAAGATCGAGCTCTTTTCGGGCTGCATGATGTGAGACTCGATGGTGATGAGTCCTTCCCGCTTCGCCAGGTTAAAGAGCTCATACTCAGTCTTCAGCAGCAAGATGTACTCTTCCTTGGTATAGGGGTCGCCCTTGAGGACGCCGCCCAGACTGCCCAGGAGCCGTTTCAACACCGGAAGGGGCGTGCTGACCAGCACGGAGCCGATGGCGGCCCCTCCGATGATCAGAAACTCCGACCACTGCAAGAGGACCAGGAGGGGGCCGCCGTGGAGAACAAATCCCCCGAGAACCCCGCCCACTACGATGGCGATGCCTATGATGACAAACATGGTGGGCTGTCCAATCTACAAAGAGATATCATCGTCGTGGTTTATGGTTCCTTGTCTGCGGAGCCGATTCTCAGCTGTGTGAGCTTTGCCGCTGCTTCGGCGGCAGCGCTGCGTTCCACACGGGCCGCCGCCTCATTCTGGCGGAGAGCCTGTTCATAGAGCTCGCCGCGAAACACCCGCAGCGAACGGGGAGCTTCAATGCCGAGCTTGACCTGGCCGTCCTTGATTGCCAGGACGCGCACAATGACCTGATCGCCGATCCGGATCTCTTCTTCGACCTTGCGTGCGAGTACGAGCATGGCTCACGTCCCTCCCGCCGCTTGCCGCGCGGGAACGAGCGGGAACTTGAACGGCAGCGTATCGTCGTCGAGGATTACCTGCTGGGCCGACCGGGTTTGCCGGTCGATCACCACCGGGCTCCTGAGGTTCACCGTGGAATGCTCCACGTTCCTGTTGAGCGCCGCGAGCACCCAGACCTCTTTGCCCGGACCGACCACGCTCAGGGGGTTGTAGCCTGGGAGGATCAGGGCCGGATCCAGCATGGGGAAGCTCAGTTCCGTGTTCTCCACGGAGACGAGCCACCGGAACGGCTCCGAATCTTCGTCGTGCACGATCACATACCGGTGGAAGTGCTCGAATCCGAACAAGCCGTCCGAAAAATCGACGACGTTATCGTCCGAGAATTCCAGCTCGCCAAATTGCCGGCTGGTCCATTTCATGGCGTTTTCTCCTTGACCGTATCTGCATCCGCCTGCTCTTCGTCACGCGCAGCGCCGTCCCCGGTGAGAATGACGATGTCCACCCGCCGGTTCCGCGCCCTGTCTTCCGGCGTGTCGTTCGGCACGAGCGGGCGGTACTCGGAATACCCCACCACGGAGACCCGTTCCGCATTCAGGCCGTGGTGCTCAATAAGATAATAACCAACATTTACCGCCCTGGCAACAGAAAGGTGCCAGTTTGACGAAAATGCGACCGTTTTGATGGGGACATTATCTGTATGGCCCTCCACGCGGATATCGTTGCTGAGGGACCTCAGCACGGTCGCCAGGGAATCGAGCGCGACGAGGGATGTCACCTTGATATCGGCGCTTCCCGAGGGGAACAGAAGCTCCTCCATAATGTGGACTGTCACTCCCCGCTCGTTGTAGGAGATGCTGATCGGCAGTTTCTTGTTTTCCAGGTGGAGGGCCGACCGGAGCTCATCGACGATACGCTGCCGTTCCACCAGTCCTGAAGGGACGTTCGAGCGCATGACGCCGGCGCTCCCGCTCATGATGCCGCGGGGGCTTCCGAACACCCCTTCCATGGCGCTGACGAATTCCGCGTATTTCCCTGCGTCGATCTTGGACATGGCGTAGAGAATCACGAACAGTCCCAGGAGGAGGGTGATGAGGTCGGAGTAGGTGAGGAGCCACCGGTCCTCGCTGTCGTGCCCCTCCCCGGAGCGGTCCGGTTTCTTTCTCACAGGTCCTCCTGTTCGCCCGCCGGCAGCATGCTGTTCAGCCGCGCTTTGATCACCGACGGTATCTCCCCCGCCTGTATGGAGAGAATCCCTTCGGTGATCACATCCATGTAGAGGAACTCCTCGTTGTTGATGTGTTTGAGCTTGTCTGCCAGCGGGAGCCAGACGATGTTTGCCATGAACACGCCCCACAGGGTGGCGATGAAGGCTCCGGCGATATGCCGGATAAGCGTATTGGCATCGTCGCCGGCCGCGGCCAGCGTGGAGATCAGCCCCATCACTGTCCCGATGATCCCCATGGTCGGTGAGTACCCACCCATCTTCTGCAGGATGGAAGCCGAGCGAGAATGGCGCTCGCCCATGTAGGTGACCTCGGTTTCCGCCAGAGAGCGGAGGACGTCGGGCTCGGTCCCGTCGATCGCCAGGCGGAGGATTTTCTTCATGAACGGGTTCACGATCTTGTGAAGCTCACGCTCGAGGGAGAGGAGGCCCTCCTTGCGGGCGATGGTGGAGAAGTGGACGATAGAGCCGATGGTCTCCTTCACCTCATAGCGCGGGGGAAAGAGCACCAGGAAGATCATCTTCCAGAGGCCGAGGAAATTCTTCAGCGAGGTCCCGATCATGGCGGCGGCAAATGTGCCCCCGAAGACAATCACCATGGCCGGCAAAAGGATCAACGCCCCCATTTTCCCCCCCTCGAGAAGGAAGGAGCCGAAAATGGCGATGATGCCCAGAAGCAGACCGCCGGCGGTGGTGATGTCGAATGACCTGCGCATGTTATTTCAGGAAATCAAGGAGCGATTTTGGAAGAATCTGCGCCCCGGAAGCGAGCGCGGCATCGAGCATGGTTTGCGCCTGCTTGAGATTCAGCGAAGCCTCGGCGACATCGGTATCCTGTTCGGCCGAGAGCAGGACCTGGAGCTGGGTCTTCTGGTTCGTCAGGTGGACCGTCGTATTATCGAGGCTCTGCGAAAGGGAGCCGGCTTTGCTGGCCGTCTGCGTAACGGTATCCAGGGCGGCGGCGACGGCATTCGCGTCGTCGGTGGACGGGGTCTGTCCCGCCCGCAGGGTGTCGCGGACCCGGATCAGGGAGTTGAAGAGCGCCGTTCCCCCGAACGCCTCGCTGCCAGGCACGCTGACCTGCTGCACGAGGCTCTCGCCGGTCGGATAGTGTATGATCTCGGCGTTGCCCGCATAGGCCACACCCTGCGTTGCCGGCGGGCCGGGGTTGGTGACCAGGGTGTACGGCTGGGCGGTCGTCTGGGTTCCCCCGAAGATGAATTTCCCGTTGAACTTGGAGTTTGCCAGCGAGACGGCCTCATTCAGGAGCTGGTCCACCCGCTCGGCAAGGGACCCCATGACGGATGTCTGGTCGCCGTCTTTCGCCTGGACGACGATACTCTGCACTTCCTGCAGGAGCGAACCCATATCGTCGAGGGAGGAACCGGTTTGCGCCAGGACCCCCTGCCCGTCCGTCACATTCTTCTGGTACTGGTCGTTCCGGTCGATCCCCGCATTGAGACGGAGGACGGCATCGGCGGCCGTCGGATCGTCGGAGACCTTCTGGAGACGTTTGCCCGAGGCGAGGTCGATCTCGAGCTTGTTGATCTGCGCCCGGTTCTTGTTAATGGTGTAGAGAAAATCTCCCGCCATCATGCCTTCGGTTATTCTCATGTCGTCTTCATCCCCAGGATAGTTAAAAACATGTCGTTGGTAGTGCTGACGAGCCGGGCCGCGGCATCGAACGCGCGCTGGTATTTGATCAGGTTCGTCATCTCCTCGTCGATCGAGACGGCCGACACCGCCTGCCGCTGGTTGTCGAGCTGGGTGTGGATGAGCTGTTGCGTATCGGAGGTGGAGTTGGCATTGTTCAGCGCCGTGCCCACCCCCGTCACCAGGCCGTTGTAGAATTGCGAGAGGGTGAGGGATTTTCCCTGGAGGAGGGGCTCATTGGTGATGCCCACGATTGCCAGCGCTACGCTGTTGTCACCGGGGGCACCAGTCCCCGAAGCCGCCACGCCGTTCGGATCGGCCTGGAGGGCGGCGCTCACGTCGATGTCCGCGGCTCCGGTGCCGGAGAAGAAGTCCTGTCCTGTCGGCGGAGGCGTCCCCAGGCCGAACCCTCCCCGGTGGACGGTGTTCACGCGGTTGATGAGCGCCCCGGCCAGCTGGTCGAGCCGGGTCACATAGCCCGGGATGGTGGAATTCGTGAGTGCGAGATCTCCTCCCAGTGTCCCGCCGGCCAGGGCGACCTGGACCCCTTCCTTCTCGGTGACGACCTGCAGTCCCGCAGGTGACTGCTGGACCCGGAGGTTCTGGGGACCGCTGCGGGAGGCGATCACCACTCCGCCGATGGACACCATCACCGAACCCTGCTGATTCTCCGAGACGCTGATGTTGGCGATGCTGGAGAGCTCCTCGATTTTCTGGTCCCGCTGGTCCAGGAGGTCGCTCGGCGAACCCCCGGTGGCGCGTGCGCTCGTGATCTGACCGTCGAGATCGCTGATCTCCGAGGACAGCTGATTGATCTGCGTCACTTTCGCATTCACATCCTCGGTCATGGAGGTCCGGAGTGTCGTGATCTCATCGTGCAGCCGGTGGAAATTCCCCGAAAGCAGTGATGCCTGCTGGAGCACCGAGTTGCGGGCGGAGCTCTCCTCCGGGTGGAGTGCAAGATCCTGGAACGAATTGAAAAAGCTGGTCATCGCGGAGCTGAGGCCGGCCGACGAGGGCTCATTGAAGCTCGCCTCGATCTGGCTCAGGATAGCCTGCTGCGAGGTAGCGTCGCCCATCGTGGCGTTCCCGTTCCATACCTGCCGGTCCAGGAAGCTGTCGCGGAGGCGTGTGATCTGGTCGGAGACGACCCCGGTCCCCAGGAACCCGTACGATTCCCGCAGCGCTGGTGTCTCCACAAGATTAACGCGCTGCCGGGAATATCCGGCGGTGGAGGCGTTGGCGATATTGTGGCCGGTCACCGACATTTCCACCTGCTGGGCCATCAGGGCCCTTCGAGCGGTTTCGAGAAGTGTTGATAGTCCGGACATGGCCTTACATCCTTTCGTCCACGAGTTTCCTCCGGTGGTCATCGGTGATGATCCGGATGGTTTCCTGCACAAACCTCTGCGCGTTATGGATCAGGGTGCGGTTCTGCCCGTTGAGATCCACGATGCGCCGGGCCGCTGTCCGCATCCGCTTCGCCAGCGATTCCAGCGGCTCACGCTCGTCCTCCGGGACGGCCGCGAGGAGATCGGTCATGGAGCGTTCCGGACCGGCGATTTCCCTGACGCAGCGTTCCCGCTCGTACTCGAGGTCGTGAAAAGGGCGGAGGAGGGATTCCTCGCGCCGGGTGTATTCGACAAGCGCGTCGCCGTCCGCCCTGAGCAGAGCCTGCTGGGTTCCGGCAAGTGTTTCTGTGAGCGCGTCCATGAGATCCGCCTCGGCGCTCATGATGTTCCGCAGCTGTTCACTCATCGTCATTGCCGCTGCTCCCCTGTTGTTCAAAATAGTGGAGGTAGTTCATCACCTTGCTGATGTAGGCGCGGGTTTCGGGATACGGCGGGATGCCACCGTGTTTCTCCACGGCTGCCGGACCGGCATTATAGGAGGCAAGCGCCTGCTCCAGGTTGCCTCCGAAGCGTTCCAGCATCTGCTGGAGATACTTCGCCCCGCCGAAGATATTCTGCCGCGGGTCCCACACATTCTGCACGCCCATATCCGCGGCGGTCGAATCGACAAGCTGCATGAGTCCTTTTGCATTCCGGGGGGATTTCGCCCTGGCGTCACCCGCGGACTCGCTCGCGATGACGGCTTTCAGGAGGCTGGAGCTCACGCCGTGTTGTTCGGCGGCATCCTGGATAATCGGATCCAACGGCTCCATCCGGCGGACGATGCCCCCGTGGACCAGCCTCGGGGAGACGGGCGCGGGGGCATGGGGCGGAACCGGGCCCGGGTCGAGCGGTGCAGGTTTCGCGGGCGCCGCCAGCTCCGCGGGCGAGGGTGTACGGGGGAGATCCGGGTCCATCGACGCCGGCAGGGCCGGACCGGCGGACGGCGGGGGAGCCTTCGCCGCCGCACCCGTATGGGGAGCGGCGTGCGGAAGTTTCTCGCCGGTGATCTTCCGGTAGAGCATCTCGCCTACGCCGAAGTTGCTGTTCTTCGACATCTGCCGGGCAAGCTCCATGTCGAACACACCCTCCAACATATCGCCTCCGAAGCTGTCTCCGAACATCTCATCCTTGGAAATGCCGGCCCGCATGCTTTTCAGCATGTAGCCTACGAACATCGACTCGAACTCGTGGACGGCCTTCTGCAGCCGCGCCTTGGAGCGATCGTCGGTCTCCGCGGGTCTGGCACCGAGTGCGGCGGGCGGTATGTTGACGGGGGCGCCCATCAGATGATCACGAGCTCCGCTTTCAATGCTCCCGCTTCCTTCAGCGCCTGGAAGATGGCGATGATGTCGCGGGGAGCGACTTTCAGGGAATTCAGGGCCTTCGCCACGTCCTGGACGGTAGCCGCCCCGTTCAGCGCCACCACCGAGGCGGTGTCCTCACCAGCCGCGACGGTCGTCATCTGGGAGACGACGGTCTGTCCCTGGGAGAAGGGATTGGGCTGGGACACCACAGGAACAGATTCGATGTCGATATTCAGGCTCCCATGGGAGATCGCCACCGGCAGGATGGAGACGTTGCCCCCCACGACGACGGTCCCGGTCCGCTCGTTGACGATCACGCGGGCCACGACGTCCGGGTTGACCTCCAGGAGCTCGATCGTGGAGATGAAATCCACGATCTTCCCGTCCGCCTGAAACGGGGCCGGGACGGCGATTCTGACCGAAGATCCGTCGAGCGCGCGAGCCGTGCCTGCACCGATCTTCGCATTGACCGCCTCGGCGATGCGGCTGGCGGTTGTGTAGTCCCCCTGGAAGAGCACCACGGTAATGGCGGAATCGGGGCGAACGCCGGAGGTCACCGATTTGTCAAGCAGGGCTCCACCCGGGATGCGCCCCGCGGCGGTGTGGTTTCTTCGGATTTCGCTTCCGTTTGCCCTGACGCTCATGCCTCCCACCGAGAGCGGCCCCTGGGCCATGGCATAGACCGAGCCTTCCGCTCCGGAGAGCGGGGTCAGCAGGAGCGTTCCTCCCTGGAGGCTTGTGGCGTCCCCCATGGAGGAGACGATCACATCGGCGCTTGTGCCTTCCTTTGCATAGCCGGAGATGGTGGCGGTCACCATGACGGCGGCAACGTTTCGAAGCCTGAGATCGGCCTGAGGAACGGTGATGCCGAAGCGCTTCAACATGCTTGAAACGGACTGGAGGGTAAACGTCGAGCGCTGGGTATCGCCTGAGCCGTTGAGGCCCGCCACCAGGCCATACCCGATCAGCTGGACTCCCCGGGCGGGCTGAACGGAGGCGACATCCTTGATGCGGGCGGCGCTCGCCAGGGAGACCGCCAGCAGAAAGGACATCGTGAAGACTGTGAGGACGAATTTCATGACGGCATCTCCCTAGAAGAGCATATGGAGCAACTTGGTGATCCAGCCGGGCCCCTGGGCCTTTGTCACGACGCCGTTCCCCTCGAACACGATGCTGGCATCGGCGAGGTTGTATGAATAGACGCTGTTGTCGAAGGCAATGTCAGACGGACGGACGATCCCTGAGATCCGGATGGTCTGTTCCTCTCCCCCGATCACGATGGTGCGGATCCCCTTGATGGAGAGATTCCCGTTGGGCAGAACGGAGTCGATACGGGCGCTCATCTTTGCCTGGACCGATCCGTGGGTTGCCGTCGCCCCTTCTCCCTTGAAGCTGTTGCCGGTGCTCACACCAAGGCCGACCTCGGGGAGCGACGACGAGCCGACCTTCCCCGAGGACGACAGTGAAAGGTCGCTTGCACGGGAGGTGGTCGTCTTCGCGTCGTTCGAAGCGCTGGATGTCTCCACCACGAGGATGGTGACGGCGTCGCCCAGAGCGGCCGCCTTCTGGTCGGAAAAGAGCGAGCGGGAGGCATTTTCCCGCATGCCCTGCCCGAAAGCGGCACAGGCTGCAGCGAGGATCAATCCGGCAATTGCGTGAGAGCGGAACATGATCCTTTTCCTTTCATCGGGGGACCTGAAAAAAGCATTCATCGATTTCCATCGGCAAGGACTTCGACGGTATGTCCGTCGATCACTCTGGAGCGCAGGCGGCCGTGCGAACCTGCCGGTTGCACCAGGATTGTTGCACCAGGGAGTCCGTCCTGTTTTGCCACTGCCTGCATTGTCATTCTCACCCCTGCGCTGCGCGCAACCAGTGTGACTTCGTCTCCCTGACGTACTGCCGGAAGGGGCTCGCACATGCCCGCACAGATGAAGGAGCCGGCGTTCAGGATGCGTTTTGCCCGTAGGCCCGAGAGCGCCGCGGCGTCGGCCAGCACATCGGCGGGGAGACGGGTAGTCTCCATTCTTCGCACCGCGAGGCCCTCCCCGTCAAAGGCGGCATGCCTGTCGAACCGCCGGACTGCTACCAGCACGTTCCCAAACGTTCGCACGGTGCACGAGACCGGGAAGCGGGAAACCGCGCCCGTACCCGAGACGGCCTCGACGATCACCGTCAGGGGTCCGCGCAGCGTTCCCGGAGGGAGGGATGCGACGCGGTATGCTGACGGAACATTCATCTGCTCTCTCCGGGGCATCCTGAATCCCTCGACGACCGGGAGATCTGAGGCAGGTCTGCCCGTCGTGTCATGGCGGATCGGACATTCGCTCCTGAACCGCTCTCCGACCGCCGACCGCACGACATCGACGATCGATGCCGAATCGGCGGCGGCGGGGGAGAGCGCACACAGGGCGAGCACAGTGGCCAGGCCGATCATGCCGTTCACCGTTTGACGTTGTTTGCGATGCTCAGCATATCCTCGACCGTTTTGATGGTCTTCGAGTTGATCTCATAGGCCCGCTGGGCCGTAATCATGCTGACCATTTCTTCCACAATGTCCACATTCGAGGATTCGAGATTTCCCTGCATGATCTCTCCCAGCCCCTCGCTGGCCGGCGGGCCTGCGATTGGCGTGCCCGAGGCCGGTGTTTCCACAAACAGGTTGTCGCCGATCGCGCGGAGCCCCGCGGGGTTCACGAACTTTGCGAGCTCAAGCTGGCCTACCTGCGCGGGAGTGGCGCTCCCCACCGTCGTCACCTCGATCGACCCGTCGCGGCTTACGGTGACGGCTGTTGTATCCGCGGGGATGGAGAGGCCGGGCTCCACGATGTATCCTTGCGAGGTCACAAGCATTCCGTCGGCAGACAGCTTGAGCGACCCGTCCCGCGTGTACGCCTGGGTTCCGTCGGGACGGCGGACCTGGAGAAACCCGTCCCCCTGGATGGCGAGGTCAAGCTGGTTGTTGGTCGGCTGCACGTCTCCCTGGGCGAAGCTGCGGGTGGTAGCAACGGGGACTACGCCGTTGCCCACCTGGATCTCCGACGGCTGCTGGATGTTGGGATTCGTGGAGACACCGCTGGTTTTCAGGGTCTGGTACATCAGGTCCTGGAACTCCGGGCGTGTCTTCTTGAACCCCGTGGTGTTGACGTTGGCCAGGTTGTGGGCGATCAAGTCAACATTCAATTGTTGGGCATACATCCCTGTCGCCGCCGTTCGCAAAGCCCTGTTCATGGTTTCCTCCGTTGGTGAATCGACTTACAGCTTCCCGACTTCCATGGTCTTTTCCATTGTCGCATCCTGCGCCTGGATAGACTTCTGATCGGCCTCATAGCCCCTGCTGATCTCGATCATCGCTACCATCTCCTCGATTCCCTCCACATTCGATTCCTCCAGGCTCCCCTGGCGGACCGTGGTTGCCTTGCCCGGGCCTTCGACCATGCGGGCACCGGGAAGGGCGGAAAAGAGAGATTCATGGTCTTTCTGCAGCATCTGGGGATTTTCGAAATCCACGATGCGAAGCCGACCGATGTTCTGCTTCCCCACCATCACCTCCCCCGTTTCGCTGATCAGGATCGACCCTTGTTCGAGCCGCTGGACATCGGGAAGCTGGAGGCGTCCCGCTGTTCCGAGGACGGGACTCCCCTGGGCCGTCACGAGGGAGCCGTCCAGGGCGAGCTGCAGGTTGCCGTTTCTCGTGTAGCGGACGCCGTTGGGGGTCTCAACGACCAGGAACCCTCTCCCCTGCAGTGCGATATCAAGGGGGTTCCCGGTCTGGTTGAGAGACCCTTCGGTGAAATCGATGTACTGCTGTGTCTGTTGGTTGTCTGTCCCCGCGGCTTCGCGGGCCGCAGAGGCGTCATCGAGCGCTTCGGCGAAAGCCCGGTCGCGTTTGAACCCGGTGGTGTTGATATTCGCGAGGTTGTTCGCCAGGATCTCCATACGGGCAAGCTTGGGCCGCATTCCGGCCTCGGCGGTGTACAGTCCCTTAATCATTGGGTCGGTTCCTTTTCACGTGCATGGGAGGCGAGCGCCTTAAGCCGCACGGCGAGGTCGACTTCTCCCCGGCCGACGCCGAACCGTTTCGCGGTCCTGACGCGCTGTGCGTTCGAGGTCACGCCCATACTGAGCCGTTGCAGGGCGCCGCCGGCGGTCTCATCCGCCTTGGCTTCAAGCCGGAGGGCAAGATCCATCTCCCCTCTTCCGCGCTGCATGTGTTGTGCGAGCACAGCCGCGCGCTCTTCGATGGAGTCTTCCTCAGGTTCCTCCGGCGAGTCCATCGCACTTCCGGCCTGCTCCCGGCGGGCGGGTTCCGCCGGCGCGAAGCTTGCGGTACCTTCCGGGGCAGGCGTGGGTTCTCCGGCCGGGAGACCGGGTGAGGGCCGGATACGCGCGGCACGGCGAAGGATGACGGTGACCACGACGGTGGTTCCGGCCGCTGCGGTCAGGATCAGACCGGTGAAGAGCAGTGCTGTGAACCAGGGATTCTGTCCTGAGGCCGGGGCTGTTGCCGGCCCGGCTGTTGCGGCGGAGTCTTTTGCCTGGCGGTCTTCCCTTGCGAGCGCCCCGATATCCACGGGACCGGTTTGCGCCGCCGCTGTTCTGGAGGAAGCGCGGTGGCCGCCGAACGCGGTGCCCGCACACAGGGCACCCAGGAGGAACAGGGCGATGAGGAAGCGTCTCACTGGGGAGCCCTCCAGACCGGCAGATACATGGTAAAGACGGTTCCCTTCCCCACTTCGCTTTCCACGCGGATATCTCCTTTATGCTGCAGGATGATTTTGTGGCAGATCGCCAGGCCGAGCCCGGTGCCCTTCTCCCCTTTCGTGGTGAAGAACGGCCGGAAGATTTTCTCCAGCACCTCGGGGGGGATGCCGGCGCCGGTGTCCCTGACCCGCACACACACATGGAACCCTGTGAGGCTCAGGGCGATGCCGATGGTGCCCCCTGTCGGCATCGCGTCACGGGCATTGATCAGCAGGTTCAGGAAGACCTGTTGGAGGTAGTTTGCGTTGCCGGCCACAGAAGGAAGGTCGCCTCCCTGGTCCATTTCGATCTCGATACCGCATCCGCGGAACTCATGATGCACCATGGCGACAATGTCGTCGATCACCTTTCGCAGCTTGACCGGCTCCATGGTGACGTCTTCGGAGGCGTTCCGCGCGAAGTTCATGAGGCGATGCGTGATATCGGACAGCCGTCGCACCTGCTTGCTGAACATCTGGGTCCAGTTCGGCATCGGCCTTCCGGCCTCCACCAGGTCGAGGTGGAGCAGGAGGACTTGCAGGGGATTCTTGATCTCATGCGCGATTCCCGCGGCGAGCTCACCGATTGCCGCAAGCTTCGCGGCCTGGATCATCTGGGCATGGGATGACTTCAACTCCTCATTGGCCTTGACCAGCTGCTGGTGGGTGCGCCAGTTCTCGACTCCCACGGCGGCCTGGTTCGCGAGGACGGAGAGGAGCTGGACATCCTGGTTGGAGAACTCCTGTTGCGGCTTTTCCGTATGGATGACGTAGACGCCGATGCCCCTGCTCCTGATGATCAGAGGCACGATGACAAAGTTGCGGCCGTTGGCTCCCGAGATCATGTGTTCCAGATCGGGGATGATCACCGTCTTCTTCTCTTCGATGACCCAGTCCACGATCCCGGCTTCCATCTGCTGCTGTGCCTCCTGCTGCAGCCTGGGCGAGCTTTTTGAGGAGAGCGGGCTCAGCCGGCTGGCCCCATCGAACAGGAAGATGTTGCATTCGATCACCGGAATCACCTGGCGGGTCAGCTCGATCAGCTCGCGCACGATCAGCTCCGAGTCGTTCGTGGTGCTGATCGTATTCGACAGGCGCTGCATGGCCACGAGCTCATCGATAGAGCTGCGGATGGCCAGGTTGGAGGTGCCGGCGCTCGTATTCTCCTGCCGCAGGACTCCGATGGTCTGCTCGAGCGCCTTGATATAACTCTCCCGGCTCTCGATGAACTGTTCAAAGTGCGGAAGGCCCTCTTCCAGGATCTGCACGGCTGTCCTACGCTTCGGCGACACGGCGGTCATGGGCTTTTGTTCCTTCGTTGACAATCTCCAGGTGCGTGACCTGGTCAATGTCGGTCTGGATCATGGATGTGTAGTTCGCGATATACTCGTTGAGGACGCTCTCATCGGTCAGCTGCAGCTTCGCCAGTGCGGCCTCATCGAAGTCCACCCCCTTGTCGAATTCCACCGCCACATCGGCGATTCTCGATGCGAAGACGTCCGCGCAGTGGATCAGGGAGACCAGCTCGGGGTTCCGTTCGGCGCGGCCGGGGGCATGATGATGCTTGATGGCCTCGACCAGGTGATCGGGCAGGTTCCACCGCTCGGCCAGCCAGCCGCCGACATCGGCGTGGGTGGCGCCAAGCACGCTTTCCTCCGCCTCCAGGAAGGTCAGGTCTGTCTCCCGGGCGATGTCGACCACGCGCTTGAATTCGTTGCGGAAGTACCGGTGCAGGACGGAGATGCCCATATCGTGCAGCAGCCCGGCAACGAACACTTCGCCGCTGATCCTGTAGTTGAGATCGCGGGCGAGGCGGCGCGCCAGGACGCCGCTCGCAATCGAGTGATCCCAGAACCCCTTCGCGTCGAAGTGGGAGTCGGATTTCTTCTGGAGCGAGCTCACGAGCGAGATGCTGATCACGATCTCTTTCAGCGCGTCGTAGCCGAGGACGATGATTGCGAAGTCGATCGTCGAGATTTTCTTCGGAAAACCGTAAAACGGCGAGTTCGCGATCTTCAGCACCTTGGCCGTGAGGGCCTGGTCGGTGGAGATCATCTTGCCCAGCTTCGATGCGCTGGTTTTGGGATTGTCCACCATTTCCACCACTTCCATCGCCACGGTCGGCAGTGCCGGAAGCTGGATGATGGTCTGAACCCGTTCCTTGATGCTCTCTGGCGACATCATTGCCACTCTCCCTTTCGTTGCTGCGGAGGCCGTCTCAGACGAGGCCGGCCAGCCGTGTACGGAGGCCGCGCAGCACCTCCGAATGGATTTGAGACACCCTGGATTCCGAAACCTTCAACAGCCGGGCGATGTCTCCGAACTTGAGGCCTTCATAGTAATACAGCGCGATCACCTTCCGTGAGCGCTCGGGGAGGTCGACGATCGCCTCCACGAGCTTGGTCCTGGACTCCTCATCGGAGAGCCGCTGGTAGGGATCGGGCGACGCCTCGGCGACCTGGTCCATCGGCTCCGCCGTCTCGTGCCTTCCCTGACGGGCGGAGGTCATGACGGCGCCGGCATCCTTGAGGATCTTCTGGAACTCCTCGATGCTGATCTCAAGTTTCCCCGCGATCTCCTGCTCGGCGGCCTCCCGTCCGACTTCCTGGACCACCCGTTCCGCCGCGTGTTCGATGCGGCGGGCGTTCGCCCGGACCGACCGCGGCACCCAGTCGAGGTTTCTCACCTCATCCAGGATGGCACCGCGGATACGCGGAATCGCATAGGTTTCGAACTTCACCCCCGCAGCGGGGCTGAACCGGTCGATCGCATTCATCAGCCCGAGCACACCGTACTGGAGGAGGTCCTCCTGTTCCAGCGCGCGGCCGGCCGCGGCGGAGACCCTGCCCAACCGGGCCACAACGTACCGGATGAGGTCCAGGTACTGCACCACGAGCGCGCGCTTTGCCGCCGGAGAGCGGTCAGCAACAAACGCTTCCCACAGGGGATGGACGATGATGGCCATACGTCGGTCCGGTCGTTACGGCCTGTTACTTCACAGGCTCGGCAGCGGTTCTAGAATGTGCGGCATGCGGCGCCGCTTCCTGGGGAGCCTGCCGGTGGAATGAAGCACCCACAAGCAGGATCACCATCATCGCACCGATCACCGCAATGAAGACGATGAACGCGCGGGCAACCACCTCAAGGATATCCTGCAGCTCCAGGCCGAAGACGACCGCGGCCACGCAGAAGGCCAGCAGGCCGATCTGGAAGATCACTCTGGTCATGCTGAGACAGCCCTCCTTTCTGCTTCCCGCACCGGCGGGCGGAGCAGCTGCGAGGCCAGGGCCTGCAGCGAGAGAGCGGCCGCAGACCGGGGGAATGCCCTGACGAGCGGCTGCTGTTGAATGATTGCCTTCCCCACGGCCTGGTCGGCGGGGACGGAGCCAAGGATCCGGAGCTCGCGGTGCAGGAAGTGCTGAACGGCCATGGCCAGCTTGCCGCCGGTCTCATCCGCTTCGCGGGGAGAGCGGACGTTGTTCAGGACCAGGCGGATCTCCGCGTCGGCCTTGATGGACCAGATGGTTTTCATCATTGCATAAGCATCCATTACGGAGGTCGGCTCCGGCCCCGCAACCACGAGAATGTCGTCGGCCCGCCGGCAGTATTCCATCACTTCGGTCTGCATCCCTGCCCCCGTATCCAGCACGATATCGTCGTCACCGCTCAGGAGCAGTTCCGCGAGCAGCCGGGACTGTGCCCCGGCGTCCATTGCCGGGTGATGGAGGTCGCCGGAGCTCGCGGGCAGGAGCCGGAGGCCGGGCTGCGCCGTCAGGAGCACATCGGCAAGCTCCATTTCCCCCCGCAGGAAGTGGCCCAGCCGGAAACGCGGGGCGATGCCCAGCATGACGTCGAGGCTTCCCAGGTTCGTGTCGGCGTCCACCAGCAGGACCTGCCTGCCGGCGTCGCAGAGCTTGATGGCCAGGTTGAGCGACAGCGTGCTTTTGCCCACGCCCCCCTTTCCGCTGGTCACCGCCGTGAGGCGGGGGCGGATGGAGGGCCCGGACAGCCGGGCCTGCAGCGCGAGGTCGCGCATCCGTGACGCCTGGTCAGGCATGCGCAGGTGCTCCTGCAAGAATCATGGAAGCGAACCGGGCGGATTCGACGGTCAGAATATCATCCGGCACGGTTTGCCCGGTCGTCACGTAGGCGACGGGGAGGCGCTGGGTGTGCAGGAGGCTCAGGAGTGAGCCGAGGGAAACGGCTTCGTCCAGTTTCGTAAAGAGAAGGCGGTTCGGCCCGGCGGCCTTGAACCTGGCGATGATTTCCCTGGCTGCTTTCGGGGCGGTGGAGGCGCTGAGGACCAGGTGAACTTCATCGGGATCGGCGGCTTCGACGAATCTGCCCAGCTCGGCGATCTCTTTCCGGGAACGATGACTTCGGCCTACCGTGTCGATGAAGAGCAGATCGCGGTCGCGGAACCGCCGGATCGCGGGGGCCATTTCCGACGGCCGGTAGACGACTTCCATGGGAATGTCGGCGATCGCGGCGAAGGTCCGGAGCTGCTCGATAGCCCCGATCCGGTAGGTGTCGGTGGAGATGAGTGCCACGTTCTTCCGATGCAGGAGCTTCTGAATGGCGGCCATTTTGGCGATGGTGGTGGTCTTGCCCACCCCCGTGGGCCCCACGAGCGCGACGATTCGGGTCTTCCTCCGCCTCATGCGTGAGGCCTCTGGGATCCTGATCATGCCGGCCATCGCCTGCAGGAGAGCTTCCTGGACGAGAGCCTTGTTGCTCAATTGATCGCGCGAGAGCGTGCCCCCGATGGCCTGCACAAGCTGGCGGGAGATCTCTTCCTCCACATCGTTCTCGATAAGGTGCGCATAGGTCTCGCGCAGGATTTCCGGCAGCTCAGGCATGCGCGAGTAGCGGATGTGGTCGGAAATCTGGCGCAGCGTGCCACGCATGGTTTCCATCTCGTTGCGCAGATCCAGGATCCCGGCAACGTCGGCCGCCTGTTGGGGCACCGGGCGGGAGGCCGGCGCGCTCCCGCCCCGGCGCGCTTCAAAGCCCTCGGCGACCTTCGTCATCTCGTCGGCCGGCGAGGCCTTGGTCTGAGCGGCACGCGCCGGATCGTGCTGTGATTCGAGGTACCGGGTGAAGGGAACGGACGGTTGTCTGCGGTCCGTGCCCCCCGGCTTCGGTGCCGAATCGCCGTCGTCGATGGCTGCGGTGACCTCGCAGGTATCGCGGCCGAACAGTCCGCGCCCATTCCCCCGCGGGACCGTGCGGGTGTTCAGGATGATCGCCTCCGGCCCCAGCTCGATCCGGATCTGGTGGGTGGCGTCTTTGAGGGAATGCGCGGTGAATTTCTTAATCCTCATGAGTTGCCTCGAGTTTGCCGATGAATTCGATTTCCGTTTCCGGCGGGAGTTCGGTGAACGAGAGCACCACGACCGTAGGGAACGAGGTGTGGATCAGCCGGTAAAAGTAGGGGCGCACGGTCGCTGCGCAGATGACCACCGGGGTGACGCCCGCGGCCGACGCCGCCTCCACGTTGCGGGCCAGGCTGTCGTGGATCCCCTGGACTGTCTGTGGGGCGAGTCCGAGGCTCGGACTGCTCTCACGCTGGTTCTGCAGCGAGGCGGTCATGGTCTGTTCCAGGCGCGGATCCATGGCGATGGCGTGGATGATACCACGGACATCGCGATAGATCCGGGCGATGGTATCGGAGAGGGAGTGACGGACGTATTCGGTCAGCACATCCACGTTCTTCGTCACCCTTGCATAGTCGATGAGGCTTTCCAGGATGGTCACCAGGTCGCGCACCGGTATCCCTTCCCGCAGGAGGTTCTGCAGCACTTTCTGGATGGTCCCGGTCGGAAGCAGCTCGGGCGTGAGCTCGTCCACAATGGCGGGATAATCCTTCTTCAGGTTTTCGACCAGCTTGCGTGTGTCCTGGCGCCCGAGGATCCGGTCGGCATTCCTCCTGAGGAGCTCCTGCAGATGGGTGGAGAGGACCGATGACGGCTCCACGACCGTATAGCCGAGCATCTCTGCGCGCTGGCGCTCATGGTCCGGAACCCAGATTGCGGGGAGGTTGAACGCGGGTTCCCTCACCTGGACCCCCTCCAGCGCTTCGGCGGTCGTCCCCGCGCTCATGGCCAGGAAGCGGCCCAGCATCAGGCGGTCCGAGGCCACGACATTGCCGCGCACCTTGACGACATACTGGTTTGCCTCGAGCTGGAGGTTGTCGCGCACCCGGACCGGCGGGATCACGATGCCCAGCTCCATGGCCAGCTGTTTGCGGAGGTTGGTGATGCGGGAAAACAAGTCTCCACCCTGGGCTTCATCCACCAGGCTGATCAGCCCGTAGCCGATCTCCAGCTCGAGCGGGTCCACCTGCAGGTAATCTTCAATGCGTTCTTCCTTCGGCGCCGCGGCGGCCGCGGGAAGGGCTGCGGCAGCAGTGCGGTTTCTCCCGTCGCGCATCTTCACATACCCGACGCCTCCGGCGAGTCCCCCGAGAACCATGAACGGCAGGGTCGGGAGCCCGGGGACGACCGCGAACAGGAGCAGGGCGCCGGAGGCTATGAGCAGGGCCTTCGGACGGCCGAAGAGCTGAGTACGGATTTCCCGGTCGAATTGGTTTCCCGAGGCGCTCCGGGTGACGATCATGCCGGCGGCCGTGGCGATGATCAGGGCGGGGATCTGGGTGACCAGGCCATCCCCCACCGTGAGCAGCGTGTAGGTCCTCAGGGCATCCATGAACGACATGCCCTTCTGCGCCACCCCGATCACGAACCCACCGATGATGTTGACGATGTTGATCAGCAGCCCGGCGACTGCATCACCGCGAACGAACTTGCTGGCGCCATCCATCGCCCCGTAGAACTCCGCCTCGCGGGCGATCTGTGTGCGCCGTTCGCGGGCGTCCTGTTCGGAGATGATCCCGGCGTTCATATCGGCGTCGATCGCCATCTGTTTGCCCGGCATGGCGTCGAGGGTGAAGCGCGCGGCCACTTCGGCGATGCGGCCGGCGCCCTTGACGATCACCATGAACTGGATGATGACCAGGATCAGGAAGATGATGAAGCCGACGATGTAGTTCCCCTTCACCACGAAGGAGCCGAACGCGTTGATCACATCACCTGCAAACGCCTCTCCCAGAATGAGGCGGGTGGAGGCGACGTTCAATGACAGGCGGAAGATCGTCAGGATGAGGAGCAGGCCCGGGAACACGGAGAGCTCCAGCGGGCTGGTCAGATACATGGACACCATCAGCACCACGATGGCGAGCGTGATGTTCGCCGCGATTAGGACGTCCATGACCAGCGGGGGGATCGGGATCACCATGAGGGCGATGATGCCGATCACGGCAACGGCCAGCGCGATGTCGGTATGGGCTCCGAGCGTTCGGAAGAGGCTGGAGTTCAGGAGACCCCTGGGCCGTATGTCGAAGGCAGCTTCCATCGGATCAGTTCATGGTGGCGGACGGTGACAGGGTCCGCAGCCGGTAGATGTATGCCAGGACCTGTGCAACGGCCTGGAACAGTTTTTCGGGCACTTCGTCTCCCACGTCCACCGACTTGAAGAGGGTGCGGGCGAGGGGTTTGTCCTCGATGACCGGCACGTGGTGTTCCCGGGCGATGGTCTTGATCCTCTCAGCGATGAGACCCGCCCCTTTAGCGACCACCCGGGGGGCCGACATGGTTGAAGACTCATATTTCAAGGCGACGGCCAGGTGCGTGGGGTTGGTGACCACCACGTCGGCCTTCGGGACGTCATGCATCATGCGCCGGTAGGCAAGCCGGCGCTGAATCCCGCGGATGCGGCCCTTCATGATCGGGTCGCCTTCCAGTTCCTTATTCTCCTCTTTCACCGCTTCCTTCGTCATTTTCAGGTTGCGCTCGTGCTCGAACCGCTGGTAGAAGTAATCCAGGACGGCGAGTGCCAGGAACGCCAGGCCGGTCTTGAACCCGACCCCGAGCGCTGCCCTGGCCATGAAGGAGAGGATCGTGGAGGCATCGCCGTCCATCAGGGTGACGGTCTCCGACATGATGCCTTCAAGCGCCACATAGGCGACGATGCCCACGACGGACGCCTTAAGCACGTTCTTTGCCAGCTCGACGAGCGTCCGCCGGGAGACGATGATTTTCTTGATCCCGTTCAGGGGGTTCATCTTCCCGAACGACGGCTTCATCGGTTCAAAGGTCCAGAGCGGGCCGACCTGGGCGTATCCCGATGCGAGGCCGACGACAGCCAGCCCGCCCACCACCGGCCCGAGGATGACGAGAAGCCTCAGCATGACGTCGATGATCAGCTGCCGGAGCCCTTCCATGTCGGCGTGGAACCGGGACGCGCGCGCGAAGAACTCCCGTAGCATATCCGCAAGGCCGGTCACCATGGCACCGCCGGTGAAGAGCAGCAGGAGAAGGCCGAACATCAGCATGAACGCGGAGTTCAGGTCCATGCTGCGGGCCACCTGTCCCTTGTTCCGGGCGTCGTCGCGACGCTTGCCGGTCGCCTGCTCAGTACGTTCCTGGAAGGACTCTTCAGCCACGGGTCACATCGCCTTCATCAGTTGGAGCATGTTCTCCTCGAATCCCGCGAGGAGGTTCTTGAACACGTAGACCATCATCGGCGCCGTGGTCACCAAGACCATGAGGCCGACGCCGATCTTGACCTGGAAGCTCAGGATGAACACATTGATCTGGGGTGCAACGCGCGACAGCACCCCCATCGCGACGTTCATCAGGAACGAAGCGACGATCACGGGGGCCGCGAGCTTGATGCCGATGATCAGCACCTTGCCGGAGAGCATGATCAGCGTGTCGGCGGCCGCACCGTTCACGGTGAATCCTCCCACCCCGACGGTGTCGAAACTCAGGCGCAGGGCCTGCAGGATGAAGTGATGGCCGTTGAGCAGGAGGAACACCAGGGTCATGATCAGCCTGAGAAATTCTGTCAGCACGGTATTCTGAACACCCGTTTCAGGATCGAGGACCGACGACATCGTCAGCCCGAGGTCGAACGCAATCAAATCGCCCGCCACGTCCACACCGAGCAGGATGAAGCCCATGGCGAAGCCCAGGAGAAGGCCGGCCCCCGCCTCGGCGATCACCGCCATGACCAGGGAACCGAGCTGCATGGGGACCGCCGGATGGGTGGCGGCAATCAGCGGATAGAGCACCAGCGCCACGAACAGGCCCAGAGCCACCTTCACCTGGACCGGGATGAACTGATGCCCCAGCACAGGCGCCACGGCGATGATCGACATCACGCGGACGAAGATCAGCAGGTACAGCACCAGCTGTGTGCCGTAGAGGTCCACTGAGGTCACCGTCCCAGGGACGGGATCTGGCCGAACAGGTTCGTCGTGAAGGCGATCAACACCTCCATCATCCAGGGGAGGGTCAGCACGCTGGCGACGGCGATGACGATCAGCTTCGGGACGAACGTGAGCGTGAACTCCTGGATCGAGGTTGCAGCCTGCACCACCGACACGACCAGTCCGACCACGAGCGACAGCAGGAGGATCGGGGCGGAGACTATCAGCGTCGTGTAGAAGGCCTCCCGGACGAGATAGACGACGTATTGTTCGGTCATACACACCCTCACGGAATCTTGAACCGGTTAGTGGAAGCTGTTGACTACGGACCCCACGATCAGGTGCCAGCCATCGACCATGATGAAGAGCAGGACCTTGAACGGCAGGGAGATCAGCATCGGCGGCAGCATCATCATGCCCATGGACATCAGGATGCTGGAGACGACCATGTCGATGATCAGAAACGGAATGAACAGGACGAAGCCGATCTGAAACCCGATCCGCATCTCGCTGATTGCGAAGGCGGGGATCAGCGCATAGGTCGGCACGGCGTCGCGATTTTGCGGCTTGTCGATCTTGGCCATATTCACGAAGAGTGCAAGATCCTCGTCGCGCGTCTGGCGGAACATGAATTCCCTCAGCGGGACGACCCCGCGGTCATAGGCATCCTGGAACGAGATTTTGTTCGCCAGGTAGGGTTGAAGCCCCGCCTCGTTCATCTTGCCCCAGGTGGGCGCCATCACAAAGAATGTGAGAAAGAGGGCAAGGCCGACAAGCACTTGCGCCGGAGGGACCTGCTGCGTCCCGATCGCCTGTTTGAGAAAGTGAAACACGATGATGATCCGCGTGAACGCAGTGGTCAGGATCATGATGGCCGGCGCAAGCGACAGAACGGTCATCAGGAACAGGATCTGCAGCGTTGTGGCGATATCCTCCGGCTTGCTCGCTTTGCCGATCTCCAGGGAGACCTTGGGCAGCGGAAGGGCCTTCTCCTGGGCGGAAGCGGGCATCGCCGCCCAGAGCACCAGGGCGGCCGCCGCCAGGATCAGCGTCCGTCGCATCATGAACGCCTCCGCGGCTTCCGAGCGATGCGGGCGGGGCCATCCTCGTTTTCACCGCGGCGCACGAGGAGAGATCTGATGGAGTCCTGCAGCTGTCCGGCAAATGAAGAGCGCTTCTCGCCCGCCCGCCAGACCATCCAGCGCGAGGCGGGGATCTCCGCATCCGGCTTCTCATCGACCGTCGAAAGACTCTCCTCGTCGTCGATGGTCGCCAGGGTCTGCAGGCCCTGCTCGCTCATGCCCACCACCAGAACCGTCCGCAATACCTTTACGACCACGATGGACCGCTTGGGATGCAGGGCACGCTGGCCGAGCACTTCGATGGCGACGGACGAAGAGGACCGGGGGCCGGACTGGTAGACGTATTTCTTCAGGACGACCACCACCCCGACCATCAGCGCCAGCACCGCCAGAAGCGAAAAGACCGTCTTGACCAGAATCCATTCCATGGCTATTTCCCCAGCCCCCTGACACGTTCGCCGGCATCGACCAGATTGGTGATCCTGATGCCGAAGTGCTTTTCGATGACCACCACCTCCCCCTCAGCCATCTTCTTCCCGTTGATCAGGATGTCGACAGGCTCGCTGGCAAGTTTTTCGAATTCCACGACGGATCCGCGCTGCAGCTCCACGATATCCCTGATCAGCATGTTGGTCCGTCCCAGCTCGATCGAGATCGGCAGCTGGAGGTCAAGCAGCAGGTCCATTTTCCGATCACGCTCACCGGGCTGCGGGGAAGCATCCAGCGTCTGCAGCTGCGCCATCTGGATCTCCATCTCCCCCTCCGCCATTTTCGTCGGTTCCATCGTCTGCTCCATACTCCTTCAGTCTCCCTGTTGTGGATCATGCATCATCCGGGTGATTTTCACGGCCACTTTCCCCTTCGAGATGCCGGGGCGCCCCATGACGCGCGGCTTGCCTCCGACCAGCACCTTCACCTCGCCGTCGATCGGAATGTTCGTCCGCAGCACATCGCCGGGCTCAAGGTCCAGGAGCTCGCGGAGGGTCAGCGTAGTTTCCCCCAGGACGGCGGTGGCCGCAAGCTCGGTCGATCCGAGCCGGGAGAACATGGAAAGGGAGGAATCTTTATCCGCTTTCACGGCGCCGATCCCGCTGAAGTGCTGCACGTTCAGCTTTGCCAGAACGTCGTCAAGGGCGAAGGTGGGGAAACAGAGGTTCATCAGGTATTTCTGCTGGCCGATGGACACCTCAAAGGAGACCACCATGACGATTTCGCTCGCAGGGGCGATCTGCGCGAAATCCCCCTCGCTTTCATACCGCTCGAACTTGAAAGTCAGCTCGGCGACGGTCTTCCATGCCCGCTGGATCTCCGTGACCGCCCTCTGGATGATGCCGCGCACAATGCTATGTTCGATTTTGGTGATCAGGCGGGCGTTCTTCTCTCCCTCGGCGACCCCCCCCATCAGATGTTCGACCATTGCCAGGACAAGCTGAGGACTGACCTCGAGGATCGCCAGCGCATCGGATTCCATGATCCTGAAGATGTAGAGACTGCTTGGACTGGAGATCGAAAGGACGAACTCGGAATAGAACAGCTGGTCCACCGAGGAAACCGAAACGGTGACGTTGGTTTGCAGGCGCGAGACGAGATACGAGCTGAAGGTCTCGGCAAAGCTCTCATGGACTGCCTGGAACGTGCGGAGCTGGTTTTTCGAAAGCCGGTGAGGCAGGCGAAAATCGAAGGTGATGACTTCCTTTGCCTGCTTCCTCTCCTCGGGGACGGTTTCCACCGCCATCGGCACGTCCACGCTGATGCCGGAGAGAAGGCTGTCTATTTCCTGTTGGGAGAGAATCTCGGACAAGGCTACACCGTCACTGGATGATGAACTTGCTGAAATACACGTTGGTTACGGAGCCTGCCTTCACCAGGCTGCCGACCTTCGTCTGGATCTCCGTGCGGAGATCCTCGCGGCGCTCGACGCTGGCGAGTTCATCCAACCCCTTGGTAGTCAGGACAGTGTTCAAGGCGTCCCTCACCTGGATCTCTTTTTTCTCCAGCTCCTTGACCCCTTCGGAAGTCGAAGCTTCGATCCCGACCGTGAGCAGGAGGTATCGTGTCCCGTTCGTTCCCGCCGGATTGACAATGAGATCCTTGACAATAAACATCCTCGCTCCGGCCTCTGCCCCTTCCTCGCCCTTTGCTCCGGATTCCGCCGGAGCTGAAGCCCCGGCCTGAGCGGGGGGAGTTCCGGAAGACGGGCCTGAGACGAACTTCGTGGCTACGAAGAACAGGATTCCGAGCTGGACAAGGAATACCGGAACTCCGACCACGAGGAGTTTCTTGATTGCAATCGGTTTTGAGGGTGGCGCGGCCGCGGCCGGCTTCTGCTCAGTGGGAGGTGCTTCTTTCGCCATTCACGTGGCCCTATTGTTCCGTAAACCACATGGGTCAAACCGTGTGCCACGCACACGGAGACTCATGAACTGGAATAGGGTCAGAAGCAGGCGAAAAAACAGCAGTTAATTGTCGCGGGGTGGGAGAGGCAGCAGAGAAGTGGTGGTTATTATCAGCCAAATGGTGAAGTGAAGAGAAGAACTGCTCGTTTCACCAGAATTCACAATTTATCGTACATTCTTCGGGCTCTTTGCAGACACCGCCTGCGGTACATCACAGCCTTGCGGATGACCTCACGGACGGATTCTTTTACCATGAGTTTCTTCCCCGTGGTCGTAGTGATGAGAGTGTCGGGCGTCTCCTCGATGAACTCGATGAGCTCGACATTGATGACGATCTTCTGCCCCTGGAGACGTGTCAGTTCGATCATTGCGGAGGCCCTCCCTAAGCGACCCCGGCACGGGACCCCGCTGCTGTCAGCGGGATCCCGCCGGAAGTCAGGATTACCGACCCAGGTTCACCAGTGCTTGCAGGAACTGGTCGCTGGTGGTGATCACCCGGGCATTCGCCTCGAAGCCGCGCTGCGCGGTGATCATCTTGGTGAATTCATCTGCCAGGTCCACATTGGACTGCTCGAGGGCTCCGGAGAGGATTGTCGACCTGTCGCCGGGGTTGACGATGACCGGCATCCCGGAATTCCCGCTCACATCCCACGTGTTCTCGCCGCTCTTGACCAGGCCGGCCGGATTGCTGAATTCGGCCAACATGACCTGTCCGAGTGTCAGGAGCGTGCCGTTACTGAATGAGCCGGTGATCAGTCCCGACGAATCGATGGACATGCTGTTCATCGTTCCGGCACCGTAACCGTCCTGACCGCTCGGAGTGACGGTGGATGAACCCTTGATCTGTGTCAGCCCTGTGAAGACCCCGGGGGCGGCGGCTGTCGGAGTGCCGAGGTCGAGGGTGAAGCTGATGGCGTTCACTCCGGTTCCAACGTTAAGGGCGATCGGGTTTCCGGTTACCGCATTCAGGGTGCCGTCGGTATTGAATGTGACGGTACCCGCCGATGCGGTGGTGGCGGGGGCGGGCGCCGAAGCAGCCCACGACCATGCATTGGGACCGGTCTTGGTGTACTGGACCTTCACCGTGTGCTGGTCCCCCGCGGAATCATACACCGGGACCGAGGAGTCGACGACCGTGCCGATGGCGGCGGCTTCGTCCAGGTTCCCGGTGATCTTCACGTCGGTCGTGGCCTTTGCCGGGGACTTCATGTCAGCGGCGATCTTGATGTCCTGAAGCACGGTGCCTGAGGGGATATTCCCCTGAGCATCGGCGTTTTTTCCCTGGAGCACTGCCCCCGTGCCGGGATTCGACAGCTGGCCGGCGGCATCCTGGAAGAAATTGCCCACACGGGTGTAGACGTTCTTCCCCCCCTGCTTGACGACAAAGAACCCGGTACCCTGAATGGCCATATCTGTGACCTGCCCGGTCGTCTCGGCGTTACCCTGTGAGAAAAGGGTGTCGACGGAGTTGACGCTCATGCCGAGTCCGACCTGGATGGGGTTGGTGCCGCCTGTTAAGGCCGAAGGCTGCATGCCGCCGCGCAGGGTCTGAGCAAACATCTCGCCGAACGTGACGCGACTTGCCTTAAATCCCACCGTGTTGATGTTGGCAATGTTGTTGCCGATCACATCCATCATGACCTGATGGTTCCGGAGTCCGGAAACACCTGAGAAGAGCGAACGCAGGAATGACATGGTATTACCCTCCGTACTTTGTGTGTTGTTGAGTGTGTCAGGCTTCTGTCGGTCGGCCTGACCGGAGGGGCCTCCTTGGATCGCCGCGGGCGTGGCGAAAAGGACCGGCCCCGTGAACGTTGTTACCCCGCAATCACCGCGCTGTCAATATTGGTGAAGACGTCCTCCTTCAGATGATCCGCATCGACCGCGGTGACGACGGTGCGGTTCTTGACGCTGACAATAAAGGCAAGGTCGCGGAGCAGGACCAGCGAGTCCTGCGCCCCCTTTTCTCCTGCACGGGTGACCGCCTGCTGCAGCTGGGTGAGATCGGTTTCGCTGAGCGCGATGTTCCGTGCCGACAGGCGCTCCTGTGCATGTTTGGAAAACGTGAGCTCCTGCAGTTCCCGCTGCAACACCTTGTCGAACGCCCGGTCCTGCGGCAGCGGAATGGAAGGCCGCTCCCGGAGTCCTTCCACTCCCCCTGCGGGGAGAAAAGGGACCTTGATGCCGTTGACGACGGTGTCTGCCATGAGTGTCTGTTGTCCCTCCTTGTTCGTTGGATATTCGAGTGATTAGTTCTTCAGGATTTCGAGCACATCGGAGAGCGCGACTTCCGCTCCGTCGATCATGAAGTAGGCACCGTCGGCCTTGAACCTGACCCCTCCGATCGTGCCGTACAGGTAGGGAGAGGCCGTCAGGGGCGCGCCCTGATCGTCACTTGCCTCGACCTTGAAGGTGTACTTGCCCACCGGTGCCTTCTGCCCATGGTCATCTGTGCCGTCCCAGGTGAAAGTATTGTCGCCGTTTGAGGTTCCGGTGCCCGTGATCGTCCGGACCAGACCGCCGGACTGGTTATAGACCTTGACATCCGCCGAATGGGCGTCCGCAGTGAGGGTATATCCCAGGCGCACGGGGTCCGGACCCGAATAGGTGAAGCTGCTGCCGGTCGCCCTGACGTCCCTGCCGATCAGCGTCGCAGCCAGCGAATTCCCGATGGACTGGGTCATGAGCTGGTTGGCCTGGACGCTCTGGGTCAGTGTGGTGTTGAGATTCTGGAGCTGCTCCACCGAGCTGAACTGGGCGAGCTGGGAGGCGAACTCCGTCCCCTGCATCGGGTTCATGGGGTCCTGGTTCTTCAGCTGGCTCACCAGCAGCTTCAGGAAGTCGTCCTTCCCGAGCGTCGAGTTCGAAGCATTCGTCACGGCCGTGCTTGACGAGCCGACCGCAGGAATTGTCATAGCCATAGTTGGTCCTCGCGCTGATCACATGATGAGTTCGAGTGTATTGTAGCCCAGAGAGCGGGCAGCCGGATCGGCTTCCTGGTCATCCGGGCCCACCGCATGCCGGCTCATTTTCTGTCTGAACCGCCCTGTCTGATTCCCGCCGCCGTCTCCGGCCGACGGAGACCCGGCAATGATATCGATGCGCTGAACGTCGATTCCCCGCTGCTGCAGGGCCAGCCTCAGGTCGGCTATCTGTCCGTCAAGGGCCGCCTTCACGGCGGGCTGGCTTACGTCGATCTGCGCCTGCATCTTCCCCTCTTCCATCCTGACCTGCAGGAATACGTCCCCCAGGCTCTCCGGCTTCAATGTCATCCGTACTTCCTGTGCTCCTTCCACGAGAGTGAGCGACAGGCCCCTGATCACCTGGTCGACGACGTCCCTGGACGCTTCCGGAGGCAGGGAGAGCGGCGTATGGGTGGCGGAAGAGGTTGCCGGGCGCTCTGTTGTCCGGGGCGCGGGCGCCGCTGAAGTCAGCGTTGACTGGGCCTGGACCCGACCCAGGGCATCTCCCTGTTCCGGTCCTCCGGCTGCATGCGAAGCCTGCGGCGCCTGAGCGGCCGACGCTTTCTCATGCTTGGGAGCGGAGGCATCGGGAGGTGTCCCGTCCTGTGGAGAGGCATCGCCTTTGCGCGCGGAATCCGGCACAGGGGTCGAAGGCGGGCTTTGCGAAGGCCCATCAGCGGGCCGGCTGGAAGTCCGTGCAGGTTCTGATGAACCAGCGGAGAGGTCACCTGCGGCAGCTCCAGACCCGGACGCCTGAGTTCCATGATCATCCCGGCTTGGGGGCGCCGGGATCTTTGATGCCTTTTCGGCGACACTGACTGCGGCCGCAGGCTCTGTCTCGCGGAAGGCGGGCACCGCCGACATCGCCGGGTCGGCGGTGTCAGCCTGGAGAGGCTGCTCCATGATCCCTGCAACCTGTTGCTTGAGGTATTCCATTGCCTGCGACCGGAGTTCGGCGGCCGGAGCCAAGGCGGGGCGAGAGGCGACGGCCGTGCCGTCACCCTTCGCCGGGACGGCGGAGGCCTCCGTAGGGGCAGACAGAGTACCGGGTTGTTCATCCCCGGCGGCAGGCCGGGTCGCCCCAGCCTTGATGTTCAAGGAAGGGAACATTCCACCTGAGGATTTCAGGAGAGCCACCAATTCGTTCATCGCGGTGTTAACTGCGACGGCAATTCCTGCGATCGCTCCACCGGAAGCAGGAGGCACGGCGGCTGGTGTCTGGCTCTCAACATTCTGCGGTCCAGCAAGCTGGGTTCCAGCAAGCCGGGTTCCAGCAAGCTGGGTCAGAGAAGGCTGTGTTCCGGCAAGCTCTGGACCGGACGGCTGGGCTCCCGCAAGTTCGGTCCCAGCAAGCTGGGTCAGGGAAGGCTGCGTTCCCTCTGGCTGAGACCCGCCAGGTCCGGTCCCGGCGGCTAGTGCTTCCATGATCTGGATTCCGGCAAGGCGGCCGGCCACATTCTGGGCGGTGATGCCCTGCACTCCTGCCGACCCTGCATCCGGCCCGCCATCGGCAGCAACCAACGGCCTCGGCACGTTTCCACCCGCGGACATCTGCAGGAGGAGTGAGGCAAGGGCGGCCGGGGCCTGCGAAGTTTGGGAGGCGTCATCCTTCTCCTTGGCTGTTCGGGGGCCGGCCGGACTTTTTTCCGTCCCCTTCCCCTGCTCCTCCACAGAGATGGTGAGGGCGAGCGTGTCCTGGAAGCCGCGGGGTTCAGCGGTGTTCCCACCGCCTTCCGGGTCTGACCGGACTCTGCCGGCCTGCGGGGGAGCTGATGCAACGGGAAGAACCTGCGGGGTCATCGGTCACCTCAACAATCGTGAAGCGCGTTCCGGCTCGAAGGCCGCCAGGATCTTTGCAGCCTGACGGGCCTTGACGTACTGGAGCAGCGCCCTGGTTTCGTCGTCCGACAGTCTGGCGAGGATCTTCGCCGCATCTTCGGCCGGCATGGATTCCAGCATTTTTGCCCGGTTCTTTCGCAGCTTCAGTCCGGCCGAATCAGGAGCGGCAGGCTGGGCACCGGCCGGCGCGGGCACCGCCTGAAGTGAGGCGGGAGGCGGGGGTTCCTGAACTGTCTTCCGGTCCCTGGACCGTTCCTGGTCGAGAGAGGCAAGCAGCGAACGCACGCTGTCGCGCATGATCGCGAGGGAGTCTCTTCCGATTCCCTGAGGGCCCTTAAGCTCGTCGAGGGTGGGTCCGGCGATCCCGCGCGTATACTGGGGCGGCTTCTCCGCGGCGGTGGAATCCCGCGGGGCGGTGCGTGCCGTGCTGCCTTTCAGCAGGTCGGGCCGCAGGAAGAGCGTCCCCACGACCACAGCCCCCGAGAGGAGGAACGTTGCGGCAATCACGATCAGATACGGCATCGTGTTTTTCATCATTTGAATCCCATCTTCATGCGCTGGGCGATGACATCCATCACGCGCTGCGATTTCCGGTCGTCTTCCTTCTCCGATTCCTCGCGGCGCCTGGTGTCAAGTTTTTCGACCATCTGGCGCGACTGCGAGCGCTCGATCAGCTCGCCCCTCTTCTCGTCTTCCTGCTGCTTCACAGCCTCGACACGCTCGCCCTGCTGTTCCATCTGGTGGGCAAGACTGTGGATGAACGCCCTGGCGGTCTGCATGTCCCCGGCACTCGTACGAACGACGCTTTCAGCCTCGGCGATCGCAGAGCTATGCGTCTGTTCCAGGTCTCCGAGCTTGCCCTCTTCGGTCTCCCGGTTCACCTTGATGGCCGCGAGCTCGCGCTGCGAGGACTTTTCCTGAAACTCCTTGACTTTGAGAACTGTGGCGAGACCGGTACCTGAAACGTTCATAGCGGTGCATTCTCCTGTCGTCAGGACATGATGGCCATTAAGCGGTCGATGCTTTCCGCATACACCGCATGTTCAGAGGAAGGCTGCCGGAGAAACTTCCTGATAGCCTCCCAGTTCTTCAATGCTTCATCGATGCGCGGGTTCGAACCGCGGACATAGGCTCCGATGTTGATCAGGTCTTCCGCCTCCCGGTAAGTCGCCATCATGTCGAGGAGCCGGTGGGCAGCCCGGCGGTGTTCCTCCCCGGTGACAGCGGTCATCACCCGGCTCACGCTTTCGAGCACATCAACGGCGGGGTAGTGGCCTGCGGACGCCAGGCGCCTGGAGAGCACGACATGGCCATCGAGGATGGACCTGACCGCATCGGCAACGGGCTCTGTCATGTCGTCTCCCTCGACGAGGACCGTGTAGAGTCCCGTGATGCTGCCGTTGCGGCTATTCCCCGCACGTTCCAGCAGCTTGGGGAGCATGGCGAACACCGACGGGGTGTAGCCCTTGGTGGTCGGCGGCTCGCCGATGGCGAGTCCCACCTCCCGCTGTGCCATGGCGAGCCGCGTGACCGAGTCCATCATCAGCATGACATTCATCCGCCGGTCCCGGAAGTACTCCGCGATCGTCGTGGCCATGAAGGCGGCTTTGAGGCGAATGAGAGAGGCCTGGTCGCTTGTGGCGACCACCACCACGGAGCGTCTGAGACCCTCGGGCCCGAGCTCGCGGTCGATGAATTCCGCCACCTCCCGCCCGCGTTCGCCGACCAGGGCAATGACATTGACATCCGCTGTGGTATTCCGCGCGATCATGCCGAGCGTGACGCTCTTCCCGACGCCGCTTCCGGCGAAGATGCCGATCCGCTGTCCCTTCCCGCAGGTCAACAGGGCGTCGATCGAACGGATGCCGGTCCCGATGGGCTCGGCGATCCGCTGACGTTCGAGCGGATTGGGAGGGGCATTGTAGATGGAGCGCACTTCCTGGGTGACCACCGGTCCGCGCCCATCCATCGGGCGCCCCAGCCCGTCGATCACGCGCCCCAGCAGCTCCGGTCCCACGTTCACCGAGAGCGCCCTGTTGGTCGCGACGATCTCGCTGCCCGGTCCCACCCGCGAGGCATCGCCAAGAATCATGGAGAGGACCCTGTTATCCCGGAAACCCACCACTTCCGAGAGACAGACGTCCTCTCCTTCTTTCGACTTGATCAGGCAGACATCGCCCAGCGCGCAGTTCGGCCCGACCGATTCAATCACCAGGCCGATCACCTGTTTCACTTTCCCGTTGACCTTCAGCAGATCCACCTGTTGCAGCCGTGTCATGAAGGCACGCAGCGACTCCGATGCTTCCAGGGCGGCTGGTGCGGGGGGAGCAGTGAGCACGGGCATCACAGGGACACCTGTCCGAAAAGCGCCGCTTCGATCTGTTCCAGCTGGGTATAGAGGCGGGCATCCACCGTTCCCGAGGCTGTTTCCAGGAGGCATCCGCCCGGCTCGACCTTCTCATCCACCTCGATGATGATCTCGCGCACCGACTCGGACGAAGCCACGAGCGCATCCCGGTCCTGGCGCACGAGGGCTTCATCGCGCGGATTGAGGCGCAGTCTCACAGATTCCATCCCCGCAACGCGCCGCAGTGCATCATGGATCTGCCTGAGGGCGACCTGGTCGTCGACCGTGACCTCCCGTTTGATGATTCTTCCTGCGACGGCGATGGCAAACCTGAACGCTTCGCGCTCGAGCCTTGCACTGAGCGCGCTCATCTGCTCGTCCAGCGACGCGATGAAGGCATCGACGCGGCGGCGTTCTTCGGCCAGGAGTGCATCCCGCATGGGGGCGGCCTCCCGTTCGGCCTCGCGCTTCCCTTCGGCCCGTCCCCGCTCGCAGGCAACCCTCAGCAGAGCTTCGACTTCCGGGGAAGGCGGGGAGTCATGCGCAGGCCCGGCCGGGAAGTGCTGAGGGCCGGAGATGGCGCCGGGTTCCAGGCCGGGAAGGGCATGGCGGGACACCGACGGGCTGATGCGGACGGCGCTGAGGCGTCCGCGGATGTTGATGGTCTCAGACAAACACTTCCTCCGTTCCGCCTCGGCCTGCAACGACGATTTCCCCCTGCTCTTCGAGCTGCTTGACGATTTCCACCACCCTCGTCTGGGCTGCCTCCACATCCTTCAGGCGCACAGGCCCCATGTACTGGAGCTCCTCCTGAAGGAGTTCGCGCGCGCGCTCGGACATATTCTGGAAGATCTTTTGCTTGAGCTTTTCGTCCACCACCTTCAGGGACAGGGCGAGCTCTTTCTTGTCGACCTCGCGCAGGATGCGCTGGATGCCGCGGTCATCGATATAGAGCAGATCCTCGAAGAGGAACATCAGGCGTTTGATTTCGCTTGCCAGCTGGGGGTCGTGCTGTTCGATGCTCTCCAGGATCAGCTTGGCGGTTGCGTTGTTGCATTTGTTGAGGACGTTGGCCATCGATTTTGCGCCGCCCATCGAGCTCATGCTCTGGGTGATCTCGGTCTTGGCGATCTCCTCGACGACGTCCTCCACTTCCGCCAGAAGCTGGGGGGACACCTTGCCCAGCGTGGCCATCCGGTAGCAGACATTATGCCGCAGGTCGTCGGGAAATTCGGTGAGTACCTGGGCTCCCTGATCGGGGGTGAGGTTGGAGAGGATGAGGGCGATAGTCTGGGGGTGTTCTTTCTGCAGGAAACTCGCAAGCTGCTGCCCGTCGGCCTTCTTCAGCATGCCGAAGCCCTTGACGTGGGTGATTGCCTTCACCTTGTCCAGGATATCGGTGGCCTTGGTGAACCCGAGCGAGTGCTCGAGCAGGCGCTGGGCGTAGTCCAGCCCTCCCTGCACGATATACTCTTCCGCCAGGATCATCTGGTCGAATTCCTCGAGCACGTGGTCCACAAGGCCCGAGGGCACCCCTTTGACGTTGGAAATCTCCACAGTGATATTCTCGATCTCTTCCTGTGAGAACTGGCGCATGACCTGCGTCGCCGTTTCCACGTCGAGCGAGAGCATCAGCAGCGCCGCCTTTTGGCGGCTTGTCAGCCGATCAGCCTGGGGTGTGCTGGGACGTTGTTCGGCCATGAGCCCTTAATCCTCCGCAAGCCAGACTTTGAGCAGACGGGATGTCTCGTTGGGATTCTGCTTGATATAGCCGGTCACACGATCCCGCCGGCGGTTCCTGAGCTGAGCCTGTTCGCTCATTTCCTCTTCCGGAGGAGGGAGGCTCTGCACATCGTGTCTCGCCCTCAGGGCGGCACCCGCTGGCTGCGCAGCGAGGCTCTCTACTGAAGGAAGACTTGCCAGCCTGATCCGCATCCGGTTCAGCAGGGAACGGACGATCATGACTGCCCCCAGCATCGCCACGACCAGCAGCCCCTTGGTGCCCCAACCGTACCAGTCGACGCCCGGCGTCTGCTTGTAGACAAAGTCCTGGTCGTTTCCGTTCGCGCCGAATGACAGGTTGGTGACAGACACCTCGTCGTTGCGAACGACGTTGAAGCCGACGCACTTCTTGACAAGGTCCGTCAGTTTCGTCATCTCATCCTGAGTTCTGGGAGTCAGCTCGACGGTTTTCTGCCCGTCGCGCTCGACGGTTTTGGATACGCCGTTGACCACTGCCGCGACCGAGATCCTTTTGACGTTGCCGAGGTTCTCGATGATGTGTTCGACGGTCTTGTTCACCTCATAGTTGGTGGTCGCGCTGCTCCGGCTGCCGGGGGCGGAGGAATCCGATCTCGGCGTCTTCTCTTCCTGGGTTTGTTCGCTGCGGATCGCGGTGTTTTCGGGGTCGTACTGTTCCAGGGTCCGTTCGACCTGACGGAAGTCCAGGTCTGCGGTCACCTGGACGAGGGCATTGCCGGAGCCCACGACGCTCTCCAGCATGGATTGCGCCTTCTGGGCCAGGTAGGTCTCCACTTTCTGCTGAAGCTCGTACTGGGTCGAGGTGGTTGACGCGAGGCCGGATTCCTTGTTGTCGGAGAGCAGCACGCCCCGGGAGTCGACGATCGTCACATTTTCCGCGTCGAGCCCTTCGATGCTGCTGGCGACGAGGTGGGAGATCCCTTTGACAGTCTCGTGGCGGAGCGGTTTGCCGGATTTCAGCTTCAGGATCACCGAAGCGGTGGCCGCCTTCTCGTCCTCCTTGAACAGCACTTTTTCCGGGACGACCAGGTGCACGCGCGCGCCCTCGACCTCATCGATCTGGAGGATGGTGCGGGCGAGCTCTCCTTCGAGGGCCCGGTGATAGTTGATTTTCTGGACGAAGTCGGAGACACCGAGGTTGGTCCGGTCGAACAGCTCGTAGCCGATGACGCTTGACTGAGGCAGGCCTTCTCCGGCAAGCGCCAGGCGTGTGTCGTAGATCTGCTGCTTGGGGACGAGGATGGTTTTTCCCCCGTCCTCCAGTGTATACGGGATGGCCTTCTCTTTCAGTTTCTCGACGATCTTTGACGCATCCTGCTCGCCCAGGTTGCTGAACAGCGTAGCAAAGGTAGGTTTGTTGACAAAGGTCACCAGCGCGATGATGCCCACGATCACCCCAGCCGTGACACCTGCGAGGGTGAGTTTCTGGCTGAGCGAGAGGCGGGTGAAGAACGCGGCGAGCTGGTCCGGGACCTGGCGTTGGGAGGCCATGAATTACACCTGGATGCGCATCAGTTCACGATAGGCGTCGACGGTCTTGTTGCGGATCTCCATGAGCAGGTCGAAGCTGGTCTTCGCTTTTTCCACGGCGATCATCACGTCATGCAGGTCGACATCCTGCCCCACGATCATCTGGTTCACGGCCTTGCCTGCTTCCTGCTGGAGGTTGTTCACATCCTTCATGGCCTGACCGAGCGTTTCACCGAATGAGACGGTGGCGTCGCGGGCGGACTTTTCCACGGTTGCCTTGTTGCCGAGGCCTCCCGCCGGGGAAACGAGCGTCAATGCCTGGTTGATTTTCACTGCTCAGCCCTTTCGATCGATCATCGTTCCAGAGACGGTGGCCATCCGGAGTCCGGACGGCGAATAGGTGGGGTACGAGCGGACCTCATCGGAGGAGGCGGGAAACAGCCTCTCGAAGTAGTCGCGTTCGTCAGAGGTCAGTGCCGCAAGCGGTTGGGCCGGCGGTGTGGGCCCGGAAAGTTCCGGCATATCGGCCCGCACCTGTTCGAACGGCACGGCGGGGGTGCGGACATCCTGCCTGATCAGGGTGGCTTCCTGTTGCGGTGCAAGGGGTCGAATGCTGCCAGCGTCCATGGTCAGATCTCCAGAGAATCTTTGGCCATCGACTTTGCTGCATTGACGGCGGTCGTGTTGGCTTCAAAGGATCTCGAGGTTGCGATCATGTTCACCATTTCGGTCACGACGTTGACGTTCGGCATCCTGACATACCCGTTCGCATCCGCATCGGGGTTCCCGGGGTCGAACGCGGTCCTCGGCGGCGAGGGATCTTCGCTTTCCGTGACGTCGATGCCTGCCGGAACGGTCTGTCCCGTGGTCTCGGCGAGGCCTTCGCCACCCATGTGTCCGCCATTGGTCGTGGAGAGCCTGATCCCCGATTGCCGCATGACGGTCGAGAACATCCGGGCCGTGCGCGACTTGAAGCTCACCACTTTGCGCCGGTAGGGTGTACCCTGTTCGGTCTTGCTGGTTTCGGCGTTCGCCAGGTTGCTAGCGATCGTGTTCATCTTTTTCCGCTGGGCGCTGAGGCCGGCGGCGCTGATATTCAGGCCGGTGAAGACGCTCTCGAGTTTCATAAGCTCCCCCTGATGCTCATCTGGAGTGCACGGAACGCCTCCCCGATCAGGCGTGCCGAAAACTTGTAGCGGATCTGGTTCTTGGCGAGCTCGGCCATTTCCTGGTCGATGTCCACGCTGTTGATGCCGCTTGCCAGCGGATCGCCGGCAGAGGCGGGGGTGTCCTCGACAACCGCCTGCGCGTCCGCAGGCATGGTCACGCCTAGTGGCATATGCCGGGCATCGGTAACGGCGCCCGGAATACCCGGGGTCTCGCCTTCGGCGGATGCGAGCTGCTCTTCGAAACGGACTCGCTGCGGGGTGTACCCGGCTGTCCCGGCGTTGGCAATGTTGGCGGCTATGGCTTTATGCCGCAGCGTATAGGCTTCCAGGGCCCTGCCGAGCGTGGGAATGGTGGTGCGATCGAATAACGTCATGCTGGAGACCGCGGCGAGAGCGTCGCGCCGATATTCACGGTGTCGTGAACACGCGTCCGTGCGGTGGATTATGAGGCTGGTAACGTCCTTGTCCCGGCCATCCGAACTTCAGATACCTATCGAATCATCATCTCCGACATCCCCTCCGTACCAGACTTTCGTCCTGCCGGCATCGTGCCCCTTGCCTGAGGTGAGAGCGACGGCCGTGAACAGCGCCGCCAGAAGTCCCGCAGCAATGGCCAGTCGCCCTGCTGTCTTCAGCAACGGTTGGAGATCTGTAGTCATCCTGTCCTCCGGGGAAAGAGCTGTTTGTCGAAAGATACACGTGCAATCACGGTGCCAAAGTCACCCCTCTTCCAGCCGCGCGATTCGAGGAAGCGCGGGCCGCCGGGCCTCAGGGAGCTGGCTAATATGCTCCAGCTGGGGACTATTCCTGCGCATACTCCAAGTTGAGGATCGCGCACCTTCCGCACCTGCACACGAATTCAGCGCTGGTGATGCGTTCCCCCTCGCGGTGGAGCAGGACCACCGGATCGTCCGATTCGCCGGCCGCCTGACCGATCTGCTGGGTGCCACCGAGGAACACCTGCGTGGATTTGATGATGTTACCCCGTACTCTGCGGGGAACGTCGGCCCGTCTGTACTCGGCCAGGTCCATGAACTGCGGCTGCTGATTTTCCATGCCTTCACCCTCGCGCAATGTTTTCAAGCGTACCGGGGATATCGTCAAGCGGAACAACGTAATCGGCGAGACCGTCGTCGACGGCGGCCTTCGGCATGCCGTACACAACGCACGATTCCTCGTCCTGGGCGATCACGACCCCTCCCTGGCGTTTGATCAGGCGGAGCCCTTCGAGCCCGTCCTTTCCCATGCCGGTCATGATCAGGCCGAGCAGGGGACCCCGGAACGTCGCCGCGGCCGAAAGCATCATGACATCGGCACTGGGGCGATACAGCGTGGTCGAGGGCTCGGTTGTGCAATGCACGATGACCCCGTGGCCGTTTGCCGCAAAGACGAGGTGCTGCCCGCCCGGGGCGATGAGGACTTTTCCCGGTCCGAGAGGCTCCCCGTTCTCCGCCTCTTTCACCTGAAGATGGCTCATGCCGTTCAGGCGTTCGGCCATCGACTGGGTGAACTTCGGGGGCATGTGCTGGACGATGGCGATGCCCAGCGGGAACGAGGCGGGAAGCTGCGGGAGCATCCGCATCAGCGCATACGGGCCTCCTGTGGAGACGCCGATCACCAATGCCTGCAGGTCGGTTCTCGAGGTCCGGGGCGGGGGGGCGGACTTCACGCGGGCCGGGCGCACGGCCGGCGCTGCTGCGTCGGCGCCGGCGGCGGCACGAATTCTCTGGAGACGGTAGCTGAGGGAGCGGCTGAGCGCGATGTGTTTCACTTTCGCGATCAGCTCCTCCTTGATCTTCACAATGTTCAGGGAGACGTACGACAGTTCCTTGGGGATGAAATCCACCGCGCCCAGATCCAGCGCGTCGAGGGTGGCCTGCGCCCCGTCGTTCGTGAGGGAGCTCACCATAAGGACGGGAAGGGGCATCTCTTTCATGATGATGCGAAGCGCGGTCAGGCCGTCCATCCCCGGCATTTCGATGTCCAGGGTCACAAGATCGGGACGCAGCGCCCTGATCTTCTCGATGCCTTCCCGCCCGTCACGGGCCGTCGCCACCACCTTGATCTGCGGGTCCGCCTCGAGCATCATGGAAAGCGATTTTCTCATGAACGCCGAGTCATCAATCACGATCACCGAGATGGTCCGGTTCACGTCCGCGGTCCTCAGTTGGTTTGGTAGCGTTCCTGGTGTGCAGCACACAGCTTCATCATCTCGCCGACATCGAGGATCATGATGACCTGCCCGTCGCCCAGAATCGTGGACCCGGCGATGCCCATGACGGTGCCGAGGTACGAGCCGAGAGACTTGATGACCACTTCCTTCTGGCCGAGCAGGGAGTCCACCACGACGCCGAGGCGCTGCTCCGCAAGCCCGGCGACGACAACGTAAAGCCATTCCGACGCAGTCGCGGCGGCGGGGGCGCCCATGACGCTGGCAATGCGGGCGATTGGGAGGACGGAGTTCCGCAGCCGGACGACCTCCCGGCCGTGGACGGTGGTGATCTCCTCTGCGAGGACGCGTACAACCTCGAGAACGGAATTCAGGGGGATGCAGTAGATCTCGCCTCCTGCCTGAACGAGAAGGGCCTGGATGATCGCGAGGGTGAGGGGCAGCTTGATGATAAACGTGCTGCCCGCCCCCAGCTCGGACTCAATTTCGACGATCCCCTTCAGCCTGGTGATGTTCGTGCGAACGACGTCCATGCCGACGCCCCGCCCCGAGATGTTGGTAACCTTCGCGGCGGTGCTGAATCCGGGCGCAAAGATCAGGTTGAAGGCCTCCCGGACGGACATCTCTCGCGCCTGCGTTTCCGTGATCAGGCCGCGTTCGAGCGCCTTTGCCTTGAGTTTTTCGGGATCCATGCCGTGGCCGTCGTCCCGGATCGCAATGACAATGTGGTTCCCTTCGTGTTCGGCGGTCACGCGTACGGTTCCGCGTGCGGGTTTGCCGGAAGCCAGGCGTTCCGCCGGGGTCTCGATGCCGTGGTCGGAAGCATTGCGGATGATATGGATGAGGGGGTCGTTCAGTTCCTCGATGATGGATTTGTCGAGTTCCGTCTCCTCTCCCTCCAGCTGCAGGTCGATGTCTTTCCCGGTCTCGCGGCACAGATCGCGGATGAGGCGCGGGATCTTGTTGAAGACCTTGGCAATGGGGACCATTCTGGTCTTCATCACGGCCATTTGCAGCTCGGTGGTGATGAAATCGATCTGCGCGCTCGTATCGGCCAGCCCCCTGGCGATGGGAAGGTCTTCGTACTCCTGTCCCACCTGCGTGGCGATCTGGGTCAGCCTGTTGCGTCCGAGCACCAGTTCTCCGACGAGGTTCATCAGGCTGTCGAGTCTGGCGACATCGACGCGGATCGTCGAATCGCCCCCTGATTTCTGCGCAGCCTGGGGTGCGTGGGCTTGGCCGGGCGGATCCTGAGGGGCCGCAGGCACAGCGGGTTCGGGAGGCGGATCCTGGACGGCGGGTCCCGGGGACGGGGCCTGCCCGTCCTCTTCCTGGAGTGCGATGTCTGCGGAGGCCGCTCGTGCCTCGGCTACCGGTACTCCTTCCCGGGGAGCGGATGCTGGCGGCGGCACTGCAGGGGTCGGGACTCCGCCCATCCGGGCTGACATCGCGACGTCCTTCAGCCGTGCCAGGATCGATTCGAGAGGGATACGGCCGCTGTCGCGGTTCTCGACCCGGGCAAGGAGCTCCTTCATCAGGTCGAAGGAGGCAAGCAGGACGTCCATCTTGGCGGGGGTCACCTCCAGTTCGCCGCGCCGCAGCTTGTTGAGGACGTCCTCGAAGCTGTGCGCGAGTTCGGTCATCTGTTCCAGGCCGAGGAACGACGATGTCCCCTTGATCGTGTGCACCGCGCGGAAGATGCAGTTCAGCAGCTCGGGCCCGGCGGCCCCTTTTTCGAGGGCCAGGAGATCCTGCGCGAGCTTCTCAAGAATCTCCCGGGTCTCGACGATGAAGCTTTCGAGGATCTCCGCCATTTCCTTGTCGAAGACCGGAAACAGGGTGTCAGCTGCTTCCGCGTTTTCCGGCTCACCCATGGCTCTCGGAGGTCCACTGTTGGATGATCATATCGGCCTGATCCTGGCGTTCGGCCGTCGGCGTGTACTGCGCGTCGGTGTCGAAGTGCGTGGGTTCGGCCTGTTTCGCAGGGCCACCCGTGGCCTCGCCCCTGAACTGACCGAGCATATGGGTAAGCTCAAGCCGGACGGACTCGATCATATGGGTCACGGAGGCGATCTGCTGGGACGTGATGTCCTGGACCTGGAGCGCCATGGCGATGTTCATGGAGCTGTCCCTGGTGGTGGCCAGCACTCCCGTCACCGTCTCCACGATCTGCTGGGCCTCCGTCGAGCGTCCGGCGCTCAGCATGTGCACGAGGGTCTCGACCCCCCTGGCATGCTCGGGATCGGCGGAGGGATTCTTCTGCAGGAGGCCGATGGCGTCGCGGACATCGCCTGCTGTCTCGAGAATGATCGCGGCCAGGCGCTGGAGACCCCGCTCGGCGGTTCCGACGTTCTGGGTCATGTCGTCGAGCGCGTTCAGAATTTCGACTGTCGCCGACTCCGTGGCCTGCGTTACGCTGTGGAGCTGGCTCGAGGCCTTCGGAATTTTTCCCGAACTTTCTTCAATCGTGGCCTTGATATGGTCCAGCATCGGCAGCAGGCCGGAAAGGGCATGCACGAACTGTGAGAGCAGGCCGGTTTCGCCGGCGGGCTTGGCCGCCGTCGGGTCCTGCGGCTGTGGGGGTGATGTGGTTGCCATAGATACTCCGGTTTCGTTCTCAGGAAGCTTTGATTTCAGTGGCCTTCAGGATCAAGTCGATCTTGTCCTTCAGCCCCTGCGCGGTGAAGGGCTTGACGATGTAGTTGTTCACGCGGACTTTCATTGCGTCGATGACGTCCTCTTTGTTGCCCCGTGTGGTGACCATGAGGATGGGCATGCCGGAGAACTGCGGTGTTGCCCGGACCCACCGGGTCAATTCGAGGCCGTTCATCTCGGGCATATTCCAATCGGTGATAAGGAAGTCCGCGCCTTCCGACAGGAGCTTTGCCATCGCATCCTTGCCGTCCGCCGCTTCCAGGATGTTGTTAAAACCGATGGTTTTGAGTGTATTCAGGACAATCCGGCGCATCGTCAGCGAATCGTCGACCACCAGGAACTTCAGAGAAGCCATAGGTACCCCGCAAATAAGGAATTGACAATGTTCATTCGGTCCAGGTCAGGTATTTTGCCACCTCGTATTGGATCTTTTCCAGACTGAAGGGCTTCACCACATAGGATTCGATGCCCAGCTTCGACCCCGTTTCCTTGCTGACGGTATCGTTCAGCGACGAGAGGATAATGACCGGCAGATCGCGGTACTGGGGGTTCTCCCGGAGCGAGCGGATGAGCTCGAAGCCATCCATGTTCGGCATGTTGAGGTCCGTGATGATGAGGTCCACATTCTCTGATGGGAGCTTTTCCAGCGCGTCCATCCCGTCGCAGGCCGTCACCACCTTGAACCCCTGCATGCTCAGCGACACGGAAATGAATTTCCTGACTGTGGCTGAGTCGTCGACCACAAGCACATTCTTCTCCATATGCCCTTACTCCTTCTTGTAGGCTACGGTCTTGGGGAAGTTCACCAGCTTAAACGCGGTGGAGATCCCGTGGAGAGACTCCGCGTAGCCGATGAAGAGAAAACCGCCACGGCGCAAGCTATCAAAGAGATTGGATACCACCTGGACCTTCGACCGGGAGTCGAAGTAGATCAGGACATTACAGCAGAAGATCACGTCGAAATTCATCATCGCCTTCATGCGCCGCGAGTCGTACAGGTTCAGGTGTTCGAACCGGACCAGGCGCTTGACGTCTTCCCGGACATGGTAGCGGGAATCCTCCATGGTGAAGTACTTGTCGAGGTAGTACTTCTGCATGTTGCGGATCGAGTAGTCGCGGTAGACGCCTTTGCGTGCGGCTTCGATGACGGTCTGATTGATGTCGGTCCCGACGATCTCGAGCTCCAGCCCCGTATGGCGGGGCCTGATCCGTTCGAGGAAGAGCATGGCCAGGGTATAGGCTTCCTCTCCGGACGAGCTGGCTGCGCTCCAGATTCGGATTTTTCCACTCTGGCCTCCCCGCGAAGCAAGCAGAGACGGGACGAGGGTGTTTTCGAACGCTTCGAATTGCGGCTCGTTTCTGAAGAAGAAGGTCTCATTGATCGTGATGGCATCATAGAAATGCCGCAGTTCCTCCGTCCGCCGGCGGCCGTATTTCAGCTGCTGGAGGTACCCTTCGAAATCGGGGATGTTCAGCGTCTGAAGCCGTTTCCCGAGCCGCCCTTCCAGGAGATATTTCTTATTGTCGGGGAAATAGATCCCGCACTGCTCGTAGATGAATTCCCGGAGCAGGCCGTACGTCTCGTCCCCCATCTTGGGGGGCGCGGCGGCGACAGGCCGCGCCAGCAGAGGCGATGTCATGGTCACGATTCACGCCCCCCCGGCAGAGTTTCCTCTGCCTCCTGGCCGGCGGCGAGATGGGGATAGCCGCGCGCCTCCAGGATGCGGATGGCGACATCGCGGACCATCACGTCGTCGTCCTGCAGGAAGCGGGCAATGAACTCGGGCGCCCGTGGGTCTGCGATGGCGGCGATGATCTCGATCACGTGGACGCGCAGCCAGGGATCGGGATCGTTCATGATGGCATCCAGGAATTCGACAGCGTTGTCGCCGTCGATGCGGAAGAGAAGGTCGACAATGGCGGCGCGCGTTTCTTCGTCGGCGGTCGACCACCGGTCTGCGATGAGAATGAACGTCCTCTCGAGCTGCCGGATCTGCATCTCCGTGACCGCCGATTTCATGATGCTTCGTGTCAGATCGAAGCTGAGGCGTCCCAGCAGCACGATGATCCCCTTCACGGAGCGGGCGCGGTGCTGCTCGAGGTGCTGGAGGGCGGCAGCGAAGGCATCGGTGCGGGACGGCAGGAATTTGAGCAGGAGGCCGTCGAGTTCCGCAGACGATCCGAAGGCGCGCATCAGGGCCGTGGAGATATCGAACCCGGGAAGGGTCATGAGCACCCGTGCGGCGCTGAGGCGCACTTCCGGCTCGGGGTCCCGCAGGGCCTCGAGGAAATCCGCCCTGAATTCAGGGGGGAAGTCCAGCGGCCGATCGGAGCGCCCGGCGATGAGGACAAGGGCGTGCAGAAGGGCCGAGCGCAGGCGGCCTTTCAGGCGCCCCATGCTTTGCAGGAGCACGGGTGAGATTCGTTCCGTGCCTACGATCCCGAGGGCCTCGATCAGGGTGAAGAGGACGACCGGGTCTTGGACCTCCGCGCCAACGGCTTCCTGGAGCCGATGGACGAGAAATTCTGTTGAGGCCGGGTCCCCGATCTTGCCCAGGGCCTCCGCAACGACGCCCCGGGATAACGGGCTGCGGTCATACGTCTCACAGAGCGCCTGGATAGCGGCTCCGGCTTTCATGTTGCCGAGCGCTTCCACAGTGGAGACCACGACATTCTCGTCGGGGTCGGACAGCAAGGGCTCCATTTCGGAAGCCGGGCCCGGGTCACCGATCAGTCCGAGAATATCCACAGCGAACTTCCGGATATCCTGGCTCCGGTCATGCAGGTGCGGCAGGATTGCAGGGATCGACGTCGTGCCCAGCTTGATCAGGAGTTCGGCGGCCAGATTCCTGACGACGATATCCTCGTCGCCGATGTATTCCACGATCGCGCGGGCAACGTTGATGCCGCCCACGCTGCAGAGCGATCGGAACGCCGCGTCCCGGACCCCCTTGCTTTCGTCCTGGAGCGCAGCCGCAAGAGCTGTCACAGCGGCAAGCCCTCCCGCAGACGCAAGGGTCTCCGCCGCGTGGCGCCGAACATCGGGCTCGCGGTCAGCCAGCAGGCCTGCAATAAGTTGCCGTGTCTCATCCTTCATAGAAGCCTCGTTGTTTGGGCGGCCCGGGTTAGAGGCCGGCAGCCGCGATCTGGCCTTCGCTTTCCGAGAAGATCACACCGGCCACTGCAGCATCGGTCAGTTTTCGTGCGCCGTTAATCTCAATGAAGACGTTTTCGTGGACTGTCTCGTGCACCTTGAGCTTCGCGTTCGCGGTCTGTAGCAGCGCCGCGTCCAGGGCGGCTTTCTCCTTCCTGAGCACCTCGAGGGCGCCCGGCAGGAGCCGCTGAGCCTCCTGAAGCCGGGCCAGCGTCTGTTCGCGGTCCGCCGGGAGGGAACCCGTGTCGATCTTTAGCCGCACCAGGCGGTAGATCGCCTCCTTCACATCGCGAAGGTTCTTCTCGGCCTGGCGCTGCTCCTTCTCGATGACATTCAGCCGCTCGTTGAGTTTCCCCCGGCCGCCGATACGCACCTTCGCCTGAGATCCCTGCGATCTGCCGAGGGATCCGGCATCGATGAGCTCCTCCGCTTCGAGTATCCCTCCCATGATCACCGCCGAGGGGGCAAGGATGCTCTTGCCCGCCCGGACCATCCCGTTCACCGATTCGCGCTCGATGCGGACGTCCCGTCCCGCGGTGATGGACTGGTTGAGGATATGGCCGACTGCGACGGAACCCCGGGCGGTAATCCTGCCCGTCCCGCGGCCCAGGAAGCCTTTTGCGATCCTGACATCCCCTCCTGCCTCGATCACCACATCTCCCACATCACCCATGATCTCCAGATCTCCTCCGACCGTGATATGGAGTTCGGACTTGACGTCGCCGTGCACTACGGCGGAACCCACGAACACCAGGTCACCCGTCGTATAATCCATGTCGTGGGACACCACGACGGTTTCCCAGACATCGACCGTCCCGTTCTCCTCCACAACTGCGTGGCCGTTCCGTGCCGCGAGGAAGAGCGAAGGGTCGGCGGGGGATCGTTCCACACCCGGACCCGGGACGAGTGGAGCTTCGGTGCCCGGACCTGCCGGAATCACAGACCCATCGGCGGACACCCCGTCGGTTCCCGCCTCGGGCGCATGGACGCGGGCCACCGGCTCTCCGCGGTGCACGTTGCACAGGGGCATGACCTGCCGCCCCGCAGGGCGAGCCGGCGCGACCAGGGGCTCGATCCATCCGTTATGTCCGGGAACAGGCTCTCTCTCTTGTGCAGAGGGGACCCCTCCCGGGGTTTGGAGCCCGCCGCCGACGGATTCTTTTGGGAGGTCTTGCGAGTGCATGGCGATTTACCCGCGCCGCTTTCTGATCATTTCCAGTTGCGGTTTCATCTGAGTTTCGTAGCATTCCGGACAGATCCCGTGCGAGAACTGCGCGTCTGTCCGCTTCATGAAATACGACTCTACCGCTTCCCAGGCCTCGGACCCCGTATGGATGCGCTTGCACCGGGGGCAGATCGGAAGCAACCCTTCCAGCCGGTTCATGTGGGTCTGCAGAGCAAGGATACGCTCCGCCACGCGAAGCCGGACAGTCAGTTCCACGATATCGCACGGCTTTGTGACAAAATCATCCGCCCCCGAATTCATGCCGTCGAGGTAGCCCACCTTCCGGTCGAGGGCGGTCAGGATGATGATGTACGTGTAGAAGGAAGCCGCCGCACCCCGCACGCGTCTGCACAATTCCAGACCGTCCAGGTTGGGCATGATCCAGTCGGTGATCAGCAGTTCCGGCTTCAGTTCCTGGAACGCATCCCATGCCTTGGCGCCGTCGACGACGTCGTGCACTTCATGGCCGAGACGCAGCAGCTGGGCGGCAAGAATCTGCCTCGAGGTCGCGTCATCTTCCGCAAGCAGAATTCTCATGATCGAACCTCAGGTTCATTTTCCGCCAATCCGCACAACTCCGCCCGGACGAGATTGAATTCCTCTTCGAGCTTGCCGACGGTACTGGCCGCGCCGGTGATCGGCTCGGTCCGTGACAGGGACTGCAGGTGCCTGGCGGCGGACATGAGGCGGGCAGCCCCGATATTGCCGCTGATCCCCGTGAGCGAGTGTACCACGGCGTGGAATGTCTCACGGTCGTCGCGCCCGGCTGCATCACGGAGCTTGGCCAGGCGGTCGGGCACCTCGGTGAGGAAATTTCTCACAAGCTGGCCGAACAGTTCCGGTGCATGGCGCGCGCTCAGGCTCTTGAGCTCGTCGATCCGTCCCAGGTCGAGGACCACCGCCGCGTTCTCCCTGGCTTTCTTCTCTGCTTTTTTCTCCCCGATCCATCGCGACAGGCAGAAGGCAAGGTCATCCAGCAGAACAGGCTTGGAAATGAAATCGTCCATCCCTACCGTCTCGCACTGCGCTTTTTCCTCGGCCAGGGCACTGGCGGTCATGGCCACGATGGGAACGTGACGGGCGCTTTCCCGCTCTCCTTCCCTGATGGCCCGTGTCGCGTCCATCCCGTCCATGACCGGCATCTGGCAGTCCATGAACACGATGTCGTACTGTCTCCGCTTGATTGCCTCGAGGGCTTCAGCGCCATTGACGGCGAAATCCGGTTTCTGGCCGAGGCGTTCCAGCATCACCGAAGCCACCAGGCGGTTGCTCTCATTGTCCTCGACCACAAGAACGTTCGCGCGTGGCCATGCCGCCTGGCCAGCGAGGTCTTTCCCGGTCTCCCGCGCCGGTGTTCGGGCAGGGGCCGCGGCAAGGTCGCCGGAGGAGAGGGCCAGCGCCGCAGTGAACCAGAACGTGCTTCCTTTCCCCGGCTTGCTGTCAACGCCGATGGTTCCCCCCATCATCTCGGTGAGCTGCTTCGAGATCGTCAGGCCCAAACCGGTCCCTCCGTACTTTCTGGTCGCGGAGCCGTCCACCTGCGAGAAGGGCTGGAAAAGCACGGCGAGCATATCGGGGGCGATGCCGATGCCCGTGTCGATGACCTTGGTGCGGAGAACCACGTGATTGCCGAGGGTTGCTTCAAGGGAGACCGAGATGGTCACGCTGCCGCGTTCAGTGAATTTTATCGCATTGCCGACGAGGTTGTTCAGGATCTGGGAGATTCTCACCGGGTCCCCGTCGAGAGATTCCGGAATATCGTCGCCGATCGCGGCCTCGAGGCGCAGTCCCCTTTCCCGCGCCTTGGGGGCGAGGAGGTGGATCGTCTGCTGCACGACGTCCCTGAGGGAGAACCCCCTGCGCTCGAGGCTCAGCTTCCCGGCCTCAATCTTGGAGAAGTCCAGGATGTCGTTGATGACGGTCAGCAGAGCGGTGCAGCTCGTCTGGATGATCGAGAGGAATTTCTGCTGTTCTTCGCTCGGGCCGGTATCGAGCAGGAGATCGACCAATCCCATGATTCCGTTCATGGGTGTTCTGATCTCATGGCTCATGTTGGCCACGAAGTGCCGTTTGGCGACATTTGCCACCTGGGCTTCCTTCAGGGCATGGCGGAGCTCCAGGGTTCGTTTCTCGATCGCTTCCTCGAGGTGCTTGTTGTACTCGTTCACCTTCTTGTACAGCGCGGAGTTTTCCAGGGCATGCGCGCAATTGAAGAGGATGATCGAGACGAGGTTCATCGACAGGTCGCTGACCTCGGCGCCGGAGTCCGACAGGACGCCCACGAACATTCCCACAACGTGCACGCGGGTGGCGAGGGCATGCAGGACGATGGTGCGTCCCAGCCCCTTCGCAGGAACGAGCACGGCCCGGCTCTGGTTCAGGGCCCAGGCGAACGTTCCTTCCTGCACCTGGTACTCGACTTCCCGCCGGAGGAGGTCGCGGTCCTCGTCGGCGTCGCAGTCCTGCATTTCGAAATCGAACGTCTCGTCGTTGACGGTGAGAAAGGCAACCGTGCGAAACGCCACCAAACGCTTCAGGTTTGATCGCGTTGCGGCAAGGATCGCTTCGACATCCTGCTCCGGCCTGATGCTGGTCTGGAAGTCGCCGAGCGAAGCGACGAATTCCAGGGCATCGAGGACCCACCTGTTGACGGTTTCCAGGTGGCGCACGCGGTGTTCCGCCTGCCGTAGTCTGTCATGGAGATCATTGAATTCGCTCATGGCCGAGCCGTATGCTGTTTTCGAAAGGCCGCGTCAGAGAATCGAGTGCACTGCGTCGATGTACTGCCTGTCCACCTGTTCAAGGAGGCTGGAAAGCACGCTCGGGGAGAGCCCGAGCAGGGCCCAGGCATCCTCGTCGAGCGGCGGGACATGGTTTTCCGCGCTGGACCCGAGCTCCATGCAATGCGCAACGATGTCCGCCACATGGATGGTCGCCGTTTCGATGGGGAACTTCGTCGCCGCGCGCGGAGTATGGTGAAACATGACCACTTCCTCCAGCGTCCCGGGGAGTTTCCAGGTCTGGAGCAGCAGGCCTCCGATCACGCTGTGCGTGAACCCGAAGAGGGCGAGCTCGGCGTCGAAGAGGAGCTGATGGTTGCGGCGCGACTGCAGGATGGCTTCGCGCATCTGGTCGGTCGCCTTGGTGAGCATCACCAGCCGCCCGATGTCGTGCAGGATGCCAGCCACGAAGAGGCGTTCGGGGTTTTGTTCCCGCCGGAGCGTGCCCAGGACCCGGGCTGCGAGGCCGCAGGCGACGCTGTGGCGCCAGAAGGAATCCATGTTCACGACATCCTCCGGGATCCCCTTGAACATCTGCATGACCGAGGTCGCAAGGGCAAGGGCGCCGAGCTGCTGGGTGCCGATGATCGTCACTGCCTGGGAGATGGTCTCAACGCGTGAAGGAAAATTGTAAAAGGCGCTGTTCACAATGCGCAGAAGCCGCGCCGTGAGCCCAGGATCCTCGCGGATGATCTTGGCGATGTCTGCCATGGATTTCCGCGGGTTGTTGATCGCCTCATCGAGGCGCAGATGAATCATCGGGAGGGATGAAACCTCCACATAGCCGCGCAGCAGATCACGCGGGCTGGCCGACGGGACCATTGGTCTCCTCCTTTTTCCGGGCGATGCGTGCGGTTGAAAGACGAATGAGCTCTCGTACGACCGGATTCTCGCGGTTGCAGTGGGTGAACATCTCCGTGATCTTCTCTTCTGCGGCCTGCAGGAGCTCCTGCCTGATATCCGACGTGCTCATGGCGGCGACCTGCTCCTGATCCACGCCCTGGATTTCCGCCTCGGTCACCCCCCACATCTTGAAGACCCGCAGAGCTTTCTCCGAGATCTCCTGGCCCGATGCCAGCAGGATGCGCCCCATCCGGTCCTTCACGTCGGTACCAAGGATCATGCCGGGCCGAAGGCTTTCGAGATTGAGTATTGCCATAGGAACTCCTCAGATGATGGTCACAATCCAGCTTCTATGCGCGCACAGTCCGGACAGAGCGCGTGCTCGAACGAAGTCTCTGTCCGGTGTTCTACATAATTCTCTACCGGCTGCCAGATGTTCTCCTTGTCCCGAATCTTCTTGCAGTAGGAACAGATCGGGAGGAGCCCTTCGAGCTGATTCACCGCGGACTGGAGGCTCAGGACGCGTTCCGCGACGCGCAGCCGGGCCTTCAGGCCCTCCATGTCGAACGGTTTGGTCACAAAGTCGTCCGCCCCCGCATTCATGCCCTCGATATAGCTCCCCTTGCCTCCCAGGGCGGTCAGCATGATGATGTACGTATACTGCACGCGATTGTCCGCCCGGATCATTCTGCACAGCTCGAGGCCGTCCACAACGGGCATCATCCAGTCCGTGATGACGATCCGGGGGCCTTCCCGCTGATAGGCAAACCAGGCGTCACGGCCGTTCTCGGTGGCGATGACCTCGTAGCCGAGTTTTTTCAGCTTGGAATTCAGGACGAGACTGGAGACGGGGTCGTCTTCAGCAATCATCACTTTCACTTTGAGCCCTCCTGGGCAAGATAGTGAGCCTCAAACTCCGCCTTGGCCTCCTGGAAGCCCGACTCGAGCTGCTCGAGGAGGGCCACGGCGTTCCCGAGGCTCTCTGCTTCTCCGAGTTTCTGGAGTTCGTGTGCGGGACCCACAAGATTGACCACGCCGATGTTATTGCTGCTCCCTTTCAGTGCATGGGCCAGCTCTCCGGCCTGGCGCGCCTTTCCCCCCTCAATAGCCTGGCGGAGCTCGATCAGCCTCTGAGCCGTGTCCTCGATATATTTCTCGATCAGGGAGCGCAGCCAGGTTGTGTCGCCTTCATCGGCGAGTTCGGCAAGCTCCGCCAGTCTGAGAGAATTGAGCACCTCCGTCCGGGGAGGGGGCTGACCGGCATCACCTCCGCGCTGAGGAACGGGTAACGGGGAAATCCGTGTAGTCCAATGATCGATCATCGCTGCAAGCTCCTTCTGATTCACAGGTTTGGCAATATAGTCGTCCATGCCGACCTCAAGCACGCGGTCCCGGTCCCCCTGGAGCGCATTGGCGGTCATGGCGATGATGACGGCGTGTCTCCGGTCTCCCTCGAGCGCGCGTATGGCCCTGGTCGCGGCAAAGCCATCCATTTCCGGCATGTTGCAGTCCATGAACACGATGTCGTAGGGGGCCTGCTTCAACGCTTCCACGGCCTCGCGGCCGTCGCCGACGACGTCGGCGCGGCAGCCGATTTTCGCCAGCATGCGCACGGCCACCTTCTGATTGATGGCATTGTCTTCCGCAATGAGGATCCGCAACGAGCGCTGAACAACGGCAACTCCCTCCGGGACCGGTCCTTCCACCTGGGCATTCTGCGATTCGGTCTTGATCGGACCGAGCACTCGCACGAGCGTATCGTACAGAGCCGTTTCCTTGACAGGCTTGGTCAGGTAGGCAGCAAGACTCGGATCCGAACCCCAGCCATTGCCGTGGCCCAGCGACGTCAGGAGGACGATGACGGTACCGCTGATGCGCGGGTCCGCCTTGACCACCTGAGCCAGGGTTAGTCCGTCCATCTCCGGCATGTGCATGTCGAAGATGCCGATTCTGTAGGGATCCCCCCCCCGAAGAGCCCGCAGCAGCTCTTCGAGCGCATCGGATCCATTGCTGACGGCGGTCGAGCGCATCCCCCACTGTTCTGTCACGTGGGCCAGGATGGTCCGGCTCGTGCTGTTGTCGTCCACGATCAGCGCGCGGACGCCTGACAGCTCATCCCGTCTGGAGGATCCGGCGGGAGCACACCGGGCCTTCTTCAGCGTGACCGTAAACCAGAACTCTGTTCCCAGTCCGGGCTGGCTTTCCACACCGATGGCACCACCCATCAGCTCGACGAGCTGCTTCGAAATGATAAGGCCGAGGCCTGTTCCGCCGTATTTCCGTGTGGTCGAGCCGTCGGCCTGGGAGAATGACTTGAACAGTCTGCTTCTCCGCTCGGGGGGGATGCCGATGCCCGTATCCTTGATCCTGAAACGGACCATGGTCGAGGATTCGGTATCCATTTCCACGGACGTTGTAAGACTGATCTCGCCTTTTTCCGTGAACTTAATGGCGTTGCTGAGCAGGTTGACAAGCACCTGGCGCAGCCGGCCAGGGTCGCCATGGGCGGCGGCGGGGACCTCCTCGGTCATGAAGGTCACAAATTCGAGCTGCTTTTCGTGCGCCTTCTGGGCCAGCAGATCGACGGAGTCTTCCACCACCGTGCGAAGATCGAAGTCGATCAGTTCGAGGGCCAGCTTCCCCGCCTCGATCTTCGAGAAATCGAGGATATCGTTGATGATGGTCAGCAGCGATTCGCCGCTGGTCCGGATGATCTCCGTGTATTCGCGCTGTTCGTTGGTCAGGCCGGTGTCGAGGAGCAGGCCGGTCATGCCGATCACACCGTTCATGGGGGTACGGATTTCGTGGCTCATGTTGGCCACGAACTCGGATTTCAGGCGTGACGCCTCCAGGGCCTGTTCCCGGGCTTGCTCGAGTTCGCGGGCCTGTTGCTCAAGCATCCTGGCCTGCGCTTCGGCTTCCGACTTGGCCTGGAGCAGCCGTTCCGCGTAGACCTCCATTTCCCGCTCTGCCCGTTTGCGGCCGGTGATGTCGCGAAAGGCGCTGAGGAACATCGACCTGTTCTTGTAGCGCACAAGCGAGGTCGAGACCAGGAGGGCCTTTTCCTCACCCGACTTGGTCCTGATCAGGACCTCCACCTCATTGGTCTTGCCGGTCTCCAGTATCCCTTTCAGGCCATCGAGCGCGATCTGGCGGGCCTGCGGATCTGGGTAGAGCAGCGCGGAGAAATCGTCCGCGTCATTGACTTCGGCAAGTGAGTACCCGGTGATCTGCTCCATCTTGGAATTGAAGACCTCGAACCGGCCGACGAGGTCGCTGAGTGTTATTCCCTCATCGACGGTCTCAATGATCGTCTGCAGCCGGCGGGCGCCTTCCTGGAGCTCCTGTTCCGCCTGTTTTCTGTCGGTGATGTCGTGGCTGACTCCGACGAGGCCTATGACGGCTCCGGATTCGTCGCGCAGCGCCACCTTGGTGATCTGCACCCACCGTGTCAGGCCGCTCCGGTCGATGATCTGTTCCTCGGAGTTGATGAGCGGTTTCCCTGTGCGGAGGACGGCCTCCTCCAGGCTCTTCGAGTGGTCGGCAACGCGGCGTGGAAGAAAGTCCGCCTCTGTCTTGCCGGCGACGGCTTCGGACCTGGAGACGCCGAGAAGACGGAGCTGCGCGGCATTTGCCGCCATGAAGCGGAGGCCGGTATCCTTCACATAGATGTAGTCCGGCAGGTTGTCGATGAGCGTACGCAGAAGCGTCCGTTCCCGCGCGAGCGACTCCTCCGCCTTGCGGCGTTCGGTGATATCCTCTTTGACAGCCAGGAAGTGCCTGATTTCACCGTCAAGGGTCTTGATCGGCGAAATGGACGCATGTTCCCAGAACAGCTCTCCGTTCTTCTTCCGGTTGTGGAACACGCCGCTCCACTCTCCCCCCGTGGTGATGGTGTCCCAGAGGCGCTGGTACTCTTCCCGCTGTGTTTCCCCCGTTTTCAGGATGCGCGGGTTCTTGCCGATCGCCTCTTCCCTCGGGAAGCCGGTGACCTGGACAAATGCTTCGTTCACGTACTCGATCGTACCCTGCGTGTCGGTGATGATAATGGAGGCGGAGCTCTGTTCGACGGCACGGGAGAGGGTCAGGAGCCGCTCCTCGGCCCGCTTACGCTCGGAGATGTCTCTATAGATGCCATATGCTCCCACAGCCCGTCCGGCCAGGACGATCGGCGATCCCATGAGGGAGACATGGATCAGGGAGCCGTCCTTCCGCCGCCTGACGGTTTCAGCCTGGACGACCTGGTTCCGGAATACCGCGGAGGAGTACTCGGAGGCTTCCCCGGCGAGCTCCTCGGGCACGAGGAGGTCGTTGACCCGGCGCCCTTTGACCTCGTCGATGGCGTACTGGAACATTCTGAGGAAGGTGCCGTTCGCGTCGGTGATCGCATCGTCGTTGTCGATGACCAGCACTCCTTCAGGCGAGCTTTCGAAGAGCTGCTGGAAGAATGCTTTCTGGACCTGGAGCCCCTCTTCCGCCTCCTTGCGTTCTGTGATATCCTGGATCATCAGGATGAAGTACTTCGGGTCCCCATGAGCGTCGCGCACGAGCGTCGTGCTGACCAGCGACCAGACAACCCGTCCGGAGCGGTGGAGATAGCGGCGTTCATGCCACTGTGACTCGAATTCCCCCGACAGCATCTTCGTCGCATCGTCATCATTCGCCCCGGCATCGTCGGGGTGGATCAGCCGCCGGATGCACACGGCCAGGAGCTCTTCCTCGGTGTAGCCGAGCATCCGGCACAGGGTCCGGTTGACCTTGAGGAATTTCCCGTCGACGGCGATGATAGCCATGCCGCTGTTGGCGCTTTCAAAGGCGCCGCGGAACCGCTCTTCACTTTCCCGGAGGCTTTTCGCCGCCTGGCGGCGTTCAGTCATATCGCGCAGCACCAGGACTGCTCCGAGCTCTGAGCCGTCATCATCGCGAATCGGCGCGGCGGTGTGGTCCACCCAGGCCCTCATGCCGCCCCTTGACGTGATGCCGCCGTGACCGCTCTGGACGCTCCCCATGCGGAGGGCGACCAGCGCGGGGTTTTCCTGAAGCACCCCGGTGAGCTCGTCAGCCATCAGGCAGACATCCGTCAGGTTCTTCCCCAGGGCCTCCTCGTGCGCCCAGCCTGACAGGTGTTCCGCGACGGGGTTCATATACGTGATCTTGCCTTCATGATCGGTGGTGATGACCGCGTCGGCAATGCTGCGGAGCGTGGTCGCGAGGCTTCGCTCGTTCTCGCGCATTCGCCGGTCCATGGCATGCTTGTAGAGCGCCATCTCGATTGCGGTATGCAGTTCACGCTCTTCGAAAGGCTTCAGCACATAGCCGAAAGGTCCGGTGACCTTGGCCCTGTCAAGGGTACCACTGTCGGCATGCGCGGTGACATAGATAATGGGGATGTCCTGCCCCTTGCGGATCTCGTCGGCTGCCGCGATCCCATCCATCCCTCCCCGGAGCGTGATGTCCATGAGGATGATATCGGGACGCGTTTTCCTCGCCGCATGAATCGCCTCTTCGCCGGTCGAAGCAATGTCGACGACCGAATACCCGTGACCCTCCAGGCGCAGCTGAAGATCGACCGCAACGATCTTTTCGTCCTCAACAATAAGGATGCGTGACCGCATCATCCTCGCCTGCCTTTCGTTGGCACTGTTTCCGCCTCCAACGCTTGTGCGCTATGAGGCACATTGCTGGTGCAAATTCAATTTGCGAAAGGCGTGCCAAGGCCGGGATACGTGAAAAACATCGATCCGGCGCAATCAGGGCACATTTCCTCCTGAGTGTGCGATGCGCGGCAAAACGAGGTGGCTGTAATTGGCCACGTGGCTGGGTCCAGAGAATGAGATAAAATAGTCCAAAACAGAACAAAAAAAGGAAGTTGGCGCTGATCAGGAAGCCCACCATGGAGAGACAAGGTTTGGAGGGAGTGGAAGGGAGGAAAGATGCGGCGCCAGCCGGGGTCGGCGCCGTGAGGGAGTCTACAACGGACAGGAGGGCACCTGGGCCCGCGCGGGAGTCTTCGCCCGCGCTCCGGCTCCGTCCTACCACAACAGGTTTTCTTCGCACAGTCTACGAAACGCATCAGGGCAGCGGGATACACTGCCGTTCCCCGGCGTTATCCGTGCCTCACCAGTTTGCCGTTGGCACGGACTGCCACTGTACTTTTCTCCTCCTTGGCCGCGACGCCCTGGCCGGCAGCGGAAAGCCTGAAGTGGCCGACGAGCTGCTGGAGGTTGTCGGTGAGACTGTTCAGGTCTTCGGCCGCGCGTGCTATTTGCTGCGTGCTTGAGGCGGTCTGACCGGTCACCGTGCTGATTGCTTCGACGTTCTGCGAGATCTGTTCGCTTGCCGACGACTGTTGTTCGGAAGCCGCCGCGATCTGCATGACCATATCCGTCACCTTCTGGCTCACCTGGACGATCTCCTTCAGGGAATTTCCAGCCTTGTCGGCCATGGCAATGCCTTGATCGACCTGCCGGGTCCCCTCTTGCATCGAGCTGACGGCCCCGGCCGTGTCGGCCTGGATCTTCTTGATCATCCCGGCGATTTCTTTGGTCGCCTTGGTCGTTCGTTCGGCGAGCTTCCTCACCTCGTCGGCCACCACGGCAAACCCCCGTCCCTGCTCCCCGGCCCGGGCGGCCTCGATGGCCGCGTTCAGGGCCAGGAGGTTAGTCTGGTCGGCGATATCGTCGATCACCGTTACAATTTCCCCGATCTGGTCGGAGGATTTGCCGAGCTCCTTGACCGTCTCGGCAGACTTGCCCACCACCACGGCGATCTTCCGCATCCCCGCGACGGTCTCCTCCACCACGGCTCCTCCCGATTCCGCCGCCGCCTTGGCCTGTTTGGCCACTTCCGCAGTCTGGTTGGCGCTCCGGGAGTTCTCGATGATGGTCTTGGCCATCTCTTCCACCGCCGAGGCCACCTCGCCCGTCTGGCTGGTCTGTTCCTGAGCGCCGGCGGCCATCTCCTCCGTTGAGGAGCTGATCTGGCTGGAGGCATTTGCGGTTGCGGAGACCGCTTCGGCGACCTCGGACAGAGTATGCCCCAGGCTCTCCCCCACGCTGTTGATCGAGTCCTTGATGACGCGGTGGTCCCCGTGATAGTCGCCCAGCACTCTCGCGGTCAGGTCGCCTCTGGCCATTTCGGCCAGCACCGCCGCCCCTTCCTGCACCGGCTTGATCGTCGCATCGAGCGTGGCATTGACTCCCTCGATGATCCTGCGGAAGTCCCCATCGTGTTTCGCGGCATCCGCCCTTGTCGAGAGCCGCCCCTGCACGGCGGCCTCCGAGAGGGTGTTCGCGTCGGACACCAGGCGGTTCACGGCCGCGGCGGTCACCTCGAGGGCGGTCATGATCGAGGCAAACGCTTCCCGCGCACTGGCCGTATCGGCATCGGCTACAGCCACCGCGAGCTCAAGGCGCAAGTCGCCGCGGGCCAGTTGCTCCAGCTGCCGTGTCAGTTTCTCGGCTTCCCTGCCCTGGTAGGCGGCCACCTTTTCCGAGACGCGCATGGCCTGTTTGATCTCCGTCTGGTCCTGCACCACCTCGAAGGCGCCGATCGCACGTCCGTCCGCGCTCCTGATCGGGACTGCCGAGTAGGCGATGTCCAGAACGGTGGTCCCGGGCCGAGCCGTGGTCTTCGACGCAACGGCGGCGTTCCGCCTCAGGGCGGTGGCGCACATGCAGCGGTCGGTCTTGCAGTCTTCGCTCCGGAGGTGATCGTAGCATTTCGTGCCGAGAACCTGTGCGGGGGTCTTCCCTGCCAGCGCTGCTCCCGCCTGGTTCATATACAAGATGTTGAAGCCGGTGTCCACGGCCATGGCGGGCGTGGGCATCACATCGAGCATTCCCACCACCGAATCGAGCGTGGCATTGACACCGGCAACGATGCTGCGGAAATCCCCCCGGTGCCGTGAGGCATCGGCCCGCTGGGCGATTCTCCCTTCCTGGGCGGCCTTCGACAGCAGGTCGACATCGGCGATCATGCCCCTGACGGCGTCGATGCAGGTGTTCAGGTTAATCCTGATGGCGTTAAAGTCCCCCTGGTAGTTCTCGGTAATCTTCGGGGGGATGTCGCCTTTGGAGATCCTGTCGACGTACCCCGCGGCGACGTTCAGCGGCCCGATCACTGCATCGAGTGTTGCGTTGACCCCCAGGATGATTTCGCGATACCCTCCCTGGAACTGTTCGGGGTTTCCGCGCACGCCGAGCTGCCCGTTTACCGCTGCCTGCGTCAGGCGGCCGGTTTCTGCGGCAAGACGCTGGAGCGAGGCGGAGACGCGGACGAGGCTGTTCCCCAGCATGTCTTCGTCGGAGCCCCTGGTAATCTGGACATTCAGCTCGCCGTCCGCGATGCGGGCCAGGGCTGCCACCTGCGCCTTCACGTTTTCAGTGAGCGTCCGGAACGCCTGTTCCAACTCTCCGAATTCGTCCTGCGAATGGACTTCCACCGTCACATCGTAGTTCCCCTTGGAGATCAACGCCATGAGCTCTTTCAGATGGTTGATCGGACGCACGATCCGGGGAGCGAGCGTGAAGGTGGAAACGAAGAAGACCAGCGCTCCAAGGCCCATGCCGAAAAACGATATGACCATGACGCGCCCCATGGATTCGCTCAGCTGCACCTGCAGCTCGGTGGCGCGGCTCGAGAGCCTGGCACTCACGCCGTCGAACGTCGCCATCATCTCTGCGCCCAGCCTTTGCCCGTCGGTGGAGGCGATGTCAGCCGCCATCTCGTAGTTCTTCGTGATGGAAGCGCTCAGGACCGGATCGGCCACGAAGCTCTTGTAGCTTTTCCATTTCGCCTTGACGTCCTCAAGCCCCTTCCTGGTCTCCTCCTCATTGACCGTCGCGCCCAGCGAGTCGAGCTCGCCGTCGATGATTTTCCTGGATTCCTGGTAGGCAGCCATGTCGGCTTTGAAGCTGTCGGCAAAAATCTTGACCGACAGCTTGATCATGATGTTCTGGACGGTCAGGAGCCGTCCGTGGATGTTGTCAATCCGCATCTTGGGCTGGATGAACCTCTTGAAGATGGACTCCTCGATGGCCTCGTTGGTCGTCCGCAGATAGTAGAGGTTAACGCAGATGATGGTCGTGGCAATGAAGCCGATGGCGAAATACCCGTACTGGATCTTTCGCACAAACTTTTTGTTATCGAGCCACGTCATGGCCGGGAGTCCTCGTTGTGCCGTGGGGGAATTATTTCAGCTTGAACTGTATGGGAATCGACAGCTGGGACTTTACCGCGACGCCGCCCTGTTTGCCCGCACTGAACTTGGCCTCCTTGACGGCCTTGACCGCCGCTTCCTCGCAGCCGGCCGGAAGTCCCTTGATGATCTTGACGTCGTCCACGCCCCCCTGTTCATTGATGTAGGCAACGAGGTAGACTTTTCCTTCGACGTTGCTCTTTCGTGCAAGGTCGGGATAGACCACGCTCTTGATGATGGCCCCGATTCCCCCAACGGGCTCGGGCATGACCTCGACAACGGGCAGGTATGCCGACTCCTCCCCTCCCTCCACTGCCCCGGCATCGCTGCCTGACCGTGGAGCTCCCTTCGCCTGCAATAGAACAGCCGCAAGCAACGCCAGGAACAGGACAGCGAGTACGCCTGTGAAGGTACGCATCTCCAGTTCTCCTACCTTATGTGATGAGATCGGCGATTCTCATACAGCAAGGGAGCCAAAGAAGTGCCAATTCCACCATGGGGATTCCTGTGCACCTTCCCGGATTTCCGATAGCCGGATTTGGAACTTTCTGCACCAGAAGGTATTTTTTACCTCTCTCCGTTCCTACGCGACTGCTTGCAGCGAGCGCTGCTGGTCCTGCGTCAGAACCTTTTCGAGATCGAGGAGGATCAACAGGCGGTCCTCCAGTTTCCCCACCGCGGTGATGTACTCCGCCTTCAACCCGCCGACCAGTGAGGGCGGGGGCTCGGTGACACTGCGAGGGACCCGGAGAACTTCCTGCACGGCATCAACGACGAATCCCACGACCTTTCCGGACAACTCGACGACGACGATTCTGGTGTTCTTGTCGCGTTCCTTGCGCTCCATCCCGAACCGGCGGCGGAGGTTGATGATCGGAATCACCTTCCCGCGCAGGTTGATCACACCGTCGATGAACTCAGGCGCGTTCGGCACCCTGGTGACATCGAGCATACGGTTGATCTCCTGGACCTGGAGGATGTCCACCCCGAATTCTTCCCCGCCGATCTTGAAGCTCACAAGCTGAAGCAGTTCCCCTGATGTCGCCGAACGAGTGTCGTCCGCTGCTGCCATTGCATTCATGTTGGTCCCTTTCTCCAGCGTCACTGACTGTGGACCGATGAGGAGCAGGAATGAAGAGGCGCAAACGCCGTACCAACTCGGCAGAGGCCGGCAAAGGGGAAACGATTGTCGAATAGCGAGCTGTTTTCGGAATGAAGAGGGACGGGATGGGAGAAGAGAAACCTGGAGATCAGGAAGTGATGGTCAGTATTGTTCAGCTGGCTGGCCCGGCGAGACCATGACTGCCCGGGGGGCAAATGCCAGGGCGACAACGAGCGTGTCGTCGTCCTCGATGTCGGACTCGAGGACAAAGTAACGGCAGTCGGGATGATGGACGGGTCCGTCTTCCTGGGAAGAATGGCACTCCGGGCAGAACGCCAAAACCTGCCGGGAGGAAGTTTGAGTGTTCCGGGTGCGGTTCAGGCAACCTCCCCGAGGAGATTTGGAAGCAGGTCCTGGAGCCGGGGAAGGTCCCAGGGTTTCCGTAGGATATCTGTGACCCGAATCTCCAGGGCGCGCCTGCGATCCTCATCGCTGAGGAACCCCGAGATGAGGATGCATGGAACATCCAAACCTGATTTGCGGAGGGTCAGGATCAGGTCGATGCCGTTCATCGTCAAAAGCCGGTAGTCGGTCAGGACGAGGTCCACATTGCCCGGCCGGCAGAGCAGCAGAGCCTCTTCGGCCGAATCGGCCGCAATCACCTCATAGCCGAGGGCTCCTATATAACCTGAGAGCGATTTCCGGAGCAGATCGTCATCCTCGACCAGGAGAACTCTCTTTGTTGTGGTCTTTTGTGAGAGCACAATTTTTTTTCATCCCTTCTGGCAACGAACTGAAAGTCAAATCGTGTGCCAGCGGCAACGGGAAGGAATAAAACGAAATGAGGGAGAATGGCGTACCGGGGAGCAGAAGAGGTGAAAGATTTCAGCCAGGTGGCCGACATTGGACATCTATTCTCCGACAACTTCGCGGACGGTGTTGAGGAACTGGTCGGGCCGGAAGGGTTTGGAGATCGCCCGAAGCTTCTCCTCTACGAGGAGATTGGAGATCACCTGGTCCGAGACATAGCCGGTGCAGAAGAACGCTTTGATGGAGGGGTTGATGGCCTTCATGGCGAGATAGACCTGTCCACCGTCCATGCCCGGCATGATGAGATCCAGGATCACGAGGTCAATCTCGGTGTAGCGGTTCCGGTAGATCTCGACGGCCTCGGGGCCATTGGCGGCGATAAGGACGGCATACCCCTCATCTTCGAGCAGCTCCTTGCCGAGTTCCTGCATAGCAGGTTCATCGTCGACCAGGAGGACGCGCCGTGCCCGGCGGGCAGACGCACGCGGGTTTTCGCGCTGAATTGCCAGGAAGTAGATCCGGAACGAGGTGCCTTTCCCCGGCTCGCTGGTAAGGGAAATAGTCCCGTGATGGCTCCGGACGATATTGTAGACGATGGAGAGGCCCAGTCCTGTCCCCTGTCCGCGTTCCTTGGTGGTGAAGAAGGGATCGAAGATCTTTGTGCGGATCTCTTCGGGAATCCCTGTGCCGGTATCAGACACGACGAGTTCGACGCACTCGTTTCCCTGGGGTGCAAAGAGTTGTGCTCCCACATCCCGGCCGATCACGACATTGCGCGCGCTCACCGTGAGGGCACCGGGGCCTCCGCCTTTCATCAGAATGGCGTCGCGCGCGTTGACACAGAGGTTCAGGAGCACCTGGTACAGCTCTCCGTGATCCCCCAGCACCGGATGGAGGTCCTTGTCGATCCGCTCCTCCATGGTGACGGAGGAGGGGAACGTTTCGCGGCAGGAGGCGAGGACTTCACGGACGATCTGGGTGAGGTCGGTGGGGGACGAGTGACGGCGCGACGTGCGTGCGAAGGAGAGGAGTTGGGAGGCCAGCTCAGCCCCGCGCTGGGCCGACCGCTCGATGGTCTCGATGTACTTCAGGACCTTGGTCTCGTCATGAACATACTTCTTGAGCTGTGCGGCAAATCCCAGCACGTTGTTCAGGACATTGTTGAAGTCGTGGGCAATGCCGCTGGCGAGTGTGCCGATGCTCTCCATCTTCTGCGCCTGGCGCAGCTGGGCTTCCATCCTGTTCCGTTCGCTGATATCCCGCAGGATGACGGTAAAGAACTTCTTCCCTCCCACCTCGATCTGCGAGATGGACGCTTCGATCGGAAATTCTTCGCCGGTCGACCGCAGCCCGAAGATCATGCCGAGGTGACCCATGGAGCGCCGCGTCGTATTGGTCTCGCTGAACCCCCGCATATGCCCGTGGTGGGGCGCGCGGTAGCGTTCTGGAAGCAGGTTGTCGAGGGGCTGGCCCACGGCTTCCTGCGCGGAGCGCTCGAACATCTTCTCGGCTGCGGTGTTGAAGAGCAGGATACGCTGATCTGTGTCCACCGTCACGATGGCATCCATGGCCGATCCGACGATCCCGGCAAGCTGGGACTGGCTCTGCCGCAGAGCTTCTTCGGCGCGCCTGCGGTCGGTGACGTTGCGGAAGACGAGCACGACGCCCGTGATGTCGCCTGCGGCGTTGCGTATCGGGGCGGCGCTGTCATCAATCGGGATCTCACGCCCGTCGCGCGCCAGGAGCAGCGTTCGCATCACCAGGCGATGGGGAACGTCATTGTGGATCGCGTTTTCCACCGGATTTGGAATCGGTTCGCGTGTCTTCTCGTCGACAATGGTGAAGACCTCGCCGAGAGGCCGGCGGGCGGCCTCATCCTGCGTCCAGCCGGTCAGGTGCTCCGCCAGGGGGTTCATGAACCGGATGGTGCCCGGCATGTCGGTCGCGATGACGGCATCGCCAATGCTCCGGAGGACGGCCGACAGCCATCCCTCGCTTTCGCGGACCTTGCGCTCCATCTGGTGTTTGAAAAGCGCCATCTCAATGGTGATGTGCAGCTCCCGCTCCTCGAACGGCTTGAGCAGGTAGCCGAAGGCCTCCGTCCGCTTCGCCCTCTGGAGTGTCTTCTCGTCTGCATAGGCGGTCAGGTAGATCACCGGCGTATCGTACTGGCCCGCAATGATGCCGGCGGCCTCGATGCCGTCCATCCGTCCCTTCAGCATGATGTCCATCAGCACCAGGTCCGGGTGCTCGCGCTTGGTCAGCTCGACGGCGTCTTCGCCAGCGGCGGCGGTGCCGCACACGCGATAGCCGAGATTGCGCAGGCGGTTGACGATGTCTTTGGCAACGATGTTTTCGTCCTCAACAACCAGTATCGATGTCGTCATGAAACGGTTTCTCCTTCCGGGCGGCCGCTGCGGCCGTCACGGTGCTTTGAACACAATGCTGAACTCCGCGCCGCCGGCGTTCTGGATCTCGAGCACCCCGTCGATCTGCTCGGTGAGCGTCTGGACAAGCTGCAGCCCGAGGCTGGTGGTGTTCCGGACTTCGAAACCGGCAGGAAGGCCGACGCCGTTGTCCCGCACGGTCAGACGGTACACCAGCTCGTTCTGGGTCATGGTGATGGTGACCTCTCCCGTGCGGCCGTCCACGAACGCGTGGCGGAAGGCGTTGGTCACGAGCTCATTCACGATCAGCCCACAGGGGATGGCCAGATCCACGCCCAGCAGGATGCTTCCGACATTCACGTGCACCCGCGCCGGTTCTCCCCCGCCCGCGTAGGTTCTTCCCAGATGTGAGGTCAGGTTGCGGACATAGTAGCCGAAGTCAACGCGGGAGAGGTCGCCCGACCTGTAGAGTCTTTCATGGATGAGGGCCATGGAGCGGATACGGTTCTGGCTTTCCCGGAGGATCTCGCCGAGGGCTGCGTCCGCAACGTGGCCGAGCTGAAGGCTGAGGAGGCTCGAAATGATCTGCAGATTGTTCTTGACACGGTGGTGGACCTCCTTGAGCAGCACCTCCTTCTCTTCCAGGGACCTGCGCAGGTTGGCCTGCGACCGCTGCTGCTGCACCAGCAGCCACATCCCCTCCATCAGGAGGGTGAACTGCCGCGCATCGGACGCATCGTAGCCGTCCTCTTTCTGCGCGACTCCGGCCACGGCGACGATGCGCGGGCCGTCGAAGACCGGGACGCTCATCGACCGCCCGGCCTCTGCCCACGCGGTGAACTGTTGCATGGGACCGGAGGGGACGCCGTTGGCAATCACCGGGCGCCGTTCCTCGACCGTCCGCCGGATCATCGAGGCCGCCGGGGCGCCTGCTGTCTCCGGCCCATACAGCTCCCTCATCCGGTGCGACCAGACCTCCGAGGTGATCTTCTCCTGGTCGTCATCCAGGAAAGCCAGGAATCCCAGGGAGCTGCGAGTCAACAGGACAGCCTCTTCCAGGGCAAACTCGATGATGTGATCGGCCGATGCATCGGTCATCTGGTTCAGGGCGACGAGCGTCTCCAATCGCGCTTCGTTCAACCGGAGGGTGTCTTCCGCACGCTTGCGGTGGGTGACGTCGAGGCTCCCCACCACGAACCCGCTCACCTTTCCGGGCGCATCGCACAGCGGGTTGATGATCGATTCCAGCCATACCCACTCCCCCTGCGCGTTTCCGCACCGGTATTCCACCGTGCCCGAGGAGGCCGTGCGCAGGAGCCGTGCGAACACAAGGGTCACCCTCTTCCGGTCTGACCGGTGCACGAGCTCGAGCAGGTTCCGGCCAATGACGTCGTCGATCGCATACCCCATGATGTTCCGTATGGAGGGGCTGGCATACTCGCACACGCCGCGGTTGTCGATCTGCACGATCATGTCGAGCATGGTGTCGGTGATGCGGCGCAGGCGAAGCTCATTCCTCCTGATCACTTCCTCGCTGCGCTTCCGGTCCGAAATGTCGCGGGCCACCGTCACAAAGGCGACGGACTCGCCCCGTTCGTCCTTCACCGGTGAAGTCCAGACCTCCGCCGGGAACTCGGAGCCGTCCGAGCGGCGCCCCGTCAGCTCGCCGTTCCAGGAGCCGGACGACGGCAGGTAGGCCTCCCGAAGCATCTCCTCGGACACGCCTCCGCCCCCCAACGCAAAGGGAGAACGGCCGAGCAGGTCTTCCGAGGCATACCCGTAGGTCGACACAAAGGCGTCGTTCACAAACAGGATGTGGCCTTCGAGATCGGTCAGCATGAAGCAGTCCTGCGCGCACGCCACGGTGTTGGCCAGGAGGCGCAGCTCGTTTTCCGCCTGCTTTCTCGAGGTGATATCCTGCACCGTTTCGATATAGTACAGGGGGTCACCGGAGGAGCTCATGACCCGCCGGATATTCTCGCTGATCCAGAAGACGCTGCCGTCTCTCCTGGTGACTTTCGACTCGATGTCGGAGATCTCCTCGTTCGTCCTGAGCAGCGCATCGATCTCACTATTCCTGCCTTGCTCCTTGTAGAGCTGGCCGCGGCGGCGTGTCATCTCCGCCAGGAGTTCTTCGGCCTCGGTGTAGCCGTACATGCGCATGAGCGCGGGATTGATGCTGCTGAAGCGGCCGTCGAGCGTCCGCCTGGCGATGCCCATGGCCGCATGCTCGAAGATGCCCCTGGTGGTCTCCCGGGCTTCGCGCAGGGATTGTTCCATCCGACGGCGCGAGGTGATGTCGTGCGCCACGTACAGCACGCGGTCCTCTCCCGCCGGGGTGATGGTGCACTCGAACCACCGCTCGATCCCGTTGATCCGCAGGGGGTATTCGATTTCGACCCGGCTGTGGGTCGCGATGGAGGACCGGATGTGGTCCAGGAAGAACTCCGCCTCCTTCCGGGGAAAAACCTCGTGGAGCAGCTTTCCCACCATTTCGGAGGCGGGCCGGACCAGCAGGCCGGGATCTGTGGGAGCGATGCTCAGGTACCGTCCGTCCCCGTCGATCACCATGACCAGGGAATCCATCGAGCTGAAGAGGCCGCGAAGCTCCGCCTCGGATTGCTGCAGCACTTGCTGCTTCCGGATGCGGTCGATCGCCATTGCCACCTGGTGGGAAACGAACGACAGCATCTGCGTGTCGTCGTCGCTGTACCGGGTCCCCTCCGAATACGTCTGCGTCACGAGCACGCCGAAGGTGCGTCCGTCAAGTTGAAGGGGAACGCCGAGCCAGTCCACGCTGGGGTGGCCGACGGACTCGACCTCCCCGGATTCCACGAGCATCTGGAAACGTTCGGGGGAGACGAGAACGGGTTTCCCCGTGCGGAGGACATATTCCGTCAGGCCGTGCCGTCCCGCGGAGGGGGCGGGGGGGGCGTCGAATTCGTCGACGAAGTACGGGTAGCTGATGACCTGCTTCCCGTCTTCCCGGAGGGCGATATAGAAGTTCCCGGCCGGCAGCACTTCGCTGATGCTGCGGTGGATGGAGCGGTAGAGATCATCAAGGCTCTGGACGCCGTGAGCCGCCTCGGATATCGTATAGAGGGCATGCTGCTTGCGCGCAGTGAGCCGCCGTTCCGTGACGTCCTCCCCCGCGACGAGGATGCCCATGCTCGAGCGGGGGAACAACGTGAGAGAGACCCAGCGGACGGAGGCCCGCCCCGGCCTGGTTTGCAGCTCGATTCTGCCGACATCTCCGGACGCGGCCGCAGCGATCTGCCTGCCCAGGCCTCCCGGGGACGGATCGAGAAAGAGCTCATCCAGTGTCGTCCTGCCGACGGAAGTGCCGTCCAGCCCGAGCATGTGGCGTGCGCCGACGCCGAGGTATTGGATGACCCCGCCGGCATCAACCCCCAGGATGCAGAGTGAGTGGAGGCCTTCCAGCACAGGGTCCGGCCAGGCAAAGGAGAGATTCTCGGCCGCCGAAGCGCGCAGGCGGTGGATCTCGTGGCGCGCAAGGGCGAGATCGACCGCAAGCTTGAGCTCCCGGTCATCAAAGGGTTTCACGAGCGTGGCGGCGGAAGGGAGTTGTGCGATCCGGGCCATCGTGGCCTCGTCGGAGCATCCGGTGACAAAGAGGACGGGCAGGTCCAGCTCCTTGATCAGCAGGGCTGCGGTGTCCACCCCGTCGACGGGACCCTGCAGGCGCACATCCATCAGCAGCAGCGCCGGACGGCGTTCCCGTGCGCAGGCGATCGCCTGTTCTGCCGTCACCACCGGCCCGAGAATGCCGTAGCCCAGCTTCTGCAGACGCCGGCGCAGATCTTCGGCAATAATGACCTCGTCATCCACGATGAGGGCGTACCGCGGCAAGGGAGACGGGCCCGTCATGAGGCCACCTGCGGGGCCGAAAGAGCATGCCTGATCGTCATGGGGCATCCAGGACATCGCGCACTGTCGACAGGAACGTCTCGATTTCGAGGGGTTTTTTCAGGGCTTTCAGACCATGCTCGCGCAACAGCGAGGTGATCACCTGGTCGGCGGTGAAGCCGGTGCAGAAAAACGCGCGGACGGATTTGCTGATCCGTTTCATTTCAAGGTATGTCTGTCCACCGTCGAGACGGGGCATGAGAAGGTCAAGGATCACGAGGTCGATTTCCCTGAAGCGGTCACGGTAGATGGCGAGAGCTTCCACCCCGTCGGAGGCGGTCAGCACCCTGTATCCCTGACCCTCAAGGATATCCTGCCCGAAATGTCTCATTGCCTCCTCATCGTCCACAAGAAGGATCGTCTCGCCGCCCCGAGCGGATGGTTTTGCCGCCTGTGCGGCGGGGGCCTCTCTCGCCGCACCCCCGGCTTCCGGCAGCCAGACGCGCAGGGTGGTCCCCTCTGCCGGGCGGGATTCCGCGGTGATCGTGCCGCCGTGATGGCGCACGATGGAGTAGACGACAGCCAGGCCGAGCCCCGCCGCCTGACCTGTGGCTTTGGTGGAGACAAACGGTTCGAACAGCCGGTCACGGATGTTCAGGGGGATACCCCGGCCCGTATCGTGCACGTCGATCTCCACGGTGCTCCGGTCGCGGACGGCCGCGGGCAGCGCGGCATCCCCGGACCGGGTGAGCCGTGTCTCCACGCTCAGCACTGCCTGGCCGGGGGCGCAGAACCCCTCCATGGCCTCGCCTGCGTTGACCAGAAGGTGGGTCAGGGCCTGCACCAGCGCTTCCCGGTCCCCAAGAATGGGTGGCAGACCGACGGGGACGGACCTCCGTACGGTCACACCCGCGGGGAAGCGTTCGGCGAACCGGGCAAGCGCCTCGTCGATAATCTCTGAGGCGAAGACCGGGACATGCTCGGTCGTTTCGGTGACCGCCAGCGAAAGCAGGCGGTCCGCCAGCTCGGTGCCCCGCCGGACGGACCGTTCAATGACATCGCTGTATTTCAGCGAGCGCTCCCTGTCATTCGCGTATTTCTTCAGGAGATAGGCAAATCCCAGCACGTTGTTCAGGATATTGTTGAAGTCGTGCGCAATCCCTCCCACGACGGTCGACACCATTTCCATCCGCTGGGCCTGGATGAGATCGAGTTCGAGCTGTTTGCGTCGTGAGATGTCGCGCACTGTCGCGACGATCATCGTGCGGCCCTGGATGACCGCGCGGTTGAGGCAGAGTTCGACGTCGAAGGCGGCGCCGTCGTGAGGCCGGCGCGCCTTCCATTCAAACACCTGTGTTTCTCCCTGCAGCGCCTTCTGCCAGAACGACTGCAGCGCGGCAGGGGGATTCCCCGGACCGGAAAACTCGTGGGCAAGCGTCCCTTGTGCAGCCTCCCCCTTTGTGACGCCGTACATCTCCAGCGCTCTTGCATTCGCTTCAAGGATGGCCCCGTCGGCATCGAGCAGAACAACGCCGTCATAGACTCCGTCAAGAAGGGTCCTGAGTGTCTCTTCGGAGGCCTCCAGACGGTCAACGATCAGCGAGAGTCCGGCTGCGCGGGCGACGGTCAGTTCGCGCGCAAGCGGCCGGCCCTTGTTCTGAACGCCGGCGGCCGGCTGGAGCGCGGTTCTCGCACGATGACGCGGGGGGCGTTTCATGTCGGTGTCTGAGCGAACACTGGCCTCCATTCCGTGCGCGGCTTTTCCGCACGGCACTTCCTGGTGATCTTCCGTCTACACGCTGCTCCGGTATGTCCGCTGTTCCGGCTGGATCCCCAGTTGTTCCATGCGGTACCGTAGTTTGGACCGGGTGAGTCCCAGGACCTTGGCGGCCTGGACCTGGTTTCCGCCCACGATGTCCAGCGTCCTGAGAATGAGCTCGCGGACCACTTCGTTCATCGGAATGCCGCGCGGGGGGATCTCCAGGATGAATTTTCGTCCGCCGAAGTGGTCCGGGCCGACCGCCGGCGACTCCGAGGAGCGCAGGAAGGCGAAGTGTTCAGGTGTCAGCACGAGGGCGTTGTTCAGCAGCACGACACGCTCGATGGCATTGCGGAGCTCGCGGACATTCCCTTTCCAGGGAAGACGCTCCAGGTACTCCACGGACTCCTGCGACAGCTTGGGGACGGTCCGTGCGAAGCGCCGGCAGAACTCCTGCAGAAACGAGGAGGCGAGCTCCACGATGTCTTCGGGCCTGCTGCGCAGCGGGGGGATGCGTATGGAGGCGACATTGAGCCGGTAGAAGAGGTCTTCGCGGAACCGGCCCGCCTCGACCTCCTTGATCAGTTCACGGTTCGAGGCGGCGATCACGCGCACATCCACCGCGATCTCCTTCGTCCCGCCAAGGCGGTAGAAGCGTTTCTCTTCCAGGACCCGCAGAAGCTTCACTTGCATGTCCAGCGACAGCTCGCGGATCTCATCCAGCAGGATCGTTCCGCCGTGCGCAAGCTCGAACTTCCCCTGCTTCATGCGCTCGGTGGCCCCCGTGAATGCCCCCTTTTCGTAGCCGAAGAACTCGCTTTCGGCCAGCTCCTTCGGGATGGCGCCGCAGTTGATGGTGACAAACGGCTTCTCGGAGCGGGCGCTCTTCTGGTGGACAAACCTCGCGACCAGCTCCTTCCCGGTCCCGCTCTCCCCTTCGAGCAGCACCGTGGTATTGTCTCCCTGGGCCAGCTTCTCGGCAGTTTCCAGGACGCGCTGGAGAGCCATGCTCTTGCCGATGATGGCGTTGCGCGGCCCACCCTCCTCGAGTTCCTCCTGCAGGAGCTTGACCTTGGTCTGGAGCGACGCGTAATTCAGGTTCTTCTCGATGAGCACGCCCAGATGGTTCAGGTCGAACGGCTTGACGACGAAGTCCGCCGCGCCTTCTTTCATCGCCCGAACGGCCAGGGCGACGTCGGAATGCGCCGTCATCATGATCACCGGTATGTCACTCCCCTCGCTGCGCATCCGGTTCAGAAGCTGAATGCCGTTGACTTCGCCCAGGTAGATGTCCAGGAGAACAAGATCCGGCTTGCACTCTGTGAGCTGTTGAAGAAACTCCTCGCCGCGGTTGCACACGATGACCGCGTAACCGAGCTCGCCGAGGATCTTCTTCAGCGTCGCTGTGAGGATGATCTCATCATCGCCGATGAGGATGCGCGCTTTCGTCATACGACTGCGTCCTTCTGGTGTGGGGGGAACCAGTTACCTGCGCACCGGGAACAACAGCCTGACAATCGTGCCGGAGCCCGGTGCGGGCTCGAGCGTGATCTCGCCGTTGTGCCGTAACATAATCTGTTTGGACATCGCGAGCCCGAGACCCGTGCCGCCCGGCTTGTTGGTCCTGAAATGCTCAAACAGGTGCTTGTACTGTTCTTCCGACATGCCCGTTCCGCGGTCCCTGATGGTCATCACGACGCAGGGGCAGCCGATCGTCTGGCCCCGGACGGGCTCCTCCAGGAGCCCCGTGGCGACGGTGACCGTTCCCTCTTCGGAGGAGGCGTCCACCGCGTTCTGCATGACATTCAGCATCACCTGCTGGATCTGCTTGGCGTCGACGGTGATCTGGGGCAGGCCGGGGACAAGCAGCGTCTCGACCTGCACCCGCTTCTGCTGCACCGAGATGTGGAGGAACCCGAGGACCTGGCCGGCGAGGTCGTTGATCTGTTCGGCTTTCAGGACGGGAGGAGTGATGCGGGCAAGACTGAGCGTGTTCTCCATGACGCTCTCAACGCGGCGGGCGCCGTCGAGCGCGTCGTTGATGAGGCCTCTGGCTTTCTCGTCAATTCCCTCACGCGAAAGAAGAAACTGGAGGTTGAGCGTGACGGCCGCAAGCGGATTCCTGATCTCGTGGGCGATTCCGGCGGCCAGCCTCCCCATCAGCGACATCTTCTCCGCCTGCATGAGCTGCTCGCGCATCTTCTTTTCGATGGTGATGTCCCGGACATAGAGCAGGACCCTGTTCTCTTCCGGGGATGTCAGGGGGCCGACCCCGACCTCGACGTCGAGCGTCTCGCCGGTCGCCTTCCGGATCGCGGCTTCACCGGTCAGAAAGATGTTTGCATCGAGCATCCGCTCGCTCAGCTCGCCGCCGTCGACAAAGGGGAGAACGGGAAGGGCGAGCAGCTCCTCCCTGGTGTGGCCAAGCAGCTGGCGTCCCTGCTTATTCGCGTCGAGGACTTTTCCCGAGTTCCGGTCGATGATGTAGATCGCAATGCTCGCATTGTCGAAGAGGCTCCGGTAGCGGTCTTCCGAGGCCTGGATCTCCCTGTTTTTTCCTACCAGTGTCTCCGCATACATCTCGAGCTCGGCCATCTTCTCTTCGAGTTTCTTGATAATGATGGCATGGTGCTTCTCGAGGAAGACCTGGTCGTCGATCCGTGCCTGGGTGGGCACGGGCGCCTTGGTGAAGCCGTACTGGTCCTGGGCGAGATCGTTCACCGCCTGGACCAGCGTGCCGAGGCCTGCATATTTCACGACATAGCGGTCGACGCCGATGCTCCGCGCGAATTCCTGGTCGGCACCATCCACGTAGTTGCCAGTGTAGATGATGAAGGGGATCTTGGCCCAGAGCGCCTGCGCCTTCACTTCCTTGCAGAGCTGGAACCCGTCCATCTTCGGCATCATGGCATCCGCCACGATGAGATGGACGGGCGACATGCGCAGGTACTGCAGGGCCTCCAGGCCGTTGCGGGCAAGGACAGGCTCGTACCCGTTCTCGGAAAGCACGTCCTCCAGGAGCGCAAGGTTCTCGGGAACATCGTCAACGAGGAGTACCTTGAGGGAAAGGGGGGTCTCCCCGCCCGCGGGCGGCGGGGATGCATGCTGCAGGTGATCGTCAGCGGACGGCTTCTGTCCCCCGGGAGATGAAGGTGTCGGCGGTCGCTGATCGGCAGTCGGCATGATGGTGATGGCGGAAGTTGATCAAGTGGAGACAACTGTCGAAAAATGCGCAGGACAAGTAACAATATTAGCCAACTGATCTCAATACGTTCAACTGCGTATTCTTCCCATGCGCAATCGCGTAGCGACACGGGTAATACCAGTCACATCCCGGGAAGTGTGGGCACAAGAGGAAGAAACCCGGCCTATCGGGGCAGGATGACTATGCTGTTCTTGATGGCATAGGTCACCAGACCCGATCGATCATGAATGTCCAGCTTTTTCATGATATTATTGCAGTGTGTATCCACTGTCCGGACGGAGATGTGGAGCAGTTCGGCGATATGTTGGTGGGTCTCCCCTTCGGCCACCAGTTGCAGGACTTCTCGTTCCCTGGACGTCAGGCGGTTGACGTTGCCGTTGGCCTCAGGGGCGCCCGCAGCAGGCGGTGTCGTCTTCAGATACTCTTCAAGAAGAAACTTCGAAACGGAGGGACTGAAATAGGCGTGCCCCCCGTGCACCGACCTGACCGCGCTGTAGAGTTCGTCCGCGGAGCTGTTTTTCAGGAGGTACCCGTTGGCCCCGGACCTGATCACCTGGACGATATACTCCTCGTTGTCGTGGGCGCTCAGCACCAGGACCTTCATCCGGGGCGCCTGTTTCTTGATCTGCCGGGTGGCCTCAAGCCCGTTCAGGACCGGCATGCTGATGTCCATCAGCACCACGTCAGGATCCTTCGCGAGCGCAAGATCGACCGCGGCCCTTCCGTCGGCTGCCTCACCGACCACTTCGAGATCCTGTGCCAGGGAGAGCAGGTTAACGAGGCCCTTCCGCACAAGTGTGTGGTCATCGGCCACGATGATGGTAATTCGTTCCATGAGGTGGGGCTGTCCTGGAGGATCTCGACACGGGCTCTTCAAGGTAGGGGATTCAGACACGAATTTCAAATTGAGGATCCCTCCGTGTGACCGCTGTCACACGAAGGGAAGAGGCCAGGGGGTCCCGGCCGGCAGAGGGGCTATTCCGGGAGGTTTTGGAAGTCTTTCAGGATTCGCTCGGCGATTTTCTCGATCACGTCCTGCCTGTCATAGTAGCCGCTGTCCAACCTGTTGACGATTTCATCCAGCTTCTTGGAGCGGTCAGCCTCGTACAGGGAGCGGGCTTCTCCAGAGACCTGGGCCCGGTCGGATGCCTTCGCCCCCTTTGCGGAGTCCGAGGAGGCGCCGGTCTTGCGCACCGGCTCCTTCGGAACGAGACCCCCTGAAAGGATTTCCTTTATTGCCATGGTGTCCTCATTGCCTGTAAGCTGCAATTGCCCTCTCCCGCCGGACGCCATCGAGTTGGCGGCCGATCGACGAGCGTTTTTCCTGAAGCGTACACATGAGCCTGCTATTCTCTTCCTGGACGGCGTTCAGCAGCGCGCCTTCGGTTCCTTTCACGCCCCTGCGGCTGAGCGACGACGCCTGCAAAAGGACGTTTTCCCGTTCCTTCATCAGCGCCATCGTGCGATCAAAGTCACCCTCCGAGGCGGCCTTCGTCATGGTCCGGGTCAGCTCGAGGACCCTCTGGAGCATCTGCTCCACCCCGCCGTTTTCCTCGGGGGCGGGCACCGGGCCGCAGTTCACGTCGCTCATCGGCTCACCGTGTGTGGTCGTACAGCAGGCCCACAAGCTCGCTGAGATGGGCCGCAATGCGGAGCATATCCTCCTGCGGAATCTGCCGGATGACCTTTCCTGTGGCTGCATCAGACACCTTGATCACGGTCTTCTTGGTGGCACTGTCTATCGAGAAAGAGATCGAGGTGTTGATGCTCTGCATCGATTCGTTCAGATCCGTAACCACCTCGTGAAGAGTCCTCTGGGCTCTCTGATCCGCCTGCGGTCCAGGTTTCTCCGACCCGCCCTTGACGGCGGGAACAGGACCTGCCGGCGTGACCGGAAGATACGGAGCGGCGGCTGGCTGTATGGAGCTGACTGGTGTCATGGTTGCCTCCTTGTCTAGTCCCGAACGTGCTTACCCGCCCGATGAACTGAAGAGCGCCACCATCTGTTGTGTCCGCTGTGCCTGCGCCATCAAGACCTGTACTTGTGCGTATTGATCGCGGAATGCGCTGGCCTTGTTGTCAAGCTGGGTGTTCATCTTCGTGATCCGGTCGGTGATGCTGCTCACCTGATTCCGGAGGCCTGAAGTTGTGCTCGCAATCGAGCCACCCGAACCGATGAGCGCGTTCAACTGGGTCTTCATCTGATTCGCGATGCCTGTCCCTGCGCTGTTGGTGAACAGATCCGAGACCTTCCGGATGTCGCTGGTGATGGCGGCCTCCAGAGTGGAGGTATCGCCCAAGACCATTGTGCCGTCGCGGTTGATGGTGATGCCGAGATCGGCCAGGCACTGCGGGTTCCCCGGCTGGGTGCCGGAGACGACACCGCCGGTAAGGGCGCGCAATGAGCTGCGCATCGACAGGGTGGAGGAATCGGCCGCAAGGACGCCGCGCGTTTTCGTGGTGGCGTCGATCGACGTCTGGCTCTGCACGTACGAGATAACGCTGTTATAGTCGGTGATGTACCCCTGGATGCTCTTGACGACCGAGTCCTTGTCGATCGCGGTCTGAAGGGAGATCGGCGCTGCTGAATCGGCTTGAACCGCCTTCAGGGAGAGTGTCACGCCCGGAATGACATCGTTCACCGCGTTGCTTTCACGGCTGATGTCGATCCCGTCGAAGGTGAATTTGGCGTTCAGACTGTCCGCGGCGATGCCGGACTTCACAAACCCTGCGGCGGTGCTCGTGGAGGCTGTCCGCTGCGTGAAATCCACGCCGGCCAGGCCCAGCAGCGAGGAGAAATCCCCGCCGACGGCGGAAATGGCATTCGACGCGCCGGAGGTCTTCGAGGTGAGGACCAGGCGCGATTCGGTCTCGGTCACTTTCACGACAGAGGCGGTGACCAGGGGGTTCAGGACCGAGTCGTTGTTGACCGCGGCGGCGATGGCGTTCATGACGTCACCGTTGGTGGTGGCCGCCCCCAGCTGGACATTGACCGAGCGGGACTGTCCGCTTCCCACCTTCACCGAAAACGCAAAGGTTGTATTCGCGGTCATCCCCGAAACCGCGGCAAGGCTCAGGCGTCCCGATAGCAGGGCGTCATTGCTTGCCAGCTGGCTGACCTTGAGCGTGTGGGAGCCGGCCGATGCCAGAGACGTCGCTGTCGCGGTGACGATCGTCGGGTCGGAGCTCTGCACCGCATATTTCAGGAACGGGGAATTCGTCCCTGAAAAGCCGAAGTTGGTCGCATCCGTCGAAAGTGTAGAGAGCTTGGTCTGCAGGGTCCCAAGCGCCGAGAGACGGTTGTTCAGATCAGACTGCCTGTTCTGCAGATCCGTCACAGGCTGGCTGATACTGGCCCGGTACTGGCTGACCAGGCTGTCCAGTGTGGTTGCACTAGAAACATCAGACATGAGATCCTCTTTTCGATGATGACGAACCCACCGGAGCCGCGCGCTGACCCGGGGACCGCCGGCGGGGTGCGGCGAGATCCTCCGCCTTCATGCGCCGCAGGCTCAATTCAGCTTGAACGCCTGCGACCATGTCGCTCTAAGATCCTCGAGAACCGTCAGTGCAGGAGGATAGTCGCGCTTCTGGATGCACCCCTTGCAGTAGTCGTACAGACGGAAGAGACCGAAGGCGACTTCCTTCTGCTCAAAGTTCAGGGCAATGATCAATTCGTTGAGCGCCCGCTGTGCAAGGAGGGGATCATTCTTCTTACAGCCGAGAATCGCATAGTCATAGAGCCGCTGGATGACCTGGACCGGCGAGAGGTTTGCGTGCTGTTCTTTGGTGTAAGCAGATACTGCTGCCTGTGCTTGCATCACGTCACTCCATTATTAAGCGAGGGAAGGGCCCGCCACGATGCTCGGTGCGGGCCGCCTCCCAGGCTGTTGCTGGATTACCGGAACAGAGTCAGAAACACCTGCGATGATGCATTGGCTTGCGCCAGCTGCGTCACCGAGGTCTGCTGCAGAATGTTCAGCTTGCTCGCCTGCAACTGCTCCTTCGCGATGTCGGCATCATAGATGCGGCTCCTCGACGCATCGATGTTCGTGATGGACACGTTCAGGTTGTCGGCTTTCGCCTGCAGCCGCTGGATGTAGGAACCGATAGCCTGGAGCGCGGTTTCGACGTTGGAGATGTTCGT
>Ga0182021_10000035_pt1 | contig 115798 bp, 99 predicted proteins | sample 612E3MmetaG_FD_120493 | JGI IMG/M metagenome (GOLD analysis project Ga0182021, IMG submission 120493) | Permafrost microbial communities from Stordalen Mire, Sweden - 612E3M metaG (Illumina Assembly) | ecosystem: Environmental > Terrestrial > Soil > Wetlands > Permafrost | place: Sweden... | reverse complement strand
TTTGCAGACCGCTGCCTTAACCACTTGGCTATGCCGCCAAATAAATGGAGCGGGCGAACGGATTTGAACCGTCGACGTCCACCTTGGCAAGGTGGCACTCTACCCCTGAGTTACGCCCGCTCATGAAGTACGCTTCCTATATCAAATTGAACCGGTTTGTCAATAGAAATTCATTCTAAACCATTATTTTGCCCGAGGCTCGCCGCTCTTATCCACCAGCCACTTCACGGATTCCAGATACGCCGACAAGCCATGCGAAAAAATGTCGTTATGATTCGCCCCCGGGATTTTCAGAAATTTTTTATCCCGTGACGTACTCGCCTCAAAGAGAAGCCGCCCTTCAGAGAAAGGAATAATGTGGTCGAACTCTGCATGAATTACAAGCGTGGGTTTATCGAAAATGCTAATCTTATCAAGATTGCGAAACCCCTGCTCTTCACTTATCCCTAAGGCCTGCATGTCAATGCCAAATAGAAGCAGCAGCGGGCCTGCGTAGGCAAAGCCGCTGTCAATGATGAGGCCGTCAATTTCATCTCTATAATGAAATGCCAGTTCGAGGGCCGGAGCGCTGCCTAAGGATCTCCCCATTACTATGACGGGGCCGGTGTATCCTTTTTCCTTTAATTGCTTTCTCGCGTACGCGAAAACAGTGTGGCAGTCCCTCATTACGGCGGTAACCGTGGGCCTGCCTGTAGAGCGGCCGTAGCCCCTGTAATCAACGGGAAAGAAATTTATGCCCATATCGTTGTAGACAATCCCGAGCTCGTCATAATCAGCAACGATCTCGCCGTTGCCGTGAAAAAAAATAATTGTAGCAGCTTCGGCTCCGGCCATATGCAACCGGGCTCCAACCACAACATCTTTTCCAACGGGGATAAGGATTGATTCGACAGTTCCATCGTCAGCAGGGGCACCCGACTCGGGGCGCGGGTAAAACAAAGAGGATGAGATCAGGGGGCTGTCAAAGGATGAATAATCTGCTTTGGGAATATCGATCATAGCAATCCTTCTTACCGGCTTGAGATATTCTCATAAAACTTTATCAAATAATCTATGCCCGACGTGACGGATAGCGCGAGGGCAATGTAGAGTATTACCGTTCCGACTGCATGGGCATCTGCACCCAGGAAGGGATAATGAATCATAAGGGCGGACACGGCAAATATTTGGCAAAGGGTCTTTCGCTTGCCGAGCCTGCTTGCCTGAATGACAAAGCCCTCCGACTGAGCTATTGCCCTTATTCCATCGACGACAAAATCCCTGATGATTATGATGGCAACAATCCATGCAGAGATACGTCCGATGGGAATCATCAGGATCATCGCCGTATTGACGATGAGCTTGTCCGCAATGGGATCGAGGAATTTTCCCATCACAGTGACGATCTCGTATTTCCTGGCCAGATACCCGTCAAGGAGGTCCGTGAGAGCGGCAAGAATAAATAATCCGGCAATTATGAGACTCCCGTCTCTGCCGGGAGAAAGAAGGAGAAAAAATAATACGGGAATGACGGTGACCCGCAGGACGGTTATTATGTTGGGAAAGTTTAAGCGCGCCCCCTTCTCCGTCAGATCCGGCAGCCGGCCAAAAGATTTTTTTATGAGATCGATCATATCAGCATGCCCGTGCCCGTTATCTATTCTTGGGGACTTTTTTCCAGTCGGCTAAAAACATCTCTATCCCCTTATCCGTCAGCGGATGCCTGGCGAGCTTTTCGATCACATTAAAGGGAATGGTCGCGATATCAGCGCCCATCAGCGCCGCTTCCAGCACATGCAGCGGATGTCTCACGCTCGCCACGATGACCTCCGTTTCAAAGCCATAGTTATCAAAAATCGTGATGATCTGCTCCACTAATCCCATCCCGTCGTGAGAAATATCATCGAGCCTGCCTACGAAGGGGCTGACATACGCGGCGCCGGCTTTTGCCGCCATCAGGGCCTGTACCGGCGAGAAAATCAGTGTCTGATTAACCCTGATTCCGGCGTCTGCAAAAATCCTTGTGGCTTTCAAGCCCTCCGTGGTCATGGGAACCTTTATTACGGCGTTTTTGCCCAGCTTCGCGAGCTTCTTACCTTCGCGGACCATGCCCTTTGCCTCCAAGCCGATGACCTCCAGACTCACCGGTCCGTCGACCACTTCGAGGATCTCCTTTACAACCTCTTCGAATCCCCTCTTCTCTTTGGCAATCAGCGACGGGTTGGTCGTCACGCCGTCAACCATCCCCAGGCTGATGCCTTCCTTGATTTCGTTAATGTTTGCAGAATCAATAAAAAATTTCATGCGGCCCCCTGCGCTTTCTTTGTTGAGTGTTCCGATATGTATTTATTCAAACACTTTTCACTGCAAAAATATAAATCCTGCCCGTCAATAGTTGCTTTGTGGGCCTGACTCATCGGTACATATATATGACAGAATGGGTCCTCCACCAGGTCCTCGCCTGGCGCGGCAGGCACCTGATGCCCGGACATGTCCCGGCCCTTGATTCCCGGCGACACGATTATCCATTTGACGAGCCTGTAAGCAAGGTAAATGAGAAAAGCAAAAATTACTAAGCGAATCAAGCTAAGCATGGCTCTCCACTTGTGCGGTACAGATAAACCCTGCTGTCATCATCGAGTCTGTCCATCAGCCCGCGGATAGACACTCCGAAGACCGGGTGAATAGCATAAGACGCTATTTCACACAGAGGTTGAAGAACAAATCGCCTCTTGTGAAGCTCGGGATGGGGAATTACCAGGTCATCATCCTCAACGACCTCCTGACCATAAAGAAGGATGTCGAGATCTATAACCCGCGGTCCCCACCTTGCTCCTTTTAGCCGTCCCATCTTGTCCTCTATCTCTTGCGTAGCTTTCAGCAGCTCTTGCGGCGTCAAGACCGTTCTTATCTCTGCTACCGCGTTAATAAACCAGTCCTGCTTTTCGAATCCGACAGGTTCCGTCCGGTAGAAGGACGACTGCCGGAGAACCCTTATGCCGCTTGCCTCGGACAGGAAACAAAGAGCTTCTCTACACCTTGCCGCAGGATCATCCATATTGGAGCCTACACCAATAAACGCGACAACTCCGCGGAGATCATCTGGCAATTGCGCTTGCACCTAATGTCACTTCTCCCTCATGCCCAGGACATCCTGCATATCGTAGAGACCGTTCTTCTGATTTACTATCCACTTCGCCGCCAGTATGGCGCCCCTTGCGAAGTTGTCCCGGCTGTGGGCGCGGTGAATGAATTCCAGTCTCTCACCCGCGCCGCCAAACATGACCGTATGTTCTCCCACTATATCCCCGGCCCTCAGTGTTTGAATGCCGATCTCGGATTTAGTCCTTTCACCAACCATGCCCTTTCTTGCGAAGACACCCACCTTCTCCAGGTCACGGCCCAGTCTTTCCGATATGATCTGCGCCATTTTCATGGCCGTGCCGCTGGGAGCGTCCTTTTTCAAATTATGGTGCGCCTCAACTATCTCGACATTGTAATCATCCCCGAGTATACCCGCCACGTAGTCGAGAACCTTGAACATCACATTTACGCCGATACTCATATTCGGAGAGAGGACGCAGCGCGTTCCGGCCGCAATCTTCCTGGCCTTTGCCATTTCGTCGGGAGTGAAGCCGGTGGAGCCTATCACTATGGCCCGGCCCTTTTCGCGGGCGACCTCGAGATGGCCCACCGACACCTCATGATGCGTGAAATCGATGACCACGTCGCCTTTTCCGATGCATGCCACAAGGTTATCATCCACAAGGATGCCGGTCTTACCGAGGCCGAGCTTCTCCCCTATATCCTGACCGATTGCAGCATGCCCTTTCTGCTCCACGGCGCCTGCCAATTTCATCTCCCGATCCTCGGAAAGAAGGCTTATAATCCTGCCTCCCATCCTGCCGCCGGCGCCGGTAACGATCGCTTTGATCATCCGTAATCTCCTGTGTCGCTGAGTATACTATTTCATTATTAAGGTGTCATATCGATCCTTCTTGTCATTTCGAGTGAAACGAGAAATCTTTTTACTTACTAACGTGAGGGAAATAAAAAGATTCCTCACATTCGTTCGGAATGACATTCTTCCCTGTCAGATAAGCCCATGACTTTTCATGACGTCCTTTAATTTTTCGTAGTTGCCATCCGACATCTTGTACATGGGAAGGCGCACGTCGTAGGCGATCTTGCCCATCATGGAGAGCGCCGCCTTGACCGGTACAGGGTTCGTTTCTATGAAGAGTGAATCAATCAATGGAACAAGTTTCTGATGCAACTGCTGCGCCTTCTTGATGTCGCCCGCCGCGAAGGCGTCTACCATGGCCGCCATGTCCGCAGGCGCGATATTGGAAACAACGGAGATGACGCCTCTGCCCCCTATCGCCAACAAGGGGAAGGTAAAAAAATCGTCGCCTGAGAGGACGTCAAATTTATCGCCGCACAGAGTGATTACATCCTGCATCTGCTTCAATGAACCCGACGCCTCTTTAATCCCCACGATATTGCCTATTTTTGCAAGTCTCGCAACGGTCTCCGGCAGGAGATTAACGCCGGTCCTGCTCGGAATATTGTACGGGATAATCGGGATGGGAACACTTTCCGCGATAATCTTGAAATGCTGATAGAGACCCTCCTGGGTCGGCCTGTTATAATACGGGCAGGCCAGCAGCGCCCCGTCTGCCCCGGCCTCATGGGCATGCCTCGTCAGCCGCAGGGCTTCATCCGTGCTGTTCGAACCGGTGCCGGCGATGACCGGGACTCTTTTCCTTGCGGCATCTATCGTTATTTCAATCACCCTGTCATGCTCCTCATGAGACAGGGTCGAGGATTCGCCCGTGGTTCCACACGGAACAATACCGTCGGTTCCATTCTTGATCTGAAACTCAATCAGTTCCCGCAGGGATTTCTCATCCACTTTACCTTTCTTGAAAGGCGTGACGATTGCCACAATTGCTCCACTAAACATAATCGCTCCTTATCTCAAAAATTCGGGTATCACCTCTCCCCGGATTAAATCCCCGTAAACCTCTCTTTTTCTAATTACAAAAAATTGGTCGTCACGGACAAGGACTTCCGGTATCCTGCCCCTTGAATTATAGTTGGATGACATCGTGAAGCCATACGCACCGGCGCTCATGACCGCCATCAACTCCCCTCTTTCAAATCTGGAGATTTCTCTTCCCTTCGCCAGGTAGTCGCCGGATTCGCAAATGGGTCCGACTACGTCGGCTATGATCTCCTCTCTTTCTTTGTCAATCACCGGCAGGATCCGGTGGTACGAATTATAGAGACTGGGACGGGCCAAATCGTTCATCCCGGCATCAATAACGATAAAGTTCTTCGCGTCATTGCTCTTCGTATAGAGAACCTCCGTGACGAGAATTCCCGCATTGCCCACAATTACCCTTCCCGGCTCAAAAATGAAAGTACAATTTATATCCTTTGAAGCATCGATAATGGCCTTGGCGTACTCCGAGGGATGAGGGACATCCTCCTTATCGTAGGCAATCCCGAGGCCTCCTCCGAGATCGAGATACTTGATATCCATGCCGTCGTCCCGCAGCAGCCGTACAAGCTTCTTGATGCGCTCGAGGGCGTCGAGAAAGGGCGAAATCTTTGTCACCTGGGATCCAATATGGCAGCTTACGCCTTTAATTTCCAACTGTCCCAGCGTCCGCGCCCGGCGGTATTCTTCGAGAGACTTCTTGATGTCGATCCCGAATTTATTGCTCATGAGCCCCGTCGATATGTGGGGATGGGTTTCGGGATCCACGTCCGGGTTGATCCTCAATGCAATGCAAGCCTTCTTCTTCAGCCTTTCGGCACAGCTGTTGATCACCTCGAGTTCCTGCGAAGACTCCACATTGAACATCAGAATATCCGCGCCCAAGGCATATTCGATTTCATCGACCCTCTTCCCGACACCGGAATAAACAACCTTGCGCGTATCAACCCCGGCCTGCAGCGCCCGATACAGCTCTCCTCCGGAGACTATATCCACGCCGCTTCCCTCGGCAATGAAAATTCTCAGCACGGCAATATTTGAATTAGACTTAACGGCAAAGCACGTAATATGCGGGACGCCGGAAAAAGCCGCATCGAACACGCGGAAATGATGTTTCAGCGTCCTCTCGCTGTAGAGATAAAATGGCGTCCCCACTTTCCCGGCAATCTCTGTGACGGGAACTTCCTCGCACCAGAGCGCATTATCTTTATAGTGAAAGTAATTCATTTGCTCCCGGCATTGAAAACAACAATTCTTCTCTTTCTGGTCGATTCATTTCTTTCCGGGTCCTTCCTTTCCCCGCGGAAAATCAGCACTGACCACAGCTTCCGCGATATTGGAGGCCTGGCTGCAAAGACCCGACAAATCGCACGTTACAATGCGATACGTGTAAAGATACCCCGCCTTAATTCTGGAGTCCAGATAGATTGCAATATTCGTCCCCTCCTTCGCCAGCTTGGGGTCATTGGCCGCAAGGTCAGCCACAAGAGCAAACTCGCGCGGACACTCCGGGCAGGCAGCCCCTTTCGCAAGAAGCTCACTCCTCTCGACCTTGTATTTCTGAATGCCGCCTTTTGCTTCCGGGATTGTCCACCGGAGAACAACCCCGTAATCGGCAAGACTCGCTTTCAGGTCGGAAATTGTCGGCGGCGGTGCGACACCGAAAGGCCGCGGATCACCTTTCTTCCCGCAGCCGTAAAGCACTCCCCCGAGGACCATAACGGAACACAAAACCGTAATCAGCAATCTGAGAGTCTTTGTCACTTCTTCTTACCTCTGATACCCTTGAGCCGCAGCGAAACATTTCTCCTCGCAGTCCCGCCGGGGCTCTTCTTTGACTGCACCGCATGCTCCACCTTGAGAAACGTGTAGACGTCTTCCTCAAAGCCTTTGTGGAAACGCCGGAATTCCGAGAGCGTCAGAGCGGACATGTCCTTTTTCTTCCCGATACAATACGCAACGAGCCGCCCGACCGCCTCGTGGGCTTCCCGCAAAGGAACGCCTCTCATGACGAGATATTCAGCAACATCCGTCGCCGTTGAAAACCCGCCGGATGCTGCTTGCAGCATTTTCTCCCTGTTGAACTTCAAATACGGCGCCATCTCACACAGAATGCCGGCGCAACTCTTTACTGTATCAACTGCATCGAAGAGTGGTTCTTTGTCCTCCTGAAGGTCCCTGTTATATGTCATGGGAAGTGCCTTCATCATGGTCAGCACGGAAATAAGGTCTCCATACACCCGCCCCGCCTTTCCGCGGATAAGCTCGGCCACGTCGGGATTCTTCTTCTGCGGCATGATGCTGCTTCCTGTGGTAAAGGCGTCAGATATCTCCACAAACTGAAACTCACCCGTTGACCAGATGACGAGGTCTTCACAGAACCGGCTCATGTGCATCATGAGAAGAGAGGCAACGAAAATAAACTCCGCGACAAAGTCACGATCCGACACGGCGTCCATGCTGTTCCGGGATATCTCCGGAAATTTCAGCAGTCTCGCGACAAACGCCCTGTCTATGGGAAGACCCGTCCCTGCAAGGGCAGCCGAGCCCAGGGGCATGATGTTCACCCTTCTTTCGCATTCCCATAATCGCTCTTCGTCCCTGTCGAGCATTTCCCAGTAGGCCAGAAGATAATGCGCTAAGAGGACGGGCTGTGCCCTCTGCATATGCGTATATCCCGGCAGGATTGTGCCGTCTTCGTTGGCGGCCAACTCAATGAGAGATGCCTTCAGCCGCGACACGACCCCGACAATCTGCAGGATTTCATCTCTCAGGTACATGCGGACGTCGAGCGAGACCTGATCGTTTCTGCTCCTTCCTGCATGGAGCCTGCCGCCCGCTGCTCCTGTCTTCTCTATCAGGACCTTTTCGATGGCCATGTGAATATCTTCATCCTCGGGCTTGAATGCAAATCGCCCTTTTTCAATTTCGTGAAGGATGTCCATAAGCCCCTTAACTATGACCCTCTCATCCTCCCTGGAAATAATTTTCTGCTTGGAAAGCATCCTGGCATGGGCAATGCTCCCTTCGATGTCGTAACGATAGAGCCGTTTGTCAAAATGAATAGAAGCGGTGAATGCCTCTACCATCTCAGCTGTCGGCCGGCTGAACCGCCCGCCCCACGGTTTTTTCTGTTTTCCTGGCATCAGCTTGTCCTTACATTTTTCCTTTTTTCATAAAGGCCTGAATCTTCAGCCTCAGGGCATTGAGCCTTATGAAGCCGGTGGCGTCTTTCTGATCGTAGACCCTGTCTTTTTCGAAGGTGACGAATTCTTCGCTGTAAAGCGAGTTCGGCGACTTGCGTCCGACAACGATGCAATTCCCTTTGTACAGTTTCAGCCGCGCAGTACCAGTGACATTTTCCTGCGTTTCGTCGATGAACTTCTGCAGCACCTTCATCTCCGGTGAATACCAGAAACCATTGTACACGAGCTGCGCATACTTGGGAATGAGAGAGTCACGCATAAACATCACTTCGCGGTCCATCGTAATAGATTCTACGGCACGATGTGCGGCCCAGAGCGCCGTACCGCCAGGGGTTTCATAAACGCCCCTCGATTTCATACCGACAAACCGGTTTTCCACCATGTCGACCCTGCCGATGCCGTTGGCGCCCGCCAATTTGTTCATGCTGCGGAGAAGCTTTGCGCCGCTCATCTTCACCCCGTCTATTGCTACGGGATTCCCTTTCCGGAAATCGATTTCCACGTATGTAGCAAGGTCAGGCGCCTTCTCGGGAGCCGTTGTGAGTACAAACATATCTTCATGCGGCTCCATCCAGGGATCTTCGAGGATCCCGCCTTCGTGAGAAATATGGAGTAGGTTCCTGTCGCTGCTGTACGGCTTTTCCTTTGTTATGGCAACAGGAATCCTGTGCTTCCGCGCATAATCGATCATGGATCCTCGCGAATCAAAGAACCAGTTCGGGTCCCGCCATGCAGCAATGAGCCTGATGGCCGGGTTCAGGGCCGTGTACGTCAGCTCAAATCGCACCTGATCATTTCCCTTGCCCGTTGAACCATGGGAGACTGCGTCAGCCCCTTCTGCCTCAGCAATCTCGATTTGTCTTTTTGCAATGAGAGGCCTCGCAAGCGATGTACCCATGAGATAGGTGCCCTCGTAGATGGCATTGGCCCGGAGAGCCGGAAACACGAAGTCCCTCACGAATTCTTCCTGTAAATTATCTATATAGACCTTGCTGGCGCCCGTTTTTTGCGCCTTTTCCCTGAGACCGTCCAGTTCTTCCTCTTGACCTATATCGGCCGCAAACGCAATTACCTCACACTTGTACGTCTCAATCAACCATTTCAGAATGACGGATGTGTCCAGTCCTCCTGAATAAGCCAGTACAACTTTCTTAACCTTATCTGCCAAGACCTTATCCTCCTAAAATCAATATCTCCATAACCGCCTTCTGCACATGAAGACGATTCTCCGCCTGATCGATGACCACGGAATGGGGGCCGTCGATAACATCATCCGTTATTTCCTCGCCCCGGTGGGCGGGCAGGCAGTGCATGACAATGGCATCTTTCCGCGCGCGGGAAAGCAATTCCCCATTGACCTGATACCCTCTGAATATTTTTTTTCTCTCCTCCTTTTCCGCCTCCTGACCCATACTCGTCCAGACGTCCGTATAGATTACGTCTGCATCCTTCACAGCATCAGCGGGATTGCGATAGAGAGTTATGCCCCCTTCGGCTTTTTTCGTGCCTCTTTCCAATATCGCCTCTTCTGGCTCGTATTTTTCCGGACATGCAAGGCTGAGCCGGATGGGAAGCCCGGCTGCGGCGTCGATCCATGAGTTTGCCACATTGTTGCCGTCTCCCACATATGCAACCTTCAATCCTTCATATCTGCCCTTCTTCTCCTTGATAGTAAAAAGATCGCTCAAAATCTGACAGGGATGCTGCTCGTCCGTCAGGCCGTTGATAACGGGAATAGTGGCATACCGGGCGAAGTCTTCTACAAAGGACTGGGAATATGTCCTTATCACAACGGCGTCAAGATACCTTGACATGACCCTTGCCGTATCGGAGATATCCTCGCCCCTGCCGACCTGGGTATCGCGATTGTTCAGGAATAACGCCATTCCCCCCAGTTGATAAATGCCCACCTCAAAAGATATTCGGGTTCTTGTAGAAGACTTGTCAAAAATCATCCCGAGGGTCTTCCCGGCAAGCGGCGTATGGGATACACCGGCCTTGAGCATCTTTTTAACCTTATCAGCCTTTCCGAATACCGCCTCAAAATCAGCCCGTTCAAGATCATAGAGGCTTAGGAAATCTTTTTTCATTTGTCCGCTATCACCTCGCCCAGAATTGCCACGGCAGCATCTACATCCTTCTCCGTAATAGTCAACGGCGGGACGAAGCGAAGAACGCTTCCGCCCGTGCAATTCATCAATAAGCCCCGGTCCATGCACGCGTTGACTATTGACGACCCGTCGATGCTGATCTCTATGCCGATAATTAAACCTCTCCCTCTTATTTCCTTTATGATGGATGACCTGTCTTTCAGCTCGTGCAGCCTCTTTGTGAAATAGGCCCCCACCTTCCTCACATTTTCCAGGATGCCATCCTTCATGATGGTCTCCAGGGTTGCCAGCGCTGCCGCCATGGCGAGAGGATTTCCGCCGAAAGTTGAGGCATGGCTGCCCGGCTGAAACGCAGATGCAACACGATCGGTGGCCATCATCACGCCTATGGGAAAACCGTTGCCAACGGCCTTTGCCAGCGTGACTATATCAGGCTCTACATTATAATGTTCGTAAGCGAAAAGTGTTCCCGTCCTTGCCATCCCCACCTGAACCTCGTCGAGGATCATGAGTATTCCCTTTTCATCGCATATCTTTCTCACTCGCGAAAGATATTTGTCATCGGGAATCCTTACGCCCCCTTCTCCCTGAATCGGCTCCAGCATGACTCCGCAGGTCTTATCCGTAATCGCGTTGCTGAGCGCAGAAATATCGTCAAACGGCACATGTTTGAATCCCTCCAGGAGGGGCGCAAACCCAACTTGGAACTTCGTCTGTCCGGTAGCAGTCACCGTCGCCATCGTGCGCCCGTGGAAAGAATCCTTCATGGTAATCAGTTCATATTTTCCCTTTCCCATGTTTTCATAGGCATACTTCCGGGCGAGTTTTATCGCCGCTTCATTCGCCTCTGCCCCGCTGTTGCAGAAAAATGCCTTGTTGGCGAAAGAATTCTCCATGAGCTTCTGCGCATAAAGAATCTGCGGTTCTATATGGTAGAGGTTGGACACATGGGTGAGAATCTCCACCTGTTTTTTTATCGCCTCGACAACTTTGGGATGCGAATGTCCCAGGCTGCAAACGGCGATCCCTGCAACAAAATCAAGGTATTCTTTCCCGTTGCTGTCCCAGACCCTGGCGCCTGCGCCCCTCACGAGCACAATGGGAAAGCGTTTATACGTGGGCATAATATATTTATCTGAGAGCGCTATCAATTCATCTGTTGTCATATATCAACCACCTTACTCATGAAATACTTTACCGAGCCGAGAACCGGCTCCGAGCATTTTCGAAGCCAATTTCAAAGAGTTCTCACAGAACTATTTCCGTTCCTATGCCTCTATCCGTAAACATCTCGAGAAGCACGGCATGCTTGAGGCGCCCGTCCACAATATGGGTTTTCTTTACACCGCCTTTGAGCGCTTTGAGACAGCACTTAACCTTGGGATACATGCCCCCGCTTATCGTCCCGGCATCTATCATGCTGACAACGTCCCTGTCCGTCATGGTGTTGACCAAATGCCCGGCCGCATTGACGACGCCTTCCACATCAGTCAAGAGAACCAGTTTCTCCGCCTGAAGCGCGGCCGCCACTTCGCCGGCAACGATATCCGCATTTATATTATATGTCTCGCCGTTGTCTCCCAGGCCGGTAGGGGCAATGACGGGAATGAAACCATTATTCTCAAGGGAAACGATCAACTCTGCATTGATGCTCTTGACCTTCCCCACGAGGCCGATGTCGATGATTTCCGGAGGCGTATCCTTTGCCTTCTCTTCACTCAAATAGTATTTCTCCGCCCGGATCAGGTCTCCGTCCTTTCCGCTCAGCCCCACGGCCTTGCCGCCGTGTTGATTAATGAGGCCGACAATTTCCTTGTTGACCTTGCCCACGAGGACCATCTCTACTATGTCCATCGTCTCTTCGTCAGTAACCCGCATGCCCTGGACAAACTTGGAGTCCTTACCCAGTTTTTTCAGGAAACTGCCAATCTGCGGACCGCCGCCGTGAACGACCACCGGATGGATGCCGATGTACTTCATCATAACCACATCTTTGGCGAACTGATTCTTCAGATCCGCATCGACCATCGCATGGCCGCCGTACTTGATGACGACGGTCTTGTTATAAAACCGTCGTATATAAGGAAGGGCCTCCAGAAGAATTTCGGCCCGTTCGATGGACTTCCCTATGGTATCCATATTAATCCCCCGTTAAAGGATGTACCTGCTCAAGTCTTCATCCTCGACGATGTTCTCGAGTTTCTCCTTCACATAACTGGCGTCAATGACTACTTCCTTTCCCGCCATATCGGGTGCATTGAAAGATATGTCATCGAGGAGGGTCTCCATAATGGTATAGAGCCGCCTGGCCCCTATGTTTTCCGTTCTTTCGTTCACCACCGCCGCCACTTCGGCGACCTCCGCGATTGCATCATCCGTGAATGACAGTTTCACCTCTTCGGTCGCCATCATTTCTATATACTGCCTGATAAGGGCATTGTGCGGTTCCGTCAGGATGCGGATGAACTCCTCCTTCCCGAGGGAATCAAGTTCGACCCTTATGGGAAACCGCCCCTGAAGTTCGGGGATCAGGTCGGACGGCTTGGAGGAGCTGAATGCACCCGCAGAGATAAAAAGTATGTGGTCCGTCTTAACCATTCCATAGCGTGTATTTACGGTGGAGCCTTCCACAATGGGGAGCAGATCCCTTTGAACGCCCTCCCTTGAGACATCGGGACCGTGCGTTGAATCGCTGCCCACGATCTTGTCGATCTCATCGAGGAATATGATGCCCGATTGCTCAACCCTTTCAACGGCCGTTCTCGTAACCTTGTCCATGTCCACCAGTCTCTGGGCCTCTTCCTGTTCCAATATTTGCAGCGCCTCGGGGACTTTCACCCTTCGCTTCTTTTTCTTCTGCGGAAAAATATTTCCGAACATCTCTTTGATGTTCAAACCCATATCCTCGATGCCGGAGGATGTGAAGACTTCTATCATCGGTCCGCTTCTCGTTTCCGATATCTCTAATTCCACGAAACGGCCGTCAAGCTTCCCTTCCCGAAGAAGCCTGCGCATCTTCTCGCGGGTATTATCTATGGGCTGGGGCTCTGCGGCTTCGTGCAATTCCAGGTGTCGGTCTGAAATAAGATCTTCCACTTTCCTCTCCACAGGCTTTGGCGGCAGCAAAACATCGAGAAGCCTTTCCTCCGCCAGCTCAGCCGCCTTGGGCTTTACACTCTCCTGCTCTTCCGATTTAATCATGTTCACGGCCAGTTCAACGAGATCGCGAACCATGGATTCCACATCCCTGCCGACGTAACCGACCTCGGTAAACTTTGATGCCTCCACCTTCAGGAAAGGGGAGTTCTCGAGTTTCGCCAGTCTCCGGGCGATCTCCGTCTTGCCTACTCCCGTTGGTCCGATCATGATGATGTTCTTGGGAGATATTTCTTCCGCCAGTTCCTTCGCTACATTCTGGCGCCTCCACCTGTTTCTGAGCGCGATCGCTACTGCCTTCTTGGCCTCGCCTTGACCGATGATGTACTTGTCCAGCCTTTCCACGATCTCTCGCGGTGTTAGTTCCTTAGATGACATAATAGTTTTTGCCTTTTCCCATCCATGACAGTTCCTTTACAAATTCAAAGCACAGCTCGCACCGCAGATCATGGTCACTGCGATAAAAGTTTCGGCCTTAATCTAACCAATTTATTGCTTCGATTTCCTGTCGCTCCTGCCGTCCGGCTTCTGATTAACATCCAACTCCTCAACGGTAATATTGTCATTTGTGTAGATACAGATTTCCGATGCTATTTTAAGGGCCTCTTTTGCAATCTCCGTTGCCGTCAAACCTGAATACCTGATAAGGGCGCGAGCCGCCGCGAGGGCGTAAGGCCCTCCGGACCCTATCGCCATTACATCGTCATCGGATTCGATGACATCGCCGTTTCCTGAGATGATCAGGAAGTGCTCCTTGCTCACGGCAATCATCAGTGCCTCAAGATGCCTCAATACCCTGTCCGTCCTCCAGTCCTTCGTGAGCTCAACGGCCGCCCTCAACAGATTGCCCTTATACTGCTCAAGCTTCTGATCAAAGCGGTCAAAGAGGGTGAAGGCATCGGCCGTCGCACCTGCAAAACCGACAATGACCTGATTATTGTAGAGTCTCCGGACTTTTCTGGCGCCGTGTTTCATTATCGTTACATCAACTGTAACCTGGCCATCACCGGCGACTGTGACTTTTCCATTATGCCTGACGGCCAATATCGTTGTCCCTCTTATATTCATGAGCGCTTTAGACCTCCCGCGAAGACTCTTCCTGATCACTTCGCCTCTGTTGCATCATTCTCTCGTGCGTGTACTCCCTCTTTTTCTGACTTATCCCCTCCGGCTTTCGGATGGGCCTTGTCGTAAACCTCAAGCAGCCTGCCTATGGTGACAGACATGTATTTTTGCGTCGTCGAAAGGCTCTCATGCCCGAGAAATTCCTGAATAGCCCTGAGGTCAGCGCCTGCTTCCATCATATGCGTGGCGAAGGTGTGTCTCAACATGTGGGGACTCACTTTTTTTCCCAATCCGCTCGCAAGGACCACCTTATCCAGAATCCTTGCCACACTCCTCGTGCTAAGCCTTGCGCCCGCGGTGTTGATGAAGACCGCTTCATCCGAACCATCTCTAATATTTCCCGGAGAAATTTCATTTCTTTTTTCAAGATATGTTTTCAAGGCAGCAACTGCCTTATCGCCAACCGGGACCATCCGTTCTTTCTTTCCCTTCCCTCTGATCTTCATGAGTCCCTGGCTGTAATCGATATCACTTCCGTTTAAACCGGCAAGTTCAGAGAGGCGAATACCCGAAGAATAGAACAACTCAACAATGGCCCGGTCTCTCAGGCCAGAGGCGCTCGTCGGCATTTTCGAGCCGAGAAGGCTGAACATCTCTTCAACCGACAAAAATTGAGGCACGTATTTTTCTATCTTCGGCCCCTGCACCATCTGCCCAGGATTTACCTTTATCTTTCCTTTGCGCTCAAGATAATTAAAAAAAGTCCTGAGAGCGGTCACCTTCCTCGATATACTTACCTTCTTAAGCTTTTCACGATAGAGAGATCCCAGGAAAGCCCTGATGACCATGTGGTCAATGTCAATCATGCCTTCCGTATCATCTATTTTCGCAGAGATGTTGTTGGCATCAAGAAAGGCCTTGAATTGCCTGAGATCGGAAATATAATTCTTTCTTGTATTCGGCGAAAGGTTTCTCTCAACCTCCATGTGAAGGCCGAAATTTGCTATTTCTCTTTCCATATCCCTCAAAAAATAAGAGCCACGAAATTTCTTAAATACAAGCACGTCCGTACTCTCTCGTGGCGAACATAAAAACTGTTACAGTCACTTATTGATGGAAACAAATCCTGTAAGCCTGCAGCCTATTATATTGATCAGTGTTCTTAACTCCCGGATATCGCAAAGGCCTCACATCTTATATTTTCCAAAATCGTCAGGAGAAAGATTCTCCAGAAATTCTTTCAATTTATCATCTTTTAAAGTATCGAGGTCCGTTATCTTCTTGCCGAAGTCAACATTCCTCGACTTTTCGATCACCTTCTCATCCACATATATGGGGGCATTGGCCCGCAAGGCAAGGGCAATGGCGTCGCTCGGCCGGGAGTCAACGACTATCGTCTTGCCGCTTCTTAACAAATGGACATTGGCAAAAAAGGTGTTGTTCCTGAGATCATGGATCTCAATCTGGATCACCTCTATATCAACGGCCTTCAGAATTTCGTAAATGAGGTCGTGCGTCATAGGCCTGGAAAATGTAATCTTCTCGAGTTCCGTCGCAATCGCGCTTGCCTCAAAAAGGCCTATCCATATCGGAATAGCTTTCTTCTCATCCATATCCTTTAAGATTACAATAGGCGTATTCGTCAGCGGATCTATAGTTAATCCTGCAACCTTCATCTTAATTAACATTCGGCAACCTCCCCCTCAGAGAATGTTGATACGCGTCGGTAATCAGAACAGACACGGTCTTGCCGATCATTTCCAGGCCGCCTCTGAAGTTCACAATCTTATTGGTGCGTGTCCTGCCTGCCACATCTTCTTTTGAGTTCCTGCTGATTTCCTCAACAAGAATTTCCTCCTTATTCCCTATCATGGCCTCATTTCTTTCCAAGGTATACTTTTCTTGAAGAGCCTGGACAATTCTGAGCCTGTCATTCTTAACGCTTTCGCTCACCTTGTCCCCGAGATCTGCTGCGGCAGTACCATCGCGCTCGGAGTACTTGAAAGAGAACAGATTATCAAACCTGATTTTCCCCATCATGTCAATTGTTGCTTGAAAATCCCCCTCCGCTTCACCGGGAAATCCTACGATGATGTCCGAAGTAATGCTGATGCCCGGGCAAATGGACCTGAGTTTATCCACTCTCTCGCAATAATCGGCATTTGTATAACATCTGTTCATCATTTTTAGGACCCTGTCAGATCCTGTCTGCACCGGCAGATGGATATGTTCACATAATTTATCAAGCTCTGAAAAACAGCGTAACAGCCCGTCGGACAGATCCTTGGGGTGCGAGGTTGTAAATCTTATCCTTTCGATACCCCGGATAGATCCGATTTCGTGCAGCAAATCGGCAAAGTCATGCCCGTTACCGATGGACTTTCCGTATGAATTGACGTTCTGCCCGAGGAGCGTAACCTCTTTAACGCCGCGGGAGGCGAGCACCTCCACTTCCATTACAATCTCCGGCAATGATCGGCTCTCCTCTTCCCCCCGCAAATGGGGAACGACGCAGTACGAACAAAAATTATTGCAGCCCTGCATTATCGTCACATAGGCCGTTACTTTACCATTTTGAATGGGCGCAAGAATGCCGAGCGACTTCACTCTTTCATGAAAATCCGTGCGCACTACCGGCGCCCTCGTCTTTTCAACCGTCGTTATCAAATCGGGGAGGCTGTGGATGTTGTGCGTTCCGAAAACCAGATCGAGGTGAGGAACTCTTTCAATGAACTTCACCCCCCACTGTTGAGCGAGACACCCCCCCACCCCGATGATGAGTTTGGGTTTCCTTTTCTTGAATTCTTTCAGCCTCCCGAGTTGACTGTATACTTTCTGCGCAGCCTTTTCTCTTATACTGCACGTATTGATGATGATAAGGTCGGCCTTCCCGACATCGTCCACGCTTGCGTATCCCGATTTTTCCATCAATGCCGCGATCTTTTCAGAATCGTGGACATTCATCTGACAGCCAAATGTGTAAATAAATAAATTTTTCTGCAATCTCTATAATTATCCTGAATATTTCTTCCGGGCTCTCTATGATTACCCGTGCTCAACTGCGGAGAGCTTCAAATAATTAATATAATGGCAATTTATAGTCAACAAATTTTTAATTCAGAAAGATCAGTCCGATCACTTTTCCGGCAAGAGCCTTTCGCAGAATTATTTTATTATTGTCTTCCGTGGTGAGGTCAAGAGATGCGTGAGCTTTGAACAATCAGCGATTGTTACGGGTCTCATTCTTCTTGGCTGTTGATTTCTGCAGATGTTTCTTTTTGAGTTTCTTATTTACGGGAGACCGGCAAGGCTATGCAAAGCAAATATAAACTACGCACGCAGACCTCTACATATATTGAAAAATTAGAGATGAATTGCAGCTTGATGATTGTCTAATCCAAGACCTTTTTTATTTTGTCGGATAAGTCGCCCATCTGGAAAGGCTTCTGTATGAACGACTTGCAGCCGCGTTTCATGATTTCCTTTGCCTTGCCGTTTATGCTGTACCCGCTCGAGAGGATCACCCTGACGTCGGGGTTTATCGACTTAAGAGCATCGAATGTCTCCCCGCCTCCCATACCGGGCATAATCATATCCAGAATAACCACATCGATCTCGCGCTGCTTCTCTCTATATATTTCTACGGCGTCCCTGCCATTTTTTGCCACATGAACACGGTATCCTAATACTTCCAACAGCTCGCGGCTCACTTCCACGATCATCTCTTCGTCATCCACAAGGAGGATCGTCCCATCGCCCTTTACCACATCTGCGGAAACCTGAGCCTCTTTCACAAACTCTTTCTCCGAAGCGGGAAGATAGACGGTGAATGTCGCGCCGTGTCCCTTCTCACTATAGACATTTATTATACCGTTGTGGCCTTTGATTATGCCATAAACGGATGCGAGCCCGAGGCCCGTGCCTCTGCCCATCTCCTTTGTCGTAAAAAACGGCTCGAATATCCTCTCCTTCGTCTTCTCATCCATCCCGATGCCAGTATCCGTCACAGAAACCTTCACATACCTTCCTGGTTTCACATAAAAAGGTTTCATATATCCTTTATTAATAGTAGCATTGGACGTCTCCAGATATATATCCCCGCCTCCGGGCATAGCCTGCCAGGCATTCACGTAGAGATTCAGGAAGACCTGCTCGATCTGCCCCCGGTCAACCTCAACCGTCCAGAGATTTTCCTCAAACTTTCTCTGGATCGTTATCTCCTTCTTTGTCCTGCCAAACATGGTTGAAGTTTTCTCGACGATCTCGTTCAGGTCGGCGACTGCGACCTCATACCGTCCGCCACGTGCGAACCCGAGAAGCTGCTTGGTTAACTCGGCGCCGCTTCTCACGTGATCTTCAATTCTCTTGAGCTTTTCGTAATGGGGATGGTTTGTATTCATATCAAAGAGGATGAGGGATGCATACCCTTGGATGCCCATAAGAAGATTATTGAAATCATGGGCGATGCCGCCTGCTAAAGTGCCTATGGCCTCGATCTTATGAGCCTGTCTCAATCTGGCTTCAAGAACCTTTCGATCGCTTAAGTCTTTGAGTATTACGATTATCTTATTCTCTTCGTCCTTGATCGGGAGGATGCTGAGGGAAACGTCTTTACCATTTACGAGTCGATATGAGGAACCGTTTGCATTCGGGGCGGTCTTTTCCCCGCTCTTGAAGAGCTTATCAACCTTCATCCGATCACCTTCATGAAATAACTGAAGGACATTTGAGGCCAGGAGCATTTCCTCCGGCAAATCGACAATGGAAGTGGCGGTCGGATTGGCGTAGATAATGTCTCCCTCTGCGGTAATTTCAAAGATTCCGTCCGACATGCTCGACAAAATAACTTCCAAGTGGCCCTTCAAAGATAGTAATTCCTTAGCAATATCGCGTGGTGAAGTATCGTGTATTCCTATAATTTCATTTGCGAATACGTGCGGTGCAGAAGAATCCAATCTGTCCAGAGCTTCCATAATCCGCTCCGACATTTTATTGAAGGAGCCCTTGGCGATACAGACATTAGCCCCGAGTTCTGCCAGGTCAGATTCATGCTCGGCCGCAACACCTGACAAAATAATGACGTAGACGTCTTTCAAATGCGGCATTTTTCGTATCGTCCGGCATAACTTCTCACCGCTGATATTCGGCATGATGAGGTCCGTAACGATGACGTCCGGTCTCTCGGTTTCCAGAATCTTCAGTACAGCCAGCCCGTCTTCTGCAGTCGATACCTGATACCCGTGACTCACAAGTAAGTTATTCATAAAGCTCAACATTACGGGATTGTTGTCTACAACCAACACTTTTTTCTCTCTATTTAAACTCTTATTGGGTATTTCGAGAATCTGGCTTGCCATCGATACGCTGTAGCCTCCTTGGCTGTCACTCAAGATAATTTTCCCACCGTTTGGTACACAATAACTGCAATCTGGTATGCATTAATTGTACCTCAAATGAGAGACCTCCGTTAAATATCCAAGTTTTTCTACCAGCGTTTCTCTGGCTTCTTCTGCACCATCGAGAACATCCTTCCGTGCCTTGAGCTCCATTACTTTGGCGATTTCCGACATTTCCGGTATGCCAAGGTTCTCGGCGGCGCCCCTTATCGAATGAATTGTTTCATAAACTTTTCTTGAATCTCCCTTAAGTATGTCTGATTTGAGTTCGTTTAAATAACAAATGCTTGTTTCTATGAAAAGCACTAAGAGCGGTACGTATTCTTCTTCTTTCAGGCCGACATTTTCTGCCATCTGTCTTACACTGATTGATTCTTCCTTCGAGGAGCCCATCTCTCTATCACCTCCTTTACGAGATCAGTCCGAACCGGTTTTGCAAGATAGTCATCCATACCGACCTTCAGACAGCTAAGGCGGTCTTCCTCCATCGCACTCGCCGTCAAGGCTATTATGGGAATATCTCCATATCCTCTGTTTCTGATGATTCTTGTGGCTTCCAAACCATCCATGACGGGCATTTGAATATCCATGAAGATCAAGTCAAACGGATCATCCGTCTTGATGAGTTTTTCAATTGCCTCCCGACCGTTATTTGCAAGTTCGACGCGGTGTCCCGCTTTACCCAACATTATTCGCACTAAATTCTGATTGACTATATTATCTTCGGCAAGAAGAATCCTCAACTGAAGGCCTGCTGATGCAAGAGGTTGAAAAGTATGGTTTTGCTCGTTACTAATAATAATATTACACTTCTTCCTGTCTTCATGGATATTTGTCATTTCCTCTATAGCTTGTATCAGCTTACGCTTTCTGATCGGGGTATGAATGAAGGAAGTGCCGGCCCATGTTTGACGCTCCAGCATAACTCTCGAATTGAGTGGACCGAAAACAAGTATATGAATATCTCCGCCCTCCACTGCCCGGATCATGTCAATAATCGTGTTTATGTTTATATCAGGGAGTCTGACATCCAGCATACAGACGTCAAATAAATCGTCTTTGCAACGGGCATTGCTTAAGGCGGGCAAGATATTTTCCCCCTTTTCTATCGTCATGAAGCGCATTCCGGAAGTTGCAACCATGTTCGAGAGAATGTCAAGATTTGTACTGTTCCTGCCGGCAATGAGTATCTTCTTACTGGCAAGAGACACATGATCTTTAACCTTTTCACTGACAGGCTCATCGAGCCAGGCTGTGAAATGAAATTGGGAACCTTTACGCTGCTCGCTTACAGCCCACACATCGCCATTCATTAATTTCGAAAGTTGTTTGCATATGGACAGGCCGAGTCCGGACCCTCCGTACTTCCGGGTAGATGAACAATCAACCTGTCTGAACGAATCAAAGATAGTGTGTAGCTTGTCTGCAGGAATACCGATACCTGTATCCCTCACCATCGATCGAATCTGCACCTGGTGATCTCTTCTTTCCTCCACACCAAGGAAAAGTTCGATTTCACCGGTCTCGGTAAACTTTGCCGCGTTATCAACTAAATTCAATAAGACCTGCCGAAACCGATAGGGGTCTCCCCTGACGCTCGAAGGAAGATCGTCGCCAATCCGGCAGAGAAAATCGATGGATTTGCTTCCATACTTCGGCTGAATGAGTTCACATACATCGTAGGCAACATCTTCGGGATCGAAATCGATATACTCCAGCTTCAACTCACCCGCTTCTATCTTTGAAAAATCCAAAATATCGTTGATCAGAAACATTAGCGCATCGCCGCTTTTCCTGATAGCGTCCACATAGCTGCTCTGTTCTTCATTCAAGTCCGTCGAGAGCAGCAACCCCGCAAAGCCTATGATTCCATTCATTGGCGTCCTGATCTCATGGCTCATGTTCGCAAGAAATTGACTCTTGGCAATATTCAACACATTTGCCGTCTCCAGGGCCTTTTGCAATTCCTGCGTACGTTGCCTGACAATATTTTCAAGCTCCCTGTTCGTGTCGTTTATCTTCCTGTAGAGGACGGCGTTCTCCAAAGCCCGTGCCGTATTGGATAATATTATGGTAAGAAGATTGGACAATACGTTGTTGACTACGAGTTCATCATCCGCAAGAATCCCTACCACCATCCCTACTACCTGTGATCGTGTAACCAGGGCGTGAAATACCACCGTCTTCTTGAAGTATTTTGCAGGAACCGTAACAGCCCGGTTTTGATACAGCGCCCAGGAAAAAACGCCCTCGGTAATCTGGAAGTCAACCTCTTTCTTGATCATGGACGCATCCAGCTCTGGTTCACAATCAACGAGAACAAAATCAGAGCTTGCCTCGTCCACCATAAAAAATGCGAGTAGCTGAAAGGATATTAGACGTTCAAGATGCGCCCTCGTGGCGCTGAAAATCATGGCTGGTGCCTGGTCGAGCGGACTGCGGCTGTTATGCAAGTCTCCAAAGGAAACGGCCATATCGAGGGCATCCAGCGTCCAGCGATTTATTTCCTCGAGATGCCTTATCCGTTCTCCCAATTCGGAAGGGCTCATTCTATTCTTTGCCGTCTTTCGCATTGTCAGGCCTTACCGAAGAGAGACTGCACGACATCGCCGACTTCCCGCTCCAATTGATCCAGTGTGGGCGACAAAGCGCTTGTGGGAATGCCGATGAGCTGCCATGCCTTTTCGTCCATGGGTGGAACATATTGTTCTCCGCTGTTGCCCAGCTCCATGGCATGGACTATTATGTCCGCTACATGGATTACAGCAGCCTCCACAGGGTATCGTCTTGCCTCCTGCGGCGAATGATGACAGGCCACAACTTCCTCGAGAGACGGCGGCAGATTCCAGGATTGCATCAGCCGGCGTCCCAATTCGGAATGGTCAAAACCTATGGTTTCTCTTTCGACTGAAAATAATGGTTCCCCGTGATTCTTGCAGCGCAGGATCATTGCCTGTGCCGTCTCCGGTATTTTCTTGTAGATAACGAGTCTGCCTATGTCATGAATGATGCCGGCCGCAAAAAAACGCTCCACATTCATTTCACAGCGTCTGTAAGTCGCAAGTATTTTAGCAGCCAGCCCGCAGGCCACACTGTGCCTCCAGAACGATTCCATACTGACGAGAGCCTCTGGTATCCCTTCGAACACGTTCATGATCGAAGTCGCTAACGCGAGATCGCGTATCTGCCGTGTACCCACGATAAAGAGGGCACGGCTAACAGTCTCCACCCGTGACGGAAACCCATAAAATGCGCTGTTGACAAGCTGCAGCAATCGCGAGGTCAGCCCCGGATCATCGCTTATTATATCGCTGATATCCTTCATGGAGGATTGCGGGTCATTAATTGCCTCATTGATCTTGGTGTATATAACAGGCAGAGAAGACAACTGCACAAAGCCTTTCAAGAGATCTTCCGGCTTCCCGATCATGATGGCCTCTTCGAATACGCGAGATTCAGCGGGGAATAGCGTGCGTAAAAGGAATCTTCTAATCGTATGCCCCAGAAAGTTGTCCACGAGCTCTCCCGACAAATGAATTGTGCGGAAGCGCGCGAAGCATGTCGTGTTCCATGCCCGACAGATCGAAGGAGACTTGGGGAGTTGCCGCTAAGCATTGATTTATCCTCTCGACCTGTGTCTAACCTGGCGAAGCGTGACTAAACGAAACAGTTCTTCGATAAACGGGTGTTCCATATCTGCAAGACAGAAGCGGTCGCGAACCTGGCTTTGTACGTTCTGGAAGAGAGAGGGGTCAAGCCGGGCCACGATATTTGCAGCGATTGCCGCTTTTTCCACATCCTTGATATCGGCTTCTGTAATTCCCCACATCTTAAAGACCCTCAGATGCTTTTCAGTGATTTCGCTTCCGCCCGCCAGTAGGATACGGCCGCTCCGCTCCCTTATGTCGCCGGCCAGAACCATCCCCACTTGAATATCTTCCAGATTTATTATGCCCATGCTAACGCGTCCTTATCCATGGCAACTAATAACTCCTACAACTCTCAGGTCTTCGCAAAGGTATTCAATAGTTATATCGTCATTTCGTGCAAAAACTTTACTTTGGACCCAAGATGTTAAATGGTTCAGGACATCCGAAAGGGATGCAAGGTGGCAGGCATTTGTAGCAACGGATATAGGCGGAGCGTTCCCTCTCAGTCTTTAGACAAGAGTTCGCGCTGGATGGCAAGGATTTTTCCGCTTAGATTGTGACTGCAGGTCCTATCCAATTTCATAAATTGAACTGACACGTATTCCAGATCTGCCCGTCTTCCCGCTTCGGAAGGATGCCAGACATTCACTGTTTTCGCTTCAAGATTGAACTTTTCCGCGTCAAGTTCCAAAATTATATTAAGTATGGTTCTCGATTCAATAGGACGGTCTTTTGAATGACAAAAACGCGCACCGCCCATGGAAATATCTATGAGGCTGACCCGTTCGCCGCCCACATAAACATGGATGCCGCTATCTGACTTCGGGCTAACCCTGTAGTGCATTCTCAAATCATATGTCTTGAGCCCGCCTTTCCGCAACACATTCAAGGCCTGGACGACGTTTGATGAGTAAAGGCTGTAGTCCTTCAAGATGCCGACTAACTTTCCCGAGAAACCGACTCGGGAAAGAGTGTCCTCGCCCTTTACAATGTAGGTGACTGTAATCTCTTTATCAAGGTGATATTTTGTAAAGGGCGGGTTTGTCTGAGACAGCACAAGTTTGGCGCCGTCAACATCGTAAACTATGGCATTTCTGACCTCTGTTATCTCCTTGGCCATATCGACATTAGCAACGATATTGACGCTCATGCCGGGATTGACTTCTTTCAGCTTATCCACTTAAAACGCTTTAGCCCCTTTTCAATTACGGAATGGACCCTGGAGGTATCTTTTATCTAAAGTTACCGTAGCAAAGAAAGAGAGATATTTCAATTTATTACTACGCGTCTCCCGGATATTTATAATTCCGGCCTTGTTGCGGGCAAGCTTCTTCGTGATGCGTTTTGTAAGTGACTGTGATAATTTCTGAAAACACTTGAAAGGGTAAGAAATACAGAGTATATAGAACCTTAATTGTCACCAGCAAGGAACGACAAACAGGAAGGATAGAAATTGAGCAAGCAAGTGGCAGTGAGCCTTGAAGATAAATCAGTCAAGGTGGTTTATGCATCAAACGAAAAGGGAAGAACCATCATCCAGAAGACTTCAGTTCTAAAGGATGAAGAGCTTGATTCTTTCTTAAAGACGGGAAAATTCGCCGATCTCACCGTAGTCTGCCGACCCAAAAGGTTTTACAGCGACACCATGATGGCTCCTCCCGCAAAGAAGATATATCTGAAAAAAATCGTTGAGTCTGAAATAAGAAAACGTTATCCGGACTTGAAGGATTTTTCTTATTTTTACAGCACTCTTGCGGAGAAGATGCCCGGCGAGAAGGGAATGAGAGAGATATTCTTCTTTGCCGTCGATAATAATGAACTCAATGAAATTACCGAACGATTCAACAGATGCGGCATAACGGTAAAGAACTTGTGCCCCGACATTCTGGCGCTATCGCATTTAATCAAATCATCGGATGAATGGAAAAATAAGACCGTTCTATGCCTGTTGGCTTCCGAAACGGAAAGGACTTTTTTTCTCGTCAGGAATGGAGAGCTTTGCTTTATCAGGATCACACCCTCCTCGGGATCCGAACTAACTGATCGCGATCTTGACAATATCAACATGACTGTCAGTTACTGCCAGCAGAATTTGCGATTGAATGCCGAGCAGATCATTTTAATGAACGCCACAATAAAGGAAGGAGCCCTGAATACAATTATTCCAACTGTTCCGGTTGCCTATCCGGCGGGCGTTCTTGCCTCTGATGCTACTCTCAGGGATTTCATCGCACCCATATCCGCCATCGTTTTCGGAGAGGAACTGGGGGATGCTAATCTCCTGCCCCTCAAGTACAGAAGGCTTTTTACACAGAAACGCGTTGCATCTTATGGCATCATTTTTTTTCTTCTGTTTTCTCTCATCGGACTTGGTCTGATGCTAATCAATGTGTCGCAGATTTTCCTGATGAAGGAAAAGATTAACTTGCTGAGGAAGGATTTCATAGAAATTGACGCAGTTGCATCCGCTTATGAAAAGGACACGGCGCGATTGCAGCAACTTCTGCCTTTAATCAATCTGATTAATGAAGCCCGCTCCAGTCCTGACTTTCAAAAGGCATTGCTTTCGCTGAGATTCCTCCCCATGGAAAATGTGCATATTCAGACTATCCAGCTCAACAACAAGAAAGGGGTTCTCTTGATCCAGATATCGGGAGGCATTTCCTCGAAAAACTACGGAGACATGCACAGGACATTTGTAAGACTTTTGGCAAATTGCAGCAGCACTTCGGGTCTGGCTGTCGTTTCAAAGAATATTGAATTAAGAAATGGACATTTCCGAATTGACATTGAAAACAGAGGCTGACCATACAAATCGCGTTCCCATGGATGCGAGACTCAAGACGCTTCTTTTGCGTTACGCGCTCTCTGCTATTCTTGCTACTGTGCTTGTGTCCGGCGCAATTATCACGGAGTCTTACATCTCAAGCTTAGGAGATACGTTAAATAAATTCCAGACTCTGAAAATAAATAGCGTGAAGATGAAGGATGCATCGAGAAAGGAAGGCGAGATTATTGCAAGCGTCAGGTCCATCTTCCGGTCGTATGCCAAGGGCGAGGCTACGGAAGGCACCATCCTGACCGCCATCGATTCTGTTAAGTCGCATATGAAAAATGCCGACATCATGGTTGATAATTTCGAAAGGAAGGGGAACGAAACTACCTTGCCTGTAACCCTGACGGGCATGGTTCATGACTATACGGCATTTATTAACGACATTGGCTACTTGCAGTCACTGATTTCACCTTTTTTTAATATCAATAGCGTAAGCATCGCAAACCCGTCAGATCAGAAGGGCGCTCTTGCAAACTTTGAAATAAAGGGGACATTAAGAATGCAATCTGTTAATATGGATAGCATCCCGTGAATGAGAACAACAAAATTATCATCTTCCTTGTTTTCATTCCTGTGGCAGCCGTCACGATTATTCTGATAAGCGCGATGGCGAAGTTCGCCCCATCCTTTTCTCCGATCGAGCAGAAGGTTTTCAACTTCACCTACGGGCGTGTGCCGGATATCTCAGAGAGACGGCCGTTATCCGTGAGCTCCACAAGAAACCCCATCGACCTGCGGCGAGGCGGAGAACAGGGGTTTCCAAAGACAGCACTTGCGGAGATGGTGCCTCCTCCGGAGACCACGGAAAAAAGAGTTTCATTCATCCTCGTCAATCATAAAAAGAGATTAGCAATAATTGACGGTAAATTTGTTCATGAAGGCGACGTAATTGATAAGCATAAGATTGCAAAAATCGAAAAAGATAAGGTTTTGCTGAAAGGGAAAGAAGGTGAAAGATGGCTGAAGATGGATTGAACAAATGTGCCAAGGTAACATTGCTTCTCTTTCTGGGATTTTTCACATGTACAATATCTTGTTCCACGATGGAAATTAAAAGAGAAATACAGATACCGGAAGAAGCGAGAAGAGGAGCGGGCATGGAAGCTGCTCCTGCCGCACCTCTGAAAACGCCCGAGTTTGTTCCCGCCCATGAAGACGTTTCGCCGCTCAAGACGAGGATAATAGATATATCCGCGAGAAACACACCCTTAAGGGATGTTCTCTTTATCATTTCAGAGGCGGCGGGACTGAATCTGATCATGGAAAAAGAGGTAAGCCCCGAATTACCGGTAACAGTCAGTTTGAAAAACGTCACCGCAGAGGATGCTTTAAGCAGAGTGTGCGCCTCCGTCGATTACTTTTACACGGTAAAAGATAACATGCTGTTTATTAAGGCGACAGAAACGCGGAGCTATGAGCTCGGTCACCCCCCTATCATCCAAACTTATCACACCGATCTCGGCGGCGATATGCTTGGCGGCGCAACTATGGGAACCGGCGGCAGCACCAGCGTTAAGGGCAACATTTCTCAAAAATCAGAAACTGACAAGAACGCTTACAACTTCTGGGATGGTTTGGAGAAATCCATCGAAAAAATCGTAGGCTCCGCTGCAGGAACGCGGTCGGCCACTCAACAGACCTTTATGGTCAACCGTTTGACGGGAACCATTATAGTCACGGCAACGAAGAGAACCCTTGAAAAAGTAGAAAGCTACCTCAATACCATCAGAAATGTTATGAACAGGCAGGTCCTCGTAGAGGCTAAGATCATCGAAGTCACCCTGTCTGACGGCCTCAAATTCGGCATCAACTGGAGCTACGTACTAAACATGCGTGACGGCCCGAGCACTACCCTTGCAACACAAAAATTTGCTGAAGTTGCGCAACCCACCACAGCCAGTCCCAACTTCAGCATAACAACAGTAGCGTCTGACTTTACCTCTCTACTCCGGGCTATTCAAACGCAGGGGGAAACAAGAATTCTGTCCAACCCGCGTGTAAGCATCATGAATGGGCAGACATCAATTTTAAGTGTAGGCCAGGACACAAATTATATTTCACAGATCCAGACTACGACCACAACGAGCACACCTCCCGTAACGACCTTTACGGTAAATACGAGCACCCTGCTGTCCGGAATCATGATCGGCATTGTTCCTTTTATCAGCGAGAACGGCGAGATCTCCATGAATATTACTCCCATTACTTCTGACCTCGTCAGCCTTTTGTCACAAAACTTAGGCACACCGGATCAATTCGGGAATTTTCCATTCCTCGTACAGCTGCCGACAATTAACCTGAGACAATTGAGCACCACAGTGAAGGTGAGAAACGGGCAGACAGTCATTATCGGGGGACTCATCACAAACAGGGAAGACATGCAAGACAGCAAGATCCCATTTCTGGGAGACATACCGGTTTTGGGTTATTTATTCAAGAGCAGGGTGAAGGCAGTAACAAAAACTGAACTTGTCGTGTTACTGCAGCCGACAATTATATCGAGATAGAAATATACTGATAATTATCGTAATAACGAGGATGCAAACCGTATGGCAGCAGTAAAGATAGGAGAGATCCTTAAGTCAAGGAATCTCATCACCGAAACGCAGCTTCAGATTGCCCTTGTTCAGCAAAAAATTACCGGCGAGCTCCTCGGCGCTACAATAGTGAAGCTGGGCTTCGTCTCATCGAAAGAGCTCGGGCAATCCCTCGCTGAACAGGCAGGTGTGGAATTCATCGACCTCGGCCAATACCCCATTTCTGAAGAAGCCCTGAGACTTATACCCAAAGAGGTAGCCGAAACAAGCGGTTTCATTCCTATCGAAATAACAGACGGCAGGCTGTGCATAGGTCTGACCAATCCGAGCAATATTGTGGCTGTTGATAAGGCAACAGCCATTACCGGGAGGCAGCTCAAAGTCTGCATGGTTGACCCCGACAATTACAGGGAACATCTTGAGAAAGGATACTTTTTTCTTGAAAACCCCGTCCAGCAGAGCACAGAGAAGATCATCCGGGAAATAAAGGAAACGCATACTGCCGGCGGCCAAGCCATTACGTCACTTTCGGACCTGATTCTCATAGACGGGATAAGAAGAAATGCAACGGATGTTCACATCACGCCGGCGGCGGGTATTACTCACGTGTTCTACAGGATAGACGGCGTATTGCAATACGGGCACGGGCTTCCGCAAGTGGTTCATTCGGGAATAGTGTCGCGTATAAAGATCCTCTCCAAGATGGACATCGCGGAAATGCGGCTTCCCCAGGACGGCTCCTTTACATTCGATTTTCTCAATAAAGGATACGACATCCGGGTATCAACGGTGCCGACAATATACGGAGAGAATGTCGTGATGCGCATCCTTTCCGGCACCGGTTCGCTCCTCAGTTTGGAAAATCTCGGGTTCGACGAGCACAACGTGAGAACGATCAGAGCCCTGTTTCAAAAACCATATGGCGTCATACTCATCGCCGGACCTACAGGCTCTGGGAAGACAACCACTCTCTATGCGGCACTAAGGGAAATCAACCTCCTGGAGAGAAATGTCATTACTGTCGAAGATCCTGTAGAATACAAATTGAGCCTGACTAAACAGAGCCAGGTAAATGAGAAAACCGGCTATGACTTCGCCTTTGCTGCAAGAAATTTTATGAGGCAGGACCCTGATGTTATGCTAATTGGAGAAATCAGGGACGAAGAAACGGCTCGTATCGCCATCAGGACATCGATCACCGGGCACCTTGTCCTTTCCACCATCCATTCAAATGACGCAGTGACCGCCATACCGCGGCTCCTGGACCTCAAGGTCGACAAGTTTCTTATGTCGTCATCACTTCTCGCCATCATCGCCCAGAGGCTTGCCCGTAGGATATGCCCTTTTTGCAAGACCGACCATACGTTAAGCGACTCCGAACGAGAACTGTTTGAGGAACGGCAGATACAGATCGAAAAAACTTACAAGGGTGCGGGATGCAGCAAGTGCAACGGCTCCGGTTACGCGGGAAGATCGGTCATAGGAGAGATTTTACCCGTTGATGATGAATTAAGAGATTTGATCTATTCTGACGTTCCTATCACCGCCATTCAGTCAGCCGCCGCAAGAAAGGGAATGATCCCTCTGAAGGAAGACGGCCTCAGAAAGGTGGCCGCCGGTCTTATATCTATTGATGAACTGCTCAGGGTAACAGGATGAGCAACTATTCCTACAAGGCACTGGATGCCGACGGCGACATGATAAAGGGCATGCTCGAGGCTGACGATGCATCCTCAGTGTATGATAATCTTAGGACCCGTGGCTTATTCGTTGTTCACGTCAGGAAATCAAGCATAATCTTTAAAAGGATCTCGGATAAATTTCTGGCATGGAGGATACGAAGAAAAGACATCATAGAATTCTCTTCGAACCTATCCATCATGATCCGTGCCGGTGATCCGATGCTCGCCGCACTTGACGACATAGTCGGTACAATAGACAATCGGCATCTAAAATCCACCATAGACGACATAAAAAAGAATATAGAGATGGGTTCAAGACTCTCCGACGCTCTGGAAGTTCACAAGGCAATATTCCCCGACATCCTGGTCAGGCTGGTGCGGATCGGCGAGGAGACGGGGCGCTTGGACGCGAGTCTTGCAGAAGTGGCGACCCATCTGCAAAAGTTGGAGGACCTTGCCGCCACAGTGAAGCGCGCCCTTATTTATCCTTTATTTTCCCTCGTCACCACGGGAATTGCCGTCATATTCTGGCTGGCATATGTCCTGCCCAAGATAATGCAGGTAATCCGGGATATGGGCGTTAAGATGCCCCTCCTGACAAGAATTCTCTATGAGTTGAGCAAGGTGACCGAAGAGTACTGGTACATTTTGCTCATCATACCTATATTGGCCAGCCTGATTCTGCAGACGATGAAATTCAGTTCTGCATCACGATACTACCTGGACTACCTGAAAATCAAAATACCCATAATCAAACTCTTAATCTACAATAAACTGCTCGCCCTGTTCTGTGAGCAGATGAGACTTCTGATTGCAGCCGGCATTACGATCGACAGATCACTGGATGTTGCTGCCGATGTCATGGGCAACGAGGTTTTCAAGAGAGCGATTCTGCGAGCGAAGACGGATATTGTGGCTGGAAATAAAATCTCTGACGCCCTCAATGACCGGGCCGTATTCCCTTCCCTGCTTATCAGGATGGTCGCCATCGGCGAGTCAAGCGGTAATCTTGGCCAGCAGTTTAATTTCCTTGCAACCCACTACTACAAGCTGGCAGATGACTACTCGGACAAGATCGGAAAAATGGTTGAGCCAATCCTGATAATAAGTCTCGGTTGTGTCATGGGATTTATGGTTGCGGGCTCTCTCCTTCCCATGTATGATGTGTTTACTAAACTTGCCAAGTAGGGGCATATGGATTTCCTGAATTTCTTCAATCTCAGCGAAGACCCTTTCGGACTTACGCCGGACTCGCATTACTTCTACCCGTCAAAAATGCACAATGACGTCCTGGCGTCTCTCGATTATGCCGTGGGACAGAAGGAAGGTTTTTCTCTCGTCATCGGGGAGCCTGGGACCGGGAAGACAACGATCCTCAAAATATTTATAGACCGATGGAAAGAAAAGGCGGAGATTGCCTTGATCATGACGCCAAGGCTTTCTCCGGAGGAGCTGTTGCAGGCCATTCTCGACGACCTCAATATCCGCATTGCAACTACGAACAAGAATGAAATGATCAAAGTCTTCAGAGATTTTCTCATAGGGCACTCCCAGGCGGGAAAAAGAGTAATTATAATAGTAGACGAAGCCCAGAACCTGTCGGACGGATGTCTGGAAGAGCTGCGGCTGCTGTCAAATTTGGAGACCGAAAAGGAGAAGCTGCTTCAAATAATCCTCGTCGGACAACCTGAGCTTCAAAGAAGGCTGCATTCCGAAAGGCTGCGCCAGCTTGATCAGAGGATCTCTATCAGGTCATCTTTAAGGCCTCTCACGGCTGCGGAGACTTCCGATTATATAACCTTCAGGCTGATTAGAGCGGGTAAGGGCTCTGCCGTATTTGACGATAAGGCGAAAAAGGCGATCAACAAGCTGTCCGGAGGCGTGCCCCGACTGATTAACCTCACCGCCTCCCGCGCCATGATGGTCGCTTATCTGGGTGCAAGCCATCATATCCGGAAGAGACATGTCCTGGATGCCGCTAAGCACATTCCGGACTCTCGGCAGAAGATGGGGCTTTACAAAGCGGCTCTAAGATATGCAGCTATTCCTGCCATTCTAATCTTCAGTGCTGCTGTTCTATTTACAGGCTATAATATGCTGCAGCAGAGCTCCAGCCCGATTTCGGCACTCATGAAGGCTGCAGCAGCCCCGCAGCTTAGAGAGAAGAGCATTTCTCTTGCGTCCAATCCCGCAGCCCCTGTCATCTCCCAGAATTCCCAGAACAGTTCCAACCCGAATCCGGCGCCAATGAAGGCGGCAATCCCGCAGCCCGGAGAGAAGGGCCCTTCTCCGTCGTCCAATCCCGCAGGGTCTGTCACCTCCCAGAATTCCCAGAGCAGCTCCGACCCGAATCCGGCGCCAATGAAAGCGGCACTTCCGCAGCCCGGAGAAAAGAGCCCTGCTCCGTCGTCCAGTCCCGCAGGGTCTGTCACCCCCCAGAATTTCCAGAATGTTCAAAAAATCGCAACTGTAAAGGTGCGGGCTGCGAGACTACGTGAACGGCCGTCTGTCGAAGCAGGCATGGCGAGCGTCGCTGCCAAGGGTGAAAGTTTTGAAGTCGCCGGCGAGTGGACGGCACCAGGTGGAATCAAGTGGTATAAGGTGCGTGTCCCAACCGGGAAGGAATGCTGGATTTCTTCTTATACAGTAAGTGTAGCTTCGTCACTTCGTAAGCCTCATTAATCTCTCGCTTGCCGCATTTGATGCCTTGGAATCCGTGTTATCCATTGATTTCACCATCCTGTAAAAATGGGTTGCATCGGCAATTCTATTCTGCTTCTCAGCTATTCGCGCCAACCCCATATAACCCTCGGCATCTCCCTCCTGCGAGAGCCTCTCGTAATATTGATCGGCCTTGTCAAAGGCGCTCTGCTTCTCATAAAGCAGCGCAAGATTCAAGAGTGCGTAACGATTTCCCGGCTCTATTGTCAATGCCCGCCGGAAACAGTCTTCGCTCTCCGAAGGCTTGCCAAGATAGCTGTAATTAATACCTATATTAACCAAAGAAGGTACATTGTCTTTCCTCAGATTAAGAGCCCTTCGCGCATACTTCATGGATTCCTCGTATGAACCAAGATAAATGAGCATGCCGGATATGTTATTCATGACAGCGTAATTACTGGGCTCCATGGCGAGCACAGTCTTATACTGTAAAAGGGCTTGATGATATTTTCCCTGCGTCTCATATGTGCGCGCCGCATATAGTGCAAAATCCTTATCATCCCTGTTAAATACCTGCGATGCCTTTGTCGAACCGGACAGTTCTTCGCCAGATGCCTTCTCCCTTCTCACCTCGTTCATGGGGCCATCCTTTTCCAGTACAGTCCCTTCGGTGAATTTTCTCGCTTTGATCCGTTTTCTATAGGAACGCGCAGGGGACGCCTTCATTCGTTCAGTCATTGGGACGGTCCCAGCCATACTTGAAGCCTTCGCGCCTGCCACGGCTGCATCTGTATGCGGCTGAGCCTGCAAAGTAGGAGTTGCCGGCTGAGAGGACGGCACAAATGCAGGCGTGGGCGGGACCGGCGCACGCACAACCGCAGGTCGCTCCTTCAAGTTCTCCATAAGCGAAACCACGCCGAACCATCCACCAATCAGCAAGAAGATGAGAAGAAGGATCACTCCCAGCTTTTTTCTGGTCTGCCTCTCCGCCCTTGACTTGGAAACTGCATCCGTCAGGGTCGGGGGGACGTCCCTGCTCCCTTCCCGCTGCTTGACTTTGGAGAGTAGATCGGTAATCAGACTCATGGTTGTTCGCTAACGACGTGGCTTTCGGCGTCACGCACCCGGAAATACAGTGATTGTCCCGAACCTGCACCGTCGGGCAATCGTTCCTTCTTCTTTGCCAACGTTCTTCCCTTCTCCTTCTTAAGCTCACGGTATATCTTCCACGAATACCCGACCCGTTTATCCCTACTCTTGGCGTTATAACACCCGACAGCTTCCCATGTATATCCATGCGTGTCTATGCATTGCCTGAGAATTCCCGCACCGGCCTTAACGTTATAGCAGGGATTCGAAATAAGCTCTTCCCTATTCAGTCGCATGGGATCGATCCACGCAGAGTTGATCTGTATCAATCCCAGGTCCGCTGTCCCATTTCCATTTATGTGGACGGCCTTTGCGTTCAACCCGGATTCCACGCTCGCTATCGCCTCAAGAAGATCATGGCTGATATTATGGGCCTTGCCGGCTTCTTCAAAACAGAAGGCGTGCGCATGTACCGGACAGAGAATCAGAGAAAAGACAAAAATTACGAAGGACAGACGCAGCATCGTTTTTACATTGAAGCTCTCCGCAGCAAGCTGCGGAGAACCTTCGATTCTTGGGGAACAGTCATTCGGCATTCGCTCGCTTACCCCGGAGCAAGCCGCGGGGAATGCGCTCGCTATTGAATTCATTCTCAAAAATGTTCCTTCGCGCATGCACGCTTCACAACGGCAATCATGCTACATGCAAGAAATCTCCGGGACACAATAGAGTCCTAATGCAAACTACCACATAAAATTGTAATTGCAAAATATTTTCATATCAATTACTTATTCTGACAAGCTAATTAAGCGGCACTGACGGGACTGAATCATGGTTTCCATCCTCCTCATCGAAGATGACGTTGCTCTAAGAAAGCAGATTCGCTTTTTTCTCGAGAATACGCATTCCATATTTGAGGCGGGAAATAAGAAAGAGGCCTTCGACGCCCTTAAGACCAATAAAATTGATATCGTCATCCTCGACCTTGGATTGCCTCCCTACGAAGGCACGCACGATGAGGGGCTAAGGGTGCTCGATCATGTGCTGGACAGATACTCTTGCAAGGTTCTGATCCTCACGGGCCAGAAGACGGAAGGGGTAGCCCTGGAAGCAATCAAGGCAGGGGCATTCGACTACATTCTGAAACCGGCAAGCACGGAAAAAATTCTCTATTCCATTGAACGGGCTCTGCTGTTCAAAGAAACGGAAGAACAACTCGAGAAGCAGGGGATCAAGAAAATCTCACTGGATGTTGAGATGGGTAAGGGTCTGCAGACACTGCGGGACGAGGCAGACAAGAATATTATCCTCAGGATATTGAGGGATACGAATTTCAACGTTTACCAGTCGGCAAAAATACTCGGTGTAAAAAGAGAGAGTCTCTATTATTTCCTGAAGAAGTTCGGCGTCAGGAGAACCCATGACGATTGAATCCATCTATCCTTTCTTTATTTTTGCCGGTCTCGTTATCATCGGCGTTCTCATTTACATCAGATACCTCACGCGAAAGGCCATCCGTTCCATACTGGAACTCTTCGACCTCAATACCGTGCTCGAATGCGATATTCAGCGCTTCTTGCCGGCGGTTATACAGGTCCTAAGAAAAATAAATATAGATGATCTGTATTATGATGTCCTCTACCTGAACACGGCCCTTGAGAACGAGAAAGCCCTTCGCGGAGAGTATCTTGAAAAAGAAGTACAGAGAGTCGATTACCGGATAAGAATCGGAATCATGCCGCGTCATTCACGGGGTGAGCAATACTATCTGAATATGATAGTCCTTGAAATTCTCTTCTTCCTCGTCGAAATGGATGTGCTCCTGAGGATTAAAGTTATTCACGAAGCCTTTTACAAATTTTCCAAGCTCCAGACATTTATCCTCCACGATGCCAAGAATCTCGCCCAATTCATAGAATTTCTCTCATATAACGTGCGCCATTTAGAAACTCCGGAAAGACAGGAGCGTTTCATCTCTTATCTTAAAGAAACCCTTCCCGCACAATCCCGGCGGGGAGCGGCAATCATCAGCCTTCTCGAGATGGAAAAAGGCGCTGATGTCGAGACGGTCGATAAGACGACGATAGATATAAGAGCCTCACTGGAAAATCTGGCAAAGCACTACAGGCTCAACTGCACTGTAAGAGGCGAGGGTTCGATCGTCGCCGAGCAGTACAAGGTCATTTCCGTTTTCGACAACATCTTGAGAAATGTTTACGACAAGACCCTGAGCGAACCGGATATCACCTGCCGTATCGATATAGCTTCTACAGAAGAAGGCTTAAGAATCGAGATCTCCGATACGGGAAGCCCCATAGACGGCAATGCCCGGCTATTCGAGCCCTTTTATTCCACAAAGAAAGGGGGGCTGGGAATCGGCCTCTTTCAGGCAAAGAACATTGCGAACGCCATTAAAGGGGATATCCGTGTTCTTCCTGAGCTGGCAGGCGTGACATTTGAGGTCACGCTACCAAATGGCAAGAGAGAGTAAAATTATTTTACACTTGACAATTACTGTTCACAGACTTTTAATGCAACCATATGAGTGTAACCGCCTATTTTGATGACAAAAAAGGGAGGTGAAGATGTTTAATTACGCAATCAACCGTGAAAGAGGTTTTACCCTTGTGGAGTTGGCAATCGTGCTGGTAATCATCGGCTTGATTCTTGCCGGCGTCATCAAGGGGCAGGAGCTCATCACGAACGCAAAGATTAAAAGAACGTACAACATGCAGAAGGAGATCGCCGCTGCAATCTATACCTACTTTGACAGGTATCAGTATTATCCCGGCGACGACCCGCAAGCTGCAGCAAGATTTTCAAATCCTGTGGTTACAAGCGGCGATGGCAATGCCCTGATAGACGTCGGCGCCGCAACTACACCCGCCGATTTCGCCTGCGCGGCGACAGGTACGGAACAGTGTGACCTCTGGGCTGAACTGAGGCAGTCAGGTATTCTTGCGGGTAGCGGCTTCACCAACCCCGTGCATCCCTATGGCGGGGCTATTGCCGTCAGCTATTACGAAGCGCCTCTCGTACCCAAACTCCTGACTCACTGGATACATTTCCAGAATATGCCGTATGACGTCTGCCAGCTCATCGATCAGCAATTTGACGACGGAAACCTTGCTACGCCCGCGGGAGCGGCGACGGGCACAATAAGGGGAAAGACAGACTATATGGCAGCCACCACTGGTGTTTTCCAGCTTGAGTTCAAGCTCTAAGCGAAATTCACGTAAGGCAGTAAGCGCATTCGGTACATTGCCGGCTCCGATTTTCCTGCTGCCGGCGCTTTTCCTTATCGACAGATAAGGGGACATGGCCTCCCCTTATCTGTCTCCATCTTTTTCTCATACTTTTCTCGGACGAGGGTCAATTCACTGACGACGAGGCCCATCGATGCCTGGCACAGAAAAAAATGAACAAATCCTTTTTGCGGAGGATTTAAAAGACAGATTTGTGGCGAATTCACCAAAAGGCTTTTCGCTGGTCGAAATTTCAGTGGTTCTCGTAATAATTGGATTGATGCTGGGCGCCGGCGTTACATTCTGGCGATCATCTATAGCGAGCACAAGATTATCCACGACAAGAACGAACCTCGACAATATTAAAAATTCCGTCATCAGTTTTGCCATAGCGAACGGGAGGCTCCCCTGCCCCGATACGACAATCCCGCCGAATAATACAGGCGTATCAAACCCCGACCCCACTGCTTGCGGCACTTCTTGCAGTTGCACCTGCGCAAACCCTCCGTGCCACGTGCCTTTCCAGACCCTGCAGCTCCAGTTGCCGGGAGGCAGAGATTCCTTCGGCAGTGTGTTTTTTTATGACATAAGTTACGATACCGCAGCAGGCGCGCAGGGCGGGCTTACCAACACCACACAGGGTTCTTTCTGCGGTGTCTTATTTGAATATCTGTCTCATGCAGCAGACGCGGGCGTACTGCGCGTGCCGTGCGTCACGAACCAGAACGATGGGGCGGATGACGGCAATATCGGTGCCGCAGGCCAGGGCTACGGTGTCGCCTCAGTAGCCATCAGCCAGACGCCTGCAGAAAACGTCTTCAATGCACCACTCGGACTGACAGGGAAGAACGTAGCGGGTTCGTCCCGCGAATACGAAACGGCCAACAGGACAAATGATAACACATACGGAAATCTCATTGCCGAACTCACGTACGGCGAATTATATAACAAGGTATGCACAACGCAGAAAACCAAGATCAGGATACAGAATAATTCAGGGGCCACGCACTATGCCAGACTTGCTGGAACCAATGGTTGCGTAACGATTAACTCAACAGCACTTGGCGTATGTGCCGCAGGCGATTGTTACATCGATATCTATCAGGGAAGCTCTATCGCTTTTTACTCTGATTCGGCATGCACGACTACTGCCTGTGGATCTGCCATCACCTTCAACATGTCGGCAACTAACGACGCCGGAACAACAGACTGGAACGGGGCAAGCGTCAATGGCCGGGATGGCAATGTTCAGATCACAGGAGCCCTCACCTGTACCCTTAGCGATAACGCCTCCACCCATGGTATCCCATAACGTCAATTTACTGACGCTATGCACTTCCGATTACTGGTGCCGCCCCACAGACCCCATCCGTCTTTGATGTGAACTTTATGTGAAAAATCTTTGCGTCTTGAGCCGTTTTGAGTTAAAAGTAGAAATCATTTAACTGACAAGCAAGAGGGGTGTCACTGTGGATGAAAGATTCAGCACGATAAACAGGGATGTAAAAAGAAAATTTGTCCTCGTGGGATCATCGATTATTGTGTTTCCGGCACTGATCCTCGTGTACATGCATTATGATGCGGACGTAACCTTTACTTACTATGTAAGCACGCTCTTTGTCATTATTTTGCTCATCGTCCTTACCGGCTTATATATACTTTTCAGTATATTCGACAATGTCTTCTCCTTCGCAGAATCTGTTATACAAGAACTGACGGAACAGGCGTCTCAAAGCCACATAGAACTCACGGCCATCAAGGATGTTGCAAATAAAGCCTTCCAAAATAGGGACTTCGAAGATCTTCTTAATACTTTTCTTGATGCTGCACTTTCAGTGACAAATTCCCAGATCGGCTCGTCATTTGTTGTCGATCCCGATACGAAACGCCTTCGCCTTGTCGGATCGAGAGGCATAAAGGGCGGTTTGAAAAAAGGCGAATATATCGATATCGCAGACTCTGTCATTAAGCAGGTAATTACCGAAGGAAAACCTCTCCTCGTGAAGGATATCGAGAGGGATCCGAGGACCCAGAAGAAAAACGATCCCAAATACGGTTCGCCTTCCTTTCTCAGCATACCCATCTATGCGAGGCACAAGGGCGATGTCACAGCTATTATTAACCTGTCGCGCAAAAAATCAGAAGGGGCTTTCGATGCCAAGGATGAAAGTCTCTTATCAACCATGCTTATTGAGATCAAATTAACCCTCGAGAATGCACTGCTTCAATCACAGATTGCAGATTATATAGAAGATATAGAGGAGCGAAACATCAAATTGGAGCAGGAAATTACCGATCGCAAGCGCGCAGAGGAAATCCAGAAAAGATTGCACGAAGACTTGATGCAGGCCGAGAAATTAGCCGCTGTAGGCACATTTGTCGCGGGGATTGCACATGAGGTGAAAAATCCTCTCGCCATCATTATTCAGGGCATCGAATATTTGAAAACATCGTCCGGCTCTGATCCTTTGCTGGCTGACGCCGTGGAACGAATCAGGAAATCAGCGGAGCGGGCGGATACTATAGTGAAAGGGCTTCTCAGTTTCACACGTCAGATATCAATTCAGACGGAAAAAGTGGAGATTACGCCTGTCATAGAGGAGACCCTGTCATTTGTAGAACATCAGATCGACACCAAACACATACAGGTAGTCAGGCAATACGCGCCGGATGCACCACCGGTGAGCATTGACACCGATCAAATCAAACAGGCATTCGCCAATATTCTCTTAAACTCGGTAGAGGCCATGGAGGACGGTGGAACGATAACGATCGGCGTACGGCAGATAAGAAATCAAGATGATCAGCCGTATCTGCGGATCTCATTTACCGATGTGGGTTGCGGCATCCCTGCAGACAAGATTGAAAAAGCGTTCGATCCTTTTTTCACAACAAAGGATAATTTGGGAAACACAGGCCTGGGACTCTCCATCACGAAAGGGATAATTGACAAACACCACGGCACTATCCGGATAGATAGTAAGCCTCAGGAAGGAACCGAGGTTGTTGTCGAATTACCCGTGGGTTAAATAGAGCGCCGGTTGTAGGAACAACGGAGTTTTTTGCGCAAACCCTCATCAACTCCCGCGAAGCCGCGCTTGAAGAAGACGAAGAGCCACAGAGTCAGCTGATCCAGTCCGAGAAACTGGCAGCCTTAGGCGTTATCGCCGCCGTCGGCGATTGCGTTTAACAATGCAGACGATTTCAATCATTGATACAGGAGAGCATCATGGCCGAACAAGTCAAATCAAAAGCAGCGCCTGAAAAGAAGAGAATATTGCTCATTGATGACGAAGAAGATTTCTGCTTTTTTGTCAAGCTCAACCTTGAGAAGACTGGTAGATTTGAGATAATGACAACTACGAGCGGAAGCAGCGGCGTAGTCCTGGCCTCGAAAGAGCGTCCTGATTTAATTCTTCTCGATATAATTATGCCGGAAATGGGCGGCGGTCAGGTGGCGGAGCTACTGTTCGATAGCCCAAGAACGCGGAAGATCCCCATATTATTCATTACCGCCATCGCATCAAGACGGCAGGTTCAATCACAAGAGGGAATTATAGGGGGAAGGAATTTTATAGCCAAGCCGGTGACTCCTGAAGAACTGATGGCTAAAATAGATGGAGTCTTCAAGAGCATCCAATGAAATACTGAATGCCGAAGGCTAAGAATTACGTATTGGACAATAATCCTGCTTTGCAAAAGCAATAAAGGGGTTAAGAATTTCACTTAACCCCTCTATTTTTCTGGTGAGCCCTGTCGGGCTCGAACCGACAACCTACTGATTAAGAGTCAGTTGCTCTACCTGCTGAGCTAAGGGCCCACACGTTTTTTTCAAAGATTTACAAATAATCCAATAATCTGGCGCGCCCGGTACGACTTGAACGTACGACCAACAGATTCGAAGTCTGCCACTCTATCCATCTGAGCTACGGGCGCTCTTGTTTATCTCAACAGCTTTAATAATGGGGTGAGTGAAGGGATTCGAACCCTCGACCTCCGGGGCCACAACCCGGCACTCTAACCACCTGAGCTACACCCACCATTCATCTCTGGTACGCCTGCGGGGATTCGAACCCAGGACCTACGGATTAGAAGTCCGTTGCTCTATCCAGCTGAGCTACAGGCGCATAATACAGCCATATCTAAACCGTATAAGGTTGAAGCTAATAACCCCTTTGAAAAATTTTGTCAAGCTAAATGCTGACAATAAGCACAGGATAAAATACGTGAATGCTATCTCACATACCCGGCAATACCATCAAAACGATAGCCCCTTTTGCTGACGGCTTCGCCGTTCGGATCAGTGGAATAAAAGTGACGGCCCGAAGAAGGATTATACCAACGATACAGTTCTCTCGTATTGGTCAGTCTGGAGGTCGCTATGTTTCCGATAACCCCTTCGTACGCATAACCCTTCAGGGATCTTCCTTCTCCATGCAGATCGTATGAGTAGAAGTGGTCATTTTTCTCCGCATTATACCATCTATGAAAAGGCGTTGTACCCGGCGTTCCCTGGCCGAACAGTCTGTATGCTATGCCTTGTTTCTTATATGCTTTAGCATGGATGGTATTTGCTTCCGCCTCAGGATTTGCCGTATACAAATAATCGCCTCCTGCCGCGTAGCGATAGACATCCACAGCCCTCGCCATTTTATTGTCTGCCGCTATTTCAAGGGATACCTCAATGACCGCTTTCCCGCCGTTGGAATTGAAAATTATATTTTCATCATAAAAGCCCGGGGTACGCTGTCTTGTATTCACCATGACATTGACATAATCAATTTCCCTTGTCGTATCGCCTGAATCCGGAAATATGCTTATCAAGCCCGGGGTTCCCTTCTTCACATCCCTGCTGAAAATTCTCACGCCCTGAACGACCAATCCACCGCTCTTGTTGATGATGGTAAGAGTGTGCTGGCCGTGCGGAAGGCCTTCGGCAACCACGCACTCCATCGTTTCTTTTTGACCTTCACGGCAATCAGGCTCTACTCCATGCTTGTCGTCCGTATGGAAGGACACGCTCTCCTCACCATTTTCCGTCGACAAAAATACGCTTATCCCGGATCCCCAAAAACGATATCTTATGGAACTGGACGGCACCGAGCTTGCGGGAAGCCCATTACTCTCGGCCCATTTGCCCGTTATATCCATAGCATCTTTCAAATGAGCCGGCGGCACATAAACTCCGCTGCCCTTGATGTCTCCGTTAAATAATGAGCTGTATCTGCCGGCTTCAGCGGATGTGCTGTTGGCGTTGCTTCTGACGGATACTTGCCATCGCAGTATCTCCTGACCTTTATTTGTAACCTTGATCCTCCTGCTCGCATAATCCCCCGGCTTGACGGCTCCAAAATCAATCCGGGCAGGATCCACGTCAATCTTAGGTTCTACGTCCCGGGACGCCAGCTCAAATCTTATGAATATTGTCCTCGTTCCGCCATTCGACGCGAATTTCAACGCCTCCCTGTAATTGCCGTAAGGCAGACTCTTGCGATAAATGTTGATCCGGTTCCCGGCTTCAAGACTCATTTGAACCAGGTTTTTCCCGTTCGTCTCGGTGCCATGAGTCTTCTTTAGAAAGCTAACGTGAACCTGGAGGTTCTCTCCCTCCTTCTTCAAAACACCCGACAATTTTTTCTCATCGAGTAACGCCCACCCTTCCGACCCGTCTGCATGCCAGTTGCATGAACCCGAACCGACATTCTTCAGGACAAAGGCGCTCTTGACGCCTTCATCCGGTCCAATGACGCCGAGATCAATTTCTCTCGGCGATATATTTAGGACGGGGCTTTGCCCATTCGTCTTTCCCTGATCAGATGTCACCTTCTTTTTGTTCTCTGCATCCGGCAAATTGTCGAGCGCCCATACCCCGGATAAGTTTATGAGCACGAAAGATACAATAACAAGCAAAGACACGCGACGGACCATGCAGAACTCCAGTGAGAAATATGGTGTTTTCTAACCCAAAGATCGGGAGAACGCAACGGTTTTTAACGATGAAATGTCTTGACACATTTTTTATATCCGATATATCTTGCCCCAATCTATGACTTTTCCGGATTCTTATCATTTAACGGACATTCCTTTTAAAACATGATCGCGAACGACCGCAAATACTGGATAGCATTAAAATCCATCGATGGAGTAGGAAGTCTCGGCTTCAAGAACCTAGTTGATGCCTTCGGTCATCCCAAGAAAGTATTCAATGCGTCTTTGCAGAGCCTTACGGCCGTTCCTGGAATTGGCCCCAGGACAGCCGGAAATGTTAAAGACTTCAACGGCTGGCAAAAGACAGAGGAAGAACTTGAGCTCCTCAAGAAATATGATGCCCGCCTGATCACATACCAGGATTCCTTATATCCAAGAAGCCTTTTAAACATCTATGATTTTCCACCCTTTCTGTACGCCAAAGGGCATTTGAAGGCAGATGATGTAAACATCGCTGTCGTCGGTTCCAGGACGGCGAGCACGTATGGTAAATTTTCCACAGAGCGGCTCTGCCGCGAACTTGCCATAAAAGGCATAACCGTGGTGAGTGGCCTGGCCAGGGGAATCGACTCGGCCGCGCATAAAGGGGCCCTCACAGGCAAAGGCAGAACCATAGCCGTCTTGGGCTGCGGTCTCGATACAATCTATCCTCCCGAGAATCGGGAACTCTACGAGGAAATCGTCGCCAAAGGCGCCGTGATCACCGAATACGCCTTCGGCACGCCGCCCTCCGGATCGAATTTCCCGGCAAGAAATAGAATAATCAGCGGCATATCTCTGGGCGTTGTTGTAGTTGAAGCTAATGAAAAGAGCGGCTCTCTTATCACAGCAAAACTGGCGCTCGAACAGGGCCGCGAAGTCTTTGCCGTACCGGGCAGCATTGATTCAGCGGGATCCCGTGGTACCAATAAATTAATCAAACAAGGGGCAAAACTGATAGAAAATGCCTACGATATATTGGAAGAGATCCTCCCGCAGCTGGGAAGGCCTTCCCAAGACGCTCCTCCGGAAAAAAGCATATTGAAGCAGGATGAGGCCGAAGAGAAAAGACCCCAACGAAAAACGGCCGCTCATGAATTAACAGATGTAGAACAGTCCGTATTGAAAAGTATGTCCTCAAAAGCCATGGATATAGATAGTATAATCACTGCTACAGGGTTAAAACCAAACGAAGCCTTAAATATTTTGTTGACTCTGGAGCTAAGAGGGATTATCAAGCAACTCCCTGGAAAAAAGTTTATGGTTAAGGAGTAGTCATGCCGCATTCCCTCATTATTGTTGAATCGCCTACAAAGGTAAAAACCATTAGAAAGTTCCTTGGCTCGAATTATGAAGTCCATGCCTCGATGGGGCACATTAAAGACCTGCCCAAGAGCAAGCTTGGCATAGATCCGGAAAAACATTTTGAGACTACATTGAGCGTTATTGAGTCCAAGAAAAAGGTCGTTGCCAATCTGAAGAAAGCCGCTAAGGAAGCAGAGCACATCTACCTCGCGCCTGACCCGGACAGGGAAGGAGAAGCCATAGCCTGGCACATCGCCGAAGAGATAGGGATGAAAAATAAAGACATCCACAGGATTCTCTTTAATGATCTCACGAAAAAAACCGTGCTGGAAGCAATGAACAACCCCTTGGAGCTGGACGTAAACAAGTACGAGGCTCAACAGACGCGGCGCATCCTCGACCGGTTGGTGGGATATAAGATCAGTCCTATCCTGTGGGATAAGGTGAAACGCGGTTTAAGCGCCGGCCGTGTGCAATCCGTTGCAGTGCGGATTATCTGCGACAGGGAAGAAGAAATCCGGAAATTCGTCTCACAGGAATACTGGCACATCACGGCACAACTGGAAGGGAAAAATCCCCCGCCCTTTGAGGCTCGCCTTATCAAAGCCGACGGCAAGAAGTCACAGATAACCAATGAATCCCAATCGTCGGAAATTCTCGAGTACCTGAAAGCTGTTCCCTTCATTGTTGCAAAGCAGGAAAAGAAGGAGATAAAGAGGTCTCCGCTGCCGCCCTTTACGACGAGCAAAATGCAGCAGGAAGCCTCGCGATGGCTTCGTTTCTCTGCAAAAAAAACCATGAGCGTTGCCCAGAAGCTCTATGAAGGCATAGAATTAGGCCCAGAAGGCCCGGTCGGGCTTATTACATACATGAGAACCGATTCTCTCCGTACTGCTGAAGAAGCAATCAGCGACGTACGAAAATATATTGCGGAGAATTATGATCCGGGTTTCCTTCCTCCCAAGCCAAGGACATTCAAGAATTCTGCAACGGCGCAGGATGCCCACGAAGCGATAAGACCCTCGTCCATGGCTTATAGACCCCAGGATATAAAGACATACTTGAGCAACGATGAATTTCGCCTCTACCAACTGATATGGAACCGCTTCACGGCAAGCCAGATGAATCCCGCTGTTCTTGATCAGACTACAATCGATACGGAAGCGGGGAAATACCTCTTCCGCGCGCAGGGATCGGTAATGAAGTTCCCCGGATTTACGATCGTCTACACGGAAGGCAAAGAAAACGGGGAAGGCGAAGACGATTTCAGCAAGTCCCTTCCCGATGTCTCCGTGGGCGAAACCCTCAACCTTATTTCTTTGAAGCCGGAGCAGAAATTTACTCAACCTCCACCTCGATTCACAGAAGCATCCCTCGTAAGAGAACTGGAAGAAAATGGTATTGGCAGACCCAGCACATACGCGAACATTCTCAGCACGATCCAGGATAGGGAGTATGTACGGCTGGAAAAAGGAAGGTTTATCCCGACGGAGCTGGGAACGCTCGTTACAGAATTGTTGGTGAAAAATTTTCCCAAGATACTCGACGTTGAATTTACGGCGTCTCTGGAAAATAAATTGGATCTGATCGAAGACGGAAAGACGCAGAAGTTTGACACATTGAATGAATTCTATTCCTCTTTTGAAAAAGAGCTCAAGAATGCCGAGCTGCATATGAGAAATATTAAAAAGGAAGAAACACCCACAGACATCATATGCGACAAGTGTCAAAGCCCGATGATCATAAAATGGGGCAAGAGGGGCAGGTTTATCGCCTGTTCCAACTATCCTGAATGCAAGAATACAATGAATGTCCCCGATGCCAACCAAGAAAACGGAAGCCCCGCTGAGACCGCTGCCACCGACACTGTATGCACTCACTGCGGCAAAGGCATGGTCATCAAAGAGGGCAGGTTTGGAAAGTTTTTGGGCTGTTCCGGATATCCTGAATGCAAGAATACTATGCCCATCAACCTCGGCATAGCGTGTCCGGAGAAGGAATGCACGGGGAAGATCTGCGAAAAAAGAACGAAGAAAGGAAAAGTATTTTTCAGTTGCACGAACTATCCTACCTGCACTTTTGCCATATGGGATAGACCCGTGCCGGAACCGTGTCCCCAGTGCGGCGCACCGTTCCTCATCGAAAAGCGCACTCCGCGGGGAGGCAGTCATAAGGCCTGCCGTGCAGCGGATTGCAGGTACAAAGCCCCCCTGTAATAGAGATGCCCCCTGAGAAACCCATCATCGTTGTCGGCGGCGGCCTTGCCGGCTGTGAGGCGGCGTGGCAGTTATTAATAAGGGGCCGCTCGGTTGTCATCTATGAAATGAAACCGGAGGCTTTTTCCCCCGCCCATAAATCACCCCACCTGGCGGAATTGGTATGCAGCAATTCACTTAGGTCCAACATGCAGGGAAACGCCGCGGGCCTCCTGAAAGCAGAGATGCGCCTCATGAACTCTCTTATCATAGAGGCGGCGGATAGAACTGCTGTTCCTGCAGGCAAGGCCCTCGCCGTGGACAGGGCGCGTTTTTCCATGTATGTGGAAGAGAAGCTCCTTTCGCAGGAAAGACTTACCATCATAAGGAAGGAATTGCAGGATATCCCCAATGACCACTTGGTCATTGTCGCAACGGGTCCTCTCACATCTCATGCCATGGCCAAGAGCATTGCAGAGCTTACCGGCAGCGACTATCTTTACTTCTACGACGCCATCTCTCCGATCATTGAAGGGGACTCCATAGATCATACAAAGGTATTCCGGGCATCAAGGTATGACGAAGGAGAAGGTGATTATCTGAATTGCCCGATGGAAAGGGCGGAATATGAGCGGTTCTGGCAGGCATTGATGGAAGGCGACAAGGTCCCCCTGAAACCGTTTGAAGAGTTGAAATTCTTCAGCGGGTGTCTCCCCATTGAAGTTCTCGCCCTAAGCGGAAAACATACCCTCGCTTATGGGCCGATGAAGCCTGTGGGATTGTTGGACCCAAAGACAGGCAAGCAGCCGTATGCAGCAGTGCAATTGCGGCAGGAGGATGAGGGCGGCAGACTCTTCAACATGGTGGGATTTCAGACAAAGCTCACATGGCCTGAACAGCGTCGCATATTGAGAACGATTCCGGGACTGGAAAATGCGGAGTTTGCAAGATATGGCAGTATCCACCGCAATACGTTCATCAACTCGCCGGCTCTCCTCCGGGAATCGCTTCAATTGCGGACGAAGGATAATATCTTTTTCGCCGGTCAGATTACAGGTGCGGAAGGATACATAGAGTCTTCGGCAATCGGTCTTGTAGCAGGACTGAGCGTCGAGAGTTATCTTTGCGGCCGGGTCATGACACCGCTACCTGCGACAACGGCTATCGGTGCCATGCTGCATTATATCACTCATGCAGATCAAAAAAAATTTCAGCCCATGAACATCAATTTCGGCATATTCCCGCCGCTTACAGAGAAAGCTCCGAAGAAGGAGAGAGGTCGGCACTATGCGGAGCGTTCCCTCCAGGCTCTGGGAGATTGGAAAGAAAAGACAGGGTACTGATCTTAGTTTATCATCAACAGCGGCGTAAAAGGTGCTTCATGCTTCTTAATTATTCTGACTAAGCCTTTGCATCGAGGTAATACTGCCTGATCCGCGATATATAAGTTCTGGTTTCCCTCGGTAGTTTGCCCGGATGCCTCTCCACATTTCCCATGCCCCAATTATACGCAGCAAGTGCACGATCAACATTGCCGTCATATCGATCAAGAAGGCCTTTCAAATAGCGTGTCCCTCCCATGACATTTTCATAAGCGTCATAAGGATCTTTGACGCCGAGATCTCTGGCAGTTTCCGGCATGAGCTGCATAAGCCCCATGGCTCCCTTGGGTGATGTGCTCTTCCGGTTGAAATTGCTCTCCGCTTTTATGACTCCTCTTATCAAGTCAGGGTCAACGCTGAACCTCTGGGCCGCGCTGCCGATTATATCGTCAATATTGTCTTTACGCGGGACATTGTCATTTTTTTGCGGCTCACGCCGTATTTTTGACGCTGCCGGTTCCGGCAGATACCCCGTGACACCCGGTTCCGGGAGTCCTTGAAACGGTTTGAACATATCGCTGTCATGCCTGTCACCGGAAACTACACGGAACAACCTCTCATTCATCTGCATTCTCATCGCAAGCAACAGCGTCCGAACCTGTTCCTTATCAAGCACGGGCGCCGTAGACATGGCATCTTTCAGAACAGCCTCAAAGGCACTGTTCTTGCGGGCGGATTCATTCAGCATCCGCGCTTTGTAAGCTTGGATTTCCCGCGCATATGAAACTTCCCTTTCCATGTCATTTCTGATCGGAATAGCCATAGTAAACCCCGGACTCCTATACGATATCCGTATTACTTACAAAACACATGCCAACTTTCTTGCTGCAGCATGCCGTTGATCTCCCTTATTGATAAAATACTCTTGACAAAATAGCAATTTTATCCGACATTTGCAGCATCATTATAATGCTTTGTTTTCTGATATTATTGCAGTTATTTCACTTCCATACGGAAAAGACGAAAGGATATCATAGTGAACTTGAATGAGCAGCCAACATCACAAGCGCCGGACGGTGAATTGTTTCCCCTCCCTGGGGAAAGTGAATATGTTTCTGAATTCGAGCGCCTGCAAGAGATCGTGGACAAACAGAGGGCGCTGGGACGTGAGATCGTTGTTGTGATGGGCCTGGGATTTGTGGGCGCTGTCATGGCGGGCGTCGTCGCGGATACCATCGATCCCGCTACGGGAAAACCAACTAAGTTTGTCATAGGAATGCAGAGGCCTTCGACGCGTTCTTACTGGAAGATCCCCTACATCAACAGGGGCATTGCACCCGTCGAATCTGAAGATCCCGAGGTTGCGCCCCTGATTAGTCGTTGCGTGAATGTGAAAAAGACTCTCATTGCTACTTTTACCTATGATGTCCTTTCCCTTGCCGACTGCGTTGTGGTGGATGTTCAGTGTGATTATAACAAGGAAACCTTCGGCAACGTGAAATGTGGGGAGGCGGATATTACCGCCTTCGAAGACAGTCTGAAGATCATCGGCGAAAGGATCAGTCCGGATTGCATGATCCTGATTGAGACGACCGTTCCGCCGGGAACGACCGAATATATAGCGTACCCCATAGTAAAGAAGGCCTTCGAGAAACGCGGCATTGCTGACCGGGAGCCGCTCTTGGCCCATTCCTTTGAAAGGGTTATGCCGGGCCGCCAGTATGTCTCTTCAATCCGCGATTTCTGGCGCGTCGCGAGCGGCATCAATGAAGAGGCGCGGAGGCGTGTCGTCGCCTTCCTCTCTGATGTTATCAACGTGGGGAAGTACCCCCTTACGATTCTGGACCGCCCCATCGAAAGCGAAACCTGCAAGATTGTGGAGAACTCTTATCGGGCTACTTTACTTGCCTATCTCCACGAATGGAGTCTTTTTGCAGAGCGCAACGGTGTCGATCTGATCAAAGTGTTGGAAGCCGTCAAAGTGCGGCCGACGCATTCCAACATAATCTTCCCCGGCCCAGGCATTGGAGGGTATTGTCTTCCGAAGGACGGCGGGCTCGGGGTCTGGGCCTACCACACCCTGATGGGGTTTGAAGACGACATCTTTAAGATTACGCCCCTGGCCATCGATATAAATGACACCCGGCCCCTTCATGCAGTGCAGCTTGTGCGAGACGCGCTCCGGAACATGGGGAAGATTGTAGCAGCTTGCAGAATCGCCGTTCTCGGGGTGTCTTACCGGGAAGACGTCGGCGATACGCGCTACAGCGGCTCTGAGATCCTGGTTCGTAAGCTCTCTGAGATGGGAGCAGACGTCGTCGTACATGATCCCTATGTGAAGCACTGGTGGGAATTTGAAAAACAGGAAAGCTATCCGGCGCCCGGCCATTCAAGAGCACGGTTTTTTCGGAATCAGGAGAAGCTTGCTGAACTTCGCGTCAATCAGGATATTTCAGAGGCGCTCAGAAAAGCTGACGCCGTCGTGCTCGCAGTGCGTCATGAAATGTACCTGAAGCTGACGCCGGATGCCGTTCTCGGGATGACGGGGCGGCCCGTCGCCGTTATCGACTGTTTCGGCATATTGGATGATGCAAAGATCAGACGCTTCTTTGAGCTTGGCTGTGAAGTGAAGGGATTGGGCCGCGGCCACGTAAAGAGAATCAAGGATGATGTGAGGAAAGCTGAGTCATGAACAAAGAAAAAGGGGCTGTCATACCGGCAAACCCCTTGATTTATTTTGGTAGCGGGGGATGGATTTGAACCACCGACCTTTGGGTTATGAGCCCAACGAGCTACCAGACTGCTCCACCCCGCGTCATCTCAACTCTTCATAAATGAGTGTGCTTTGTAAACCAACACCTCTCCTTTGTCAAGGTATTTTTCGTGTTTCTCCCCGCTTGCACGGGAGTTCTATCGAAAATACAGACCCCTTGCCCTCCTCGCTTTTCGCGGAGATAGTCCCGCCTGCCCTTCTGACAATCTCATGAGAAACATAGAGTCCCAATCCCGTCCCCTTGCCAACCGGCTTGGTCGTGAAGAAGGGCTGGAATATGTTTTTCATCTGATTGTCCGCAATCCCCTTCCCCGTATCCCTGCATTCGATGACGACACTGTCCGTCTCTTTCTTATACTCCGTAACCAGGGTAATCTTCCCATGCCCCTTGTCCATCGCCTCGATGGCATTCTTAATCACATTCGTAAACACCTGACCCAGATTGGCAAAATTGCCTTCCACGACGGGTAGGTCGCTGTAGTATTCTTTTTCAATTTCAATTTGCAGATGTTTATACAGATTAGAGAACCCGGAGGGCGTCATCGATTGCAACATTTATGTTAACGGGTTCCGAGTAGACCTGCGTCTGGCGTGACAGATCGAGAAGGCTCCGCACGATGTCGCCGGCCCGCTTCAACTCTTTTATCGAAAATGCGAGATCCTGTATAACCTCATCCCGGTTCCCGTCTTTGACCTCCCACTCCTCGACTGATTCTACGCTGGTCTGAATGAGGCTTGATGCACTCGCAAGAGGGTTGTTAAGTTCATGTGCCGTGCCCGCAACCAATTGCCCGATAGCGGCAAGGCTCTCCGATTGGATCAACTGCTTCTGCGCCCTCTCCATCTCCACCATGGCCTTACGCAGGGCCGTGGTTCTCTCTTCAACTTTTTTTTCCAGATCACGGTTCAGCTTTTCGATCTCTTCGTATGATTTGGCATTTTCCAGGCTCGTAACGCCCTGGTTCGCGATAGTTGTCAGGAGCTCCAGATCCTCATGAACAAAAAGTTCCCCTGACTTCTTCTGTCCGAGGGCAATCATGCCGATCAGCCTGGAATTTGAAATCATAGGAACTACCAAGGATGCCCCCAGGGAATCGAACACGGAAAATATCCGCGCCCCTTCACCCGAGTCAGACGCCTCTTTTTCAACAATATATTTGCTCAAGGGCCTTCTTGTCTTTTCGAGATAGGCAACGATGGGATGCATCCCATCAAAAAGACCGTTATCCGTCTCTCTCGACAGCTCTGCGTCATCAGAAAAAAGCTGAAAATATCCCTTATCATCGGCATAGACGACAAGGCCTACATGTGTGACCTGCAAGGCCGCTGAGACCGACTGGAGTATCAAATCCTTTATCTGCTCAAATTTCAAGAGCCCCGCCATTGCCCCGCTTATCTCTCTCAGAAGCTTTGGGTAATTGTACCTGCCCCGGAAAAATAGATTATCGATCCACCCTTGGACCTTCTCCCGCACGGGGTTGAACAGAACCACGATCAGCGCCGCCAATACCAGCGACAAGATCAGGGATCCTTCCTCGTCTGATAACACGAACGATGCGTGAAAGAGATAAATGACGGCTATATAAAAAACCGTCAGGATGCCTGTCAGGATGAAATAGATCGTCCCCTTCCTTATGACGACGCCCAAGTCGAGAAGATCATACTTCAGCACCCCGAAGGCCAGGACGACGGCCGGGATGCAGCTTGCACTCCCGAGGGGGTAAATCTTAACGCCGCATATCGTAAGTATGTTCGATGCAACGAACAATGCGCCGACCCCCATGCCGCCCAATATATATTTTATCCGGTTTTTCTCTTGATTGTCTTTGGCCTTCCGCATCCTCACAAACAGAACGGCAAGGCAGTAAAAGACAATCAAACCGGCAATGAGTGAGAATGCATAGTAGGCCGGTCCGGCTTTGGCGATCACTCCAAAATTATAATGCTGAAATCCGCTTATAAAAAGATCTGAGGGGACAAAAGAGACAAGAATGAAACTGATAAAAAAGGCGGCATATACAAGCCATCTCCGTCCCGAAATACCGACGAACGAATGAATGAACTGGATATAGACCGGTAAGGCAAGGACAAATAAAAAATGGAGTGTCCTATCTATTGTAAGGGCAAGGGTTTTATCCGGAATGGTTGAAACCAGCACCATGTCGGCGTTGACCAATGCGCCTGTAAGACAGATGCCGGCAAACAACTTATTTGTGGGATTCTTCCCACCCCTCAGAATGGCAATCAGGGTAAGAGATATGAGAACAAGAAAGCCGAGAATCGGGGGAATCGCATAGGCACCTGACGTCTGCAGGTAGTCCGTAAGCATTTGCCTGCTCCCTGTATTTACAATTTTCCCGCCTACTTCGCCTCAGTCAAATAACCCATTATTCTATAGATCAATTTCGCGGTAATGAAATCGGGGGCAACCATGCCGGGAATGGGCGAAAGCTCAACTACATCAAAGCCCCGTACCCGGCAGCGTTTTGATACCTCTTTCATGATACGCAAGACGTCTTTCCAGTAAATGCCCGCCGGCTCAGGGGTGCCGGTTGCAGGCATGACGGATGGATCAAGAACATCTATGTCTATTGAGACGTAGACGTCACCGCTTAGGTTTTCACATATTTCTTCCCACCAGTTGTGTGTTTCAAGTATGAAATCCGCGGAAAAGGTTTTTATCTTGCCCTCCTTCATAAAGGCGGCTTCTTCCGCACTCATGCTCCTGATACCGGCCTGGACGAGGGGGCAGATTTCCGATATGCGGCGGCCGACAGATGCATGGCTGTATGGACTGCATTGATAATAATTTCTGAGGTCAGCGTGCGCATCGAGTTGAAGAACGGATATCCCGGGGTACTTTTCCTTGAACGCCTGAACGGCGCCAAAAGAAATGCTATGCTCCCCTCCCAGCAAGACCGGAACCTTGTCGGCGGAGAGAATATCAGCGACCGCGTGTCTTACGGCATTTACCATCTCTCCCGGGCCGCGCGCATCGGACTCCAGCGGCGGCAGGGTATAAATGCCGGCCAGATAAGTCTCTTTGCAAAGCTCCTCATCGTAAAGCTCCATCTGGCCCGAAGCCTCCAGAATGGCATGAGGCCCTCTCCGCGACCCGGACTGATACGTTGATGTCAGGTCATAAGGAATCGGCAGGACTATGAATGTGGAGTCTTCGAAAGATGGAAATGCAGGGTCTACTCCGCCGAAATTCATCATGGCTGGCTCCTTTGAAAAATAGGCTTTATGCTTAGCATATATGGCGCAGCGTGTCCAGTCTTGCGCGCTCGCTTCCGGAAACGCGTCAGGCAGACTTGTAAAACGACAATGTGAAGCGGCCGTCTTCATAGCAGAGATAGGAATAGTGTTTGATCCAGTCGCCAAGTGTAACAAACGTTTTTCTGCGTCCTCCGATCTCATATTCCTTCAACAGCGGGATATGGGAGTGACCGATGATTACTGCATCAATACCTTCATGAAACTTATTCAGGGCAAACGCCTCCATCTTCTTTGCAATAATAGTTTCAGACTCGATTGTAAGTTCCTTGCTCACAGCGGAGCTTGCGCGGGCGATTTTCCACAGGATAGAGGGAGGGATGCTCCTCTGCATCCTGTAAAATAATCCGCTCCTCAGGAGCTTCCTCAAAAGAATGTACTTCTTGTTTGTCCTGTCTATGGTATCCCCATGGGATATGAGTACCTTCCTTCCATCTAAATCGATATTGGCCCATTCGGTAAAAACTTTTATGCCCAGCGTTTTCGTGAAATAATCTCCGAGGAAGAAATCGTGGTTACCCTCGAAGAGGTGAATGCGCATGCCTCTCTGCTTAAGATCGGCAAGCTTTTCAACAACAGTCCTAAACCCGGGATAGATGTGACCATCCCGGCAGAACCAGAAATCGAACAGGTCCCCGAGGATAAAGAGATCGTCGATATGCTCCTCCGGGAAATCCAGGAACTTCATGATTTGACGATAGCCGTCATCACGCTGATTTTTCAAATGGGCATCGGACAGGAATACCGCTTTTGTCATCCCCTACCCTCTTCCTGCGTCAATAAGATATGACCATACTTTTGCCGTTTCAATTAACATAAATATTGAGGCATCAAAAGTCTATTTTTTGCTCCCGTCTTGCAAGATAATATGAAGCATGAGAAATGCTTTTCTCAAAATCCGTTGACAAACAGGCCCGTTGTCCTTATAAAACACAGTCTACGTGAGAGGATATCAGCCGCGTATATGAATATTGAAGCATAGACATATCAAAGGGGTTTACTGTTGACGGGAACGATTGTAAATACGGGAGCCATCATCGCCGGAAGCGTCATCGGGATTTCCGCCGGCCGGTTCCTTTCGGAAAGGATCAAGACGATTGTCGTACAGGCCCTGGGCCTTTCCGTCATATTCATGGGCCTCAAAATGTCGCTTTCCGGAAAAGAGCCGATAGTCATCATCGGATGCGTATTGTTGGGCGCAATTACCGGGGAGTTGATGAGAATCGAGCAGGGTGTTGAATACCTGGGGAGATGGCTTAAGGCACGCGCCCGCTCCGACTCTTCAACATTCGTGCAGGGTTTCGTTTCAGCTTCCGTTCTTTACCTCACCGGCGCCATGATGATCGTCGGCTCCATCCAGGACGGCTCGTCCGGAGACGCGAGCATACTCTATATCAAGTCATTGCTTGACGGCGTAGCCTCAATTGCCTTCGCGTCCACCCTCGGGATCGGCGTGGCATTTTCCGCACTCTCCGTTCTTGTCGTCCAGGGTTCCATCACTCTTTTATCCTCAAAGCTTCTATTTATGCAAAACCCCGCTGTTATCGAAGCAGTCACTGCTTCCGGCGGTCTCCTCATCATAGGCATCGGAACCAACATACTCGGACTCACAAAGATCCGGATCGGAAACTTCATCCCCGCCCTTCTTTATGCCATTCTCTGGACAGTATTTACCTAAGCGATAGAGGGGCTAATCATTTCTGCTCAGGCAACGCTCTCCCCAGCGCATGGGCACGATAACGGCAAGAATGCAAAGCAGGAGGACCAGCGAAAAAGAAACAACAAGCCACATCCACTGAAGGGTGGATAGGCTCCCTCCGCGAAAGCCCGCCATAAAGACCGTATAGACAGGTCCTGCTTCGAGAACAATAACTGTAGCAATGAATCCGGCACAGAGAATCATGAAAAGAAGGCCGCCGAAGCTTGTTACAGACTGGGCCGGATTTTCAGACTGAAAGTCAGGATAGGCCGCGCCGAAACCGACACCCATGGATACAATCCCCGGAACCATGAGAAACACCGTCGTGACCGAGAGAACCATCATGAACGGCGTTACGTGAAGGAGTAGATTGGAGACGACAATGAGGATTTCCGTAAGTATGAGGAGGGGCGCATAGTACACGCAAAATTTAATCCAGAGAAGCGTTCGTATCCTGACAGGCGAGGATCGCACAATCCAGAAGGCCTCTCCCTCCATGCTCACGGCCGGATAGACAAATCGCGCCGCCACTGCAGTGAGAACAAATGTCGCAAGCCCCATGTTCAAGAAGGAAAAGATATTCTGAAGATAAACGGTTTTTATAGGAGACTTGTCGAGGGGCAGAACGGAAAAGTTGTAGAGATAGATGACAATCAAGGCAATAATAAGAAATATCTGCGGCCACTGGGTCTGATCCCGGAAAAAAGTCTTGATTTCCTTCACGGCAAAGGCCCTCACGGCGCCTGATAGATGATTCAAGAGATATGTCCGTTCCCGCTTCTTCCGGCCGCGAGCTGGAAACAGGCGCCCGGCCGTAGTCTGCGCCTTCGAATAACCGGTGAAATACGTCGCCCCCGAAATCCAGGTTATGACAAATATCGCGGCAACGGCAAAACTCCAGGTAAGGATGAGATCGAAGACCGCACTGCCGACCTGTCCTTGAAGGGCGGCCTGTATGCCGTCGAAGATCCACGTTGTCGGAAGAAAAGGTGAGCCCGGCGCCTCGAGGGATTTGAAGTAGAGAATGAGAGAGGCGAAGGTATCAGGATTGACGAGCCTCTCGGGCCTCATCAGGCGAAATGCCATAAGCAGAATCAAGAATAGTACAAAGCCGAGGAAGATGAAGAAGGACCTGAGGCGGCCCGCAGGCAGTATCACAGCGACCAGAACTACGGCAACCGCGCTGATGCCTGAGGCAATGAGGCACAGCGGGATGATTGACAGGCCCACCATCGTATAAAAAAATAATCCTGCCTTGTAAACGATGCCGTAAGAGAGAAATACGGGCAGCATGTACACGACGACCATCCAGGAACTGTCGATGGTGCTCTCGAACCAGCGTGCAAGAAATATCTTCGCCGTGGACACGGGCATGGAGTGGACGAGAATCAGATCTTTGCTGAGATACAGCTTCGTGAGAGAAGTTATTATACTGCTGAATATTAGCAGTGAAAACAGCGTCACAAGCACCATGGACATGAGCTTACGTGCCAGGACGTCCCCAAAACCCTCGATACCTTGAAAATAAACGAGCACGCGATAAAAAATGGCGAAGATGCCCGCCCAGAATAGCAAGCCGACCGTACCGAAAAGGAGCCCCTTCAATTTGCGGTTTTTTGCATCCCTCGAGTAACTTCCATTCTTGAAAGACCAAAGGCGCGGTTTCAAGAGGGCAAGTATCTCTCTCATTAAATCTGCTGCCCCTCTGTCAGAATTAAGAACACTTCTTCCAGGTCCGCCTCTTCCACCCCTGCGTCCCTCTTGAGATCCCCCGTAGTACCGGTGGCGATAAGGGCGCCTCTGTGAATAACGCCGATGCGGTCGCAGATGTCCTCCGCAACCGCTAAGGTATGTGTCGACATGAAGATGGTCATGCCCCCGCGCGAAAGTTCCCGGAACATATTCTTAACCATTTTTATCGCCGCCGGATCGAGACCTACCATCGGTTCATCGACAATAATCACCGTAGGGTCATGAAGGAGGGCTGAAGAAATAATGAGACGCTGTTTCATTCCGTGGGAATAAGATTCGATGAGCTCATCCGCCCAGTTAAAAATGGCAAATTTTTTCAATAGCTCCTCCGCCTTATCCCGGAATACCCGCTCGTCCACGCCATACAGGTCTGCTGAAAACCTCATGAATTCCATCCCTGTCAGCTTTTCGTAGATGAAAGGCCTGTCAGGTATGAAGCCTATCCTTCGCTTCACGCCCTCGGGATCATCGGCCATGTTTATCCCGTCGATCGTAACCAGACCTTCGGTGGGTGCAAGGACTCCGCCCATAATACGTATCGTCGTTGTCTTGCCGGCGCCGTTAGGACCTATGAATCCATATATTTCGCCCCTCGCTACGGAAAGATTGAGATTATTTACAGCCAGAGTCTTGCCATAGCGTTTGGTAAGATTCTTCAACTCTATCATATTGTGGTCTCTTGGATCATTCATATCAACCTTTACTCAATCAATGAGACAGTCATCTGGATTTATCGAGGATAGTAAGCCGCACCTTGCCGATAACACCGATCAGGTCGATCTGCTGATCCGCCTCTCCTCGGGCAAAGCGAATGTGTGTGACATCCGCCGGCATCTGGTCCATGACGGCGTCTGCAGTCACCCACGTTCCGATGAAAAGTACATTCCACGCATGATAATAAAATCTTCCCCTCTGATAGACGAGTCCGACTTCCAGCTGTGCCGGAATGCCCGCAGCCCGTGCCAGCGCCGCAAGCAGAACTGCATGTTCATTACAATCACCGACGAGATTGTTCAGCGTCTCAAGGGCATTTGGTACGGATAGTACAGGCCTTTTCTCCACGTTCTTATAGACCCACGATAGAATCTTTGCAGCCCTCACAGAGAGGGGATCATCAGGAGAGACAATTTCCATGGCTTTGCTCACGATCTTCGGATCGTCGGATTGGATAAATGGACTTGGTTTCAGAAAGTCTTCATTCCCTGCAATATCTGCGGCCCGGAAGGGACGCGTCGGAATTGTTTCTTTCTGAACGACCAGTGTATCCTTTCTTAACGTTTGTCTGCCTCCGTTTAATTTGAGGTTTGCCTTATCTATATTGGTCAGCTTGACCTTCAGCATAGACAACGCCGCTGTATCGTCCATGACCACATTTGAGGGAACAGAAGCAATCTGTGTCAGGTCGGCACCGGCAGCGAGAGTCAGTCCCTCCAAGGCTTGACTTTTTGTAACCCTCTCCATGGTAATTCCCAGAATACCCTGTTCTCTTAAAATATCACCGGCCTCCCCGATCCATGCCAGCTGCTTCGCTCCCATAAAATCGACAGATATTTTCCTGGCCTTTCTTTCTTGACCCATAATCGTGATGGCATCATCGCCCAGCATAGTCAGCTTTATAGGTCTCTGACCCATCGTTGCCGGATCAAAGACATTTACGCTTCTGCTCTCACCCTCTTTCATTTCCGCAATGCCGGCGGAATCGAGAATGCCGTTCGCAAGCTGGGGCGCGTCTTTCAGATTAAGCACCGTCTTCTTCTCGGAGCCCGGCGTTTCCGTATAAAGTGTAACCTGTTTTCCGTTTACGACCCCATGGGCATGGAAACGAAAGAGGCTTGAACGGAGGTCAAAGTCAAAAGATGACATGGTCATATCGGGTTTCAGGTCTCCGTCCGTCTTAATAGCCATCTCCTGGACTACGCCCATCGTATTGATCTGCAGGAAAACAGATTCCGAAAGATGATGCCCTTTCTCGGTTTTTGAAAAAAGTCTGTGGCTATAGCCTATTTTTTGCCCGTTCTGAGTAATATTCATCCACGATTCTTTTTCCTGCAGCCCCTGGACCCCGGAAACATAAGACGACTTGCCGTCTCCTGACGGAAATAATCGGTATGGTCCCCAATGAAGAACATCGAGACGTACTGCGAGGAGCAACAAGAACAGTGCTACGAATCCAACACCGATAATCCAATTCCGTTTTATCCTTAAGACAGCCATATTCAGTCCCGATCATGCCCCACAATTTTCAAGCCCACTGACATTGGGAATTCGGTGGTCACAATACAATTTTTCAGAGTATAATTAACTGGTCGTGAGATGTCAATTAATCTCACAAGGAGGTCCTGGTCATCGGACAAAAATCGATCTTGTCATGGATTTTAATTTCTGATAGCCTCTCTCCCGTATATCAAATCGTTCAACTTCTCTTTTTACGAGGCATCAGCATCCGATGAAAGAAAGTCAATCAATAAAGCGGGCTAAAGAAGTTTTGAGGATAGAAGCAGAGAGTATCTTGGATCTTGTCGACAAAGTGGGCCCCAGCTTTGATAAAGCAGTCCGAATTATTTACAGATCAAAAGGCCGGGTCATCGTGACCGGCATAGGCAAATCCGGATTGATCGGCAAAAAGATTGTTGCCACCCTCACGAGCACGGGCACACCTGCCCTCTTCCTCCACCCCGTGGAAGGCATGCATGGCGATCTCGGCATTGTCACAAAGGATGACGTCATGCTGGCAATTTCAAACAGCGGTGAAACCGATGAGCTCAATATGATCATCGGCAGCATCAGAAAGATCGGCGCACACCTTATTTCCTTCACCGGCAACCTCTCCTCAACGCTTGCAAGGGCAAGCCATGTCGTCATCGATGTCGGTGTCGAAAGAGAGGCCTGTCCTTTCGGCCTGGCCCCGACTTCAAGCACCACGGCGTGTTTAGCCATGGGAGACGCTCTTGCGGCTGTCCTGATTGAAAAAAGAAAATTTAACGAGAAGGATTTTCATAGATTTCATCCTGCCGGAAATCTCGGACAGCGGCTGAGGGCCAAGGTAAGCGATGTGATGATAACAGGCGCACAGATTCCCAAAGTTCGTTCCGGAGCATCGGCCGTGACGGCAATCGAAGAAATGGACAGAGGCAACCTGGGATTCGTAATTATCACGGGTAAGGACAATTCTTTGCAGGGAATTTTGACGGACGGTGATCTGCGACGTCTCGTACGGCGGGGTACGGATTTCAGAAAAAAGACTGTCGACGATGTAATGACTTCATCACCGAAAACGATCGGGGAAAACGCATCTCTTGCCCGCACCATAGAATATATGCAAAAGGAAGAGATAACTACCCTTGCTGTTGTGAACGGGAAGAACCGCCTCAAGGGATATATACATCTTCACGACATCCTGGGCAGAGGGGGAACTTTGAAAATCTCCGTCGCTTGACGAAGGTGCCACCGAGTAAGGCGTACGGTCATGCAAAGAACTGCCGCCTGTGGATGTTTAGGATGTCTCTTGAATTCTAAATGATCAAGGGCGATAAAGGATAACCTACAGGCGGCTCATATCAGGTCATAGTCGCGGGCTTTCCATCTTCCGAGTTTTTCGAATGCGTCCTTGGCCGCCTTTAAGAGCAATTTGACGGCTATGGGCTTGACAAAGAAATCATCGAACCCGGCAGCACGGCATTCAAGGAGGCCATAAAAAGTACTGTATCCTGTAAAGGCATAGACGATGGAGATTTTATCCTTCTCCCGAATCTTCCAGCAGAGGTCTATACCGTTCATTCCCGGCAGCCTGAGGTCTAAGAACGTGACCATGATGGTCTCTGTTTTGAGAATCTTGAGGGCCTCATCAGCGTTTTTGGCGGTTCGCACCTTGTAGCCAGCCACACTGAGGATCTCCTTCAGCATAGCGAGAATTGACGCATCATCATCTACAACCAGAATCTTCTTATCGCCTGCAGCGACCATGATGAACACCTCTTAAACTCTCAGCATGGAGCTTTGAAAATATCTTTCGGAATTACAAAGCGAAATAAGAAAGACGCCCCCGGGCGTAAAAGCCCGGCCGTACGCTTTACAGACAGCCCGGATATAGAATCTACTTAAACTGAAGGAAGCATGAATCCGCACTGCCGCTTCTGGAGCCGGAAAGTGCAATTCGCACAGAACCGGTCAGATTTTATTTATGAATAAAGATTAACCGAATATGGTTAACCGTTTGATATCATTGGTAGGCGGTACTGGATTTGAACCAGTGACTTCTACCGTGTGAAGGTAGCACTCTCCCCCTGAGTTAACCGCCCGTTAAGTGCTTCCTATATCCTAAAAAAAGGTCATTTTCAAGAGAAAAAGCCACAAGAAAATGCGTGATTTCTTCTGTTCCGGATCGTGCAGGCCATCTCATCCGGACGTTTCAGATTTTATTTCTCTTGCCATCCAATTTTGGTTATAATGGGGGCAGGAGTGGCGCATAACATTTAGCTGATAACCGGTGCTCATTTATGGCAATGAAGAAAAAAATGATTCGCTATACCGTATGGTTCATGATTTTTCTCGCGGTATACCTTACATACTCCCTGTTGAAAGTGAGGGCTGGCTCCTCTGTCTCAGTCAAGAGGCCCGATACCACGCTTATCGGCGATACCCGTAAGCTACATAGGCATGTAAAGCACTTGACGGTGGAAATCGGTTCAAGGAGCATACGCGAATATGATAGAATAGAAGAGACAAAAGAGTATATCGTCGACTGCCTCGAGGCCTTCGGCTATGTGCCCGGATTTCAAACCTTCACCTACAACAGGAAGAAATACAGCAACATCATCGCTTCAATAAAAGGGGCAAAACTTCCCGGTGAAATCGTAATTTTCGGCGCTCATTATGATACAGCGTCCGGAACGCCAGGCGCTGATGACAACGCCAGCAGCGTTGCCGTCCTTCTCGAGATTGCCCGGGCTTTAAAGGACTTTTCGCCTGACAGGACGTTGAAGTTGATTTTCTTCGTAGTTGAAGAACCTCCTATATTCAAATCCGAACAAATGGGAAGTTATATCTACGCAAAGCAGGCTAAAGAGAGGAATGAAAACGTAACGGCCATGATTTGTCTTGAGATGCTCGGATATTATACAAATGAAAAGGACGGCCAGACGTACCCGTTTCCCATGATGAGCCGGATCTATCCATCTACCCCCAATTTCGTCGCCATAGTCAGCAATCTAAATTCGAGAGACCTCGCTGAGAAGGTCAAGAACTCCCTGAAGGCAACTTCCCGCATCCCCGTCGAAGCCTCGACTGCATTCAGTTTTGTTCCCAGTATAGATTTTTCCGACCACCAATCCTTCTGGAAAATGGGATACCCTGCCGTTATGATAACAGATACCGCTTTTTACAGAAATCCGAATTACCACACGGCAACGGACACAATTGACACGCTGGACTTTGATAAGATGACTGATTTGTTAAAAGGCCTGATACAGGCGGCCAAAGACCTTACGGATTCTTCACTGCCGTAGTGCAAAAAAATCCCCCCGTCACTCTTTATAAAAAAGGGCTCAGGGGGGATTTTGTTTTTAGTAGTCATAATCTCCCATGTCGGGCGGCATTCCTCCAGGCATCGGCGGCATCGCCGTCTTCTTCTTGGGTTTCTCGGCAATCATCGCTTCCGTCGTCAAGAGCAGCGACGCCACGGACGCGGCGTTCTGAAGGGCGAAGCGGGATACCTTCGTAGGATCAATAATCCCCGCCTTCGTCATATTCGTATACTTGCCGGTATCCGCGTCGAATCCAAAATCATCCTTGCCTGTCTTGATCTTCTCAGCAACGATGGACCCCTCATACCCCGCATTTATGGCAATCTGACGGGCTGGTTCTTCGATGGCACGTCTAACGATATCCACACCATACTTTTCATCGTCAGCAACCTTGGCCTTCGCCAGGGCAGGCAAACTCCGCAGATATGCGACTCCGCCGCCCGGCACGATGCCTTCCTCAACAGCGGCGCGTGTTGCATTCAATGCATCCTCTACGCGTGCCTTTTTTTCCTTCATCTCAAATTCCGTTGCGGCGCCTACCTTGATGACCGCAACGCCGCCGACCAGTTTCGCTAGGCGTTCCTGCAATTTTTCCTTGTCGTAGGTCGATGTGGTTTCCTCAATCTGAGCCCGAATCTGCTTCACCCTTCCTTCGATCTCGGACTTCTTCCCGCCTCCGTCGATGATGGTCGTGTTATCCTTGTCTATGTGCAGGCGTTTGCATGTTCCCATATCCTTTAAGGTAATACTTTCCAACTTGACGCCGAGGTCTTCTGAAATGACCTTCCCCCCTGTCAAAATGGCTACGTCCTCCAGCATGGCTTTTCTTCTGTCGCCAAAGCCGGGGGCCTTCACAGCCACACATTTCAGGGTGCCGCGGATCTTGTTGACTACGAGCGTTGCCAGGGCCTCGCCTTCCACATCCTCCGCGATAATTACGAGGGGCTTGCCCGTCTTGGCGATCTGCTCCAGTATGGGAAGCATATCCTTCATGTTGCTTATCTTTTTCTCGTTAAGAAGAATATACGGACTCTCCAGGTTGACTTCCATCTTTTCGGGGTCCGTCACAAAATAGGGCGAGATGTAACCGCGGTCAAACTGCATCCCTTCCACAACTTCCAGGGCTGTCTCAATCGATTTCGCTTCTTCCACCGTGATGACACCTTCCTTGCCTACCTTTTCCATTGATTCGGAAATGATCTCACCGATGGTCGCATCGTTATTGGCGGAGATTGTGCCGACCTGGGTGATCTCTTTCTTGTCCTTTATCGGCTTGGACATCTTTTTCAATTCGCTGACAACAATCTGCACCGCCTTATCGATACCTCTTTTGAGTGCCATGGGATTCATTCCGGCGGCCACGAGTTTCGATCCTTCACGGTATATAGCTTCGGCCAGAATGGTGGCAGTCGTGGTGCCGTCTCCGGCTACGTCAGAGGTCTTGGAGGCGACCTCTTTCACCATCTGCGCACCCATGTTCTCAAATTTATCTTCCAGTTCGATCTCCTTCGCCACGGTTACTCCGTCTTTGGTGATTGTCGGGGCGCCCCAGGATTTTGCGATGACAACATTCCGTCCCTTCGGCCCAAGCGTCACTTTTACAGCGCCGGCCAGGGTTACCACGCCTTTCATAATCTTTTCACGGGCGACCGCGTCATATTTGATTTCTTTCGCCGCCATACTCATACCCTCCTTTCATCAGCCAATAATGGCAAATATATCGTCTTCCTTCATAATGACCTGCTCAACGCCGTTTATCTTGATCTCCGTTCCGGCAAACTTGCCGAATAATATCTTGTCTCCCGCCTTCACTTCCATGGCGATGCGATTGCCGTCACGATCCCGTCTGCCGGGGCCCGCAGCGATTACCTTTCCTTCCTGCGGTTTTTCTTTTGCCGCATCGGGGATGATAATGCCGCCTGACGTTTTTTCTTCGGCTTTCACATTGGTAACCAGCACGTAATCATTTAATGGTTTGAATTTCATGATTTCTTGACCTCCTCAGATAATGATAAGTGTTATAGTTGATAAACTCGTAAAAAGTCAGAAACCATGTCACTCCAGCGGAGGCAAGAGTCCAGAACTGTAATATTACCTGATTCCCGCTTTGGCGGGAATGACAAATAGAGACGAAACCTGACTTTTTAGGAGGGTCATATAATTAATAGTCACTAAATCGAAATTGTCAAGGCACCGACCGGGTTTTATGACTATTTTTCTTGTTTTTTCTCCTCGGGAAAAATCAGCAGCCGATCACCCGGTTTCACCTGCTTCTTGGATCCGAAATGGTTCCAGATGAGCAAGGCCGGGAGCGGCACGTTAAAATCGGCGGCTATCGAAGAAAGGTTCTCCCCCTTCTTGACAACGTACACATGTTCTTTGCGCTCTCCCTGCCATCTCTTTACGAGATCTTCATACCGCGCCTGAAACCCGGCAGCGGCGCCCTTCGGAACCAGGATGTCACATTTCCCTTTGGGCAGATAATGCCCTTTGATTTCCGGGTTCAGATCCTTGATCACCTTGTAGTACGTCATCGCAGCCTCGGCAACCAGATAAATAGGCGCTTCCTGATCACATACAAGCTCCACGCGCTCAAACTGCAGGGGCGGATAGATATCCTCCTTCGACAACTTGAATCCATATCTTTCAGGATTGGACAGTATCTCCTTTGCAGAAACCGCCCGGAATATATATTGCTGCGTCTCCGTGGGGAGATACAGATAATAAAAATTGTTCGTTTTCTGAAGGAGCATCTCCGTTTTCAGGCCTTCTTCACCCATATTATAGGCGGCAGCCGCGAGCGTCCACGACCCGAATTTCTCATAAAGTTTTTTCAGATAATTGATGGCGGCCCTGGTCGAGGAAAGAAAATTTCTCCGTTCATCCACGTCGGAGTCAATCTTAAGGCCGTACTTTTTCCCCGTCTCTTCCATAAACTGCCAACTGCCCTTCGCTCCCTTTGAGGAACTCATATGGAACGTGAGTGAACTTTCTATGACAGCCACATATTTAAGGTCCATGGGCATATTATTTTGTTTCAGCATTTCTTCGATATAGGGCATGTAGCGTCCGGAGCGTTTCATCCAGAGGATAACCTGGGGACGATTCCAGAGACTAACCAGAAATTCTTTTTCCAGTCGCTCCCGGACTTCAGGATTATCAAGCGGCACACGCTCTCCGCAGAAATCCAAGGGACCCGTGGTCTTAATCAGCGCAATCATCGACGATGAAGAAGGCGGATCGATCATGTGAGGCGGATCGCACCAGGCAGGCGTGGCTGTGAGAAATGCCACGCACAAGGCTAAAAGAAAGATCCCTGAGCTTCTTCCAAAACAGTTTGCATGTTCAAAAGTTTCCGACATGTTCATCTCCTTGTCGTTTCTTCGGATTAATAATCAACGTATATTACATATACACCCCCAGTCAAGAAGAGTTCATTTGTGCATCTTGCGAACGTGGCATCCTTCTGTGATAAAGAGGTTTACAAACAGGCATGATTCCTCTAATGTAAAAGAAGATAAATCGTGGACGTTTTCTGCGCGCCTGCGCTTGTGATGCCCTGTAGTCACATCGTCTCAGACGATTTGCAAAATATTACTATCGCAAGAGTTTAGAAATATGGCCGCTAAACCGAAAGATGCCGCAACGGTAATCATACTCCGCGAGTCACTGGGAGACCCGGAAGAATTTGAGGTCCTCATGGTCTTAAGGCACATGGACAGTAAATTCGTCCCCGGCTCCTATGTGTTCCCCGGAGGCTGTCTCGATCAGGCGGATTATTCGCCGGATATAGAGAGCCTCTGCACTGGCATGGATGCGAAGAAGGCGCAGGCCATCATGCACAATATGTCGTCACCGGAAAAGGCCATCGGCGCCTGGGTGGCGGGCATCCGGGAGACGTTTGAAGAAGTCGGCCTGCTTATGGCCTATCACGGGGACAAGACTTTGATGTCCTTCGATTCGGAAGATGTCCGGAGACGCTTTCGCTCTTATCGCAAAAAATTACAGACCGGAGAAATCACTCTGCAAAACATGCTCCTCACGGAGGGACTGACGCTTGCCGCAGATCGCCTTCACTATTTTTCGCACTGGATCACCCCTGAATTCCTGCCGCATCGTTATGACGTCAGGTTCTTTGTTACCGAGGCGCCGGCAAACCAGGAGGCCCTCCATGATGGCATTGAACTGACGAGGCACGTCTGGCTTACACCGAAGAAGATCCTCGAGGGGTTCCGCAGGAGAGAGTTCGATATGGTGGTTCCCACTCTCGTGACAATTGAGGAACTCTCCCACCATAAGACGATACAGGAAATTATCTCCTCCACGAAGAGGAAGAAAGTCGATGCCATTCTCACCGTCATGATCGAGGAAGACGGCGAGATCGTCGAGTATTCGCCTGACGGGCGCGTCTTCAAGAATATGCCGCCTTCCGTAGTGTAGAAGCTCAGGGAATTGTTAAGAAGGAGTGCGGGGTGACAGCATGAATGTCACCTCTTGCTATTTATGGGGCAGAATTTGGAAAGAGAAATTAAGACGATTCGCATAATGGTAGAGATGTTTTGCAAACATCACCATGGCAGAGGCGAACTTTGTGAAGGATGTAAAAAGTTATTCGATTATGCCCAAGATAGGATAAGAAAATGCACGTTCGGCGTGAACAAGCCCGTCTGCGCCGACTGCACAGTTCACTGCTTCAAACCGGACATGCGATCTCAAATAAAAGAGGTGATGCGATTTGCAGGGCCGAGGATGACTTTCAAACACCCGGTACTCGCGGCACATCATCTATTCCGCAAATTCAGTGCGTAGGGTCCGTCGGCATCGCCCTAAGTTACGCCTTTTCCTCACTGCCTGATTCATCGCTGTATAAAGGTAAGCTCGTGATTCCCTGTTGAACCGAAGCTGGAAAAGAGATTGCCTTTGCCTCCGCCTCTTTGCGTATCTTCTTGCTGTCAGTCTCAAGCTCGGTACTGGAAATGAGCTTTGCCCTTTTTTCCTGCGGTGGATTTAATTTCTCCGAACGTTCGTACTCAACAACTTTCTCCTGAATATCTCGCGGCAAGTCAGCTTCACTTTTCGAGAGAGCCTCTAAAAACTGACGTTCAAAGAACTGATCGATTTGAATTCGTCGCTTGGTAACATGAGCAAACTTACCGATCACTCTGCAAATGTTATCCCGGTCTTCAGGACTTAGCTGCTCGGCGAATTTATATTCCTCAAGTTTCTTCAGGCTCAAAATAATTGGCTCCAGGGCGTCAAGCGCAACAACGTAAACTTTATAGTCTGCCACATTGTAAAAGAAACAATCGATGACATCCAAAGTGTTTGATGGAATTACTAGAAAGATATCTTTCTTGACCTTCTCCTCCTTTATGTATTTCTTCACCGATTCCGTTTGCAACTTGATATAGGTGGGAAAGTTAGTAAGGTCATCTGATGCCGGACTTTTGGCATCGAAGATTATGAACTCATCGCATACCGTTATCGCGTTATCGGGATTACCCTTGAAGGGAACCTTGTCAACATATTCTATAGTGTTTCTGTCACAGATCATTTTAATTTGATTCTTAACATTTTCTTCATGATTTACCCAGGTGGCTTTCATTTTGTTTAGCCGCTCTATCTCTTCTTCCTGACGGTCAGCGATTTCTTTCTCCCTGTCGGCTTGAATCTTGTCCGTGATTGCTTTCACCGTTGCCATAGCCTTTTCATAGTTAGCTCTTCTGTCATCTTCAGTTTGCTTGAAAATGGTATTTTCTTGCTTGAGCTGAGAGTTCTCTTGAGTGAGATCGCCGATTCTTACCTCTGCTGTTGCGGCCGCAATTTCAAGCCCTTTAATCTTGCTTTCTGCCTGTCTAAGTGCTTCGTCTTTCGTTGCTGCCAAAGACGTCAGTTCTGAAATCTTTCGGAGGTTCTCGCTTACTTCCCTCCTAAGATTACCGACCTCATTTTCGAGTGTGGACTGCGATTTTCTGAGGTGCTCACTGTCGTTCTTTAGGATAGAAATATCTGTCTTGGCTGTATCCAGTTCTTGGACAGTTCTTTCAGTCTCAGAGAGAAGTGTTTTAAATTCCTCATATGCTTCATAACTCAGACTTCTAAATTGGGACCATCTGAAAAGTCGTTGCCAGAAGGTCAGGGTCTTAACTTGTTCAAAAAATTGGGTGAGTCTCTCTGTGTTCATTGCCATACGTCAAGTCCTCATTTGCTGGTTGTGGTCATTCATTTGAACCGAGCATTTCTGAAGGTACTTTTCATTATCGACCAGATGATTTCTAATCGTTAAATCGACCAATCCTTAGTCGCCAACGGGCTTACTATTCATGTCATCTTCATATTTACTATTATTCTATTTACCATCTCTTGCGATTTATCTCAATGTAAAGGAGGCACTGGTTAATAAATCCAACTACGAGTTTTATGCTACAGTTCGGAAATTTCGATGTACTATTGCCATTTCGAGCGCAGCGAGAAATCTTAGTAGGTGGGTAAAAACTAAAAAACAAGATATCTCACGGAGTTTACCCCGAGTGAACCGAGGGGGTCGATATGACACCTTAATGATATGTTATTCAATTTAGCATTGCGGAATTGGGATATATTAAATAATATAATTATCAGCTGATGCAAAACCGTCTGAATTTCATAGCGAGATATTTGTGAAATGAAGAATTCAGAAATCGCCAGGGTATTTCATGATATGGCCGACCTTCTCGAACTGAAGGGGGAGAACGTATTTAAGATACGCGCCTACAGGCGTGCCGCCCAGGTCATCGAACACCTCCCCAAAGAGATGGCAGTCATGCTGGAACATGGAGAGGACTTTCAAAAAATCCCCGGCGTAGGCGACGCGATAGCAAAGAAGAGCACCGAACTGATAGAGACGGGAAAGCTCGAAGCCTACGAAAGCCTCAAGCACGAATTTCCCGAAGGCATAACGCGTCTCCTGGAGATTCCCGGTATCGGCCCCAGGACGGCGCACCGCCTTTCGTCGGAGCTGAAGATAACATCGGCAGAAGAACTGGAAGAGGCTATCAAGGAGGGAAAGGTCGCCGATCTCTTCCGCATGGGGGACAAGACCGCGCAGAACATACTCCACAAGATTGAGGCCGTGCGCCGCAAGGATCAGCGCATCCCTATCGGTCAGGCCCTGCCTATAGTCGAAGACATCTTAAATAGTCTCAGCAAACTCCCGGGGGTGAAGAACATGATCTCTGCGGGGAGCCTCCGGCGTTTCCGTGAAACAGTCGGGGATATAGATATCATGGGGACCGCAGACAATCCGGAGAAGGTTATCAATAAATTTATCGCGCTCCCGGTTGTAAAGGAAGTCATGGCCAAAGGGCCGACCAAGGCGAGTGTCATTCTCTCGCCCGGTCTCCAGGCGGATTTGCGAATGGTGGAGCATGACTCCTTCGGTTCGCTTCTGCAATATTTCACAGGCAGCAAGGAGCACAATATCGCCCTCAGAACGAAGTATCAGAAGAAGGGACTTAAGCTCAGCGAATACGGAATCACGGACGTCGCGCATGACAAGCTGGAAAAATTCACCACGGAAGAGGCCTTCTACAAGCGCCTCGGCATGCAATACATTCCTCCGGAGATCAGAGAAGATCAGGGCGAAATCGAACTTGCGGAAAACCACGCGATCCCCCGCCTCGTCGAACTGCGGGACATCAAGGGAGATTTTCATGCGCACTCTAAGTGGAGCGACGGCAACAATAGCATCGAAGAAATGGCACTGGCTGCAAAGGACGCGGGCTACAAGTACATGGCGATTACCGACCATTCCAAAGGGCTGGGCATTGCGCACGGCTTGACGGAAGAGCGTCTGAAGGAACAGATTCTGGAAATTCGCAGGCTCAATCAGAAATTAAAAGGCTTTCGTATACTCTGCGGCATGGAGGTTGATATAAGAGCGGACGGTTCCATCGATATGCCTGACCAAATATTAGCGGAGCTTGATTGCGTCGTCGGCGCCGTTCACTCATCTTTCAATCAGAGCGAAGAGCGCGTCACCCGGCGCATTATAAAGGCGATTGAACACCCTCACATCGATATCATTGCGCACCCGACGAGCCGCCTTATAGGAGAGCGGGAGCCGACAGCCGTCGACATGGAAGCAGTCTTCAAGGCGGCAGTAAAACACCAGAAGGCGCTGGAGATTAACGCCATGCCGAGCCGCCTCGACCTCAAGGACATCCACATCCACCGCGCACGGGAGCTGGGTGTCATGCTCGCGATCGGAACGGATTCACACATTGCAGGCCAGTTGAAACTGATGCGCTTCGGCATAGGAATCGCGCGCCGCGGCTGGTGCGAGCCCAGGCATATCTTGAACTGTCTCTCTCTTGAAAAAGTTCTCGCCTTTTTCAAAAGATGAGTTAGACGAGACCCTTTGCACCCATCCGGGCGATAATCCCGGACATGAGTCTCGGGCAGTGACGCTGAAGGAAGACGGCGATCCTGCCATGACCGGTAATAATCCTCTCACGCTCACGCCTGTACATCGCCCGTGCGATCTGGCGCGCAGCCTCTTCGCGCGATATCTGCAGCCACGCAGGAATGCGGTCTTTCATTTCAGGATGATGCACACCCGATTTATCAACCTGACGGATCTCTGTTTGCACATACCCGGGAACAATCAGGACCACGGCTACACCCTGTCGCCGGAATTCGTGCCGGAGCGATGCGGCAAGCCCATGAAGTGCAAACTTACTCATTGAGTACGCCGAGAGGCGCGGAGTTGCAATATATCCGTTAATGCTGCCGATGATTACGAGACATCCGTGAGAGGCGGTGAGGTATTCCCGCGTCGCGTAAATGGTTTTCAGCACGCCGAACACGTTCGTCTCGAACTGGCGCCGGAAATCCTCGATTGTCAGCTTTTCAAAGCGTCCCGCAATACCGAAACCCGCATTGGCAACAACATAATCGATACGGCCAAATTGATTTATTGTTTTTTCTGCGGCAGCCTGAAGATCATCATCATTGCTTACGTCACAGAGAACCGCGAGCGCTCGCCGTCCCATCGACTCAATCTCCCGGGCAAGTTTCTGCAATCGTTCCTCGCGACGAGCAGCCAGTGCCACATCGCCGCCCTGACGCGCAACCTCGAGAGCCAACGCTGCCCCTATGCCTGACGAGGCCCCTGTAATAAATGTTACCCTACCGGAAAATTTTGCCATTTTGTATAAGAGTCCCTTGTATCATTTGCACTATACATTCTCCCCGCCCTTTTCGTCAATATGATTAGCTGCAGTTTCTTCCCATTGACTTGCCATCCTCACTTCCCTTATACTTGACAACAAGCTTTACAATCGCAACTATAAATACGACAGTACGCAGACCCAAATGATAATGTCATGATCTCAAGACGTGATTTTTTGACAAACTGCGCGAGGCTTGCTCCCATCATTGGCGGCGCAGGCATAGTTCTCTCCGATCCCTTCTGGCAGGGGCTTTTATCAGGCGGCGATTTGGGCGTCGCCCTCGCAGGCAATTCCGCAGATGCGATAGATGCGCTGCTGCAGTCCGCGCCCCGTGCGCGTTACTGGACTTCTCTGCACAAAGACAACGCCGTCAGATGCTTCCTCTGCCCCCACAACTGTATCATCGGAAACGGCGAGCGGGGCAAATGCCGCGCCCGCGTGAACGTTCAGGGAGGGCTGAGGAGCCTCGTCTATGGCCGGCCGGTCAGCATCCATGTCGACCCGATAGAGAAGAAACCCTTTTATCATTTTCTCCCCGGGGCCGAGGCGTATTCCCTGGCTACCGCGGGATGTCCCCTTCAGTGCAAGTGCTGCCAGAACTGGGAAATCTCTCAGGCCCGGCCGGAAGATTATCAGATCCCCTATACTTCACCAGAGAAGATCGCCAGATCAGCATCCGCCGGCAAGGCGCGCGTCGTGGCATTTACCTACAATGAGCCGACGGTCTTTGCCGAATACATGCTGGACATAGCCCGGGATGCGAAGAAGCAAGGCCTTCGCTCGGCATTGATAAGCTGCGGATTCGTGAATCAGGCGCCTCTTGCCGAAATGTGCAAGGCGCTCGACGCGATCAAAATAGACCTGAAGGGCTACAGCGAAGATTTTTATCGCAGCGTGTGCGGCGCGGAGCTGAAGCCAGTGCTTGCAGGCATCAAACAGATAGCAAAGAGCCGCGCCCATCTCGAAATCGTTAACCTCGTGGTCCCCACATTGAACGATTCAGACAAAATGCTCCAGGATCTGATAGACTGGGTATTGGGCGAATGCGGCCCCGACGTGCCCCTGCACTTCTCCCGTTTCCATCCCGCCTACCGGATGCTCAATCTTCCGCCCACGCCTGTAGCCACTCTCGAGCGGGCGCGTGACATGGCTCTCAGCAGAGGCATTCACTTTCCGTACGTGGGAAATGTTCCGAGTCATCCGGGGGATAACACTTATTGCCCGAGCTGCAAGAAAGCCCTGATACAAAGGCAGGGCTTTTTCGTCACGGAGATGAATATAAAAAGTGGACGCTGCAAATTCTGCAGCCGGAAAATCGCAGGAGTCTGGGTATAGAAAGAGGTCATCAAAAAATGAAGGTTCTGAGATGGTGTGCTGTACTATTCGTCGTTAGTCTCGGTTTTGCTCTTGCGTGTCAGGCTACGAAAGCGCCGGAGGCTGACGTTCGCGAACCTGCAGTGGCGGGAGCATTCTACCCGGATTCCGCATCCAAACTGAAGCTCGACATTGAAAAGTTCATGGAGGAAGCCCTCCCCGCCAGGACCAGGGATGTTGTGGCCATTATTGCGCCCCATGCGGGCTACGTGTATTCCGGTAAGATATGCGCCGACGCATTTGGGCAGGTTAAGGACAAACAGTATGACGTGATCGTCATCCTCGGAACAAATCACACGACGCGGGGGTTTGAAAAAATTTCTGTCCATCCGGGGACGGGATTCCGCACGCCGCTCGGCATCGCGCCGATCGAAAGAGAAATCGTCTCTGAAATCCTGGCTGCGGATCCCGACGATTGTGTATTGGATAAGTCAGTCCACGCGCGTGAGCACTCGGTTGAAGTGATAGTGCCATTTGTCCAGGTCGTCTTTCCTGAGGCGAAGATCGTCCCCGTTGTCGTTGGCTCTCCCGATGTGGCCATGTGCACGCGCTTCGGCCAGGCCCTGGCGAAGGTTGTGAAGAACAGGCGCGCATTGATAATCGCCAGTTCCGACCTTTCCCACTATCCTGCCGCGGAGGATGCAGTCGTAGTGGACAGGAAGACCCTCAAGGCGATTACAACGCTTGACCCTGCCCTGCTGCACTCGGTCACCCAATCGCAGATGAATATGCGTGTTCCCAATCTCGCTACCTGCGCCTGCGGAGAGGCGCCCGTCATGGCGGCCATGGCGGCGGCGAAAGCCTTGGGCGCCACGCAAGGTGAAATTATAAAATATGCGAACTCCGGAGATGTCCCTTTCGGTGATAAGTCGAGGGTGGTCGGCTACGGCGCAGTCGTCCTGACCAGAAACGCCGGCGAAAAGAACATAAGCAAAGGGGATGTCCCCTCCCCTGCTCTTCTTTCCGAACCGCTCAGCCTCTCCGACAAGAAGGCCCTGCTTACCTTTGCGAGGGAAAGCATATCCAGAAAATTTTCGACTGATACAGTTCCCCCGGCCAGAGGTTTCAGTGCGAATCTCCAGCAGCCACGCGGCGTTTTTGTAACCCTCAAGAAAAGAAATGAGCTCCGCGGTTGCATCGGCCGGATAATAGGAGACGAACCACTCGGGAAGCTCACAGGCGCCATGGCTTGGCACTCAGCATTTGATGACCCGCGCTTCAACCCGGTGACCGCCGACGAGCTTCGTGACATCGAAATCGAGATATCGGTACTTACTCCCTTGAAAGAGGTTTCCGGCCCCGAGCAAATAGTCGTCGGGCGGGACGGTGTTCTGCTCGTCAAACAGGGACGTTCGGCCGTCTTCCTTCCCCAGGTCGCTACAGAACAGAAATGGAACCGTGACGAAACGCTCGATAACCTCTGTGCAAAAGCGGATCTCCCCCGCGGATGCTGGAAACAGGGCGCGCAATTGTTAACCTTCCAGGCAGTGGTGTTCAGCGAGGCGGATTTCAAGTAATCTCCATGATCATCTCACTTTTCTTCATTGGGCTCGTTTCCATTCTGGGACAGGTCATACTGCTCCGGGAAATAAACGTCTCCTTCTACGGCGTCGAGCTTATTTATCTCCTGGCCCTCGGCGTCTGGCTTTTTTGGACAGCCATAGGGGCGCTTGTCGGCCGCCGCACGGAGTTTCCATCAGGTAAAACACTGGCTCTCCTTTTTATCATCTTCGGAATCCTTCTTCCCCTTGATATCGTATTCATCCGCGCGAGCCGTCTCCTCGTGGGAGGCGTACCAGGTGCATACCTCAGCTTTCTCCAGCAATTTACGATTGCGGTCATTTCACTCATGCCCGCGGGGATACTGTCCGGAATTCTATTCCAGTTCACCGCAAAGTTATACGTCGCGAAAGGAAAAACAGTGGCCATTGCCTACGCCATCGAGAGTCTCGGCGGGTTGATGGGCGGCCTGGCCGCAACCCTTTTCCTCAAATGGGGAATGCAGAACTTTGCCATCGCCTTTGCATGCGCTTTCGCTGCCGTGATCACCCCCCTTGTGTTTCTAAAACCAAAGAAGACATCCCCATTGCAATGGACGGCGGCAGTCATGGCATGTATCCTTCTCCTGCTCTTCTGGAGGGCATCTCCCCTCGATCAGCGGATGGTTGCCTGGAACCATCCGAATCTGATTGCCAGTAAAGACTCTCCATACGGCAGGATCACGGTTGCCCAATCGTACGGGCAAATCTCAGTTTTCGAAAATGACGCCCTTGCCTTTGATACTGAAGGAATGGAAGCCGAATACTTCACCAATCTCGCAGCCCTCCAGCACGCAAATCCCGAGCAGGTCTTGATCCTGGGAGGAGGGATTGAAGGGATCGTCAGAGAGATGCAAAAATACAAACCGAAGACAATCGATTACGTCGAACTGAATCCTGTCATGCTCGATCTGGTCATGCGGCATCTTCCGGATGACATCCAGAAATCTCTCAAGGAACCGAATGTCAGCATTATCCTTGCTGATCCGCGCCGATTTCTCAAAGACAGCGGCAGGTACGATCTCATACTGGTCGGCATGCCGGAACCAGCGTCAGGCCAGGCAAACCGTTTTTATACAAAGGAGTTCTTCGAACTTTGCGCTGCGAAACTGAGTCCCGGCGGGATTCTCGCCTTCAGGCTCCGCTCGGCAGAGAACATCTGGACACTGCCGCTCATGCGGCGCACAGTGAGCATCTGCCGCGCCCTCGAAACTGTTTTTCCTGAGATACTATTTCTTCCGGGACAAACGAATATTATCACGGCCTCCCGCGCGCAATTGCCGCGGACGCCGGAGATCATGTCCCGGCGTCTCCTGGAGCGGAAAATCTCAACGCGGCTGGTTTCCCCGAATTACATCAGATACCTTTTTACGAACGACAGATTTGGCGAAATCAAAAATATGCTGAGGACAGAATCTGCACCTGCAAACACGGATGTGAGGCCTGTCTGCTACCAGTATGCCTTAACGATCTGGCTCTCAAAATTCTTCTCCGGCATTTCCCTGATAGATTTTTCTTCCCTTCCGGACAAGCTCGCAGCAAGGCCTGCCCTGCCGCTTCTGCTTTGGATCAGCATGCCGCTTCTGTTTCTGCTCTCCCGCTTCGCGCCTTCCTGCCGTCGCGTCCTGTTGGTCGCTGCCGCAGGTTTTCTCGGCATGGTTCTCGAAACAATCCTCATTCTCTATTATCAGGTTAAGTACGGAGTCCTCTATCAGGATATCGGCCTCCTGCTTATGAGCTTCATGGCAGGGCTTGCCCTCGGTGCAATAAGCATCGAAAGATTGATGGCCAGGTTCGCCGATCGACCAAGATTGGTCAGATGGTATGGCGTCGCGCTTCTGGCCGGATTCTGCTTCTTGTGCGTAGTTACAGCAACCCGGCTGACGGTGAGCGCGGCAACGGGTTTGCTGCAAACCTCATGGCTCCTTATGGCGGCGGGATTTCTTGTTGCCGGTATTTTTGCATATGCTACCCTTTACGAAATAAAAGACCAAAGAAGCGTAATCTCTCCCCTCTACGCGGCGGACCTGCTGGGAGGATGCGCCGGCTCTCTTCTCGGCAGCCTTCTCTTAATTCCGGTGCTGGGACTCGATGTCACAACACAGGGGATGCTTCTCCTTGCCGCTTTTTCCATTCTCCTTGTTTAAAGTTAATCGTTTGACACATGGAATCTATTTTCCTATAATCCCATTGAAACATTTTCATTACGTTAGGAGGAGGATCTCGATGGCGAAGATTACGGGCGGGCAACTGGCAGCGAGAACACTCAAACAAATAGGTGTTACAACCGTATTCACTCTTTCCGGCGGCCACATTATGGATATCTATAATGGCTTCGTGGATGAGGGGATCCGGGTCATCAACGTGAGGCATGAACAGACCGCGGCCCATGCCGCTGAGGCGTGGACCAGGCTTACTGGCTCTCCCGGCGTTGCTGTGGTGACTGCCGGTCCCGGCGTGACCGACGCCATCACCGGCATTGCCAATGCCTTCCGAAACCAGGTGCCCATGCTTGTAATCGGCGGGCAGGCCCCGCGGAAACAACTTCTGAAAGGCGGGCTGCAGGAGCTCGACCATGTTGCACTCACGAAGCCCATAACCAAGATCTCCATCTCTATTTCCGATACGGAGCGCATTCCCGAATTAATTGCCACTGCCTTAAGAGAGGCGTATAACGGGCGTCCGGGACCGTCCTTTATCGAAATCCCCATAGACGTGCTGGATAACGCTGTGGACCTGGATACGGTCACCTTCCCTTCATACATACGTTCACGGGGCCGCAAATACGGCGACCCCGCTCTCATCAAAGAGGCGGCGGAGCTGCTGGAAAAGGCCCAAAGGCCGGCCATCATCGCGGGCACGCAGGTCTGGTATTGCCGCGCCGATGACGAGCTTTCGACATTTGTGGACAAGGCCTGCATACCCACCTATCTCAACGGCGCTGCGAGGGGATGTCTTTCCGGTGATTGTCCCTCTTTCATGGTCCGCTCGCGAAGGCACGCCCTTTCCAAGGCCGATGTGGTCATGGTTATCGGCACGCCCTTTGATTTCAGGCTGGCATACGGCAACCGCATCGCGAAAGATGCGAAAGTAATTCAAGTCGATTTAGACTACGGTGAATTAGGACACAACCGGGAAATCTCAATCGGCATCGAGGGCGATATAAAGGCGGTGCTCACACAGCTCACGGAAGCGTTCACGACTTCTCGGCGGGGCGGAGGATGGCTCGATGAACTTTGCCAGCTCGAAAAGAAATTGCTCGATAAAGACAGGCCGTGCCTTGAATCCGATGCCGTGCCCATCCATCCCCTGCGCCTTGCAAGCGAGATTAAGGCATTCATGCGGGAAGACACAATCTTTATCGCCGACGGCGGGGACGTGGTAACAATGTCCGCAAGCGTCGTCACACCGTGCATACCGGGGCGCTGGCTCGATCCGGGCCCCTTAGGCACCCTCGGCGTGGGGACGCCCTTTGCCATTGCCGCTAAAGCGGCCATGCCCGACACGGAGGTTATCGTCCTCTTCGGTGACGGGGCCTTTGGACTGACGGGCTTTGACTATGATACACTCATACGCTTCAATATGCCGGTAATCGGCATCGTGGCGAACAATGCCGCATGGAATCAGGTCCGTTACGGACAGATGGAAAGATACGGCCGGGCGCGCGGCGAAGTGGCGAATGTCCTCAGTCCGCTTCGTTATGACCGCGTGGTCGAGGCCATGGGAGGCTACGGCGAGCAGGTCACAGAACCCGCACATATCCGCCCTGCCCTGGAGAGGGCACGCAAATCCGGAAAGCCGTCTTTGATAAATGTGATGGTGGACCCGAATGTGTTCAGTTCAGGAACGATGACACAATCCATGTTTAAATAACAGATAGAGACAACATTGGAGAGACATGCAGCGGGAAATTAAAATAAACAAGCCGATAAGAACAGGGAAAGAGATAATTACATTTGTCTTCATCCTTTTGGCTTTGGCGCTTTATCTCGCCTCCACGGCCGCGGCCGAGATTTACAAATGGGTGGATGACAAAGGAGAAATGCACATCTCGGATTCGCCGCCGCCTACGGCTAAACCAGCGGGTAAAATAGAAGTCTACAAAGACACACAGGAAGACAGCCCCGGCACGCCGCCGCCGCCAGTCAAGAATAAAGGAGATTCAAGACCGTCCCTCGAAAGGAAGAAGAAGGCTGACGTAGTGCTCTATACTACCAGCTGGTGCCAATACTGCCGCAAGGCGCGCGACTACTTCCGGTCACGGGGGATTGATTTCACCGAATATGACGTGGAGAGGGACAAGGAAGCGGCAGCCCGTAAAAGACAATTGGACGGTAGAGGCGGAGTTCCCTTTGCCGTTATCAACGGCCGCTTCGTCCGCGGGTTTTCCGCATCAGCATACGACAGGGCGCTGCAGGAATAGTTTGATTTCACCAGAGGGTTGAATTTTTAGAAATACATTTCCAGGGTCAAAATTGGTTGTTTAAAGCCAATGCCAGATCATTTATTGATGCGACTCTTCATGATACCAAGTGCTTAACTTGGTCCGACCCCAATCCCTGTTTCCAGATCTGAACATATCATGCGCCCAATCCGCTTACTTCCTTACGTGAATTTCGCTTAGAGCTTGAACATAAACTGGAAAACACCACTGGTGGCTGCCATATAATCTGTGGTCCCCCTTATTGTGCCCGTCGCCGCTCCCGAAGGCGTCACAAGTTCTCCGTCGTCAAATTGCTGATCGATGAGCTGGCAGACGTCATACGGCATATTCTGGAAATGTATCCAGTGAGTCAGGAGAGTAGGTGCGAGAGGCGCGTTGTAATAGCTGACGGCAATAGCTCCGCCATAGGGATGCACGGGGTTGGTGAAGCCGCTGCCTGCAAGAATACCTGTCTGCCTCAGTTCAGCCCAGAGATCACACTGTTCCGTACCTGTCGCCGCGCAGGCGAAATTGGCGGGTGTAGTTGCGGCACCGACGCCTATCAGGGCATTGCCATCGCCATTTGTAACCACAGGATTTGCAAATCTTGATGCAGCCTGTGGGTCGTCACCGGGATAATACTGATACCTGTCAAAGTAGGTATAGATTGCGGCGGCGATCTCCTTCTGCATGTTGTACGTTCTTTTAATCTTTGCGTTCGTGATGAGCTCCTGCCCCTTCATGACGCCGGCAAGAATCAAGCCGATGATTACCAGCACGATTGCCAACTCCACAAGGGTAAAACCTCTTTCACGTTTGGTTGCGTAATTAAACATGTTCACCTCCTTTTTTTGTCATCACAATAGGCGGTTACAGTCATATAGTTGCATCAAGACTCCATGAACAGTAAGTGTCAAGTGTAAAAGAAATTTACTCTCTTTTGCCATTTGGAAGCGTGATCTCAAATGTCACGCCTGCCACCTCAGGAAGAACCCGGATATCCCCTTTCATGGCGTTCGCAATGTTCTTTGCCTGAAAGAGGCCGATTCCCAGCCCTCCTTTTTTGTGGAATAAAAGGGCTCAAATAGCCGGGCATTGCCGTCTACGGGTCGGTTATAGGAACCAGCGCAGTAACTCGCGTGCCCCAGCGGACGGAAACCGACCTCTCGACGGCCAGCGGTTCACTCTCCGCTCTCTACCGAAAGCGTTTCGCCTGATCGCGATAGAACCAGATGCCGCTAGCGGCACCATGGCGGTACTTATGGCAAAAGCTAACAGAAGCCAAAGGCGGATGCAATAAAGTCATCGATTTACATTTGATTAATCCTGTCACGGTTAATCCTGTCTGCGCATTCCCGGCAAAGCATGAAAATCTTTTGTTGTTTCGCCTCTCCATCTGTCTCCACAACGAGGCTCGAATGAATATGGGTCCAGCACATTTGCTGCTCAAATGTTTCTGCGGAATACAATATATTGTCGCACGCGCCGCATCGAGGTCTTCCCCAAGACATGAGAGGCCAATCAACCTTGAATTCCTTTAGTCTGTATTTTTCTAAAATTTTAATTACAGTATCTTTTGAAATATTTCTAAAAATTTCTATGCTCCCACGATCTAAAACAGGATCTCCTCCCAACTTAAGACATCCTTTCATAATTCATCCCCTGTGCAGATGATTGTTGAAGACGGTTCTTATTTATCCACTTCGGTCCATACTTAATAAATAGGCGCTGTCCCTATTTCCCCTGCAAGAAATAAGAATCTAATGCTTAATCCGCTTCAGCTTAGTAAGCATTGTCTTTCTTGCCTCTGCAGTTTTTATTGTTGCTGCAGCTTTTGCATCGTTCAAGCCTGTATTCAGCCACTCGAAGAAGTCATTTTTATCCTTGTTGCAGTGATACTTGAACGTGTCTTCATCAAGGTTTTCGAGAACTTTAATCAATGCTGGAACAGTGTCAGCAGTCTGGCCGTTGTGAAAATAAAATACTGAATCCATAAGTTTACCTCCTATGACAGAATATTATATTGTTCATGGGAACGCACTTATTTCATTAGTAAAGTATTTTGAAACTAACGTTTCTATATTCCGAACAAGTCGTGCACCTATCTCGCCATAAGATGTTGCATAAAAAATAATCATCATTCCTCTGCGTTCCCGGTATGAGAAAAATTGATGCAGTGGTTCAAGATTCAAGAAGCGTGCCATAATGTTGTTACATTACAATATCTTATAAAGTCGCGTGATATATGATTATTGCATAAATAGTGAGAACGACTGGACTTTTATTAATTTATGAGAAATGGATTGAGGCCGATATTATTCTTTGATATCTCTCGATAAAATATTGCATTCTGACACGAAAACATAGGAAAGTTATGTTTATATGTCAATTATTTGTCCCCACAAAATTTTGTATCGGTGTGTGATGGTGGAGGACGGTGATATTGTAAAAATGGACCGGGGACATGTCATTGTTGTATACGGTATAGACATTTGTGATTTATCAAGAGTCAAAAGGCATAATTGCGCTTTCTTCCGGATAGAATCTTCTAATACGCCCCGTGATCATGATTCATTATGATTGGCTGTTATCATCCCAGGAATATTCAGGGTCACGATAGAGTTGATCATTAACAAAAGAAAGCGTGGATAATGTTTATTGCCTCTAGATTATAGATGACCAGTCAATAAGGATTACCAATTGAAAGGATGGATGCCCGTCAAAATCACCACACGCTTTCTTACAGGAAGTACGCATCAACCGGATGAACCGGACTTAATCCTGAACCTCAACCGCCCATTTGTCGTATCGAAGAAGGAGAAGCAAACCGGGAACTGCGAGAACCGTGCAGATGACAAAGAACATCACCCACCCTACGGCGTCGGCGAGGTAGCCTGTAGGCGCGCCCGTCACGTTACGGCCCACGGCCATGAGGCTGCTGAGTAAAGCGTACTGGGTCGCAGTAAACTTCCTGTTGCAAAGGCCCATGAGGAATGCCGTATATGCCGACGTTCCCATGCCGCCGCAGAAATTCTCAATCCCGATGACTGTGGCCAGCGCCCATATCTCGCGGCCCGTAAATTCGAGCAAGATAAAAGCGAGGATTGATACGCCTTGCAGCACGCCAAAGACGCAGAGGGATCTCTTCAGAGGCCACCTGGACATGAGGGCGCCTCCCATGAGGGCGCCTACGATCGTCGCCGCCATGCCGAAGCCCTTGTAAATGGTCCCGAGCTCTGTTCGAGAAAAACCCACGTACTTCAGGATGTACGGCGTTGTCATCTGGGCAGCGGCAATATCCCCGAGCTTGTAAAGGATAATAAAAAGCAGAATCTCGAGAGAGCCGGGCCTCCTGAAGAATTCCAGAAAGGGCGCAACTGCCGCCTCATAGAGACTTTTCGGAGCCTCGACCGTTTCGCCCGCAGGATTTATCTCGAGAGGCTCGGGAGCAAGCAGCGTGGCAACGCATCCGACGACCATGAAAAGGCCCATGATCAAATAAACCATCTTCCAGGACACATAATCGGAGAGGATGAGGGCCGCCGCGCCGCCCACCAGGAGCGCAATCCTGTAGCCCATGATCCACACTCCGACCCCCGCGCCCCGCTCTTCAGGCTTCAGGTACTCCGTCCGGTACGCATCGAGGACAATATCCTGGCTCGCGCTGAAAAAAGCAAGACTGAGCGCCGCGGCGGCAACGAGCAGGGGCATGGACGCAGGGTTGAAAAACCCCAGTGCGGAAATCGTGAAGATGAGAAAAAGCTGCGTGATGATCATCCAGCCACGCCTCCTCCCCAAGAAGGGCGGCACGAAGCGATCCATCAGCGGCGACCACAGAAACTTGAATGCGTAGGGCAAGCCTACGAGTGAATACAGTCCGATGGTTTTTATATCCACCCCCTCCGCCACCAGCCACGCGGAAAGAGTGGAACCTGTGAGTGCGAGAGGCATGCCGGAGGAGAACCCGAGGACCAGCATGAGGAGCATTTTCCCGCTCAGGTAAACCTTGAACCAGTTGAAAGGGTTTCGCTCCATCGTTCAATCACTGATAAGTGTCAAAGGAATTATTTTTTCCGCGCCGCCTCAACCAGGCTGCGAAAGATATTCTGATGCGGTTCTTCATCCTGCATCTGTTCCGGATGCCATTGAACGCCGAGGATGAATCTGCGGGAGAGGGCCCAGGGCGAGCCTTCTGCAGGCTCTATGGCTTCTATCACGCCATCCTGCGACCAGGCGGACGCGCGCAGATATCGGCCGACCCTCTGAGGGTCGACGGCCTGATGGTGGCTCGAATTTGTCGAGAGCAAGCCGCCCGCGGACATATTTACCGCCCGTGCAGCGAGGCTTCCCGCTTCAAGGCGCACGGGATGGCGGAAGTTCGGCTCTTCATCACCCCTCTCTTTCTTGGAGTGCGGAATGTAGGACGTGCCGGCGGGCACACCCCATTCCGTTCTGATATCCTGTATCAAGGAGCCCCCTTGCGCGATGCTGATAAGCTGATGGCCGCCGCAGATACCGAGGATCGGAAGTGTAGTCTTATGCAGCGCCCATTTCGCCAGCTCCAGGTCAAAGCGGTCACGGCGTTTCGGCATCAGTTCATCTTCCGGCTGCGGATGCCCCCCGAAGTGTTCCGGCCAGTAGTCATCTCCTCCGATGAGGACTATCCCGTCAATAATCGACATGAGGGCGTACATCGCAGAGAAATCCTCACACGGAGGAAGGCAAAGCGGCGTTGCACCCGCACCTGCCACGGCATCCACGTAACTGACGGGGACAAGGAGCCCGTATTTTTCATATTTGTCTATGATGTCCATAGACATGTTGAGCCCGATTATGGGACGTCTCGGCATGCGCTATCTCTTGTCTCCTGCGCTAAGAAATATTCCATCAACGTCGCGCCACTATAGGGGAAATGGGCCCGTGTGTCAACTGCCCTGTATTTGTCTTAACACCGCTTTCCCTTTGACATATAACCAGCTTTCCCGTATACTTACTCAGAAAATTGCATATGTCGTGATCAAAAAATCAAGAAAGGTGAGGGGCATATTATGAAAGTGAGCGTTGACAAGGATCTTTGTACAGGATGTGGATTATGTGTTGATACAGTCCCGGACGTTTTCGAACTCGTAGATGAGCAGGCCTCCGTAAAGGTGGCGACAGTGAAGAAATCGCTGTATGACGCCGTGAGAGAAGCGGCGGACGATTGCCCCACGGAAGCAATCATCGTAGAAGAGTAAGAAGCCATGGTGCATTACGAAGAATTAGGTTTGGTAAATACCAGGGATTTGTTCAAGAAGGCCATGCGCGGCGGCTATGCCATACCCGCATTCAACTTCAACAACCTCGAGCAAATGCAGGCGATAGTAGCTGCCAGCGTCGAAACGAAATCACCGGTCATACTGCAGGTCTCGAAAGGCGCTCGTCAATATGCGAATCAGACACTGCTGCAATATCTGGCCAAAGGCGCAGTGGAAGTGGCAGGGCAGATGGGTTATGCAATCCCCATAGCCCTCCATCTGGATCACGGCGATTCCTTTGACCTCGCGAAATCCTGCATCGAGACCGGCTTCTCCTCGGTGATGATCGACGGGTCGCATCTGCCTTACGAAGAGAACATAAAACTTACCACACGAGTTGTTGAATTTTCCCACAAGTACAATGTGACGGTTGAAGGGGAGCTGGGCGTGCTCGCAGGCGTCGAGGACGACGTTTCATCCCAGCAGAGCCATTACACCAAACCGGAAGAAGTGGAAGACTTTGTGAAACGCACGGGTGTAGATTCGCTCGCCATATCCATCGGAACCTCCCACGGCGCATTCAAATTCAAGGTCAAGCGCGGCGAGACCCCGCCGCCGCTGCGGTTTGACATACTCGAGGAAGTGGAAAGACGGATACCGGGTTTCGCGATAGTTCTGCACGGCGCCTCTTCCATACCGCAAAATATAGTCGATGAGATTAACAAATACGGCGGCAAGCTCGATGATACCGCGGGGATTTCCGAGGACCAGTTGCGTCGGGCCGCGAAATCCGCCGTCTGCAAGATAAACATCGACTCCGACGGACGATTGGCCGTAACAGCGGCGATAAGAAAAGTCTTCTATGAAAAACCGGACGAATTCGACCCGAGAAAATATCTTGGTCCCGCCCGCGATGCATTGAAGGAACTCTACAAGCATAAGATCATCAATGTCCTGGGAAGTGACGGCAAGGCCTGACACTTTCACTGTCGCTGAAACAAGACGGAAAATTTATGCGCTACAAGATGGGAGCCAGCAATGATAAAAGTTACGCCTGATAAGCTCCAGCCGGGAATGCGGCTTGCCAAGCCGGTCATGAACAGGGCCGGTATGGCCCTCCTTGGCGAGGGCACGGAACTTACAGAGACATGGATAGCAAGGATCCAGGATATGGAGATGGAGGGAGCGATCTACGTGGAAGGAAAACTGGAAATGGAAGTTCCCATGGACGAGATGCTCGCCGCTCTCGAAACGCGCTTCCAGTCTGCTCAAGGGAATCCAAAAATGGAAATGATTAAGAGAGCCGCCGAAAAACACATCAGGACACTTTATGAGTGAAGTCATAGAATCCAAGGTCCTCCGCCACCGCATTGAAAACATAGGCAGTCTCCCCACGGTGCCCGATACCCTGAGGAAGCTCTCCCGCATCATGGAAAAGCCTAACGTCTCTCTGACTGAGGTCGCCTCTTTCGTGCAATCGGACCCCGCCCTCACATTCCGCATCCTCAAGATGGTAAACTCCGCCGTCTACGGTTTTCCCGGACGCATCGCCTCCGTATCCCACGCGATCATGCTCCTCGGACTCAATGTCGTCAAGGGGCTGCTCCTCGGCGTCTCGGTTTTTGAACTCATGCAAAAGGCGATGTCCGGTCTCTATGAGCACTCAATGGGATGTGCAGCCGCAGCAAGGATAATAGCCCAGAAAAAAGGGCTGCGAGAGCCCGAGGAAGCGTATGTTGCCGGCCTTATCCACGACATAGGCAAAGTTGTTATGGCGCTGGAATTCACCAAGGCATACGAGGGCGCACTGGCCTTGGCGGAAACGGAGCATATCGCAATCATGCAGGCGGAAAAGAAATTCTTCGCCGACAACCACGCCGCGCTTGGCGGCGTCCTTTCTGAGAAGTGGCGTTTCCCGAAGAAACTTACCGAAGCGATTCTTTACCACCACCAACCGCGGTCGGCTGTGCTTTTCCCTCTCGAAACCGCCATTGTACACCTTGCAGACATCCTGACAAAGGCAAGGGGGCTCGGCTTCTCGGGCGACCAGATAGTGCCCATCGTGGATGACGCCGCCTTCGACAGGCTTGAGCTTTCGGAAGAGGATATTATCGACGTATTCCGGGAGCTGGAAGGATCTATTGAGGCGACACAGGAGGTCTTGCAGCAATAATGGAAGCGGTCACGATTATCAGCAGAGACCCTGCCTTTCAGGAGATGTCGAGCCGGATACTGCGGGACCATTTCCGCACGGTCTCATTCAGCGATCTTAAACCCGCCTCGGACTACATCTACAATGACACGCCCTCTCTCGTGGTGGTCGATATTCCCAAGGGCGATGACGCAACTATCTCTTTTATCAACCTCATCAAAGAAGATCCTCTTTTCAGCCGGCTGCCGATCCTCGTCGTCTTTGACGGTGACATCGATCCCAGGGGCTGGGAAAATATTCTCTGCGAAGACTATCTCAGGAAGGCGGATGCGGAGAGGGATATTCTCCCGAGGGTCAAACTGGGCATCATGCGTTTTGAAAGAGTGGTGGAGATCAGTCCGCTGACGCGCCTGCCGGGCAATCTTTCCATCACGCGGCAGATACAAGGGCGGCTTGACAACAACGAGATTTTCGCCCTCGCCTATGCGGACCTCGATAATTTCAAGCCCTTCAATGACCGCTACGGGTTCGGCCGCGGCGACGAGCTGATAAGAATGACGGGAAGGATCATCCTCAACACCGTCAAAGAAAGCCAGTCGCAGGGATTTTTTGTAGGACACATCGGGGGCGACGATTTTGTCATCATCATGAAGCCCGACCTGATTGGAAAGGCAGTAGAGAACATCATTGAACGGTTCGACACGATGATTGCAGGGTTTTACGACACGGCAGACTGGGACGCCGGCTACATCTTCGCCGCTGACAGGAAGGGCGTCTGGTCAAAACTGCCGGTTACGAGCATTTCCATAGGCATAACGGATACGGAGAGGCGTGCTTTCAGCCATCACGGTGAACTGATGCAGAGGGCTTCAGAGATGAAGAGCTACGCGAAGAAATTCGCGGGAAGCTGCTATAAGATGGATCAGCGGGAAAAAAAGACGAATCCGGCTTGATCATGCTGATGGCTCTTCAGGCAACTGCCCTCTCGGTCGGTATCGGAACATCGTCGGAGCCGCTTAATAATTACAAAGAGGAGCGAGCATTTATGCCGGGAATTTTTGAAATCTCGGTAGCAACCGAATTTTCCGCCGCCCACTCCCTGCGAGGCTATCCGGGCAACTGCTCCCAGGTGCACGGACATAACTGGACAGTGGAAGTTTTTGTGAGATGCCGGGCGTTGAATGACATAGGCATCGGCATTGACTTCCGGGAAGTGAAGCTGGCCATAAAAGAATCCATGGAAAATCTTGACCACTCCTTCCTGAATGAACATCCGGCATTCGAACATGCAAATCCCTCTTCCGAGAATATCGCCAGATTCCTATACAAAGAGCTCGGCGGGAGAATCAATTCGGAGAATGTAAAAATTTTTAGAGTGAAGGTCTCCGAAACGCCGAAGACGGGGGCCTGTTACTGGGAGGAATAGTTGCTGAAGGTAAATGAGATTTTCTACAGCATCCAGGGCGAGTCTTCCTATGCCGGGAGGCCCTGCGTTTTTGTCAGGCTTACCGGATGCAACCTCAGGTGTTCGTACTGCGACACTCGTTATGCATATGACGAAGGCGAAGATCTCGAGCTGGGAGATATCATCGACAGGATAACCTCCCCCCGATGCGCGCTGGTTGAAATCACGGGCGGCGAACCCCTGATGCAGAAAGACACGCCCCTTCTCATACGGAAGCTGCTCGATATGGGCTTCGAGGTGCTCCTCGAGACCAACGGCAGCATGGACATAAGCGCAATCGACGACCGCTGTGTGAAGATCGTGGACATTAAATGCCCCTCAAGCGGAGAGGCAGCGAAGAACGAACTTGCGAATCTCAAGAGGCTCCAGACGAAAGACGAAATCAAGTTTGCCATAGGAAGCAGGGAGGACTACGATTACGCGAAAAACATCCTGTCTTTCATAAACAGCGCCAACGAAAATATCAAGCCGCCTCTCTTTTCACCTGTCTACGGAAAAATTAATCCGGAACTTCTGGCACGATGGATACTCGCGGATCATCTCAATGTAAGAGTGCAGATCCAGCTCCACAAGGTCATCTGGGGCTCTGAAACCAGGGGGGTTTAGAAGAAGCTCTATGAGCCATCACAAGAAGGCCGTCGTTCTTTCCAGCGGCGGCATCGACTCCACGACAGCAATGGCCATGGCCAAAGCGGAAGGTTACGAGATTTACAGTCTGAGTTTTTTCTATGGCCAGCGCCATTCTCTGGAGATGGAAGCGGCAAAGAGGGTTGCCCGTTTCCTCGGCGCGAGGAAACACCTCGTCGTCAATATCGATCTGCGAGCCTTCGGGGGATCGGCCCTCACCGACGATATAGAAGTTCCCAAAGGCCGCGATGAGAAAGATATGCAGGGAAGCATCCCTGTCACGTACGTGCCCGCGAGAAACACGATCTTCCTTTCCTACGCGCTGGCGTGGGCGGAGGTTCTCCAGGTTCCGGACATATTCATCGGTGTTACCGCCGTCGATTACAGCGGTTATCCTGACTGCCGGCCTGAGTATATTGCGGCCTTCGAGAAGATGGCCAATCTCGCAACCAAGGCCACAGTGGAGGGAAAGACCAGAGTAAGAATAAGGACGCCCCTTATCGCAATGTCAAAAGCCGATATCATCAGGCGCGGGAACGAACTGGGCCTCGACTACAGCATGACCCACAGCTGCTACGATCCTTCGCCGGAGGAGCATGCCTGCGGCCGGTGCGACAGCTGCGTTCTGCGGAAGAAGGGGTTTGCCGAGGCCGGGATTCCCGACCCCACGATCTATATCGACTGAGAATAACTTTAGAATAAAAAAAGCCGTGGCACCAGGAACCACGGCTTTTTCTTTACAGACCAAATAGGGAACGCTACAGCATCTCGAAGATGCCCGCCGCGCCCATTCCTCCCGCGATGCACATGGAGACTATGCCTCTTTTTCCCTTGCGTCTTTTCAATTCATAGAGGAGCTGCGCCGTCAGCTTGCCTCCTGTGGCGCCGAGGGGATGCCCGAGGGCAATGGCGCCGCCGTTAGGATTGATATCACCTGCGGCGAGCCTGTCTTCAATGCCTACAACCTTTATAGAGTAGAGGGCCTGAGAGGCGAAGGCCTCATTAATTTCGTAAACGTCAATGTCCTTCGTTGTCAATTCTGCCATTTTAAGAACCTTGGGTATCGCGAGGGCCGGCCCTATGCCCATCTCTTCCGGCTTGCAGCCGGCAACAGCGAAGTGGGTCAGCTTCGCGATGGGCTTCAATCCGTATGCCCTGGCCTTTTCGTCGCTCATCAACATGGTAAACCCGGCGCCGTCAGTCATCTGCGATGAATTACCCGCAGTAACCGAACCGCCCTGTTTGAAAGGCGACTTCAAGCGTCCGAGATCCTCCATCGTCGTCGGCCATCTCACACCGTCATCCATGTCAAATACGAACTGTTCCCTAACCCTCTTGCCGCTCTTTGATTTTGCATAGCGATAGGCGTTGATGGGAATGATTTCATCTTTGAACTTGCCCGCCTTAATCGCCTCGTTAGCCTTGCGGTTGCTATCCAGACCGAACCTGTCCTGCTCCTCGCGCGGCACCTTATAATTGGCGGCAACGTTCTCCGCAGTAATGCCCATCGACACATAGACGTTCGGCAGGTCTCCCCAGTCGGGATGAGGACGGTAGACGTTCCCTCCCATAGGGACGTGGGACATGCTCTCACAGCCCCCAGCGATTATCACGGACGACCAGCCCGCCCTGATTTTCGCTGTAGCATCGGCAATCGCCTGCAGCCCCGAAGAACAGAAACGGTTGATTGTCATGGCGGAGACGGTAACCGGAATGCCCGCTCCCATCGCTATGACCATTGCCAGGTTCATGCCCTGCTCTGCTTCCGGAAAGGCACACCCACAAATTACGTCGTCCACGTCTTCCAGTTTCAGTTGGGGAACCCGGGCTATCAGTCCCTTCATCACCTGAATACCTATTTCATCACCCCGGGTATACGCAAGCCCGCCTCTCTTGTAGCGACCGCCCGGGCTTCTCACAGATTCGACGATAACAGCATCACTCATAATATTCCTCCTTCATTAACGAAGCCGTTCAGCTAAACCCCGTTTCAGATTATTTAAGATGTCTCCTCCCATCAGTTGCGCAAAGGCTTGCCCGTGTTCAGCAAGTGCATGATCCTGTCCTGGGTCTTCTGCTCGCCGCAGAGGCTCAAAAACGCCTCTCTCTCCAGGTTCAGGATTTCCTGTTCCGTAACCAGGGTGCCTTCCGCACAGTCACCGCCGGAGAGGATATAGGCGAGCTTTCCGGCAATGTGGACGTCATAGTCCGAAATGAAATTCCCCTGTCTCATGTTGTACACAACGGAGCTGCACATGCCCCGCAGGTTCTCGCCCATGACGGGAATAAGCGCAGGCTTAGATTTTTTATAAAACTTTGAGAGACCGAGGACAATCTGTTTCGCGTCCCATATCTGCTGATCCCTGTTCATGCTGATGTTATCCGTCTTCCTGACGTACCCCAGTTCCATAGCTTCGGCGGCGCTCGTCGCGACCTTTGCCATGGCTATATTTTCGAATGCCTTCGAATAGAAATGCTGAAGGTTCAAGCCCGCTGCAATGGCGCCGTCGGGAATTCCTTCGGTGACTCTCACCATCAATTCTTTGCAGCCGCCTCCTGCAGGTATCACACCGACGCCGACTTCCACGAGGCCCATGTATGTTTCTCCGCAGGGCTGGCATTTCGCGGCATGCATGGCGATCTCGCAGCCGCCGCCGAGGGCCATGCCTGCAGGGGCCGTGACAACCGGCTTGGCGAGATACTTCATTCTCATATTGGCATTCTGGAAGTCCTCCACCATCTTCTCGAGAACGTCCCAGTCGCCTTTCTGGGCGCCCACAAGAACCATGAATACATTTGCGCCGACAGAGAAGTTCACAGCGTGGTTGCCCACAATCATCCCTGCAAAATCCTTTTCCACGATGTCGCAGCCATCCATCATCATCTGGACGATGTACTGATCCACGGAGTTCATCTTCGTATGGAATTCAAGGCAGATAACCCCGTCGCCTATGTCAATTAAGCTTGCACCCGGATTCTGCTTCACGATCTTCTTTCTCTCCTTGAGGGCGGGGAGAATTATGATCGTAGGGTTGTCCTTCAGCTTCACATAACTCTTCGTTTCGAAATCATAGTAATAAAGCTCATCATTCTTCTTTGTGTAGAATGACTCAAAGCCGGCTCCGAGCATTTGGTCGATCTTCTTGGGGACCTGCTTGCCCAGTTTCTTCATCACGTCAACCGCCGCCCGGACGCCCACGGCATCCCAGGTCTCGAACGGGCCAAGCTGGTGGTTGTAGCCCCATTTCATGGCGTTGTCTATGGCGACAATGCTGTCGCAAATCTCCGGCACGCGATTGGCGGCGTAAATGAAATTGTTGCAGAGATATTCGCGGGCGAGTTCCGCCGCTTTGTCCGTCCCGTTAAATACGGTCCTGATCATCTTGGGAACGTCGTCTTCCATCTTCTTTGCCTGCGAAATAGAGTCGAACTTCGGTCTGGTCGCCGGCATGTACTCCATGGTGGTATAGTCGAGAACCAGTTTTTCCTTCTTGCCCTTGCCGCCCGGCGCCCGCTTGTAGAAACCCTGCTTTGTCTTGTTCCCGAGCCATTTGCGTTCCATCATCGCGTTCATGACGTCCGAAGGAATGAACATATCCCGCATCTCGTCGTCGGGAACTGCTTCATAGAGGTTCTTCATCACATGGTGGCCTGTGTCCAGACCCACGAGATCAAGGGTGCCAAAGATCGCGGAACCAGGTCTCCCGAGGGCTTTTCCTATGACAGCGTCTATTTCATCGATCCGCATCTTCTTTTCCGCCATCAGCCGCACGGCATTCGATATGTCGAAGACGCCGATTCGGTTTCCGACAAAATTAGGGACGTCCTTGCAGATTACGACGCCCTTGCCCAACACCCGCTCGCAGAACTCCACCATGTAATCCACGATCTCTTTTTTCGTCGCCGCACCGGGAATGACTTCCAGCAGCCGCATATAGCGGGGAGGGTTGAAAAAATGCGTTCCCAGAAAGTTAGCCTTCAGCTTTGGACCGAAATTGGCGGAGATGTCCTTGATGGGTATGCCTGACGTATTTGTCGTGACGATGCAGTCCGGCTTTATCACTTTTTCGACCTTTGCAAACAGCTCCTGCTTTATCTTGAGATTCTCGATCACAACTTCAATGACCCAGTCCACGTCGGAGAGCCACGTGAGGTTGTCTTCAAAATTTCCGATCTTGATCATCGACGCGTTTTTCTTTGTGTAGAAGGAAGCAGGTTTGGATTTCGAAACGGCATTAAGCCCGTTTGCAGCAAACCTGTTTCGCCATTCGGGGCTCTTTTCGGTCAGGCCCTTTCGCTTGTCCTCTTCCGTAAGTTCAGGTGGAATGATATCGAGGAGTACACACCCGATCCCCGCATTGGTCAGATGCGCCGCTATGGAGGCTCCCATGACCCCTGCACCCAAGACTGCAGCCTTTTTAATATTGTACGACATACTTTTCCTCCTTGCTTAATACGTAAAAGATTCTTCCGCCATTTCAATGGGAACTCTCTCGCCGAATTTGATGGCTTCACACCTGGACTTTACGGAAGAAAGAACATCAGCCGTAAAAAACCGGGCCGCCGCATTCTTGCCGTAATAGAACGCAACATCAGGATCTTCATGGATCAATGCACGCTTCTTCGCTTTTGATTCTTCGATGCCTCTTTCGGCGTAAATTGCATTCAGCTTCTCTTCGGCAATGCCGGCGGCCTGCATCAGGAAATGCCCGATTATTACGTCGCCAAGAATATCAAGGTATGGGGCCGCATTCAAGACCGGCATCAGAAACCCCGCGCTCTTCCCGAGCTGTGCAAAATGCATGGTGAGATCGATCAGCGCACTGTAGGCCTCTTCGAGGAAGGCGACGTGTCCCTTGAGATCTTCAATCTGTTTCAATTTCGCGATGGACGTACTAATCTCACTGAACATGTTCATGACGTCCGCGCCTTTTCGCTGGCCGAGTTTCCTGCCGACCAGGTCGAGAGCCTGGATACCGTTTGTCCCCTCATAGATGCTGGCTATTTTACAGTCCCTGAAATACTGCTCGACCGGATATTCGGAGCAGTAGCCGTAACCGCCATAGACGTCGATGGCATATGAGCAGATCAATTGCGCCTTTTCCGAAGAATATGCCTTGCACACAGGTGTAAGAAGGTCGACCAGTCCATGCCATTTCTCTCTCTCTCCTTCCGTTTTTGATACTCTAACCAGATCCATGCAGAACCAGGTGAAGTAGAGGAGCGCCCTTATGCCTTCTAAGTGGGCCTTCATCCACAGAAGCTTTCTCCTGATGTCCGGATGCTGGATAATAGGAACGGCTTTGGCATCGGGATTCTTCATGTCCCATATAGCGACCCCCTGTATCCTGTCCTTTGCATATTGAACGGCATGCTCGTACGCCGCCGTTGCATGACCAAGGCCTTGCATCCCCACGTCCATCCGCGATGCGTTCATCATGAGGAACATTATTCTCATGCCTTGACGCTCTTTTCCGAGAAGTTCACCAATGCACTTCCCCTCGTCGCCGAAATTCAGCGTACAGGTTGCAGACCCCTTGATACCCATCTTATGCTCGACGTTCCCCGTCCTCACGTCGTTGAATTCACCGAGAGTGCCGTCGTCCCTGACCCTGTACTTGGGAACGACAAAAATGGAAATGCCCCTCGTCCCCGGAGGATCTCCTTCGATCCTCGCCAGGACAGGGTGAACGATATTTTCCGCAAGGTCATGATCGCCGCAGGAGATGAATATCTTCGTCCCCGTAATGCTGAATGTACCGTCAGGCAATCTCTTCGCGCTTGTTTTCAGGGCACCTACGTCGGTGCCCGCCCCTGGTTCAGTCAGGCACATCGTACCTGTCCACTTGCCGGCGAACATATTGTACATGTATTTCTTCTTCTGCTCCTCTGTGCCGTACTCTTCAACCAAATGCGCGGCACCGTGGGTGAGCCCCGTGTACGTCAGAAAGGCGTAATTAGCTGCAAACATTGGCTCCAGGCAGGCTGCTCTCACAACAAGCGGAAGCCCCTGCCCTCCCACATCGGGGGATTCCGTCGAGCAGAGCCATCCAGCTTCGACGTACTTCTTGAAGACCTCGTGAAAGCTTGCGGGGGCATATACTTTCCCGTCCTTAAAGGTGCAACCCTCCTTATCCCCAAGGGGGTATGCCGGAAGAAATACATTCACCGCCATCTTCTCCGCCTCGCTCTGCATCATAAGAACCGTCTCTTTGGAAAAGTCGGCAAACGTCTCATTCTCGAACAATTTCTCTATGCCAAGCTGCTCAAAGAGAACAAACTGCTGATCTCTCGCGTTAACGAGCAAGTTACTCATACTAAACCTCCCTTCAATTACGTCCGTTCATTTTTTCCGCGAAGAACTATAGTTCTGCACTTCTGATACCGGCAAGAATGACCGGGCTTGCGAGCTCGCGGTCAACTATTCTTCAAGCCCTTGATAAAGATATCCAGGCTCGCACTGACGGTCGACCTGATCAGGTCATCTCTCTTCGCTTCCGGCCCCACAAATATATATAATGAGATGATGCCGTTGAGCAGCCCCCAGAGGGCATTTCTGCATTGCCGCACGTTTATTGATAGTTGAAATTCTCCACTGTCAATTCCATACTGAAATATTTTTTCCATGAAGATGGTCTTATTGGTGGATTTGATGATATGGTTCTGAAGATCCTCCGGCAAGTTGCTGTGGTTGGCATGGAGCATAAAGGTGATGAGGATCCTGAAGAGTTCCCTGTCCCGGAGAAAGAAGTCCACATAAGTGGACGAAAGGCGACGGAGCATATCCGACGCCTTGCCCCCGTCGTCAAACAGATCGGCTACCCTTTTGTGAAACTTGTCGATGTCGTTAAGAAGAATCTGACTGTATATCTCCTCCTTGCTCTTGAAATAAAGGTAGACTGCGCCTTTGCTCAGTTCGGCTTTCCTGGCAATGCTTTCGACGGTCACGGACTTGAAGCCCTTCTCAAAAAAAAGTTTCCTCGCCGCTTTGAGGATGGCGCTCTTCCTGTTTTCTTTTTCCCGAATTCTTCTTTTTTCGAATGCCAAGATGGTAGAACCTTCTCTCTTGAAACTTAAAGAAAACTGCGTATGACGTGTTGCCCGAGGCCTTGATTTGCAAAATGAACCATAGTCATTATATGACCGTTGGTCACCCTAACACCATAATCCTAATGATGTCAAGAAAAATAAGCTGGAATAATTACTCCGCATCATACATGAAGAGATAATACGCAAGTACCGTTATTTCTTTGCATTATTTAATAACAGACGGGGCGACAGGAGGCACGGAAAGCGGCTCGCATCGACCCGCGACAACCCGGGCGGAGGATCCCAAGAGCCACTAAAGAGAGATGGAAATAGTAGGACAGATTGTCGGAAGAAGCGATGGTCTTCGGGTGAATTCATCGGCTCCGGGGAAACAATTTTGAAGTCGTTATCCCGGCCTTTGCGAGACGGAATGTAAGAGCCGTCAAAAGGCATTCAAGGCCGTACTTCACACTCCTCCTGAAGTTGATTGATGACGCTTCCGCAAAGTATTTTGTGGGGCAGCTGACTTCGGCTATGGTATGCCCAAGCCAGATGATCTGCGCCAGCATCTGATTATCAAAAACAAAATCGTCGGAGTTTGCATCTATCGGCAGCTCCTCCAACAGCTGCCGCGAAAAAGCCCGATAGCCGGTATGGTATTCAGAAAGTTTCGCACCCATGAGAATGTTTTCTGCAAGCGTCAAAAAGCGATTCGCAAGATATTTCCAGGGAGGCATCCCGCCCTTCAGGGCATAACCTCCAAGGATCCTCGAACCCAAGACACAGGAATAGAGGCCATTCCCGATCAGGGCTGCGAGAGCCGGAATCAGCATCGGCGTGTATTGATAATCAGGATGCACCATGATGATAATATCGCCTCCCCGTTCCAGCGCCAGTCTGTAACATGTCTTCTGATTTGCACCGTAGCCCCGGTTAGAATCATGAACACATACCTCCACATTCGGGAGGGTCTTTGCAATATCGGCGGTATCATCCTGGCTGGCATCATCGACAAGTATAATCATATCCACGATTCCCTGGGCCATTACTTCATCATAGGTCTTCTGGAGGGTCTGCGCCGCATTATATGCGGGCATGACAACTATCACTTTCTTCTCTTTAAACATTGGCTGGGCCACCTTTAATATTTTGTGCACGCTGTGCTGAATATCAATCTTTCTCTGCCGGAATCTTCCGCTTCATAACGAACAACAGACACAGAATATCCTGCGATTTGATATCAGTGATAAATAGTTTTCCCCTGAACGGACTTCAGATTATCAGCAGCAGCAGTATAAGACGGATTGATTTTCAGGGCCTCTTGAAAATGTTCAATTGCCTCCTGCGTCCTCCCTACACTCGCCAATGCCAGGCCCAGACTGTTATGGGTCACGGCGTTGCCTCTCTCAATCTTCAGGGCGTTTTCGTAATAACCTATGGCTTCCTCCATCTTGCCCAGCCCGGACAAAGCGCCGCCCATATTGCGGTTGGCGTATACATAGTCAGGTCTGATTCGCAAAGCCTCCTGAAAATGCGGGATTGCCTCGTCAAACCTCCCTTTGCCGGCCAAAGCTACGCCCAGGTTGTTATGCGTTGTCTCATCATTTTGTTTTATTCTCAATGCTTCCTGGTAATAAACTATCGCTTCATCTGTCTTCCCCTGCCCTGCCAAGGCGACACCCATGTAGGAGTAAGGCCCTGAGTATTCAGGCTCTAATCTTATAGCATATTGGAAATGATAAAAGGCCTCTTCATATTTCCCCAGGCCTGTTAAGGAGATGCCGAGATTGTAATGGGCACGGGAGTTCATATCGGTCACCCGCAGGGCGTGTTCGAAGAGCGTCACACCGTTTTGCCAGTGGCGGACCTGCAGAAGACTGCAAATCATCAAGCCCGAGATAACGGCGACCGAAGATACGGCGAAGATAATCTTCCGCCGCGGCCATCCCCGGAGGAGATCCGGGATGCCCCAGGCAATAATAATGAAAAGGCCGATCATCGGGATATAGGCATAACGGTCGGCCATAGCCTGCTTGCCCACCTGTATGAGCCCGATAACGGGCACAAGGGTTCCCAGATACCAGAGCCATCCCATAAGTGCGTACCGGTATTTACGGGCCAAAAAGACCGCCAGGCACGATAGAACTGTGAGCAGCAAGATAGCTCCAATTATTGGAAACGAACCAAACTCCTTCGAATACGGATAAAAGACGGCGAGGTTCTCGGGCCAGAACATCTTCCCCAAATATTTTGCATAGGAAAGAACAGCATTGGCCGTGCGGTCCGCGAGAGGCAACTTATCGATGGAAATAGTTACGTCTCCATGAAAGCTCGAGACAAATGTTACGACACCGACGATGGCTGCGAGAATAAAGAGCGGTATCTTTTCGAATACGAGACGCGGAAATGTCTTCCAGGACGTGAGGCGCCCCAACGGCCAGTAATCCAGAAGCAGCAGGGTGAAGGGAAATGTGACAATCATCGGCTTGGACATTAATCCCAGGGAAAATGCCATGAGGATGAGAAAATACCTGTATCGCGTCGGACGCTCCAAGTAATAGGCATATGACCACATACCGGCAAACCAGAAGAACGTACATAATACATTCTTCCGTTCCGAAACCCACGCCACGGATTCCACATTCAGGGGATGAACAGCGAAGAGCGCCGCCACGAACGCGCTCCTCCATGCAGCGCCGCTCACGCGCTTCAGTATTATATAGAGCAGTACGGAATTCGCGATATGAAAGATGACGTTCGTCCAATGATGTCCGCCCACCCTGGATCCGAAGATCTGATAATCCAACATGTGCGAAACCCATGTTAGCGGATGCCAGTAGCCCGTATGGACGTCTTTCAGCGCCCATGAAAAACTTTGCCACGTCAGTCCGGCTTTGACATAAGGGTTTCCAGTTATATAGTCAATGTCGTCGAGGGAAATGAGGTCATAATGCTGCACCGGCCAGTATGCAACAATGATGGCGGCTGAAATCAGCACACATATCAGGAGGTCTCGATATTTTCCGAAATAATCATCTGCGTGTTTATCCCCGGCTGACGGCATCTTCATTCCACCACGATTATTGATCCATCCATCTATACTAAATTACAGGCGCGATGGCGAGGGTTTTTGCTGTCCGCCTGCCTCCACGGCAACAGAAAACAAAACCGTAAGCACAATGTTTAGGCATCATAATCTTATGAATTTCGATTGTAAATCCTGGATTGGATATGCTACATATCGTGTGCAAATTAAATTACCATTCTTGAATAACAGATTCATTCCTAAGAGAACTCCCTGCGAGGATGGTTGCACTATGCTGAACAATAAGACCGTTGCCGTGGTTATCCCTGCCTACAACGAAGAAAAACAGATCATTCACGTGATATCTACGATGCCGGATTTCGTAGATCGCATCATCGTGGTCAATGACTGTTCAACGGACAAGACCGCCGCTGTTGTTTCCGATTATATGACAAAACATGATACTGGCGCAGGAACTGTGTTTAAGAGACACAGACCCGCGCATACCAAGTATAACCAGGCGGAGGTCGTCCTTCATGAAATGGCGGAAAAAGAGATTGAATATTATATTCCTTCCGAAGTGGCAAACAGCAAATCCGAATCCGACAGGATCATACTCATTAACAATTTAATAAATGGGGGCGTAGGCGCCGCCATCGCGAGAGGATACAAATGGTGTCTTGACCATCAGATTTTTTGTACAGCCGTAATGGCCGGCGACGGACAAATGGATCCCGCGGAACTGGAGTCCATCTGCCGCCCCGTGATTGAGGAAGGCATCGACTACGTAAAAGGGAATCGCCTCATCCACCGGAGTGCATGGCTGGTCGTACCCAAGACAAGATACATCGGAAACGCCGTTCTTTCGATACTGACAAAAATAGCCTCGGGATACTGGCACGTCTCAGACACCCAGTGCGGATACACCGCCATTTCGTTAAATGCCCTGCAGGCCATCAGGATTCACGACATCTATCGCAATTACGGCGTGCCGAATGATCTCCTGGTTAAACTGAATATCGCCCACTGCACGGTCAAAGAGGTAGGCATCAAGCCCGTCTACAACGTAGGCGAACAGTCAAAAATGAAGGTCTCAAGGGTTATTCCGAAAATCTCCTGGCTCCTGCTGAAATCATTCTTCAAGCGGCTGTGGATCAAGTATCTCCTGAAAGATTTTCACCCGCTTTTCCTGCTGTATCATTTTTCCTTTTTGCTCGGCATCATCACAATTCCCTACGCATTTAAAATCGCGAACATTATCCTCTTTACCAGAGAAAGCGTATCTCCGCTGACGATGCTTGCCTTCGGTTTTCTCTTTATCAGCTCTTTTCAGTCCCTCCTCTTTGCCATGTGGATGGACATTCAAGATAATGAAAGGTTGTATAAGTGATGCCATGAAGAATCGTAAAGATGCTGCTCTTCCAAATGTGGCGGTCATAGGGACAGGTTACTGGGGGAAAAATCTTGTCAGGAATTATGCAGAACTCGGCGCACTAAAGCTGATCTGTGACAAGAGCGAAACACTTCTTGCTGAGCTCAGGAAAGGGCATCCTCAAGTAGAGACATGCATCGCTCTCAATGATGTCCTCGGCAGGGAAGATATCGCGGGAGTCGCAATCGCCACGCCGGCGGAAACGCATTTCACTCTGGCAAGGGAAGCGCTTCTCGCGGGAAAGCACGTCTACGTGGAAAAGCCCCTCGTCCTCCTCGAGAGCCAGGCAGTCGAGCTGATCAATCTCGCGGCGGAGCAGAGACTCACACTGATGGTCGGACATCTTCTCCAGTACCATCCTGCTTTCATCAGACTAAAAGAGCTTGCCCGGGCAGGGGAGCTCGGCAGAATCAATTACATCTATTCCCACCGTTTAAATCTCGGAAAGATCAGGCGGGAGGAAAACATCCTTTGGTCTTTTGCGCCCCATGACATATCCATGATTCTCGCCCTGGCCGGAGAAGAGCCGGAAAGCGTCCTGGCAACCGGCGGAAACTACCTTCACAGAAAAATTGCCGATGTAACCACGACCCACCTTGAATTCCCGTCCGGCTTAAAGGCCCATATCTTTGTATCATGGCTTCATCCTTTCAAGGAGCAGAAGCTCGTTGTAGTTGGCGAGCGGAAAATGGCTGTTTTCGATGACACGAGACCCTGGAATGAAAAGCTTCTCATCTATCCGCATGAGATTAAATGGCGAAACTACATCCCCGTGCCGTCGACAGCCACTCCGGAATATGTCGATGTGACGGAAATGGAGCCCCTGAAGCTGGAATGCGAGCACTTTCTCAATTGCATTATGACGGGCCAGACGCCTCTCACGGACGGCAGGGAAGGACTGCGCGTTCTCATGGTTCTCAATGCCGGCCAGCGGTCCTTGAACGACTACGGCAGGAAGATTGAGATCAAACCTTTATCTTCAGGGGATAGTGCTGCGTCATCCGGCCATGCCGGGGACAGCGCGAAGTACCAGGTCCACCCCACTGCTGTTATCGACGACAACGTCTCTGTCGGAGAAGGCACCAGGGTATGGCACTTCTCCCATGTGCTTCCGGGGGCCGCCATCGGCAGCAATTGCAACATCGGCCAGAACGTTGTCATCGGCCAGGATGTGGTCATAGGAAACTCCTGCAAAGTCCAGAACAATGTTTCCATATACAAAGGCGTCACTCTTGAGGACAACGTTTTTTGCGGACCGAGCATGGTCTTTACGAATGTCTTTAACCCCCGCGCCCATATCAGCCGCATGGGTGAATTGAAACCCACGCTGATCAAGAGAGGCGCTACACTGGGGGCCAACTGTACTATCGTGTGCGGTCACACCGTCGGTCGATCCGCATTTGTGGGCGCCGGCGCCGTCGTAACGAAGGATGTGCCTGATTATGCCCTCATGATGGGGAACCCGGCCAGACAAACCGGATGGATGTGCGAATGCGGAGAAAAGCTCCCCAAGAATCTGAAATGCCCGGCCTGTAAGAAAAAATATACGCTCTCGAAAAAAGGACTGCGGGCCGCGTGAAAAGGTGTTCATCGATGAAGGTGCCGTTTGTAGATTTGCAGGCACAATACACAGCCATTAAGAATGAGATAGACCTGGCCATAGCCGATGTCATCGGCAAGGCGGCATTCATCGGCGGCCCCTGCGTAAATCGATTTGAAGAGGATTTTGCATCCTACTGCAGCGCCCGGTACTGCATAGGGGTGGGAAACGGCACGGACGCTCTGTATATCGCTCTTCGCGCCTTGGGTGTGGGGCGAGGCGACGAGGTTATCACTGTTGCGAATTCCTTCATAGCCACCTCGGAGGCTATTACCATGACGGGCGCCAAGGTCGTGTTTGCAGACTGCAATCCGGAGACATACAACATCGATGCAGAACACGTATCCCGTCTCGTGTCACCGCGGACGAAGGCAATCGTACCTGTTCATCTTTACGGCCGTCCTGCAGATATGCCGTCCCTTACCAGTCTTGCCGGGAGGCACGGATTATTTATCGTCGAGGACGCCGCCCAGGCCCACGGGGCGGAAATCAACGGCCGGCGCGTCGGCGCCCTCGGCAATGCGGGATGCTTCAGTTTTTATCCCGCCAAGAATCTAGGGGCATACGGTGATGGAGGCGCGATCGTCACCAGCGACGAAGCATTGGCAACCAGATGCCGGATGATTGCCAACCACGGACGGCTCAGTAAGTATGACCATGAGCAGGAAGGCGTTAACAGCCGGCTCGATACTCTGCAGGCCGCGATCCTGAAAGCAAAACTGAAACATCTCGAAACATGGACGGAGCGGCGCAGGGCCGCAGCAGACTGCTACTGTGATTTACTGAAAGACAGCCCCGTCGTAACGCCCGTTGTGAACGAGGGCGCAAGACACGTGTATCACCTTTTCGTTGTCCGTCTTAAGAACCGGGAAGCTGTCATGCGGGAACTAAAGAACCGTGGAATTGAAACGGGCATCCATTATCCTATAGCATTGCCCAACCTTATGGCCTACCGGTATCTGGGGCACAGGCCGGAGGATTTTCCCGTTGCCACCCAATACTCACAGGAGATCCTCAGCCTCCCCATGTTTCCGGAAATCAGCAAAGATCAGCTTGAGTACGTCTGCAGTCAACTGAGGCATGTTACAGGCGGCTAAGGAGAAGGACTTGTATGTTGAAGATCGCCCAAATAGGTGTGGGTTACTGGGGACCGAACATTCTCAGAAATCTCGTTGAGAACAAGAGATGTCGTGTGACAGCTACAGTAGATCTTGACCCCGAGAGGCGCGACTACGTCCACAGGCTGTATCCTGCAATAAAGGTCACCGACAGTATACAAGATGTCCTAAAAGACCCGGAAACAGACGCCGTCGTCATTGCCACACCGGTTGCTTCGCATTTTGATCTTGCCGCGAAGGCATTGGAAGCTGGAAAGCACGTGCTTGTGGAGAAGCCGATGGCAAGAAGTGTGGCCGAGGTCGAAGAAATCGGAAGAATCGCAGGCAAGAAAAAGCGGGTGGCTATGGCAGGGCATACCTTTCTTTTCAATGCGGCCGTCCGTTACATTAAAGAATTGATCGATTCCGGCGGACTCGGAGATATCCGCTATATATACAGCCACAGGCTGAACCTTGGCCGCATCCGCACAGACGTCGATGCCTTGTGGAACTTTGCACCCCACGACATCAGCATCATCCAGTATTGGCTGAACGATGCAACGCCTGTCTCCGTTGTAAAGCGCGGCGTCGATTTCATACAGAAAGGGATCGACGACGTGGTCTTTATGAACATACTTTATCCGGACAAGGTCATGGCAAACATCCATGTGAGCTGGCTTGATCCCAATAAGATCCGCTCCATAACCGTCGTAGGTTCAAAAAAGATGGTGGTATACGACGACGTTGCCGACAACAAGGTTGCTATCTATGACAAAGGGATAGACCGTATGGCAGTTCTCGGAAAGGACATGGACTATGATAACCAGCGTTTTCCCGCTTTCAATTACCGGTCCGGAGACGTCCTTCTGCCGAAGATAGATTTTCAGGAACCATTAAAGGTTGAGATAGATCACTTCATCGATTGTATCAAAAAGGGAATCCCCTGCATCACCGGCATCGAACATACAAAAAAGGTCGTCGCCATTCTCGCTGCGTAAGAACGGACGTGGGCTTGCTCAGGGGATATTATCCCGCCCGCCGTTCTGCAGATAGTGTTCCAATTCAAAAACAGGCTCAGTGAGGTCGCCTTCAATAAACATCTGGAACCATATTTCCATGCCGAGCGCCAGCCAGAGAAAGAAATAGTGCCAGCGCAGCCGCGGATGGGGCGGATGATCCATGATCCTCTTCAGGTAGTCGTAATTCAGTATCCCTCTCTCTTCCACCCGTTTCCTCGTCAGGACTCTCTCTGCAACGGTCTTCAAATCTTTCTGAAACTGATAGTAGGGATTGAAGCTGAAGCCCCATTTCTTTTTTCTTAATGTATATTCCGGCAAGACCCCCTCCATCGCCTTTCGGAAAAGGTCCTTGAGCCGGTTTCCTTTCATCTTCAGCTCCGCCGGTATGGACATGGCAAATTGCACGAGGTCTCTGTCCAGGAAAGGTACGCGGACTTCCAGACCATTTGCCATGGAAGTGCGATCTTCATTCATCAGAAAATCTTCCTGCATCTTGGTGTTAAACTCGGCCCACAGCACCTTATCGAGAACGCTTCCACCATTGGCAGAAAAGAAATGGTCGAATTGTGTACGGGTCTTCTTGAGGCTCTGTCTCAAAAGAACAGGTCCATAGACATTCTCATAGGCCCTCTCATCGAAATCCCAGACGTTTCGGAGAATCAGATAGTACCGGGCCGGGTCGCCAAGGGAAAGAAGCATCTGCAGGCCCCGACGGTACTCATCAAGGGACAATGATCCCCACGCATTCTCGGCAGAGAAAATGAATCTGCTGAGCGGCCGGAACAGCCATGAGTCCAGAGCTCCCGGCACCGCGGGGTAGAGAAAGCTTGCAGGGTAGATGTATCTGTGAAGCTCGTAGCCCGCAAAGAGCTCGTCCCCGCCCAGCCCGCTGAGACAGACCTTGACGTGGTTCCTGGCAAATCGGGAAAGGAGAAAGCCCTGCAGGATGTTTTCCTTGGGTTCTTCCGCATGCCAGATAACCTCCGGAAAATGACGGAGAGGGTCAGGTGATATGCTTATCTCATGATGATCCGTCCGAAATTGCCCTGCTATGATGCGGGCATCCTCCAGTTCATCCGTAGGTTCGTTGAATCCCATAGAGAAGGTCCTGACGGGTTCAGCGGAAAGTTCGCTCATGTACTTAACGAGGGCGCTCGAATCAAGCCCCCCTGAAAGATACACTCCGAGTGGCACGTCGCTGATCTTTTGCTTCCGGACTGCTTCGCGAAGATAATATCTGATCCCCGCCACACAATGGCTCTCATCTGCGGGAATATTCGTCGTCCTTTTGAGATTGAAATATCGATGTGTCGAAATTGCGCCATTCTCATACAGCATGTAATAGGCAGGAAGGAGCCTCTTGACGCCCTTAAACAGTGTCCCCTCGCCGGGAATGAAACGCAGATTAAAGAAATAATGGATGGACTGGTAATCAGGCTCCCGCAATACTGCGGGGTCCTGAAGGATCGCCTTGATTTCGGATGCAAAGCGGAGCGTCCGGCCGTCAAAATGATAATGCAGGGGCTTGATGCCGAAATAATCCCTGACCAGGAGCATTCTTTTCTTCCTTGCGTCCCAGAGGGCAAATGCGAAGATACCGTCCAGTCTTACCAAGAATTCCGGCCCGTACTCCTCGTATCCGTGAACAAGGACCTCCGTATCACTCTTGGTTTCAAAGCGGTGCCCGCATTCCTGAAGTTCCCTGCGCAGATCCTCAAAATTATATATTTCTCCATTGAAGACTACCCAGACGGTCCGATCCTCGTTCGTCATGGGCTGCTCGCCGGTCACAAGATCGATGATGGACAGGCGGCGGTGCCCCAGCATAACGCCTTCTCCCCGATAGATGCCTGCACCATCCGGCCCGCGGTGCGCCAGGGAAAGGGTCATTCTTTGAATGATATCCGGATCAGCGCCTGGGCCGATTATGCCGCATATGCCGCACATCCATGGCTCCTTTCGTTTCCCGATGGTTTGATCCAGATATGGACGTGGGTCGGGGAAAGACGGTAAGAAATAGCATTTAACACCGCAAAAGGGAGGACTCCGGAAAATGGAAATTTCCCGCGAATGACAAAGGGGGTGAGATGAAGATAACGCCAGCCGGCAAGGGCGGGAATATTAAAGCCTCTCTCAAGCCAAGCCGAGACGAGAGGTGAACTGGCCCTGGCATATGCCCACCAACTTTTGCGAATATGCCCCCCCGCAAATTCTGCAAGAGCGTAGACCTTTTTCAAAAGCGGCCCGTTTGTTATGGTGATACACAATAGACCCCCCGGAGCTACACACCTCGTCATATCCGTTATGGCAGCCCTGTAATCAGGCAGTTCTTCAATGACACTGAGACACGTGACAAGATCGAAACTGTCTGCGGAAAAGGGGAGATGCGAGGCCTCTGCCTGTATGAATCTGACAGGCCCTGTACGATCGCGCGCCAGGAGATAGAGTTCCGATCGGATATCGCAGCCGATCCGCAAGCTGTTATCATTCCCGAGATAGGCTAATTTTAAGCCTGAGCCGCATCCAACGTCAAGAATCCGCGGCTGTGCAGGCCATACACCGGCGTTCTTCATGGCTTGATGCAGCCGACCCGCCAATTTCCTGCGCTGATCAACATCCATCAATTCCTGATCATATTCGGCGCGCAGGTCCTCCTCGAAATATCTATCAGGCATACATCTCTCCTACCACCTCTCTTACGGCATCAACAATGGTCTGGACCTGTCTTCCATTCATCGAGGGGTGATTGGGCAGATTAATGACACTCGCCGCCCAGTTTCCAGCATGGGGAAAGAGACCGGTGGAATAGCCCTTCTCACTGTAACATTCAAGTCCGGGGATCACATAATTCAGTATTGTGCTTCCCTGAATACCACGTTTTCGTAATGACGCCAGGATGCGGACCCGGTCTTCCGGTCGTCTCAGCTTTATACTGTAAATGGTATATGTCGATCCTTCCGTCCACGGCAGCAGCTCGATTTCCGGCAATCCCGCAAATTCCCGTTCATAAATATCGGCAATCTCCTTCCGTCTTCTCATGAACGTGGAAACCCGGCGGAGTTGCTCCTTGCCGATCGCTGCTTCGAGAGGGAGCATCATTGTCTCACTATCTGCAGGAAGGCGTATGGCTTCACGGGACCTAAGCGTCATCAGGTAGCTCTTCAGAGGGGTATCGGTATTGACCAGAGCGTCGGTGAACCGGACAAAAGGAACGGATAAGGCGCCCCAGGAGGCGAGAAAATACAACCAGCGCATTACTCCCGCCATACCGGATCGTCTCGTGAATGTCGCGTTGCGGTATCTGAGGACGGATTGTGCCAGGCTTTCCCGGTTTGTCAGGAATGCGCCGCCGTACAGTGAGGTCATAGGCTTTCCGATTCCGAAGGCAAGAAAGGCGCCGTCACCGCATCCGGCAAGCATCTCGCCATTCCATCGCGCATCAAAACACTGGCAGCAGTCGATAAAGATGATGGCCTTCTTGTTGCGCCGGTGTATTCCCTCCGACAAAGCGGCAGCATCAAAATTCATTCCGAAAATACTCGTCGGAATAACCGCAGCCGTCCGAGACGTAGTTCTGTCAATCATCTGCTCGGGGACCTGATTGGGTGAATCAGGTAATGCATCGACAAAGACGGGATTGCACCCTGCCAGGAACGTCGCATGGGCAACCACTACGCAATTGTACGCCGGTTGGACAACTTCACCCCCGGGTCTGTCAATAGCCTTAAGGGCCGCATACAGGGCGCTCCGGCCATAAGGAAACGTGATTGCATGTCGGAGGCCGAAATGTGAAGCCAGTTCCCTCTCAAAATCTTCCACAACGCCGCCGTTGTGGAATACGGATGCCGCGAGCTCACGGTAACTGTAATTTGGTCTGCTTGCAGGAATCATCTCAGTTTGTCTATAACTTCTTATATCAAGGGCGACGTCTAAAGGCGCGCTGCACCTTTCTTCAATCGCTTGACTGCAATAACTACTCCCCATATAGCCGCGGTTAATAATGACCAGATAATGATATAAACGCGCTGGTAAAATAATCCGGCAAGAACCTGCTCCCGATTCAAACCCAATGCTTCAAAAAGCACCAGTCCGCCTCCCTCATAGATGCCCAGGCCGCTTAGGGTCACGGGAATATGTGTAAGAATGGAAAGGGAGTTGGTTATAGATATCGTGGAAAAAAAAGGCGGGCTCACGCTGGCCGCCATGAGGGCGAAGATTAGCGTAAGACCTGAGATGATGCCCCTGAAGCTGCCTATTAGAATATTCGTATAAAGGTCTTTTCGATCTCCCCTGAAATATAGGGTGAAAGACTGCCAGAACATTTTCGTCGCCGAGAATTTGTCAAACAGCGACGGGGCAAATCGCACGGCGCCCCAGATCAGACATCCAAGAAGCAAAGCCAGTATCCCCATGAGAGCCACTATGAACAAAGGCTTTACAGGCAGAACGCAGATCAGCGTGAAAGGAGTAAATATAAACAGAGCGATCACCATTGTAATAAATCTATCCATAAGAATTGCGGAGACGCTCGTATGAACCGGTATCAGATTCCGCCTCGCAAGACCGACCATCGTAAAATCACCGAAGATTGCCGGGGCGAGAGACCCGACCGATCCTGCCAGAAAGAAATAGCCCGTAAAAAGCCGGAGGCTTATCGGGCTGAACCCTCGAAAAAGGACCCACAATTTGAGGCCGCCCAGGTAGACATAAAACAGACTGAAGCCGATCATGGCTATGATGGGAAGAATTTTTGGCGATACAACGACTTCCTCAAAAATGCCCAAATTGACAGATTTGAAAATCCATAAGAGAAGAAGAACGCTGACCGCGAAGCGAAAGATAAAGGAGAATATTTTTCGCTGCTTGGGCTTGGCCAGTTCACCTTCTGTGCTGTCAATGCCCGCGTCTTCAGCTCCTCCGTCGCGCCTCATAGGCTGCCCGGTATCTTCCTTATTGTCGTGGCTGCGACCTTCACTGGATTCTGTATAATCGCTCATGTCGCATTATAATGTTTTTACTGTTTCTTGGCCAACAATATAAACCAGGGCATCCAGTATCTATTTATTTTCGTCGTCGGCATTGTGTCCGCGATGATATTCTGAATCGTCTGAAGTATTGACGGCTTTTTGAAGTAGATGTTTACAAATCTAAAGTACTTGATTTCGAAATTCAGCTCTTTCAGCATGGCTGTCAATTTCCACGGATGGACGGGGACGTCGTTGGTGCTTCGATACCGTCGATACAGGAAGGCATATCTCATGAAGAAATATCTCTGGGGGTGATAGTAATTCGGCTCCATGCAGTAGAAATAGCCACCCGGAACAATAATTCTACTCAATTCACTGAGCGAGTCCGTAAAAGGGAATAAATGGTGCAGTGTGGCAGGAAGGCAAATCATCTCAAAGCTTGCACTTTTCAATGGCATGGCGAAGGCGCTGCCGCATATCTTTTCATAGGGATAAAGAGAGAGTACTTGAGATGCAATGTCCAGACCGAAGAGAGAAATATGATTGTGCACATACCTTGCCGCCAACGCCTGAGAGAATTGACCCGAGGCGCAGCCGACCTCACAGATACGGACTTCTCCGAATTGACCGATCACGGAATCAATCGGTTGGAGCATGGCGTCGAGGTCCTTTGCCAGATAGGGGGAATAACCGGACGTGAACCGGTTGAAATACGCGAGATCCTTTTCCGAATACGATTTTTCCTGCACCGATTACTCCTCTACGGACATTCTCCACAACTCATCCATTGACGGCAGAAGCCTTTGTCCGCTGGTCAGCCTTATCCCGCGCGCCTTGAGCCCTTTCAACAAAGTCCAGTAGGTCCCGTCGAATCCGGGGTCTAACAAGCCGCTTAGCTGTTCCTGATGCCATATAACCGAAACGCAGCCTCCCGATTTTTCCACAGGCCGGATTTGCTCCATACAATGATCCAATGCTTCACCGGATGAAAAGCGGTAGGTTGTAGCGAGCGTTGTGTCCATCAGGATAAAAGGTATTTCCCACACAGAAAAGGGCTTAGCCTTCTCGATGTCATAAGGTCTAAAGGGAAATAATGTGCCTGCGCGAGGACCACTCATGTCATTGTAGCCGACTGACATGTCATATTCCAATTTTGCTCTTTCCAATTCAGGGAAGAACGTCGCAGGATGAAAATTGAGGTAATGCTGCCGATGCCCGGTAATACTCGTCCCCAGAATTTTTTCCAATTCGCATCTTTCCTCGGCTATCCCTCCCTGCATCCTTCCCGCCTTATAGCTTCCATGGAGACAGATTTCAAATCCTCTGTGAAGCAGGTTTCTCAAATCGTCCTCTCCCCTGTAATATCTCGAGAGATCATAGACAGGATCGCTCCTGTGCCTTCGCTTGACGGTAAATTGAAAAGAAGAAATTGCCCCCAGCATGGTTTCCGTATCTGCAATGGTTTCTATTGCATTATAAGGCACGGACTGAAAGAAGGCTTTCCTGTATTTACTCATGACCTGCCATGCCTGAGTCGCGCTTCTCCTCGTCCACAGTTGTCTTAACACTGCCCGAAGAAACCGCGGCATACCATGATTAGCACGTGTCGGCATGTAGTCGACGTCATGGGTGAGAACGATGGTCCCCGGGGGAAGAAAGAGTGCATCCTCCCCTTTTTTTTCGACGCCAGGCCAGCCAATTTTTTCCGCCTCAAGCGCGATGCTGTTGAGCCAGAGATCTGCCAGGGGTTCCGGTTTGTGAAAACCCGCCTCCATCCACCAGTCTTCTACAAATCGTATCCAGCCGTCCTCTTTTTCAGGACGGTTCTTTCTTTCAAAAAGAAGGTTAAGGAGGGCATGCGCCCCCGCAATAACATCCGCCCTAATCCATCCCCGTTTATTGATATCATCTCCCCTTGGGTGATAAAATGGCAATCGTCCGCCATGCTCTCCTTTAATGGGAATCCCCGCCCGGCTGTCGGTCATATGCCTCTTGACATCCTGTGAAGATAAGATGACGAGATCACCTTCCTCGACCGATATCTCCGTCGGATTTTCCGTTGTAGCGTATATGATCCGGCGCTCCGCCCGCGGACGAAGAGTCCACCCCACGCGCATGGCCAGATGGCGCAGTGTATGAATTACGGCCTCTCTGTCAAATGGCTCTCCCAAGAAAACCACTTCCACCGGCAGTCTTTCAGACATCCTTTCTCCCCACCAATTCCCGTATATGACCCTCAATCATCTCCGGAATATAAGATAAACTTTCGACGAGCCTGTCCTTTTGCCCTCGCATATGTTCCCTGGACGGGGGCGTATCGGCCATGGCAAGCGCCGCAGCAACAGCATCAGAGCCATAATCATAAACCTGCATCAGTCTGAACTCATCAGACAGGACCTTCATGTTTCCGCATTCACCGGCCCAGGTCGACGCCAGCACCGACGGCACACCCATGAGCGCCGCCTCGGCACACATGCTGGGGCTTTCCCCCACCACCAGCCGGGCAAAGGCCATCACATGATGCATCCTGTCTATCCTGATGGCCATTGCGAATTTTCTGAGCGCCTCCGGGGGCGGAGTCTCTGAAGTCAGAACCACCTTCATTCTCGAAGAGAGCTGCTCTATCAATCGAGTAGCGTCCTCCGCACTGAATCCTTTTTCTCCCTGATCGTGGACGGCATCCCAGCGGACAAAGCGCACCACCGCATAGGGCTCCTGAGGATCGATCCCTTCACTCTTTACGAGTTCAGGATCCGGGGTAAATTCATGAGGGTGCAGATAGCTCCATTCATGAAAGCTGCGATAGCGGTAGTGACGCCTACCGAAGTCTCTCGCAAACCATTCCGGCGTAAGAACCCTGTCGGCAAAGGGAAAGGCTATCCTGTTACTGAGTTCCGCCGTTTCCGTATCGGTCAGGGCAATGTTGGGAATGCCGAGCACACGAGAAGGAAGGGATGTCGTTATACCGCCGATGGAAAGGACAATATCGGGGCGATAGTCCCGGAGTATTATAGTAAATTTGAACCAGCGTCTTAATAACTCATGTGCAAGGCCAAGGCCTGTCTTCTGTTTCGACAGACATACATAAGGAATACTGAAAAGATCAAGGAGCTCATGGGTAATGTCCTTGTCACGGGTAACAATTTTCAGCTCGTGGCCGTGTTCCTGCCACCTCTTAATCAACGGCCGGAAGAAATGCACATGCTTGGGATGCAGTATGTCTATCAGAAATTTCACGGGAGCTACGCCTCCTTCACAGCCAATGCCACAAGACCCGAGCCGCCCTTCTGTGATCGGTAAAATGAACCCATAAAGCTCAATAACAGTAGCAAAGGAAAGACCAATGCATAAAGACCCCTATTTCTTTCCCTGGCGCCTGTTATCAGCTTGCTTATGTCGTTAGCCAATGTCTCCATTGTATTATAATTATAGATACAGGTCCTAACATTAAGCCCTCCTCTGGTAAGAAGACTTGTCAATTCATCCTTTGTGTAACCCGCTCTCACATGCCCCTCTATATCCATCCAGTTTTCTCTTTTCCAGCCAAAGATGTTCCGTGTCAGATGCGGCACATGGACGAGCAGGTGCCCGCCTGGTTTAAGGGCTTCATAAAACATCTTCACGGCGCCAAGATCGTCGTCGAGATGTTCAAGCATATCCATCGAGATGACCAAATCAAATCTGCCTAATTCAGGAAGTTTCATGGCGTCCGTGGTAATAAATCGCATATTCTTGAATCCCAGTTTCTCGGCAATTTCGCTATTGACCCTGTTTTGATTTTTATCGAGATCGACGCCAATAACTTCAGCGGCGGGAAAACGTCTGGCACAGGCAAGCGTAATCATTCCCCGGCCGCATCCCGCATCGGCGATCCGGCGGGGCTCGGTAATTTGTTCCAGAAATGGAAGGATGGTGCGAGCGCGCACACGGAGCCCTAAGATAGGGGCGCCAAAAAGCTTCACATACATTCTTTCCAGCGAAGACAACCCCGGAGTCAGCGCTATTTCTGAACCAAATGGCATTAATGCCCTCCCGTACCTTCCGTTCTTCTTAACAGTGAGAGTAACGCTCCGAGCCCGCGGGCCATCCAGCCGTTACACCAATGGAGGAGGGTGAACCGCTTGCTCAGGAATTGGCCTGTCTGATAGGCGAATTCTCCTTCGCCTTTATAAAAATTCTGAAGCCCCCAGGAAGCTATGTGAAGAGCCATGTCCCGGTCGCCGGCGCCGGCAAAGGTCAGAATTCCCTGGGCGGACCCGTGAACGTCATGCGGCATGACCTTATCGCTCGCCCACTTAGGAGCGCCGTTTGCGAGAAACAGGTTTTCCCCATAGAATTTCAGGCCGCGTTCATAGTGGTCCCGGAAGCGCCCGTCTCCTGTCGCATTTTCATAATCCAGATATGCATCCAGAATCATGCCTGTATGATAGTTGTCATGGGCCACCAGGCTCTGCCTGGGATCCGTCGTATAATACCATGCCCCGTAAGAGGTTTGCAGACGGGATACGAAGGAGAGAAGCTTTCGCGCCTGCTCCAGAAGGGAAGTCTCACCCGTCAACGCGCCCACCTGAGCCATAAATGCCGCAGCCTGAGCATTAATATTTATCACGGCAAATCCCGCCTTCATCTTCGGCACGTACGATATGCATTTTTCCTCATCAGTTTCGTGCAGTACTTCTAAATCAGATAGAATAAAATTAACGGCGCTCCGGGCAGTCGTGAGGTAAGCCTCATTGCCAAGCAAGCGAAAGCCGTGTAAGAGAGCCACCCCGGCAATGACGGTAATGTAGCAATTGGGATAGCCCGGCGGCTGGAAGAAGCCCGGGCTCTGCCAGGGATGATGATAACCCCAGCAGCTGCCGTGATAATTTCCTTTGTCTGCCGAAGTATTTCCCATCAACCATCGCAGACAACTTTCCGCCCTTTCCCGGAAAGGCTGGACGGCATTCATGGAAAGCATATCCAAATTGGCCCTGGCAAATAGCGCCGGACTTTCTGGATTAATGCCCTTTTTAACAAGGAGAACAGGCCGCAGATTCACGGGCGCCCGCATGATCACCTGCGTCCAGATGAGGCGGAAGAGCCAGCTATTGAAAGATAAAGCGCGAACCAGAGGACTGTCAAGACCGTCAAATTTGGAATAACCCGCGTAACCCAAAAAATGAGCCCGGTCTAAAGCGGCGGAAAGAATTTTTTCAATGTGCCTGATATCGATCATTGACGGTCACCCTGTAGACGGCAACATAATATTTTCTCGAACATGATGCAAGGAAAGTAAGAACTGCAGGAACGCAAATATTTTTGCCGCCCGCCTCGACTACGGACATCGTCTCTTGGTGAGTCCGGAACGGGATGCCACTCTGCTGAAATGATCGGATGTCCTGTAATCATTTTTCGCCCTGAAGGCTTCTGACAGCAACGAATAAGCCTTCAAAGTGTCTCCGCCCAAGCGTATTGCCTTTCGGGCTTCTTTGATGGCTGTATCAGGATCTCCTCCGCGAAGGCAGATATAGCCGAGGTTGACATAGAAAAAGGCGGTGTCTCGCTTGAGGGATATTGCTTTTTTCATTGCCATCTCAGCCTCAGATGGCTTCTTCTTCAGCATCAGTAATGCAGCTTTATTGTTGTGGAGATCGGTATTATCAGGGAGGCCTGCCAAGGCTTTTTCAATATACACAATGGCATTTTCGTGATCGCCGCTTAAGAGATAATATTCCCCCAGCAGTTGATAGATCTTAAATTTCATCCTGACGTCCCATGACGGAGGGGAATTAAGCGCCTTCGTCAATTCGACATATGCCTCCGGAAAACGACCGGCTTTCGACAGGGCTGCTCCAAGATTACCGTGAGCTATCGCAAGACCAGGTGCTTTGCGGGCATTGTCCGTCCACAGGGATATTTCATCCTTAAGAATGCCATTATAGATATAAACATTCACCCCTATGATTATTATGACTGCCGTAACCGCAGACGATAGAGCGAAAATAATCTTCTTTCTCTTTTCAAAGTAGCCGAGGGCATGAACGAAGAGGATAGATAAAGGGACGAAAAAGAGCATCGCAGGAAGGTAATTACGGTGCTCGTAAATAATGCCAAGGGAAACAAACGAGCCTTCAATTAAATGGTTCACGAAAAAGAAAATGATGCAATAGGAGATGAGGGGTCTCTTCCG
>Ga0182021_10000034_pt1 | contig 117438 bp, 80 predicted proteins | sample 612E3MmetaG_FD_120493 | JGI IMG/M metagenome (GOLD analysis project Ga0182021, IMG submission 120493) | Permafrost microbial communities from Stordalen Mire, Sweden - 612E3M metaG (Illumina Assembly) | ecosystem: Environmental > Terrestrial > Soil > Wetlands > Permafrost | place: Sweden... | reverse complement strand
CGCTTCACGCCGTTGATGGCCGGTATCCCATGTCCCATTCCTACGCGCCGAACGTCATCTGGAGCTATGAATGGGCCGAGCAATTTCGTCACGGCATCCTGTACCCACGCTGGATGGAGCACACGTTTGTCGGTCTCGGAAGTCCGACGTTCCACTTCTACGGCCCGTTCTGCATGTACAGCGTGCTCCCCTTCTCGGTCGGGTTGGGATTGTCCATTTCAACCAGCGTGCTGTTGTCATTCTGGACGGCCCTGCTCGTCATGGCCCTCGGGATGGCTCGACTTACCGGCATGCTCTTTGCGCGGCGCCATCGTTGGCTGCCTGGGCTGGTGGCCGTCCTGACACTGCTTTCGCCCTATGCACTGATGGATGTCTACGTGCGCGGCGCGCTCGCCGAGATCTGGGCCATGGCGCTGCTTCCCTGGTTGTTTGTGGCGCTCCTGCGCAGCATCGACAGTCCCGGCCTGGTGGCTCGCTTCACCCTGATTCTGGTCACCGCAGCCTATGCCCTGTGCCACCCGGCGCTACTTCTGCTTGGCGCATGCTGCATCGGACTCGCTGCGCTCATCACCTCGCGCGGTTGGTCTGACGTGGTTCGCTGGATTCGCCGAGGGTTCGTGCCGATGCTGGCAGGCATTGGCCTGGACGCCTTCTATTTGGCGTCGGCCATTCAGGACCAGAAATACGTCCATATCAAGACTCTCACCGCCGACGACACTGTGCTGCCTTTCAAGCGCTTGCTGGCACCGGAATTGAGCCGACTGTCTCTCAAGACGGCGGAAGGCTTTGACGGCAGCATGGTGCCGGCCTTTGTATTCGGCTGTCTGGTGACGATAGCGGCTTTCGGGCTCCTCCGGCGCAGCGGTCATCTGAACGGCGAAGTGAAGGAACGACGGATCGCTGCTCTGCTGGCCATGGCCGGTATCTCTGCGATGATGATGACCGACCTGTCCCGGGGGATCTACCGGCTCTTCCCGGTCCTCAACACGATTCAATTCGCATGGCGGTGGATGGCCATCTTGACGGTGGCCACAATGCCGCTTTGGGGATACGTGCTGTTGCTGACGACCCGAAGCCGGCAGCGCAAGGATCTCTTGTGGCGCGTGCCGGTTTGGCTGGTCAGTCTCTGGATGTCCACTCAGGCCTTCGCGACCACGATGGCCTTCGTGGACTGGAACAAGGGCGACAGCGAGCGGACGGATGCTCTGCTAGAGAAGATGGGCAAGGCCGGGCAGGAAGGTGACGCCAGCGCCGGGCCGATCCAGGATTTTAGAGGCCTCATTCACATCAATGCCAAGAACGAGGCTTTGCTGGAAGATGTATCGGAATATCAGCCGTTGACCCAATCCAACCGTGGGTTGCCCCCGCGCACGTTCTCTCCCGTGGAATGGCTGAGTGGTGAGGGCACCATCACGAATATCAAGTGGGAGCCTGGGAGGAGGCGGTTTGCGATCGATTCCGCTGCGGGTGGCCAGCTGCTCGTGCGCACGACGGCGTGGCTCGGGTGGGAGATCAGCGTCAATGGCAAGCAGAGCGTTGGCGACCAAGCCGGCGACTGGGGACGAATGATAGTGACGGCGCTGCCCGGTCATTCGGATGTGTCCATCGCATATCGGGGAACGCCGAATCAGCGTTTGGGGACAGCGCTCTCGGTCGTCGCACTGATATTGATCGTCGCCTGCGGGGGGTGGATGGGTTGGCGACGACGGCGCGTTCCGGTGATGCGGAACGCGGGGTAGCTCGGCTTGATGTAGTCTCGATTGTTGGCCTTGTGACCGCATCTACTGCGGCTCCTCGTCACTGCCGATGCGCTTGAGAAAGGTCGGATAGGAAATCCCGAGCGCGCGGGCCGCTTCCATGCGCTTGCCGCTAAGCTGTTCGAGGGCGTGGCGCGCATAACGGCGCTGGAGATCCTCCATGTCAATGGGCGGGCCTTCGACGCGAAATGTGTCGCCGGCTGGCATCGCGGATGGCGCGGCCGAGCCGGCCAGCACATCGAGATCAAGCTCGGGCCCCGCAGCCAGCACCAGCGCGCGTTCGAGCACGCTGCGCAGTTCGCGCACGTTCCCGGGGAACGGGTAGCGCGCCATGCGCTCCAGCGCGTGCGGGCCCAGCCGCACCTCGCGGCGGCCCAGTTCAGCCGCCAGATCGGCCAGGATGGCGTGGGCGAGCGGCAGCAGATCCTCGGGGCGCTGGCGCAGCGGGGGCACGTCGATGCGGAACACCGAGAGGCGAAACCATAGATCCTCGCGAAAGGCTCCCGCCGCGATCTGTTTCTGCAGATCACGGTTGGTGGCGGCCACCACGCGCGCTGAGCTGGTCTGCTCAGCCACGCCGCCCAGCTTGCGGAAACGGCCCGAGTCGAGAAACGTCAGGATTTTTGGCTGCACATCGATGGGCAATTCGCCCACCTCGTCCAAAAAGAGCGTGCCGCCATGGGCCACCTCGGCCAACCCGCGGCGGGCCGCGCGCGCGTCGGTAAATGCGCCGCGCTCGTAACCGAATAGCTCGCTCTCGATGGTGGTGGCGGGCAGGGCAGCGCAGTTTACGTGCACAAAGGGCGCGTCCTCGCCGAATGTCAGCGCGTGCAGGTGGCGCGCCAGAACTTCCTTGCCGGTGCCGGTTTCGCCCAGGAACAGAACCGGGCTCTTGGGGCTGCCCGCGATCCGTTGCAGCACCTCGATCACGCGAGCAAAACACTCCGATTGCCAGGGCGCCAGGCGCCGCCGGCCGGAGAGTTCCTGCTCGGCCTGTTGCAGTCGGTCGCGCAGGCGAACCGTGCCGACCGCCTGGCGTGCCTTCATCACCAGGTCGGCCAGCTCCACCGGCTTGACCAGATAGTCCGCGGCGCCGCTGCGGATGGCGTCCACTGCGCCGGCGATCTCGCCATTGGCGGTGACGATCACCACCGGTACCCCGGGCAGGCCGGTGCGCAGTTCGTCCAGGTAGGCCAGACCGTCACCGTCGGGCAGGCGCCGGTCCAGGATGACCAGGCCGGGCGCCTCGCGCGCCGCCTCCTTGCGCGCCTCGTGCAGCGAGCGCGCCAGCGTGACTGCGAAGCCTTCGCGCCGCAGGGCCGTGGCAGCCATGGCCCCGAAGGACCGATCGTCGTCGACTAGAAGGATGGTCACGCTCACGTCCGCACTCCGGAAGGCAGTTCGATAATGAAGCGAAGTCCACTGCTGCCGCGCTCGAAGCGTAGCACGCCGCCCTGGTCCTCCACCGCTCGACGGGCCATGGACAGGCCCAGGCCGATGCCCTTGGACTTGGAGGTAGCGAAGGGTTCGAAGAGCCTGGCCTCGGCCTCGGGCGCTGGCCTGCCGGCGTTGTCCTCGACCGTGATGACGGCCGTCCGGTCGAGCATCGCCAGCTTGACGGTCACGCGCGGATCAGCCGCGCGACCCATGTCACGCGCCGCCGCCGCGGCCTCCATTGCGTTGCGGACCAGATTGTCCACCGCAGTGGCCAGCAGCAGGGGATCGCAGGCGGCCTCCGCGGCCGCATCCAGCTCGCTGGACACCGTGACGTCGGCGGCCTCAGGCAGTGTGGCCTTGAGACCGTCCACGGTTTCGGTCAGAAGCGGCGCCAGGCGGGTGACTGCCAGCTGCGGGGATGCGGGCTTGGCAAACTGGAGCAGCGAGGTGCCCAGGTGGCGCAGACGATCAACCTGGCCCCGCAGCACCGAGGCCGGCGCCGCAGCCTCGCCGGAGCCGCCCAGCAAGGTCAGCGCCGCATTGATGGAATTGAGCGAGTTCTTGATCTCGTGCGCGATGAGGGACGAGGCGCGGCCCAGATCGGCCAGCCGCTCCTGCCGGCGCGCCTGTGCTTCCAGCAGCAAGAAGCGACGGTAGACCAGGCGGACGAACACCGTCAGCATGAGCACCGCCCCCAGTTGCACGGCACTTATCAGCACGAACTGCAGAATGAAGCGCGAGCGGATGGGTGCCAGCAACGGATCTTCACTGGCCAGCAGCATGAGTTGAAGGCCGGTTGCGCCCAGCGGAGCGGAGGCGACGAAGCGGCCCCGATCCAATGCCAGCTCGCCGGCCTGGCCGCCGGCGCTCAGGGCGCGCAGGCGCGTAGAAAGCTGTGGGATTCCCAGCCAAGGCGTGGCATCGCCGAATGCCACGACCTGATCGCGCTGATCGAAAAGCGCGAGGCTGGCGTCGCCCAGCGACTCGACCCGGGGAAGAGCACTCTGAAACGCACCCACCACGCCCACGATGGCGCCGGTCAGCTTTCGATCCCGAATGATGGGTACGGAAATGACCAGCAATTCCTCGTGCTCAAGCTTCAGAAGACCGTAGGCGGGAGTGCTGGTCTTGAGCAGCTCCTGAAACCAGGCCTCATGCAGCGCGGAGAGCCCCAGGTCACGCAGTGGCGAAGGCTGGCTGCCCACCACGCGGCCGGAGCTGTCGACAAAAGCTACGCCACGGACGAACAGGGAGGAGCTACGGTGGCTGACCTCAAGCAAAGCCTGCTCGGGCGCCAGCCGCTCGTCGGCCAAGTCCACCTCTGGCCGCTCGGCAAGACGCACAAGCTCTGCCTCTAGGATGGAAAGGTGATGCGCCAGGGCATCCGCGTACAGGTGCGCATCGCGCAGCACGCGCTGATGTGCCTGTTCGCGCACCTCGGCCACGTCGCTGCGATAGGAAAGCAGCGGCCCGACGATGGCGGTGAGCGCAGCTGCGGCGAAGATGATGATCATCTGCGGCGCAAGCTGTCGTTCGACGCGCGCCAGGGGACGATGGGAATTGGTGGGCGGCATGGGATCGTGAGCTAGGTGGATCTCATAGGGTCCTGCGAGGATCCAGCCAGCGTCGCGGCTTGGCTACTGCTCGGCACACTCTAGGAGGAGCCCTGCCGGGTTGCCACACGCGAAGCTGCCGCACTTGCCGGCACAGCTCCAGCCACTGCTCGGGTAGCCACCGGTGCCGGTATCGGTCGACGCCGTCGATGTCCAGTCACGGCACGTGTCCTTGTCAGCGGTTCCCTGGTAGGAGATGCCAGTCCAGGTGAGTGAATTGACGAAGTTGCCATCACCGTCCTGGGTGGCTCCGCTCTCAATGCTGGCGGGCGCGGTACTGGTGTTCAGCGCCTGAATGACTTCAGCGCCCGTGCCGACCCTGACGCCATCGGGCCGCACGTAGATAGTCGCTTCGCCCAGGACATCGGTGAGAGCGCGGGCCGAAGCGACGAGGACTGCCTTGGCCGCTGTCACCGAAGCGGGCGCGTCGGCAAGACACTTGGCGTCTGCCGCACTGAGGCCCGCACCTGGTACCCAGGCCGACTTGGTTGCGTAGAGCTTCTTGCCCGCTACGGGCGTCACGGTGACCCGGGTATTCGCGCCCTTCATCACGCAGAGCATGCGGAAGGCCATGCCGCAAGGCGCGACCCCAGCATTGTTGTAGGGCCACCCCGGGCCGCTCGCATGAGTGTGGCCATGCACGGCCATGAGGGTCGAGTCAGTCCAATCCTTGCAGTTTGCCCCAGCGGACGCCCCGCCGTTTCCGTTCATTCCGGAGAGTGTATGGTCGATGACCCGCCGACCGTTCTCGTCGTATGCAGCTGGGTATAAGACCGCACCACTGGAAAGGGCCGCCGCCATGTCGTCGATCCAGGGCAGCAGGTCAGCCCGCACCCATCCGCGGGTTGAGCCGAGTAGCGTCACCGGAGCGTAGTTGGTCGCAGCCAGCCACGCGATGTACGCATCATTCGTGGCGTTGTTGATGCCTGCCTCTGCCGCGAGGCTGTTGCATCGCGATTGATATGCTAGCGCACTCCCTAGATCTCCGGGGAATGTACCTGAGGTGACAAAGACGAGATTCGCCGGCAGGGTGTCGAACCGGGCCGTGGTCGAGGTGGCCCCGCTGATCGTTAGGTAGCAGACGCGGCGTGGCCCGTTGGCAGCACAAGCGCCGGTCCACCCCGACAGCACTGACGAAACCGTTGCCCCGCTGTTGGTCGGCTTGGCGGTCACAGTAATGCTCGCGCCGGTAGCAAAGGTCGCCGTGCAGGTCGTGGGTGCCGTGCAGGTCGTGTTGCCCGGCTGAATGATCACGGTGCCGGCGCCGGCGCCAGCGAACGACAGGGTCAGGGTGTACTGCCCAGTGTCCGTGCTGCCCGCATCCGGAGGAATAGGAACGGGCAAGTCAAATGAGCCGTCGAGCGCCTGGGGCACGTCCGTCGTGACCCCCACGGCGGCCCCATCGGGTGCCAGAGCGTCCTTGTCTGGCGGCCCACTGTCAAGCAAGGGGCTGTTGCCTGCATCGGGTGGAATACCAACGGCCCGATCGAAGGAGCCATCGAGCGCCTGGGGCGCCTCCCCGGTGGTGTCCACTGCAGCCCCATCGGGTGCCACGCCAGCGTCGTCCGGCGAGCCACTGTCAACCGAAGAGTCAATGCTTGCATCCGGCAAAGTGAGCGGTTCCTTGGGATCGAAAACCGGCAAGCTGCCGGACGCCACCGCAGCCGGTTTGCAGGCTCCGGAAACACAGGTATTTCCAGGGTCGCACGGGACTCCGATGCACGCCCCGTCAAGGTGAAGCGTCAGCAACCGGCGTTCCCCAGGCAGGAAGGAAAGCGTCGCCGTCTGTGCGACGACGGGAACATCGTCCAGATACCCTGTGGCGGTGATGTCGAATTCCACGCCCCGGTTGTCGGACGGCACCAGCGAAAGCTGGAGCGGGAGCCTGGTCTTGTTAGGCTCGCTTCCCGCAGTCAGGGGAAACACGGCAGAAAGATTCTTGCTCGGCCCCGTGACGTCGATGTGGATGTTGCTCATCTGGGTGGGGACCGTCAGATCGCTCCACACAACCACTGCGATTTCCGTGGCGTTCTTGTTGCCTTGTTTGGAACAACCCAGCGGAAAAGCGAACACCAGCAATAGTATCCAAAAAGTGCGTCGCATGTCTACTTGACCTCGAAGCAGTTGGGGCTGAAGCCGGCACATGGGCCACTGCCAGAACGGGTGGCCAGAAGGATCGCGGTTAACGTGCCTGCGGCTACCGCAGCGCCAATCCCGGTCCACAGCCACCACTTCTTGTACAGGGGCCGGCCATTTGCAGCTTGTTCACGCTCGGGGGGAATCGATGTCAGGGCTGTCGTACCCTCCGCTGGAGTGGGCATGGGGCCGGTTACCCCTGGGCTTGGCGGCAGGGCTCGCTTCTCCACCGGAGCAGACGCAGACTCCCTGCCTGCAGGTACCTCAGGAACTGCAGGCGCGGCTCGCACGGTGGTTGGCAAGGGCGCGGATTGGCCGCGAAGCCTCTCCATTTCAGCGATCCAGCCCTCCACCTCACGCCGATCGTCTGGGGTGATGTCCTGGCTGCGTTGCAGATACTCGCGCAGATTGGATAGCGCCGGTTCTGGCCGTCGCAAGTAGTAGTAGCAGGCCCCAAGATTGCGCGTGAAAACCAGCTTGTCTGGGTAGTCGATGCTCAGGCTCGAAAAGACCCTGGCCGCATCTTCATAGTGGCCCTCCTTATAGAGTTGTCTCGCTTGCTTGGCCCGGGCGGTGTCCTTGGCACTTAGCGCAGCAGCAAAGGCGGATTCCGTGCGAAGCGGAATCGACAGACAAAGCGCCACACCAATTGCGAATCCCAAGGGTAGTCTTGCTAGTGAGCGACCCATTCGTCTTCCGATCTCCGGTGTTGGGGTGGAGGCAAGGTGGAGGGCTGTCGTGAGGCTGAACGCGACCGTTTCGAAGAGGGTGGGGAGCCACCGAGCGCGCGTGGAGGCGTCCCAGCGTCTGGTCGGTTGAGAAGTGGGGGCGGAATTTTCGCGGCTATCGGCGCTGGGGGATCCTGTGGGGCGGCTGGCGGCGGACTGGCACTCGGGCCGGGCATCGCAGACACAGGCGACAGTCCCATGGCTTCACGTCGCGCGGTACCGTGGCCTGGACGAAGAAGAGCAAACAACGCAGCCCCCACCAACGCCAGCGCCGCTAGGGCGAAGAAAGGCCAGCGTCGAGGTGGTGGTGCGCTAGCAATGGCCTCGTCGCTCGCCACGACCCTAACCTCACCGCTGGTTCGCGAGAACGTCGTATCGGCGGGAAGTCTTCGGGTCTCGATGAGCATGCGCGACGTACGATTGGCGACCGCGGGAAGACTCTCGGCAGGCGAAAGCCGCCTTGTGGCAGACACGGACTGTCCCGCGTCCGCGCGCAGGGCGCTCAGAAAGGATCCGATGTCGTCGAAGCGGTCTTCGCGCTGACGGGACAGAGCACGCGCAATGGCGTTGTCCACGTGGCCGGGGACTTCGGCAACCAACTCGCGCAAGGGCCGGGGCGTACCAGTGAGGTGCATGACCAGCAATTCCGTCCCCGATGTCGAGGTGAACGGGGGCCGGCCGGCGAGGGCCTCGTAGAGGATGGTCGCGAACGAGTAGATGTCCGAGCGGAGATCAACGTCCGCGCTGTCCTTGCACTGCTCGGGTGACATGTACGCCGGGCTGCCCATGATCAAGCCCGTCTGCGTCTGGACGCTGCCGCTCGTGCCAGCCCTTGCCTTGATCTTTGCGATGCCGAAATCCAGTATCTTGACTCGTTCGCCGCCTGGCGCGTTTGGGTCCGGCAGCAGGAACATATTCTCCGGCTTGAGGTCGCGATGAACGATTCCGGCGGCGTGAGCAGCCGACAGGGCCGAGCCGGCTTGGGCGGCGATGTGCAGGACGTCCGCGAGCTCCAGGCGAAAAGAGTTCGCCAGGCGCTTCTGCAACGACATGCCGTCGAGAAACTCCATCAGAATGTAGGGAGAGCCTTCCGACGTGAGGCCGGCATCGAACACTTCGATGATGTTGGGATGGCGGATGGCGCTGGCGGCACGGGCCTCGTTGAGGAAGCGTCGGACCAATTCTGCGTCCTGCGCCAGCGCTGGGTGCAGGATCTTCACGGCCGCCCGACGTTCGATCAGAGGGTTCTCGGCCAGGTAGACCTCTCCAAAGCCGCCTTCGCCAATCAACCGGACGATACGGTAGTTGCCAAAGGATTGGCTCGTCTGCATCGCCATGTGTGGTACCTGCCTGGGAAACCTTCCCCACGGGCATTGTCGATGATTCTAGCGGGTCTCGCGGGGACTGTCTATTGAGGCTTCATGGGTTGGGAACCCGTTGCGGGTTCCCATGTGAATTCTGACGGGAGGCAAACCGTTCGGTGCTCTACACTAGCGGGCCGGGCTGCGGTCGTTTCCGGAAGGCCAGCGATAGCAACGCCGGCTGCAGCAGCCGCGGCAGGATGGCGAGCGCCAGTGCCCCGCCGATGACCACGATGGCGAGCGGCTTCTGGGTTTCCGAGCCGATGCCGCGCGAGAGGGCGGCGGGCAGAAGCCCCAGCATGGCCACCGTGCTGGCCATCAGGACCGGGCGGAGCCAGCGCTCGGCTGCTTTCCTGGCGGCGGCTTCCGCCGACTCTCCTTGTCGGCGCAGCCGCTGCGCGTAGGTGACCACCAGCAGGGCGTCTTGGATGGAAACCCCGAGAATCGAAATGAAGCCCATGGCCGCCGAAATGGAGAAATCAGTGCCGGTGAGGAAGAGGGCCACCACACCTCCGCTGGCCGCCACAGGCGCACCGAGCAGCACGATGAGGGTATCGCGCGCGTTCTTTGCCGAGCTGTAGACCAGGAACATGATGACCAGCAGAGTGACGGGGACGAAGATCAGAAGGCGCGCCGTGGTTTCGCGCAACTGGTTGATCTCGCCGGCCCACTCCAGGTGGGTGTCGTAGGGCAGCTTGACATGCGCGGTGATCTTGGACTGTGCCTCGGCGATAGTCGACGCCAGGTCGCGCCCGCGCACCGAGAATTTCACCGGTACGTAGCGCCGCAGATCCTCGCGGAAGATGACCGATGGACTGTCTTCCTCGACCACATCGGCCAGTTGTCCGAGCGGCACCTGGGCTCCATCGGGCGCGGCAACCAGGATGGCGCGGATCGCGCGCAGGTCCCGCCGGTAGGGCTCGGCCCAGCGCACGGTGAGGTCGAAATGCTTCTCGCCTTCATACACCTGAGTGATGGCCAGCCCGCCGATGGCTGCCTGAATGACGGCTGCCACGTCACCGGTGTTTAGACCATAGCGTCCGGCTGCGGTGCGCGACGGTGTGATGCGAATCGCGGGCTGGCCGAGCGAGCGAAAGATTCCCAGGTCCGCCACACCCGGGATGGTCCGCATGATGCTGACGATCTCGTCGGCCTTGGTTTCGTTCAGGCGCAGATCCGGTCCCACCACCTTGACCGTGTTCTCGCCCTTGACGCCCGACATGGCCTCCTCCACGTTGTCGGAGATGACCTGCGAGAAATTGAACACCACGCCGGGAAAGGCGCGGTTGAGATCGCGCTGCATGTCGTCGGTGAGTGACGCCTTGGTCACGCCAGGGCGCCATTCGGAGGCGCGGCGCAAGGGAGCGAGTATCTCGATGTTGTAGAAGCCTGACACATCGGTGCCGTCGTCGGGCCGCCCGAGCTGCGAGATGACGCTTTGGATTTCGGGCCGGCTTCGCTTCTGCGGCGGACAGTCGTCCGCGTCTTCGCCCGGGCAGCCGAGCACGATGGCGCGGATGTGGCCCACGTAGCGGGCTGATTTTTCCAGCGAGATCGATGTGGGCAGGGTGGCGCGAATCCAGAAGTTGCCCTCTTCCAGCTTGGGCATGAACTCGCGGCCGAGAATGCTGGCCGCCGCCAAGGCCAGCACCACCGGGCCCAGGCCCAGCAGCACGGCCCAGCGCGGCCGTCGCAGGGCGAAGGAAAACAGCGGCGCATAGAGCCGGTGCACGAGACGCATGAACCAGCTTCCCTTCTCCTCCTCATCCTCGGTCGCAGACACAGGCAGAAGCCGCGACGATAGCGCCGGGGTAAGAGTGAGCGAGAGCAGGATGGCGCCACCGATGGCAAAGGCATAGGTCTGAGCCATCGGGGCCATGATCACGCCGGCCACACCGGTCAGGGTGAAGAGCGGCACGAAAGCCACGGCGATGATGAGCGTAGAAGAGAACACGGGCGGTCCGACCTCGCGGGCCGCGCTGGCGATGCGCTCGAAGACCGATCCTCCTTTGCGGGCGAAGTTGCGGAAAATGCTCTCCATCATGATCACCGAAGAGTCGACCACGATGCCGAAGTCTACCGCGCCCAGAGAGATGAGGTTGGCCTGGGTTCCGGTCGAGACCATGCCGAAGAACGCGAAGAGCAGGGCGAGGGGCAGATTGAGCGCGACCAGCAGGGCCGCGCGCAGCTTGCCCAGAAAGAGCCACAGCACCAGCGAAACCAGCACCATGCCGGTGATGAGATTCTCCATCACGGTGTGGGTGGTCAACTTGACCAGGTCGGCCCGGTCGTAGAGCGGTTCGATGTCCATGCCGGGCGGGAGAACCCGGTTCTGCCGGATCTGGTCGACCCGATCATGAATACCCCTGATGGTGGAGAGCGAGTCGCCCCCATAGCGCATCAGCACGATGCCTTCCACGATGTCCGGCTCGGCGTCGCGGCCCACGATGCCGAGGCGTGGGGCCGCGCCCGCGTGGACGGCGGCCACGTCGCCTACGCGAACCGGTACGCCCTTCTGCGCGGCAATCGTGATCTGCTCGATGTCACGGACCGATCGGATCAGCCCGATGCCGCGTACGTCGAAGGATTGCTCGCCCAGAGTCAGGCGCTGCCCGCCCACGTTCTGGTTGGCATTCGCGATGGCCGACTGCAACTGCGCCAGGCTGACGTTAAGGCCGCGCAGCCGATAGGGGTCCACGTCTACGTGGTACTGCTTGGTCAGACCACCGAACCCCACCACATCGATCACGCCCGGCACCTGGCGGAACTGCTTTTCCAGGATCCAGTCCTGTGCGGTCTTGAGATCCGCTGTGGTGTAGTCCTTGCCCACCACCTTGTAGCGGTACAGCTCACCGATGGCACTCCAGGGCGAAAGCTGCGGTTGCACGCCTGCGGGCAAGCTGACGAAGTTGAGCTGGTTGAGCACCCGCTGCTGAGCCGTTGCATAGCTGGTCTCCCAGCCGAAGTAGAACTTGACATCGGCCAGGCCGAACAGCGACTGGGAGCGCACATGTTCCAGCCCGGGCATGCCCACCAGCCCGGTTTCGAGAGGCAGGGTGACGTAGCGTTCGACCTCCTCGGCGCTCCAACCTTGCGGCTGTGCGATCAGCTCGATCATGGGCGCGACCGGGTTGGGATAGGCCTCGATGTCGAGCTGCACATACGAGCGGATGCCGACGCCGATCAGCGCCAATGTGGCCATGAAGACCAGAAAGGGCGCACGGATGGCAGCCGAAACCAGTCGCTCAATCATGACTACAGCATTCCGGAAAGCAGGATGGCGCCCGAGACGACGATGCGCTCATCCTTGGCCAGGTTGCGCAGCACCGGCAGAAAGTCGCCGCCCTGCTCTTCATTGACCACCACGGGCCGGCGCTCGAAGCGGAGCTGGCCTGCGGGGGTCTTGCCCACCTCGACGAAGACCATGGTCTGGTCGCCGAGGCGCAGGAGCGCGCTGCGCGGGATGGCGAGTGCGACCTGGCGATCCACAGGCAGGGCTACGGTGGCATACATTTCCGGTTTCAGGGCGCGATCGGAGTTCGCGATCTTGCAGCGGACCTTGGAAGTGTGGGTGGCGGGATCGAGTGTGTCCGAGACCCAGTCGGCCTGCCCCCGGAAGACCCGTCCAGGATAGGACACGACAGCAGCCAGGCAGGAGGTGCCCGCCTTGATCCGCCCGAGATCCATCTCGAAAACGTCCCCCAGGACCCAGACGCTGTCTAGTTCGCCCACGGTGAACAGTTCGAGCACGGTGCCTCCGGTGTACTGCCCTTGCACCTCGGCGCCGGGGTTTACGTTGCGCGCGATGACCTCGCCGTCGATGGGGGCGCGCAGAGTATACATCTCGTTCACGCCGTCGGAACGACTGCCGCGCAGGATGCGGGTCTTCTTCCTGGCTCGATCCAGCTCGGCCCTGGCCTTGCTGTAGTTGGACTGGGCGCTTTCTAGATCGCGTTGCGATCCGGCGTGGACCTCGAACAGTTCCTTCTGGCGGGTGGCTTCCTTTTCGGCCGCGCCAAAGTCGGCCTGGGCCTTGGCTAGGTCGGAAAACGCGGCGGCAACATCAGGAGACTCTATCTGCGCCAGGGCGTCGCCCTTTTTCACGCGCTGGCCGGGCTGGGCATCGATCTTGACCACCCGGCCGGTCACCGGTGACAGCACGTGCGACACCTGCAGATCGTCAAAGGTCACGCGGCCGCTCGCCACCACCACGCCGCCCACTGGTTGCGGTTCGAGCGGCTCGACCACGAGCTTGGCTGCGGCCACCTGTTCTGGCGCCAGCCAAACCTCGGTGTTTGGAGGCGCGGCTGGCACCTTGGCGGCAGCGCGTCTGTGACAGCCAGGCCCGACGGCCACGACCAGGCAAAGACCGGCGATGAGAGTGACTCGTGTATGGTTCATGGTCCCAACTCCAAGCTCACGGCCTCCCCGATGAGCACCACCGCCAGCCAGTAGTCGGCGAGATCGCGCAGGTAGCCTTGGGTGGTGTCTATGAGCGTGCGTTGTGCATCCAGATATTCGAGTAGGGATGCGGCGCCCTTCTCGTACTGGATTTGGACCAGGTCGCGCGTGCGCCGCGCCCGATCGAGCAGGCCGTGCTCCGCCCGTTCCACCCGGTGTTGGGTGGAACGGAACTGGGCCAGCGCAACGGTCACGTCGTTCACGATTTGCGCTTCGGTCTTGGTCCAAAGCGCGTCCTGCACGCGCGCATCAGCCTGGGCCTTCTGCACCTCGCCTTGAAAACGGTAGAACAGCGGCGGGGTGAGAGTGAGCCCCAGTGAGATCGTGGGCGGCGAGCTGACATCGCTGCCGGCTCCTTGGCCGCTGACGCCGAGCGAGAGCGCCAAGTCCGGAAAGCGCAGGCGTTGCGCCGACCGCAGGGCCGCCCCCGCCCGTTCCTGCTGCAGGTGGGCGGCGGCCAAGTCGGGACGCTCTTTGCGTGCCCGCTCCAGCAGCGAGTCGACTGTGGCATTGCGGAGGTCGTTGGGTACGTGATAGCGCGGAAGATCGATATCAACCTCGAAGTCCGGCACGCGCCCGCGCACGCCCAGCAGAAAGGCGAGCTGATACTTTGCCTGGGCCAGGGCCAATTCCGCGCGTTCGACCTCTTGGTCGGCTTCCAGTTTCTCGGTTTCGACCTTCAGTGCGTCGACTTGCGAGATGGCGCCATGTTGGAAGCGGGCTTGATTCAGCTCCAGCACATGGCCGAGGCGATCCTGCGACTCGTGCGCCAGGTCGAGGGCGTCGCGGGCGTATACGGCCTCCAGATACTGCTGGCGAAGCGTGGATTCCAGAGTGCGTTGGGCATCGGCCCGGCTCTGGCGCGCCACCGCCAGCGCCAGCTGCGCCGTGCGCGAGCGCAGGCCCCGCTTGCCTGACAGCGTGTCGAACACAGCAGATTGGTCGGACACCCCTGCGCTCCAGGCCAGGGCCGAGCAGCCGGGACATTGCTTGCTGTTGAAACCGAACGAACGACCCACGCCGCCCGAAATGGCGGGGTTGGGGATGGCGCCTGCTATCTCCGCGTCGCCGCGGGTGCCATCCACCAGGGCATCCGCCACGATGAGATCGAAGCCACGCTCGCGGAAGAGTTGTAGTGCGTCCGCCATTCCCAGATGGGCCGGAAGCGAAGGCGACTCGGCCGCGTCGCCCGCCAGGCCGACAACGGGGCTAAGCATTGCGATGGCGAAGAAGCCAGCGGTGCTTCCCTTTCGTGGGCGATTTGACGCGGGCATGGGCAAGAGGAACGGAGGTGCTGAGATTGCTGAGGCCCGGTGGGGGGATTGAGACTGGACCTGATAACCCAGTGCATCTACCGCATGGACCTCTAAATGCAACCCAGGACGACCGCCTGCTATTCCCGGGGCAGCCGGTTGTCGCGCGATTGGGGAAATCTAGCTGCCTGGGCAGGCTGCCCACGGGTTCCCCGCGGCCAAGAAGGACGGATCGTCGGAGGCCGTGATCAGCAAAGTGCTGCGGTCTTGGACCACGCGCGGCCCGTCTGGGGTCGTCAGGAGAGCCAGCACGGAATCGGGAAGCGGGCTGGCGAGTTCGATTCGCCAGGTGAGCGCGGTCTTCTGGGTTGACTGGTTGTAGTAGACGAAGATCAAATCGTAGCGCCAGAGCAGGGAACTGGAAAGAGACTCGCTGCTGGGGACGTGCCAACCCATGAGGTAGGCGAAGAAGTAGACGGCGCCAAAGCTGTCAAGGCCATAGGCGTGGCCCTTGTTCTTGAATTCGTCTGCTACCGCGGGTTCGCAGGTGATGTCCTGGCTGGCCGGTGGCGCCACCCCAGGCCCCATCAAGTAGCCCAGCGAGCGTTGCGGGGCCTGGCCATAGGCGTGACGAACGGCAGAGTTGCCGCCCTTGTCCCAACGGTCGGCCAGCCAGACACCGCCGAGAGGGTAGACAAGCCACCCCGCGGCGAAAAACGGCGGGCCGAGGCTTGCGAAGCTGTCGGGCAACGTGGTGTCGTCGGACAGGTAGTCGTCCCGCCAGCGCGAAAAATAGGCGAGCGGGTCCGGGTAGGCGGTGTGATAGCCGGGCACCTCGGCTTCGAACAAGCGCTGATAGAGCGAGGCGTCTCCTTCGATCAGGGCCTTGTGGGCGAAATTCTCGTCAGAGCTTTGCGGTTGGAGATGCAAGTCCATCTCACTATCTTGCAGGGCGTGCACCAACTCATGCGCGAGTATGTTCATGTTCTGGCTGGCATCCACATTCAGCTCCGGGTGAGAAACGACGGTCACGTTGCGGTTCTTGAGTGAATAGTAGGCCGCAGTCATCTTCACCTGGTTGTCGATGGACGCGCCTTGCGTGTCGCCAGTCGACGGGACAAGGCCGAGGAGCGAGAGCGCCGCATCCCACCAGGGCGTGGGGAGCCGCTGTTGCTCCGCTTCCGCCTCTTCCTTCTCAAGTTCGTTGCGAAACGTCGGCTCGTCGATGGTGCGAATGGGCGGCACGCCAGAGAAGAAATCGTAGCCGTCGCCGCGCAGGCGCAGATCCGCGTAGTAGATGTCTTGCTGACAGTCGGGGTGGGTGATGTCACAGAGCTTGAGGGCCCGGTCGTGGCAGCCGGCCAGCAAGGCCAGCACGGCGCAAAGGAGATACAAAGTGCGCATCACAGGTCCAGCTCCTTGCCGAGCTGGAGGCCCCAGCTTCGGCTACCGCGCCCGAACACGCCGAGGGGCTCATCCAGGTTCACCAGCACACCGAGGAAGAATCGGCCGAGACTCGGTGTCAATTCCAGCCGTAGCCCAGCCGCGGTCTGCAGTCGGTCCACGCTGGTCGAGGGAAGCAGCACGGCCTGCAAACGCGGGCAGACCCACAGACGGCCCACGAGCAGGAAACGCACACCAACCGCAAGCTGGGCCAGCAGGTCGGTGTCGCTGCCGCCGTGTCCCGCGCCGAACACCGGAGCCAAGGCCGCCTCGGCGGTCGCCACCAGCCGCGGCACCAGCGCATACGAAAGCGCGGCCGGGATCGGCACCGCCATGCGGCCGGGTGTCCAGCGCCAGTCATCCCACAGACCCCAGGCCGCAGCGCCCAGGTTGTAGAGGGCGCGCTGGGTGCGACCATCGGGCCCGACGGTCACCGAGGCCAGCGGACCCGTGACGCCGACGCCGGCGTACCAGTGCACAGGACCACGCTGACCACGGTACCAGCCCTTCAGCCAGGGGTTGCCTGAACGCGCGAAGGTGGACGCCTCGCTGTCCCGCAGCAGAACGAAACCCCAGTCGAGCTCAACCAGGACATGGGGCGTGATAGCAAGAAGACCGCGCAACACAGGCGTGCCAACTGCCAGAAACGAGTTGTTGTCCGACGGATAGCTGACAACCAGCGTGGCTGCCGCGGAGAATCGGGATGGCGATGAAGCTTGCGCCACGGCCTCTGCGGCAGGGGCGGGCAATTGGATCGCATGCGCCTCTGGCGTGGACGGAGGACCAGGCTCGACCGGCGTGGGCGGAGGGCCAGGCTCTACCTGCGCGGGCTGGGCGGTGGGCTGGGGATCCTGAAGAACCGGGTCGGGAGCGGCAGGGGGCGCAGCCTCCTGGGCCTCGGCAGCGAAAGCAGTCGACCAGGCGCATCCGAGCAGGGATGCGACAAGCCAGCGGCCAGGCTTGGGGCACGGACAAGTCGAAACTTCACGGCGTCCCATGGGTTGGGCGAGACTACCGCTCCCGATCGCCCAATTTCAATGGCGACAAGTCAGGCCTTGGCCGCTCGAACCAGCGGCAGCTCGAGAGCGTCCTTGAGCGCCTCGCAGCTCGCCTCGATGATGTTCTGCGAGACACCGATTGTGCTCCAACGGTCACTCCCGAGGCTGGATTCGACCAGCACCCGTGTGATGGCCGCGGTGGCAGATTCGGGATCGAGAATGCGGACCTTGAAGTCACACAGATGGATCTGGCGCAAGATCGGGAAATGGTGGTCGAGCGCCTTGTGAAAGGCGCGGTCCATGGCGTCGACCGGGCCCGAGCCTTCGGCCACCACATGCGAGACCTCGTCACCCACCTTGAGCTTGACCGTGGCCTCGACAAACTTGTCGCTGCTGCCGCTGCGGCGCTGAGAGATCACCACCACGTCGAGAACCTCGAAGGGTTCGCTGTAGCCCGGCTGAGTCCGCCGCAACATCAGCTCCAGCGAGCCGTCGGCCGCTTCGAACTGGTAGCCCTGGTTCTCCAGTTCCTTGATGCGGGCGACCAGGTCGGCCTCGTTGCCGCGCAACTGGACGCCAAGCTTGGCAGCGCGCACGCGTATGTTTCCGCGCCCGGAAAGCTCAGACACCACGATGCGGCGGTTGTTGCCCACCTGCTCGGGCGGGATGTGTTCGAAAGTGATGGGCGACTTGGCTACCGCGGCGACATGGGCACCCGCCTTGTGGGCAAAGGCGGAGGCGCCCACGTAGGGCGCGTGCGCGCGCGAACGCAGGTTGGCGATCTCGCTGGCGGTGCGCGAAACCTCGGTGAGCCGCTCCATATTCTGCGCAGGGATGCAGTCCAGGCCCATCTTCAGTTGCAGCGCTGGGATCACGGACATGAGGTTGGCGTTTCCGCAGCGCTCGCCCCAGCCGTTGAGAGTGCCTTGCACCATAGTGCAGCCGGACTCGACGGCTGCTAGCGAGTTGGCAACCGCCAGATCGCTGTCGTTGTGGGCGTGGATGCCCAGGGGCACGGACAGCACCTTCTTCGCCTCACGCACGATCTCAGCCACCGTCGAGGGCAGGTTTCCCCCGTTGGTATCGCAGAAGGCGATCCAGTCGGCGCCGGCCTGGGCAGCGGCGTGTACCGCGGCCAGGGCGAAGCTGCGATCAGCGCGAAATCCGTCGAAGAAGTGCTCGGCGTCGAAGATGACCTCTAGCCCGTGTTGTTTCAGGAACGACACGCTGTCGGAGATCATGGCCAGATTGTCTTCCGCTGTCGTCTTCAGCACGTCGGTCACGTGCAGCAGCCAGGTCTTGCCGAAAATGGCCACCGCGGGCGTGCCGGCTTTGACCAGGGCCTGCAGGTTGGCATCGGTCGCGGCCGTGCTGCCGGTTCGGCGCGTGCTGCCGAAGGCGGTCAGCCGGGCCTGCTTCAGGTGGAGCTCGGAGGCGCGGCGAAAAAACTCCTCATCCTTGGGGTTGGCCCCCGGATAGCCGCCTTCGATGTAGCGCACGCCGAATCCGTCGAGCAGTCGGGCAATCTTGATCTTGTCCTCGACCGAGAGGGAAAGCCCCTCGCTCTGGGTTCCGTCCCGAAGGGTCGTGTCGAAGAGGGCGATCTGCATGGGGAATCTCCGGCGGGTAAGAGGCGGAAATCTACGAGAGATCCGGCGGCTGCGCAACGACGTCTGGATTGCATGTTGTCCATGACCCCTGGGCCTTGCTTGGCGAATGACGGCCGCCACCGCCACGGCCGCCGTCCCTGTCACCCCGCAAGTGCCTGGCTGCAAATTTGACAGGGGCGCCAGAACATAGTCGGCTTGACCATGGCCAAGGATCCTCTCCAGCAGCTGCTGGCCAACCTCCACGCGAAAGGGGGCCGGGCTCTGCCCACCTCGCCCCTCGGGCGATTGCCAAAGACGGCCTCCGTGGCAGCGCGAATCGGGATCGGGGCGCTGGCCGGGCGGCTGCGCGGAGAGGAATTCAACCTCGGTTCGCTTTCGCCCGAGGCGCTGGTGAAATTGGTCGAGACTCTCGGCGAGCTAAAAGGCGTACCCATGAAGGCTGGGCAGATCCTCTCCTATGTGGACGGCTCACTCCACCCCGAGGCGCGGCGCTTGCTGGCGGTGCTGCAAGTGATGTCCCCGCCCACTGCCTTCGCGCACATCCAGCGGACCATCATGGAGGATCTCGGCCAGCGTGGACAGTCTCTCCTCGCGCGGCTAGAGCGCGAGCCGGTGGCCAGCGCCTCGATTGGCCAGGTCCACCGCGCGCTTGCCCAAGACGGTACGCGGGTCGCTGTCAAAGTCAGGCATCCCGGCATCGAAGAGGCAATCCGCGCCGACTTCAAGACCGCCGCGGTCGGCACCCTGTTCGCTCAAGTCGCCTTCCCAGACTTTGCCGTCGATGGGTTCGTGGCCGAGGCCGAGGCTCGCTTTCTCGAGGAATGTGACTACGCGCTGGAGGCCCGTCGGCAGATCCGCTTCCGCGAGATCTTCGCCGGCCACCCGTCGATCACAATTCCAGCCGTCCACCTCGACCTCTGCGGGCCACGCGTACTGACTTCCACCTGGCACGACGGCGCAGGACTCGATGCTTTCCTCGCCACGGCTGCCTATGCAGCGGAAAGAGTCCGGGCTGCGCGTGCGCTCTACGAATTCTACGTCGGCACCCTTTACCGCGACGGACTCTTCAACGCCGACCCACATCCGGGCAACATACTTTTCGCGCCCGATGGCCGCGTGACCATCCTCGATCACGGCTGCGTGCGCGAGTTCCAGCCCGACCTGGTCGTCTGGCTCGCGCGACTGTCGCGAGCGGTTCGGCAAGACGATGCGCGCGACATTCAGACCGCGCTGGCCGCACTTGGGATGGCCGATCCTACCCGCGATTTCGACGTCACGCGGGCAATCTTGCGCGGTTTCTATGCGCCCCTGCTCAAGTCGGGACGGCACAGGGTCGAACCCGACCAGGCCATGTCCCTGCGGAAGGTGGCGATGTTGAAGAAGAGCCTCCTGCGCCTGCGCCTGCCGGGCAAACTGATCTTCCTGTTCCGCATTCGCATCGGCCTGTACGCCGTGCTGGCGCGCATCGCTGCCAACCTCGACTGGATCGATCTCGAAGAAGAGCTGGCCGCTGAGAGAAGCGCGGGTGGGGTGCCTGAGTTCTCCTGGCGTTCTCCTGGAACGTCGGCGGACGGCTCCCGTGATCGCGACCGTGGGTCGAACAAGCGCGTATTTCTCCGTGCGGCACCAAGCCTCAGAACACCTGACAACAGCCCTTACGTCAACCTAGCCCTATAGCCCCTAAATCTCGCGGCGTCGCTGCGCCTGTCGGGGGACCTAAGGGGCGATCAGAACTGGGCGACGAGAACAGCGTTTTCGTCCATGATGTAAAGGTCTCCCTTAGGCCCGAACGCCAGCCCTTGGGGTAAGTTCAGTCCTGCCGGAAGCGGTCCCAGGATTACCCCGGCATGGCCAGGGGAGCCGACAACCGTGGTCACGGCTCCGGTGGCGTGAGCGACCTTCCGTATGGTGTGGTTGCGCGCGTCGCCGACGAAGAAGCTGCCCGCGCCGTCGTACGCCGCCGCCCCCGGAGCCAAGAAGCGCGCGGCGTTCCCCGTGTCATCGGCGCTGCCCGAGTGGCCCGCGGAGCCGGCGAGGGTGGTGACAGCTCCAGTGGCGATGACGACCTTTCGTACGCTGTCATTCCCCGTATCGGTGACTAAGAGGTTGCCCGCGCCGTCGCTCGCGACGCCCCACGGACGGTTGAAACGTGCGTCAGGTCCGGTGCCGTCGGTCGTGCCCCAGTTTCTTGGGGAGCCTGCGAGGGTGGTGACGACTCCCGTGGCGATGACGACTTTTCGTATCGTGTGGTTCTCTGAGTCGACGACGAAGAGGCAGCCCGCGCCGTCGCTCGCCACGCCCCGCGGATAGTAGAAACGTGCGTCAGGTCCGGTGCCGTCGGTCGTGCCCGAGCTTCCCGGCGCACCTGCAAGTGTGCTGACGACTCCGGTAGCGATCACGACTTTTCGTATGGTGTAGTTCTCCGTATCGGCGACGAAGAGGTTGCCCGCGCCGTCGCTCGCCACACCTGACGGACCGCTGAAACGCGCGTCAGGTCCCGTGCCGTCCACAATGCCCGCATTCCGCGGGGTGCCCGCAAGCGTGGTCACAGCTGCTGTCGCGATGACGACCTTTCGTATGGTGTAGTTGTCCGTATCGGCGACGAGGAGGTTGCCCGCGCCGTCGCTCGCCACACCTGACGGATAGCCAAAACGCGCGCTGGCCCCAGTCCCATCAGTGCTGTCCCAGTTTTCCGGGGTGCCTGCCAGCGTGGTGACGGCGGCTGTGGCGATGACGACTCTTCGTATTGTGTGGTTGCCTGAATCGGCGGCGAAGAGGTTGCCCGCGCCGTCACTCACCACGCCCTGCGGACCGCTGAAACGTGCGTCAGGTCCCGTGCCGTCGGTCTTGCCCCCGTTTCCTGGGGAGCCTGCGAGGGTGGTGACGGCTGCTGTGGCGATGACGATCTTTCGTATCGTACAGTTCTCTGAGTCGTTGACGAAGAGGTTGCCCGCGCCGTCGCTCGCCACGCCTGACGGATGGCCAAAACGTGCGTCAGGTCCGGTGCCGTCGGTCTTGCCCCGGTTTCCTGGGGAGCCTGCGAGGGTGGTGACGGCTGCTGTGGCGATGAGAATCTTTCGTATCGTGCAGTTCTCTGGGTCGGTGACGAAGAGGTAGCCCGCGCCGTCGCTCGCCACACCTGACAGATGGCCAAAACGTGCGTCAGGTCCCGTGCCGTCGGTGTTGCCCCAGTTTCCTGGGGAGCCAGCCAGGGTGGTGACGACTCCTGTGGCGATGACGATCTTTCGTATCGTGCAGTTCTCTGAGTCAGCGACGAAGAGGTTGCCCGCGCGGTCGCTCGCCACAGCTGACGGATGGCCAAAACGTGCGTCAGGTCCGGTGCCGTCGGTGTTGCCCCGGTTTCCTGGGGAGCCAGCCAGGGTGGTGACGACTCCCGTGGCGATGACGACCTTTCGTATGGTGTGGTTGTCTGAGTCAGCGACGAAGAGGTTGCCCGCGCCGTCGCTCGCCACGCCCGACGGATCGTAGAAACGTGCGTCAGGTCCCGTGCCGTCGGTGCTGCCCCCGTTTTCTGGGGAGCCTGCCAGGGTGGTGACGGCTCCCGTGGCGATGACGACCTTTCGTATCGTGTGGTTCCATGAGTCGGCGACGAAAATGTTGCCCGCGCCGTCGCTCGCCACGCCGGTCGGATTGTTGAACCGCGCCGTAGGCCCGGTGCCGTCTCGATCCCCATATCCGCCAATAGCACCTGCGAGGAGCTTGAGCATCGGCACGCGGACCTCGGCTGGGTACGCGGCGTCGCCGCTGACGGCGAGACCGCCATCGCTCCCACCGTCGCGCCTGGTTTCCGCACCGACATCCGATCCGGCTGGGCTGTCTCCAACACCACTGTCGCGGTTCTTCGGTGCATCGACTGGCTGATTCCGCCAACCGTCGAGCAGCGAGGTTCTTCCGCAGGCGCTCGGAATCAGAAATGCGATGGCGGTCGACGCGAGGATCGCCGTCCTGGCCCGGGCTGTCACCGCCCCTGTCACCGTCACCGCCACCGTCCTTGTCACCCGCCCCGCTCCTATTGTCTGCCCCTTACGCCCCCAGTAGTCGTCGAACGGTGTCGCGGACCTTGTTGTAGTCGTTCGGCACCTCGATCGGCTTGTTGGCGTACTGGCACACCGGAACGCCGGGCAGCTTGCCCTCGTGATATCCGACCTTGAAGTCAGTGAACTTGAGACCGTTGGCAGTGCTGATCACCACTGCCGTCTGGGACTTGCGGATGGTGCCAGCGGCCACCAGCTTCTCCAGCGCGCCCAGCGCCACGCCGGTGTGCGGGCAGCAGAACATGCCGGTGGCATCCGCGCGCGCCACGGCGTCGGCCAGCTCGGTTTCGTTTGCCTGCTCGACCACGCCGTCGAATTCCTGCAGCGTGCGGATGGCTTTCTGCACGCTCACCGGGTTGCCGATCTGGATGGCCGAGGCCAGGGTGGTTTGCGGCACCATGGGCTCGAACTTGTCGAAGCCTTTCTTGTACGCGAGATAGAGAGGGTTGGCGGCCTGCACCTGGGCCACACAGATGCGCGGGAGCTTATCGATGAGGCCCAGCGCCCGCATCATCTTGAACCCGGCGCCAAGCGCGCTGACGTTGCCCAGGTTGCCACCGGGAATGATGATCCAGTCGGGCACGCGCCAGTCGAACTGCTGCACGATCTCGATGCCCACCGTCTTCTGTCCCTCGACACGCAGCGAGTTCATGCTGTTGGCCAGGTACACGCCTTCCTCGTTGGCCAGGCGCTGCACCACTTTCATGCAGTCGTCGAAGTTGCCTTCCAGGGCCAGCACGGTGGCGCCGTTGGCCAGGGGCTGCACAAGCTGGGCGGTCGAGATCTTGCCCCGGGGCAGGAGAACCATGGCGCGGATCCCGGCGGCCGCGGCATAGGCGGCGAGTGCCGCCGAGGTGTCACCGGTCGACGCGCAGGCCACTGCCGAGATTGGCTTCCCATCTGCGATCATCTGCTTGACCGCCGACATGAGCACGGTCATGCCCAGATCCTTGAACGACCCGGTGTGAGAGTTGCCACACAGCTTGATCCACAGATCTTCGACACCCAGCTTGGAGCCATAGCGCTGGGCCCAGAACAGGTTGCTGCCACCCTCGTACATCGAGACCACGTTTTCGTTGCGGATCTGTGGGTGAACCCACTCGCGCTTGCCCCACACCCCCGAGCCGTGGGGCCAGTCGGTGCGCATGTAGCGATCTTCGAAGAGCTTCTTCCACTCCGCGGCGCTGCGTTGCTTGAGGGCCTCCAGGTCGTGAACGACTTCCAGCAAGTTGCCGCAGGTGGGACAGCGGTAGATGACCTGGTCGAGATGGTACTCGCCAGGACAGCCGGTGATGCAGCGGAAATGGGCACGGTAGGGACGCATGCCCGAAACTTAGCACCTTCGCACGCAGATTTTGACTATGGTCTGGGCGCGCGCTGCAGTGAAAAAAACTGGGGCTCAGGCCTGCGGACTTCGTAGTAAGAAGTCCCTCTCACATGACACGAATACTGCGGCTCCCCGAGGTCTACAAGTTTGGTGGCGCGTCGCTTGCGGACGGCGCTGCCTACAAGCACGCGGCTGGCATTTCGAAGGCGTGCGGCGTGCCGCTGGCGGTGGTTTGCTCGGCGCCGGCAGGCGTGACGGATCTGCTGCTGGCGGTGGCCGACCATGCCCGCGTGGGCGATCGCGAGAAGACCGCGGCCGCGCTGGAGGCCGTGCGTGAGAAGTACCGCACGGTCCTGCGCCAGGTGGTGCTGGGCCAGCGGCCCAAGGCCGAGCTGGCCGAGGTGGTCGACCAGTCGATGGCCGAACTGGAGATGCTGGCCGGCGGCCTGGTGGCATTGCGCGAGCTGACCCCGCGCACGAGCGATCTGGTGGTGTCGCGCGGCGAGCGTTTGAGCGCGGAGATCTTCTGTGCCGTGTTGCGTGCTGCAGGCGTGAAGGCACAGGTCGTTGATGCGCTGGAAGTGGTGCACACCGATGGTCCGTTTGGCGGCGCCGCGCCCCACCTCGCGCGCACCGATGCGGCGGTGCGCGCCCGGCTCCGGCCGCCGATGTCTCGCGGCGTGGTGCCGGTGGTGCCCGGTTTTCTGGGCGCGTGGCAGAAGGAGCACGGGCAGCCGCCGGCTCTCGTCACCCTGGGCCGCGGCGGCTCGGATCTGACCGCCACGCTGCTCGGGCGTGCGCTCGAGGCCAGCCGGGTGACCCTGTGGAAGGACGTTCCGGGTCTGCTCACCGCGGACCCACGTGTGGTACCCGACGCGCGCGTGATCCCGCAGCTGCACGTGCGCGAGGCCGCTGAGCTGGCCTACTACGGCGCCAAGGTGTTGCATTCACGCGCGCTCATCCCGGTGCAGGGCAAGCCCATCCCGGTCTTCGTACGGCCGTTTGCCGAGCCCAGCGCGCCGGGTACCGAGATATCATCGCACCAGAGCACCGACCGCCATCCGGTCAAGGCGCTTTCCGCGGTCTCGGGTCAGGCCCTGATCACTGTCGCCGGCCGCGGCCTGCTGGGGGTGCCGGGCGTGGCCGCGCGCACCTTCGCGACTCTGTCGGCGCATGGGATGTCGGTGTCGCTCATCACCCAGGCCTCGTCTGAGCAGTCCATCTGTTTCACGGTTCCCGAGAAGGAAGCCAAGGCCGCCAAGGAGCACCTGGACCGCGCCTTCCAAGACGAAATCGCCCGTCGCGACGTGGACGGGATCCAGGTGCAGACCGGCATGACCACCATTGCGGTGGTGGGTCTGGGCATGGCGGGCATGCCGGGCATCGCGGCGCGCGTGTTCTCGGCCTTGGCCTCGCAGGAAATCAACATAGTGGCAATCGCCCAGGGCTCATCAGAGCTGAACATCTCGTTGGTGGTGGCCTCGGCCCAGGCGGCGCAGGCGCAGAAACGCATCCACAGCGCCTTCCGGCTGTCGAGGCTTCCCTAGCTATTGCCCATAAGAAAAAGGGCCCGGCTGCCATCGCAGCCGAGCCCTTGGAAACAGCACTACTGAGCTACGGAGTGGTCACGACCAGGTCGTCGAAGTCAGCCGTGACCAGGTTGTAGACGCCCAGGGCGGCGGCACCGGCGGTGTAGGGGCCGGAGTTGTCCGAGGCACTGACCGTGGGTGTGGAGGCGTTGTCGAGGTAGGCTTTCAGCTGCACCGTACTGCTGCCGCTGAGCGAGAAGCGGTAGGTGTGCCAGGTCCCGACCGTGATGGGCAGCTCGCTGACAATCGAGCCCAGCGTCGCAGAACCGCTGGTTCGCTTGAGAAGGTACATGGTCCCCGGGGTCGAGCCCGTGCCGGAGATGCCTATGTCGAGACAGTACGCCGCGTCTTCGCTGGTGAAGCGACCGCAGATCCGAACTGAGCCGCCCACTGTCGCTGTGATCCGCACCTTGACCGTGATGGTCTGGTCCGTCCAGGTGGCAACGCCGGTCTTCAGGTACTCGGCCCCACCACTGGTATGGTCGCCCTCCAAGAACGTCGCGCTGCCGTCCACGACCACACTCCAGGTCGTTGATCCAGCGTCCACCGCCGTGAAGCTGCTGGGCAAGCCGGCATCCGGATTGTCGCCCTCGAAGTTGTTGCAGAGGACGCCCGGACACGCGCCGTCGGGCCCAGCGTCCGGCACCGCAACTTCTGCGGCCGGCGCGTCTGCGGCGGTGTCTGCCGCCACATCAATCTGAGGGGCTGCTGCGTCTGGGATTGCAGCCGGAGCATCGGGCGCAGCATCGGTGGCGCTCGTGGCGTCAGGCGGGGTCACTTCCGCCGGGGATGGCGCGACGTCAGTGATGACAGGCGGGAGGTCGGCCGGAGCGTCGATGATGACAGGCGGGAGGTCGGCCGGAGCGTCGATGATGACAGGCGGGACATCGGCCGGAACATCGGGGATGACAACCGCGCCATCGGGGATGACGACCGCGCCGTCGGGGATGACGACCCCGCCATCGGGGATGACGACCGCGCCATCGGGAATGACAACCGGGCTATCGGGAATGACAACCGCGCCATCGGGGATACGAACCGGAACCTCGGCCTTGCTTCCGCCATCTCTAGAAGTGTCTCGCTTGGCATCGCCACAAGCGCCGCCATCGCAGGGGACCTTCGGGGTGCTCGATCCGCCACAGCCGACGACCAACGTCATCGCGCACAAGCTAACTAGAAGAGTAGATCCGTGAAAAAGTCGGGTCATGGTATTCCTCCCGCGGGGATAGTTGTCGCTCTTGCCGGCGAGCCGCTTGGATGCGAACCGCCATATTGAATGCGATCATGATGCGGCAACCGGCCGTCGATAGGAAAGGAAAAAAGCACCCGCTTGTGTATGGCAAACACCTACATAGGATATCTTAGTAGGACAATGTCGGGCTCCGAAAAGGCTTCCTATGTTCGCGAGACATTGTGAGGTCTTCGAGCAGCCTCGATGACCAGAACAGCTGGCTCGCAACTGCCAGACGTCGACACCCCCTGACACCCGTGATAGGCAGGTCCCTACTTCAGCCATGGCCGAAAAACCGCGCAGAGTAGTCATTCTCGGCGGAGGTCTCACCGGGATCTCGGCGGCCATTCACCTGGGCCGGCCCTGGGTTCTTTTTGAACGCGAAGCGAAGCTGGGCGGCCAGGCTGTGACCGAGGAGCGCGACGGCTTTCACTTCGACTTGACCGGGCACTGGCTGCATCTGCGCGATTCGGACATCAAGCAGTTGGTGGCCGAGATCTTGCCCGGCAAGATGGTCACGGTACAGAGGCGCGCACGCATCTTCTCGCACGGCGTGACCACCCTGTACCCGTTCCAGGCCAACCTTTACGGGTTGCCGCCTGACGTGATCAAGGAATGCCTGCTGGGGGTCATCCAGGCCAAGATGCAGTCGGAGGGCGTCCTACCGCGCAATTTCGAGGAATACTGCTTGCGCCATTTCGGCGCCGGCATTTCCCAGCATTTCATGATCCCCTACAACGAGAAGCTGTGGGGTGTTCACCCGCGCACCATCACCGCGGATTGGTGCTCGCGCTTCGTTCCCCTGCCCAATCTCGAACAGGTGGTTGCCGGCGCGGTGGGTGCGGACGCCGGACGCATGGGCTACAACGTGAATTTTCTCTACCCCAAACAGGGCGGCATCGAGACGCTGGCGCGCGCGCTCGGCACCCGCATCCAGGGTGGCGAGGTTCATCTGCGCAGCAGCATGGAATCGCTCGACTTCCGCAGGCGCGAAGTGGTGGTGGCCGGGGAGCACGTACCCTATCACGCCGTGGTGGCCACCCTCCCGCTGCCCGAGCTGCTGGCGCGCATGCCCGACCTGCCCGACAACATCGCCGCCCATGCCAGCCGGCTGCGCTGTACCACCCTGCGCTACCTGAACCTGGCTACGCGCTCGCCGCCGGCCGCAGACTGGCACTGGATCTACGTGCCCGAGAAGCGGTTGCCCTTTTATCGCGTCGGCATCTATAGCAACGCCGTGGCCGGCATGGCGCCGGCCGAGGCCGCGTCCCTGTATGTGGAGCTGGCCGACCGCGGTCCGGTCAGCGACACCACCCTGTCCGATGTGGCGCAAGGCCTGGCCGCGATCGGCGCGATAGTCTCGCCCAGCGACATCCGCTTTGCCGACGCGCGCGAGATCAAGTACGCCTACGTCGTGTTCGACCAGCACTATGGCGCGGCCACCACGGCGATCTTTCGCTTCCTCGAATCGCACGCCATCTATCCGCGTGGCCGCTACGGCGCGTGGACGTACAATGCAATGGAAGATTGCCTGCTGGCCGGCCGCGAGGTCGCGACCACCATCGAATCCGCCCCCGGGAGCAAGACACCATGAGCGAATCGTCACAGTCTGTCGCCAAGCCGCATGTCTCGATCGTGATCCCTGTCTACAACGAGGAGGGGATCCTGCGCGGTTCCGTACTGGAGTTGCGCGAGAAGTTGCGGCCCTTCGGCTTCACCTACGAGCTGGTTCTGTGTGAGAACGGCTCGCGTGACCGTACGGTCGAGATCGGCAAGGAGATCGAGGCCGACTTCCCCGAGGTGCGTCTGATCTCGATCGGGCAGCCCAACTACGGCCTGGCCATGAAGACCGGCATCCTCGCGGCCCGTGGTGACTTCGTCATCTGTGACGAGATCGATCTCTGCGACACCGAGTTCTACGCGCGGGCGCTGGCCTTGCTGGAACGGACCGACACCGATCTGGTGGTCGGTTCCAAGGCCATGGTGGGGTCGAACGACCAACGTCCCTGGGTGCGGCGCGTGGGCACCCGCGTGTACAACGGCCTTCTGCGCACAGTTTGCGGCTACGGTGGCACCGACACGCACGGGCTCAAAGCCTTCAAGCGCGAAGTCCTTCTGGAAACCGCGCAGCGGTGCGTCCTCGACCGTGACGTCTTTGCCAGCGAGTTCGTCATCCGGGCCCACCGCGAGAAGAAGAAAGTGGTGGAGATCCCGTTCGCCGTGCACGAGAAGCGGCCACCCTCGATCAATCTTCTTAAGCGGGTTCCCCACGTGCTCCAGAGCGTGGCCAAGCTGGCGGTTTCGGTGCGCAAGAGCGAAAGCTAGATCCCCCAGCCGCCGCTCACGTGCAGGCTGGTGCCTGTGACATAAGCGGCTTCGTCGGAGAGCAGGTACAGCACGGCGCTGGCGGCGTCGGCGACGGAGCCGATGCGGCCGGCGGGGATGGTCTTGACCAGGCCGTGGAGTTCGGCTGCGTCCGCCGACCCGGAATCGACGAAGCCAGGAGACACGGCATTGACCGTGATCCGGTGCTTGGCCAAGGCCTTGGCCAGGCTGCGCACCAGACCCAGCACACCCACCTTGGCCAGGTAGTAGGCGGTGAGCTGGGTCTGCGCCATCAGGCGGTCGGCGTTGGCCATGGAGAAGGCCACTATGCGGCCGCCCTGCTGCTTGACCATGACCGGCACAACCAGACGGGCCAGGTAGAAGAAGCTGTCCAAGTTGTTGGCGAACATCTCGCGCCAGCCCGCAGGAGTTTCTTCGAGCACGTCCACGCGGTGATAGGGACCGGCGCAGTGAATGAGGGCATCGATACGGCCCTGCCAGTCGAGGACCTGGCGGACCAGAGCCGTACACACCTCGGGCGTCGACACGTCGGCATTGACGGCTAGGGCCCGGCCGCCCTTCTCTTCGATGGCCGCCACGGTTGTCTCGGCCTCGGCGCGGCTCTTGCGGTAGCACAGCGCTACCGCCCAGCCGCTCTCGCCCAAACGCAGTCCCACTTCACGCCCAATGCCCTTGGCTCCACCTGAGATCAGCGCGGTCTTCTGCATGGGCTAATTCTTGGCGTGGGTCGACTCGGAGTTGAGTGATTGATCGTGATGCGCGGACTGGGGCATCCGGAATGAGCCTGAATCGCACAGTCCTTGCGCCCGAATTTCCGCGCAGCAACGCAGAGTGGTGGTCGCGCCGCAAGCTCATAGGAGATTCGGCTCGCACACTTTCCCCGGAGAGGGGAGAAGAAAGTGCTTGTCCTCGAATCATGACCGGTCATTTAGCGGTCACCGCGGCCCGCCGTCTTCTTCGGCGTAGTTCTGGAACTTGGTGTACTCGCGCAGGAACGTCAAGAGAACCGTATCGGTGGGGCCGTGGCGGTTCTTGCCGATGATGAGCTCGGCCTTGTTTCGTTCCGCGCCCTCAGTGCCGTACATCTCCTCGCGATGGATGAACAGTATCATGTCGGCGTCCTGCTCGATGGCGCCCGATTCGCGCAGATCGGAAAGCTGCGGTCGCTTGTCCTCGCGCCGTTCCAGACCGCGGTTGAGCTGCGACACCGCGATGATGGGAATGCGCAGGTCCTTGGCCAGGGCCTTGAGGCCGCGCGAGATTTCGGCGATCTCGCGCTCGCGCGACTCCTCCCGGCGGCCGCCCAAGCCGCGGGCGAGCTGAAGGTAGTCCACGACCATCAGGCCGAGCGGTGTGCGGCCCTCGCCACCCTGCGCGAAATACTTGGGGTTGCCGCGAAAGCGGCGTGCCTTGGCCCGCAGTTCGAGGATGTTGGGCGCGGCCGAGTCGTCGATGAGGATGGGCGCCTTGGTCAGCCGGTCAGCCGCGGGGTAGATGTGACTCTTCCAGTCGCCGTACTCGATCATGCCCCGGCGCATGCGGCTGGAATCGATGCGGGCCTCGCCTGCCAGCATCCGTTCCATAAGCTCGAACTTCGACATCTCCAGCGAAAAGATGAGCACCGGGATGCCGTGGTTGAGCGCCGCATGCGTGGCCACGTTGATGGCCCACGAAGTCTTGCCCACGCCGGGCCGCGCAGCCACGACGATGAGGTTCTCGGGCTGCAGACCGGCGGTGATTTCATCCAGTTTGGTGAAGCCAGTGGGCACGCCGGTAATCTGCCGGCGCTCCATGGAACGGGTCTGCAGCTCGTTGACCACGTCGCCGAGCAGCTCGCCCACCGGCTGAAAAGACTCGCGCCGGTTCTGCTGCGCAACTTTGAAGATCTGCGTCTCGGCGTCATCGAGGAACTCCTCGTAGCTACCGAACTCGCCGTAGGCGCGCGACTGGATCTCGGCGCAGGCCGCGATCAGCCGGCGCAGCGTCGCCTTTTCCTTCACCAGTCGGACATAGTGGCTAATGTTCTCGGCCGTGGGCACCGAGTTGGCCAGGGTGATGAGGTAGCCGGGGCCGCCCTCCAGGCGGGGCAGGGCGCCACGCGATTTCAGTTCATCGCCCAGGGACACGACGTCGATGGGCTGGCGTCGTTGCTCCAGCTCCATCATCGCGGCGAAGATCTCCCGGTGCGCGGGCAGGAAGAAGTCATCCGCGGTCAGCACCGTGGCCATTTCGTCGAAGGCCAAGGGCTTGACCAGCACGCCGCCCAAGGCGGACCGTTCCGCCTCCAAATTGTGCGGCGGCAATCGTCCCGAGGGGCCACCGTCCGCGAGAGCGAGAAAGTCAGCCATAGAGAAATCAGTCTACGCCAAACGGATACAAACGATCGCGCCAATGCATAGGCTGTCCGGCCGGCGTGCGCGTGAGCGACCAGCGTGTAGCGGGATGGGTGGGCGGCATGCATGAGCGTGAGCGGGCAGCGGATCGTTTTCCGCATCCCGCGTATTCCACCCGAACACGCTCACGCCCTCGCACACGCGGCCCGCGACCCGCGCGCCAGCCTCCAGGGCGATCCGGAATTACCCGACAAGCTGCAGCTACTGTTCCTTCTTGACCACCCAGACTTTGATCTTGGCCACCGTGTCGCGTCCCAGCTTGATGGGGACCTCGCTCATGCCCAGGTTGCGCAAGGGCTCGTCAAGTTGGATCTTCTTGCTGTCCACCTTGACTCCTTGCTCGGCCAGAGCCTCGGCGATGTCACGGCTGGTGACGGACCCGTAGAGCTTGTCGCCTTCGCCCACAGCCCGGGAAACCGACACCGAAACCTGCGACAGGCGGTCCGCCTCCGACCGCAGTTCCTTGGCCAGCTTGGCCACCCGCGAGGCAATCGCGCGCTGTTCGTGGGCCAGGCGGGCTTCGTCCTTCTCGGTGGCCGGCACGGCCATGCCATGGGGAAGCAGGTAGTTGCGCCCGTAGCCGTCACGAACGCTGACCACCTCCCCGGCCTTGCCCAGGTTGTCCATGTCTTCACGCAAGATGATTCGCATGACGTCCTCCCGGGTTTCCTAGTTGCCGGTCACGGCAAAGGGCATGAGCGCGATCATGCGGGCGCGGGCCACGGCCCGGCCGATCTCACGCTGGTGCTTGGCACAATTGCCGGTCAACCGACGCGGCACCAATTTCCCGCGGTCGGCGATGAAGTACTTGAGCAGCCCGGCATCCTTGTAGTCGATCTTGAGGTTCTCGTCTGCGCAGAACTTGCACGCCTTGCGGCGGCCCATCTTCTTGCGCCCGGTTTCCTGCTCGACATCGGCGTCTTTTTGTTCTGGTCTTGCCATGGCCTACTCCCTTCTCCGTACAGGTTCGTCGACCTTGCCGAAAACCGCTTCCTCGAAATCGAACGCGCCTTCTTCGTCCTCCTCGCCGAAGGGCCGTGCGCCAGCCTGCCCGGTGGCTATGGCTTCTTCGTCTGGCCCGGGCACCGCAGCGTTGGCAAACAACTCGTCGGTCACCTCGGAGGTGCGCGTGGCAGGGTCCACGTTCTCGCCGATCTTGACCGAGTACTGGCGAATGACACTGTCGGTGAGGCGCAGGTTGCGCTCGATCTCCTCGACCAAGCCCGGGCTCCCGAGGTAGCGGAAGAAGACGTAGATTCCCTTGAGCTGCTTCTTCACCTCGTAGGCCATTTTGCGGCGTCCCCAGTTTTCGATCTTGAGCAAGGTGCCGCCGCCGGCCTCAAGCACGCCACGAATCTTGGTGTTGACCGCACCGATCACGTCATTGGTCACGTCGGGTTTGAGGATGAAAATGGTCTCGTACTCGCGTGTTCTGCCGGGAATGTCCCGGCACGATACTCGTCTCTTTTCTGCCATGTGTGTTCTCCCTTTGGACCTGTGTCCCGGCTGGCCAAGCCGCCGGGCAAGGAGTTGGTGTGGACGGACGCCCTATGCGCCCGCCTCGCTTTCGTTCTTCTTGCGCTTGTTGAATATGTTCATGGCCGCCTGCAACCCGCTCTTCACGATGGTTTCGGTGGCATCCGCCGCCTCGCCAATCAGTTCGGGTAGCAAGCACCGCTCGTCCTGACCGAAATCGGCCAGCACGTAGTCGGCCGCGTCCCATTGTGCCGGAGGACGCCCGATGCCGAATCGGACCCGGGCAAAGTCCGGGGATCCCCATTCCTGGATGATCGATTGCAGGCCGTTGTGCCCACCGGTTCCGCCGCCGAAGCCGAGTTTGAGCCGGCTGAACGGCATATCTAGATCGTCGTGAACAACCACGGCTTGCTCGGGCGGAATCTTCCGGAACGCGGCTGCGCGTTGCACGGCCAGGCCACTGCAGTTCATGAACTCCATCGGCTTGCACAGAAGTACGTGCTCGCCGGCCAAGGTCGCCTCGCTCAATTCGGCCCCCAGCTTGAGGCGTGGCGCAGGCGCTCCCGCGCGCCGCCACAGTTCATCCAGCACCATGAAGCCCGCATTGTGTCGGTTGCGTGCGTAGCGCGATCCGGGATTGCCGAGTCCCACCAGCAGCCACATCGCATCTGCACTCGGCAAGTCCCATTCCGCGACAGCAGGGTCACTTGCCCTTCTTCTCCGGCTCTTTCTTTCCGGCCAGGGCCCCCTTGGCCCCTGCGGCCGGGGCCCCCTTGGCTCCTGCCGCAGCAGGGGCGCCCGCAGCCGGCGCCGCGCCTGGCGCCGCGCCCGGGGCTGCGCCAGGGGCCGCCGCCGCACCTTCGGCCGGAGCCGCGCCTTCGGCCGGAACCGCGCCCGCAGCAGCCTCCTCGACCTTCTCGGCCCGTGGTGCCACGACCGACGCCAGGGCTTCCTTGGGGTCAAGCATGACCTTCACGCCCGGTGGCAGCTTGAGATCGCTGGCGTGCAAGGCGTCGCCTATCTTGAGTGCGGTCACATCCATCTCGATCTTGGTTGGGATGTCCGCCGGCTTGGCCGTGATGGGCAGATTGCGATAGCTCTGGTGTAAGTTGCCGCCATCGGTTACTCCGACGGGGATGCCCAGCAGCACGACGGGAATTGTCACCTTCACTGCCTCGTCCAGGCTGACGCGGATGAAATCGACGTGCAGCGGCTGGCGCGACATTGGATCGATCTGAACGTCGCGGATCATGGCGGTGACGTCTTCGGCCTTGCCGTCGCTTTGCACCGATAGGGCGAAGACGGTATTGCGCTTCCTGTCCTTATCGAGCGCTTTGACCAGCGCCACGGGATCAAGCGCCAGCCACAGCGGCTCGGCCTTGTGACCATAGAGAACGGCGGGAAGTTTGCCCGCGGCGCGCGTCCTGTGCGCTGGCCCCTTGCCGGACTGCGTGCGAACCTCGACAGAAACCTTGGAGAAATCCATGATGAAATCCTTTGTGTTCTCGCTCGCTCAGATGAAAAGGGTGCTCAGCGAGTCCCCCTGGTGGATGCGCTTGACCGCCTCCCCCAAAAGGTGCGCAACGGAGAGGACCCGGACTTTGGGCGAGGCCTTGACCTCGGCCCGGGGAGGGATGGAATCGGTGATGATGATCTCTTTGATGGAGCTGGCGTGGATGCGCTCCAGCGCCGGGTCCGACAGCAGACCGTGGGTAACGCAGGCGTAAACAGAACGCGCGCCGTTCTTCATCAGACCCTGGGCAGCAGCACATAGGGTGCCGGCGGTGTCGACCAGGTCATCCACGATGATGGCGTCACGGCCATTCACGTCGCCGATGATATTGACCAGCTCTGCGACATTTGGTGCCGGACGGCGCTTGTCGATGATGGCCAGGCTGGTGCCGAGTCGCTTGGAGTAGGCCCGCGCTCGCTCGACCCCGCCAGCGTCAGGCGAAACAATCACCGCGTTGGCGGAGAACTTGGTCCGCATGTAGTCCATCATCACCGGCATGGCGAAGATATGATCCACCGGGATGTTGAAGAAGCCTTGGATCTGGCCAGCGTGCAGATCCATCGCCAACACGCGATTGACGCCGGCGGCGGTAAGAAGATCCGCCACCAGACGCGCCGAGATGGGCGTGCGAGGGCGGGTCTTTCGGTCCTGACGCGCATAGCCAAAGTATGGCATGACCGCGATGATGCTGCCTGCCGACGCCCGCTTTAGGGCGTCGATCATTACCAGCAACTCCATCAGGTTGTCGTTGACCGGCGTGCAGGTCGGTTGGATGACGAAGCAGTGGACCCCACGGACGTTCTCGTTGATTTCGACGTCCGACTCACCATCAGCGAAGCGCTGGACGTTGGCTCGACCGATGGGGGTGTCTAGGTAGCGACACACCTCATCCGCGATCTCGCGATTCGCGTTGCCGCTGAATATCCTGAATGGTCTGGTCACTTGGGATCCTGTCGCCGGGGCGGGGACAGCCCCCCTCGGAGGGCGCGAATATTGACACCCGGAGATCCGGGTGTCAACGGATGGCTGGGTGGGTCTTTGGGTCTCCTGGCATTCGGAGTAGTGCAGCATGGAGACGAGCGAGCTTGTTTCTCCTCAAGAAACCTCGACCCAAATTGCCAGGCAGTTCCCCCTTCATGCGCAGGAATCTCTTCTATGCAAAGCACACGTACTATCTTCCGCATTCTACCGGCGGCGATGCTGTTCGTATTCGCCTGTTCGACCAGCAGCAACAGCTCCGATCGCATGGATGGGAGTTTCAGCGGTGGTGCAGCAACTCTCGGTGGTATGCCGGGCAGCGGAGGCAACCCATTGGACACCGGTGGATCCGGTTCTGGTGGCTCAACGGGAAATGGAACCGGTGGAACTCTCGCTGGCTCGGGCGGAGTCGGCGCAGGTGGAAGTGCGTCAGGTGGTTCCGGGACAGGACTGACCCTTGAACAGGCCTGCACGGCGATCTGCGCGTCGCAGACGACGAGTGCTTGCCAGACCGCCGACTGCCAAACCAGATGCGTGCAGGCTGCTGACGCGACGCCTAGCGCCATGACAACGTGCACGGCGGAATACACGGTCATGGCGCAATGTGAAGCCAACCTGGGTGGCGATAAGTGGACTTGCTCCACGGATGATGACACTCCGATCCCTGCCGAAGGCCAATGCACAAGCACGGTCTGTGCGTGGGCGTGCTGTGCGACCGATCTGTTCGTACCGACTGACATCTGGAGTCTGTGCATGTCTACTTGCCCGCAATCGGGCACCGGTGGAACGTCAGGCACGGGAGGAACTTCTGCAGTTGGCGGGAGCACCTCGACCGGGGGGGCGGGCGGAAAAGTTGGATCGGGGGGCACCACCGGGACCGCGCGTACCGGTGGCGCCACGAGTGCTGGCGGCAGGACAAGTGCCGGCGGCAGCACGAGTGCCGGCGGCGCCACAAGTGGCGGCGGCGGCGGAGTGGTAGGCACAAATACAGGGATCCCGTCGGGATATCCCGCGCCCACCGCGGACAATGCCGCCAAGTGCACGACGGTAGCAATGTCCGGCGGCTTCTGTCCTGGCGGCGGCAAGGGTCCCGCCTGTTTGCAGTGCCTGTTCGGGAGCACAACCTACAACACGATCGAATCGCCGCCCGCGCCCGCGGATGCAACTGCAGCGGCTGGGGACTACGTGGTGACGGTTCAGCTTGGCAGCGTGGGTCCGGTCTTCGTCAGTGCGGAGTCGAGTCGGGGCCTCTTGGCTCAAGGAACCGCCTCGCAAGAATACGCGTTCGTCGTCAATGTGCGGCCGATGGAGGGGCAACCCAACCACGCTGGCGGCCCGGTGGGATACGCAGGCCTGGATCTGTTCTTCTCCGGCCCAACCGGCCTCAAAGTTTTAGGGATCGGATATGCCCTGGCTTCGGCGAGCACGAAGCCTGTCATGGTCTACATCGCCGGCGACTCCACTGTGTGCGATCAAACCGGGAATGTCTTCGGCGGTTGGGGTCAAATGATCCCTCAGTATTTCGGACCTCCAGTCGGGTTCGCCAACTACGCAAACAGCGGGGCGGCCTCTGGGTCATTCAACGACTATTGGGCCATGATCAAGGCGAAATGGGCACCGGGCGATTGGGTGATGATCCAATTCGGCCACAATGACGGGAAGAAAACGGACACCGAAGTCCAGGCGAATCTTGAGAAGCTGGTGGCCGACGCACAAGCCGCAAATGTAACCCCAATCCTGGTATCTCCTCCTGCTCGCGTGCAGTTCAACGGTTCGACCATGAAAGATCAATCCAGTCTTCACGCAGCGGCAGCCAAGACCGCTGCGGATTCAAAGAAATGCGACTACGTTGATCTAACAGCCCTCTCGACCGCTTGGTACCAGTCGATTGGCGAGACGGCCGCGATGACATTCCACGCGAACGGGGGAGCCACGCACACCAACCTCGCGGGCGCCGACAAGCTGGCGGCCCTGTTGGCCAAGGCTATCAAGGATCAGAACATCGGACTGGCGAAGTACTTGAGACCGTAGATCGCTCCCAGAAAGGTCCGAGCAGATTGCCAAGGCCATGGGCGTCCCCCACGCGTATGCTCTTGCCTCGCCACGATTGATGGACACGTCTTGGGGTGCATTTGGCTGGGCGTGTGGTACGTTCTGCCTGCCCATGTGCGGCGTGATCGGAATCTACGGCCACCCGGAAGCGGCCAACCTGGCCTACCTTGGCTTGCACGCCCTCCAGCACCGGGGCCAGGAGTCGGCGGGCATCGTCTCCAGCGATGGCGAGCATCTGCGCTGGGTTCGCGAGATGGGGCATGTGGGAGAGATTTTTACCCAGGACCGCCTGCGACGTTTGCCTGGAGCGTCGGCCATCGGCCACGTGCGCTACTCGACCACCGGCGATTCGGCGTCCAAGAACGCGCAGCCCATTGCGGTTGACTATTCGGGGGGCTCGCTTGCCATTGCCCACAACGGCAATCTCGTTGATGCTGCGGAGCAGCGGGCGCGTTTGGAGGACGAGGGCTCGATCTTCCAGACCACGAGCGACACGGAAGTCATCCTGCACCTCATCGCGCGCTCGCGTGAAGGGTCGCTGCCCGACCGCGTGGCGGACGCTCTTCGGGCTGTGCGAGGAGCCTATTCGTTGGCCTTCTTGTCCAACTCCATGATGATCGTCGCGCGCGATCCGATGGGCATCCGCCCGCTGTCCCTGGGCAAGCACAGCAAGAAGGGCTGGGTGGTGGCCTCGGAAACCTGCGCATTCGATCTCATCGAGGCGAGCTACGTACGCGACATCGAGCCGGGCGAGATGCTGATCTTCGACCAAGACGGCATGCGGCGGGTTTTCCCCTTCATGACGGAGAAGCCGCATCGTTGCGTGTTCGAATGGGTCTATTTTGCGCGGCCTGATTCCACCATGGCGGGCCAGTCGGTTTACCAAGCCCGCGAACGGATGGGCCGCCGTCTGGCGGTTGAACATCCGGTGCCCGCCGATGTGGTCATCCCGGTTCCCGATTCGGGCACCGCGGCGGCCATCGGTTATGCGCGCGAGAGTGGCCTGCCGTTTGGCCAGGGCCTGATGCGCTCGCACTACGTGGGGCGCACCTTCATCGAGCCGTCCGAGTCGATCCGCCACTTCGGCGTGAAGCTCAAGCTGTCGCCGGTGCGCGAGGTTCTGGCGGGAAGGCGCGTCGTCGTGGTCGACGATTCCATCGTGCGCGGCACCACGTCCAGCAAGATCATTGGCATGATCCGGGGAGCCGGTGCGCGTGAGGTGCACTTGCGCATCAGCTCACCTCCCACGGTGGGGCCTTGTCACTATGGTATCGATACCCCGGACCGTGACAAGTTGATCGCCAGCGCGCACAGCGTAGCGGAGATCTGTCGCTTCGTGGGCGCGGACACCCTGGGCTACCTGTCGCTCGGCGGCTTGCGTGCCTCGATCAATTGCGTGGGGAGCACGGACGAGCATTCCGGGTTATGCGACGGTTGCTTCTCCAACTCCTACCCCATCGCGGTTTCGCCCCCGGCGCACGCCCGGCAGTTGCGGTTGATCTCAGCGTAGGGGACTCTTGGTCCGGGCGAGCGTGGTCAGGCGGATCAGCGGCCTTTGCTGAGCGCCCAGAGAGGAGAGGGGAGGCCCCAGAGTCGGAGGGTACTTGACTCCCTCATGCGGATCCCCAAGATGGGGCCCATGCTTCGCACTGGGCCGCTGGGAATTCTGCTCTCACTGGTCGCTGCCTTTTTCGGCGGTTCGGCTTTGGCTGCGCCTCGGGTGGTGCTGTTGGAGATGGCCGGCGGCGCGCGGGACGTCCGGCAGGAGGTCCGTGCCTCGGCCGAAAGAGCCCTGCGCGCCCTGGGCGTGGATGTGGTGCCGCAGAACCAGATCAAGACCGCCCTTGATGACTGCAATGTCCCGTCTTGCCTGGCCAAGCTGGGTCGGCAGGCCGGGGCGAGCCACATCCTGGAAATCCAAGGCAGCTACGTCAACGAGGCGTACAACTTCCGCCTGGACCTGCGCGATGGTGAGACGGGGCGCATTCTGGGCAGCGATTCCAAGGAATGCGAGATCTGCTCGGCCAATGATTTCTACCGCGCGGTGAAGGATCGCTCCGTCGCACTCTGGACGCGCGTGGCGCGCGAGCAGGCCGGCACGGTCTCGGTGCCCAGCGAGGCTGTCTCCGCGACGCCGGCGCAGACCGGCCTGGCCGAGGCGAAGGCGGTCCCGCCTCCCTCAATGGCTCGCCGATCTTTTTGGCGGCAACCGTGGCCCCTCTTCGGGTTGGGCCTTGCCGCAGGCGGGGCGGTGATCCTCGGTTTCGGGGGCCACTATCTGGCGGTGGACGGTGAGCCCGATCCGACCTGTGTGCCCCAGCAGCCCTGCGCTTTCAAGCGCTCCAGCGCGAGCCTCGGCTGGGGCTTGTTGGCGGGGGGAAGCGCGGCCGTCATGGGGGGAGTGGCCATATTGATTTGGGGGCGCGACGAGCCAAGCCGGCCGACGATTTCTCTTGGTCCGGGGACGGTCTCACTTTTTGGTCGTTTCTAAGTACGTTGCCATGCCGACGATATTGCTGTTCGACGTCGACGGAACCCTGGTGTCGACGGGCGGGGTTGGACGTCGAGCCATCGAGCGTGCGTTCGAGCGGCGCCACGGTCGTTATGATGTCGTGTCGTTCTCATTTGCCGGCATGACAGACAAGGCGATTGTGCGCGATGGCCTCCTGGCCCTCGACAAGCGGTTCGCGTCTGACGCCGAGCTGCAGGCCGAGATGGACGACACCCTCTCCTTCTATCTGCGCGTCCTGCAAGAAGAGGCCGCCAACCACGGCGGGATTCGCGTTCACGACGGCATCATGCGCGCGCTCGACCTGGCCGAGGCCCGCCCCGATGTGGCACTGGGCCTGGGCACCGGAAATCTGCGGGAAGGCGCCCGCATCAAGCTAGGCCACGCGGGTATCTACCATCGCTTCAGCTTTGGCGGGTTCGGCGACGATTCAATCGATCGGCCAGAAATCCTGGCGGCCGGTGCGCGGCGGGGAGCGGTCGAGCTCGGTTTGCCCCTTCAAGCTTGCCGCGTGGTCGTCGTCGGTGACACGCCCAAGGACATCACCGCCGCCCGAGCCATCGGCGCCGCATGCGTTGCGGTGGCCACCGGCATGCATGGGATGGCCGAGCTGGAAGCCCACGCACCAACCATCGTGTGCCAAACCCTGGCCGACCAGCGCGTCGATGCGGTCCTGTTCGGGGTCTAACTAGTGTTCCCCGGGTGGTTCGGTGTGGACGGTCACACGTCCCAAGTTGGGGATTTGGGCGCGCAGGTACTGCTCGATGCGTTCAGTGAAGGCGTGCGCGTCCTTGATTGACGTCGCGGCTGCCAGGGTGCAATGAAACGAAACCGCCAGTCCGTTTCCTGTCCGCCGGACGCTCAGCTCGTGGGCCTGGATTCCGAGTTCCACAAGCTCGGGAAAACGCAGCAATGAGGCGCTGATGCGTTCGACATCAGCTGGGTCGGCGCTTGCCACCGTGCCGGTTTCCCCGGCAGGCTCGATATGGCTCACCACCGCGGCCAGGTTTGGCACGGTTGCCTTCAGCTCGCTTTCCAGGGCGGAGGCCCGACGGTGGGCCTCGCCGAGGGGCAAGCTCCCCGCCATTTCCAAGTTCAGTTCCATGGTACGCCGGCCGTCTTCCTCAAACACGCGGATGCTGTGCGCACTCGATTCATGGCGCGCGGCCAGCCGGCGTGCGGTCGCTGCCAAGTCGTCCGAGGAAATTGCGGCCGGCTCCACGTGCACGACGACATCGGCACGCGGAAACTGTGTCTTGATAGCGGCCTCGGCTTGATCGGCGACCTCGTGACTGCGCTCGAGCGACTCGCCAGGGTCAAGGACCAGGGACAGGTCGACGAAGAGGCCGGGCCCGCTGCGGCGCACGCGCACGTGCCTGACCTCGCGCACACCGGCGACCTTGGCCGCGGCCTCCATGCGTCGGCTCAGCTCAGGGGGTACGGAGTCCAACAAGTCGTCAACTGACTTGCGTCCCAGTTGCAGGCTGACCCAGACCACGACGCCCGCCACGCCTAGCGCTGCGACGGCATCGGCCTGGGCCAGCCAGAGTATGCCCAGGTCGTGCGCGGCCAAAACGCCCAGCAAGCCGGCAAGCACGACCAGCGACGACCAGATGTCGGTGGCGAAATGCAGGGCGTCTGCCTCCAGCGCTTGACTTTCGAACTTCTTGGCCACCCTCATGAGCGCGCGCGATCGGGAGTAGTCGATGATGATCGACAGAATCACGACCAGGAAAGCCCACAAGTTGGCGTCGACGTGAACAGGGACGTGGAAGAACAATCGCTGCACCGCCTCCCAGATGATCCAGGCGCAGGTGCCAAGCAGCAGCAGGGTCTCGAAGAGCGCCGAAAGATTCTCGATCTTGCCGTGGCCGTACGCGTGCTCGGCGTCGGCCGGTCGGCCGGAAACCCGCACCGCCCACAGCGTGACCAGGGCTGCGGCCAGGTCCAGGCCCGAGTGCATCGCCTCGGCCATGATACCTAGGCTGCCAGTCCACAGGCCCACCAGGACCTTGGTGCCGGTCAGAAGCAGCGCCGCCAGAACGGAATAGAACGCCACCGACCGCTTTTCGCCCTCGGCCGGGGCTTGTCCCTGTGCGCCCCCGGGCAGGTGATGGTGATGGTGATGGCCGTCCATGTGTCCCAAGAGCGTGGAAGGAAGGAAGTGTAGCCCGGCTGGCCGCTCGCGGATACTCCCGACATCGCCGCTGTAGATTGTGGGTTCAAAGCCCTTGCCAGCCGCTCGGCAAAGCTATACTGAAGACCGTCGCTGCGCGGCCGACGGGTGGTGCTGCCCGCCGGCCGTCAGAGGAAAGTCGCCTACCATGCGAAGTCTCTTCTCCCTTCCGTCTATCTTGCCCAAACGGTTGGGCTTGCCTGGACGGAGCGCGGTGGCCAGCGGCCTGGCGCAGCACCTGGCCAGCGCGGCGAGCAGCGAAGCGGACAAGCTGGTGGCCGAGTTGGGCTCGTCGCCTGCCGGGCTGGCCCAGGAGGAGGCCGAGCGGCGGCTGGAGCAGTACGGGCCGAACGCCGTGGCGCAGGAGGAAGGGCATAGCTATCGCGACCTGCTGGTCAAGGCTCTCCTCAACCCCCTGGTTATCCTGTTGTCGCTTCTGGCAGTGGTGTCAGCCCTGACCGGCGACCTGCGGGCGGCCATCGTCATGGTCATGATGGTGGTCTTGGGTGTGGCGTTGCGTTTCGTCCAGGAGGCAAAGGCGGGCACCGCGGCGGCCAAGCTGAAGGCCATGATCCGGGTCACCGCCACTGTGCTCCGCGGCGGCCAGGCACGCGAGGTTCCGCTTTCCGAGCTGGTGCCGGGCGACATCGTGCGTCTGTCGGCTGGGGACATGATTCCGGCTGACCTTCGGCTGCTTTCGAGCAAGGACCTGTTCATCATCCAGGCCAGCCTCACCGGCGAATCCCTGCCGGTTGAGAAGTTCGACGCGCGCGAAACCGTCCCGCCGGCATCGCCCTTGGAATGGAAAAACATCTGCTTCCTCGGCACCAGCGTCGAGAGTGGCACGGCGACCGGCGTGGCGGTGGGCACCGGCGGGTATACCTACCTTGGTGGCATAGCCAAGGCCCTGGTGGGCCAGCGGGTGCAGACCAGCTTCGACAAGGGAGTGTCCCAATTCACCTGGGTCATGATCCGCTTCATGCTGGTGATGGTGCCCCTGGTTTTCGTCATCAATGGGTTGACCAAGCACAACTGGCACGAGGCATTCTTCTTCGCCTTGGCCGTGGCCGTGGGCATGACGCCCGAGATGCTGCCCATGATCGTGACGGTGTGCCTTTCCAAGGGCGCCATCGCCATGTCGAAGAAGAAGGTCATCGTCAAACGCCTGAATTCCATCCAGAACCTCGGTGCCATGGATGTTTTGTGCACCGACAAGACCGGGACGCTGACCATGGACCGGGTGGTGCTGGAACGGCATTGCGACGTAGAATTGGAAGAAGACGACGATGTCCTGATGCTGGCCTATCTGAATAGCCACTTTCAGACCGGCCTGCGCAACGTTCTCGATCGTGCGGTGCTGGCGCACAAGGAAGAGATTCACGATCAGTTCCATGTTCCGGAGCATCGAAAACTGGACGAAATTCCGTTCGACTTCGCGCGCCGGTTGATGTCAGTCGTGGTGGAAACGCCGACGGGGCAGCCGCGTCTTATCTGCAAGGGCGCGCCGGAGGAGATGTTCAAGCGCTGCACGCATTTCGAATACGAGGACGAAATCCTTCCCATGGAGCGCGTGCTCATCGAGGATCTGAAGGAAGAGTACCGACGTCTGTCCAGCGACGGCTTTCGTGTGCTGGCGGTTGCCTACCGCGATCTGGATCGCAAGCCGGCCTATTCCAAGGCCGACGAATGCGATCTGGTCCTGCGCGGCTATGTGGCCTTCTTCGATCCCCCCAAGGACACGACGGCCCCCGCGGTGGTGGCCCTTGGCCAGCACGGGGTCGCGGTCAAGGTCCTGACCGGCGACAACGAGTTGGTGAGCAAGAAAATCTGCCACGAGGTCGGCATCCCCACCCAGCACGTGCTGCTGGGCTCGCAGATCGAGTCCATGACCGACGCGGAGTTGGTTTCTGTGGTGGAACGGACCACCCTGTTCGCGCGGCTGGCCCCCATTCACAAGCAACGCATCATCGCCGCCCTGCAGAGCCGGAAGCACGTGGTGGGCTTTCTGGGCGACGGCATCAACGATGCGCCGGCGCTGCGCACCGCCGACGTCGGGATCTCAGTGGATTCCGCAGTCGACATCGCCAAGGAATCGGCCGACCTCGTGCTTCTGGAAAAGAGCCTGCTCGTGTTGGAGGACGGCCTGCTGGAGGGCCGCAAGGTATTCGCCAACATCCTCAAGTACATCCGGATGGGCGCCAGTTCCAGCTTCGGCAACATGTTCTCCGTGGTGGGCGCCAGTGCCTTTCTGCCCTATGTACCCATGGCGCCCATCCAGATCCTGACCAACAACCTCCTCTACGATTTCTCCCAGGTGCCCATCCCGACCGATGACGTGGACCCGGAGCAGATCCTGCGGCCGCGTCCTTGGTCGATGAACGAGATCACGCGTTTCATCCTATTCATCGGGCCTTGCAGCTCGATCTTCGATTACACCACGTACCTTGTCATGCTCTACGCCTTCGGGGCGTGGGATCCGAGCCAGGCCCAACTGTTCCAGACCGGGTGGTTCGTCGAGTCGCTGCTTACCCAGACCCTCATCATCCACGTCATCCGCACCAACAAGTTCCCCTTCCTGCAAAGCCGGGCGAGTTGGCCGCTCACGGTCACCACGGTGTTGGTCATGGCTTTCGGCCTCTACCTTCCCTTCTCACCCATTGCCGGCGCGCTGGGATTCGTGGCCCTGCCGCCCCTGTACTGGGTCTTTCTCTTCACGACGCTGGCTTGCTACGTGGTGCTCACACAGGTGGTCAAGGGCTGGCTGCTGAAGAAGGCCTGGGCATGAACAGGCTTGGCATAGGATTCTGAACGTGTCCTCGATCCCCGCGCTCTTCGGATCCTACCGCCTCGTCCAGACTCTTGGACCAGGCCACAGCGTTTCCTTGGCGGTTGGACCTGGCCCGGAAGGCGGCGCGTGCGTGGTCAGACGACCACCGTCCGAACGGCGCAACGATTCCGAGTTCCTGTCCCGTTTCCTTCGTGCTGCCCATCTGTCCCGGCGTCTGGCCCACGATGGGTTGGTCGCGATCCTCGATGTCGGCGAAGTGGAAGGCGAGCCCTATCTGGCCGAGGAATTTGTCGAGGGTCACGATCTGGCAGAGGTGTTGCAGCGCTGCGCGGCCGAGACGCGACGGGTGCCAGTCGCAGCGGCCCTGCACATCGCCTGCGCTGTGAGCCGCGCTCTCAGTTTCTTGCACGAGTTCGATGGACTCGGCCTCGTGCACCGCAAGCTACAGCCAGCCAAGGTGCGGCTTGGCTACCAGGGCGGGGTGAAGTTACTCGATGTTGCCTCTGGCCGCGCGGCCGGTGCCGATCGCGCGCTCCAGCCGGCGCTCTTCGTAGAGGAACTGCCCTATCTGGCACCCGAGCAACTGGCGGATGGCCCGGTCGATCGTCGGGCGGATATCTACTCCCTGGGGGTGGTTCTCTGGGAGACCCTGTCCGGATGTCCTCTTCTCTCGACCATCGAAGAGGGCCAGGCCGGATTGGCTCGCGCCACCCGCGAGCAAGTGATCGAACGAATCCGCGCGCACCGGCCGCCGCCACCATCGCGGTTCAATCCCGAAGTGCGCGCCGATCTGGACGCCGTGGTGATGCGAGCCCTGGCCAAGGATCCCGCGCAGCGCTTTCCGATTGCGGGTGAGATCGATCTCACGCTGGCTGCCATGGCCGGCGAGCCTGGTCGCGACGCCGCAGCTCGCCTGCTCAATCGGCTGTTCGACGCCCACCGGGAACGCGACGTGCGGGCCGCGGCGCTGGCCACGGCCGCCGGGCATGTGCCTGCAGCGATCCGAGTGCAGCCGCGCGCAGGGCTTGGCGCGTCCGGGTCCTCCCTGGTGGACCAGGGCGACGTCGGTGGGTCGGGGCTCGGCCTGTCCTCGGCTGCGGTCAAGGTGAGCCCCGCGGCAGAGGGAAAGTCGGCCGCCGCGTCTCTTTCGCGGACGACCGTGGTGTCGCGCAATGCCCGGTGGCTGCGCCGCTTCTTCTTGATCTTTGGCGCCGCCCTGGTGCCGGCCCTTGCCTTCAACATCTACATGACCCGACGCTTGGATTCCGAGGCCGCAGCCGCCCAGGTGCCGCCTGCCAGCGGGTCGGTCTTGGTGCCGGCGGTGACCAAGACGACAGGACTGTCGGCAGGGGAGCCGCCTGCCGCACGGCCAACCCAAGGTGCTGAGCCGCCTGCAGTGCCACCATCTGCCAGGCACTACCGGCCGGGGCCAGCGCTCACCGCGGGAGCGGCAGCGAAGCTCGGGGCTGGTCCTGACACCACAGCCGAGAAGACGCGACCGCGCGCCAGCGGAGAGGGAAGGAGGGCACTCGCCGCAGCCCGTGTTGCATTTGAGCGCGACGATTTCTCGCGAGCCATCCTGGAGGGGAGGGCGGCACTGGCAGCGGGCGAGGGCGGTGCCCACGCCATCATGGGCGCCGCCTACTTCAAGGTCGGCCGCTTCGAGGACGCGGTGCGGGAGTATGGCGAGGCCTTGCGCCTGGACCCTGGCAACCCCGCCCTGGCCAGACGGGTGGAGATCGCCCGCAGGACCGCCAGCCGTCGTGCCGAGGGCGGATCGCCGTAGTATGGTTTCGCCGCATGGCCCTTGTCACCTTGTCCGTAGTCGTCGTCGCGGGACCTCATCCCGAAGCTGAGGCGCTTGACCGGCGGGTTGCGGAGTTGCGGCTGCGATTCCCGCGCGCCGTCATCGATCGATACCTCGACCGCGTGCCATTCGCCGGGGAGGGCGCTTTCATCGCGCCCGGCGCCTCGGTGGTGGCCGATGTCCGCTTGGGGCTGGGCGTGTCGGTCTGGTACGGGGCGGTTCTGCGCGGCGATATCGCGCCCGTGATCATCGGCGATCGCAGCAACGTGCAGGATGGAACCGTCATCCACGTGGCGGACGATGGCCCCTGCCTGGTGGGTGCCGATGTGGTGGTTGGGCATCGGGCCATGCTGCACGCCTGCCGGGTGGACGATGCGTGTCTCATCGGCATGCAGGCCACGGTTCTCGACGACGCGGTCATCGGGCTGGGTTCCATCGTGGGCGCCGGCGCGGTCGTTACCCCGCGCACCATCATTCCGCCCTACAGTCTGGTGCTCGGTGTGCCGGCCAAGGTCGTGCGCACGCTCGACCCCGGGGCTGCCGACGAGCACCGTGCGTTGGCCGGCAAATACACCCGCATCACCGAGAACTACTTGCGCGACAGTTTGCGACGTGGCTAGCTAGCCCACCATGGAAATCGGCCCTATCCGCGACCGCATCGAAAAGTTGGCACGCCGCCTGGAGATCCTCCGGGGGCATCTTTGACATCGACGGCAAGCGCTCCCGCATAGCCGAGCTCGATGGCGAGGCGTCCAAACCTGACTTCTGGAACGCGAATGAGCAGGCCCAGACGCTCTTGCGCGAACAGGCGCGCCTGAAAGAAACCGTGGATGGTTTCGACATGCGGATACGCGTCCTGGAGGACGCGCGGGTTCTGGTGGACTTGGCCGACGAAGCCAAGGACGAGCCCACGGCGGTCGAGGCCGCAGGCGTGATCACCGCCATCGAAGACGCCGTAGGCAAGATGGAATTTGCCCGCATGCTTTCCGGCCCCTACGACCGGCAGGGTGCGATCGTGAGCATCAATGCCGGAGCTGGCGGTACCGAGTCGCAGGACTGGGCTGAGATGCTGCAGCGGATGTACATGCGATGGGTGGCCCGGCGGGGCTACAAAGCAGAGCTCCTCGACCTGCAACCCGGCGACGAGGCGGGCATCAAGAGCGTCACCATCGGCGTGCAGGGGGAGTGGGCCTATGGCTACCTGCGCGCCGAATCGGGCGTGCATCGCCTGGTACGCATCTCGCCCTTTGACGCCCAGGCGCGTCGGCACACGTCGTTTGCCAGCGTGTTCGTGTACCCCGACATCGACGAAACGGTGAGGGTCGACATCGACGAGAAGGACCTGCGCATTGAAACCATGCGCTCGGGCGGGGCAGGCGGCCAGCACGTCAACAAGACCGAGTCAGCCATTCGCATCACGCACGTCCCCACCGGCATCGCCGTGCACTGCCAGCAGGAACGATCCCAGCACAAGAATCGTTCCACCGCGATGCGCATCCTGCGGTCAAAGCTCATCGAGGTCGAGCAGAAGAAGATGGACGACAAGATGGGGGGCATCCACGCCCAGAAGAAGTCGATCGAATGGGGCAGCCAGATTCGCTCGTATGTTCTGGCGCCCTATCGGCTGGCGTCCGACCACCGAACCGGCCTGAAGGTGGGCAACGTGGATGCGGTTTTGGATGGCGACCTAGACCAATTCATGGTCGCGTTGCTGCTTCAGATGGCCGGCGATCCGTCGGCCAGGCCGTTGGCCAAGCCGGACGAAGATGATATCGAGGCATAGATGAGAGACTTCATTAGCGACGGCTGGTCGGGAGATTCCCGGCGCAGATCGGCCAGCGTGCGCGTGAGCGGTAGCGGTAGCGTGTGCGGCCCGCGTGGTTCGGCCTGCGTGGGCGGTAGCGGTAGCGTGAGCGGCCCGCGACACGCTGAGCGCTCACGCCCTCGCCCCACGCTTTTCGCGTGCCGCGCACCCCACACGAACACGCTCACGCCCTCGCCCACGCGACCCGCTAGCCGCGACCCGCGAGCCGGCCTAGCAGTGGCCCCGAGATTCCCGACACGCCGTAACTACGCAATGGTGAACCATGTCTGACGAACGCGAATTGATCGCCGAGCGGGAGCGCAAGGTCGCCGAACTTCGCGCCGCGGGTCACAACCCATACGCCAACGGCTTTCGCCCGACCTCGACGGCGCGTTCGCTGCACGACTGGTTTGCGGGCGGGGCGGATCGTGAGCATCCCCCCCAGGGCACGCGCGATGACGGCCGCCTGTCGGTTGCCGGTCGCATCGTCGCGATCCGAAGTTTCGGCAAGGCGGCCTTTGCCAAGCTTCGCGACCGCACCGGCGAAATCCAGATCTGGGTCAAACTGGATGTGGTGGGCGAGCAGACTTTTGCTTTGTGGAAGCTGGTCGAGCGCGGCGACTTCGTCGGTGCCGAGGGGCCCGCCAGCCTGCTGACCAAGACCAAGGCCGGCGAGGACACCGTGGTCGCGGATCGCGTACACATTCTCACCAAGGCGACGCGCCCATTGCCCGAGAAGTGGCACGGCCTGCAGGATATGGAGATCCGCTACCGCCAGCGCTACGTGGATCTGGTGGCCAATCCCGAGGTGTTCGAGGTGTTCCGCAAGCGTACCCAGATCGTGCGCCACTTGCGGCGTTTTCTCGACGAGCGTGACTTCATCGAGGTGGAAACCCCGATGATGCACACAGTGCTGGGCGGGGCGGCGGCGCGACCTTTTCGCACCCACCACAACGCGCTCGCGCTGGATCTCACCATGCGCATCGCGCCCGAGCTGCACCTCAAGCGCTTGGTGGTGGGCGGGTTCGATCGGGTCTACGAGATCGGCCGCAATTTTCGCAACGAGGGCTTGTCCCGCCAGCACAATCCCGAATTCACCATGCTGGAGTTCTATCAGGCCTATGCGACCTACGAAGACCTGATGGTGCTGACCCAGCAACTTCTAGCCGAGCTGGCGCGTGAGATCTGCGGCGGCACGCAGATCACCTACCAGGGTCACACGGTGGACTTGGGTCGGTGGGAACGCATTGCCATGAAAGATGCGATTGTCGCGGCGGTGGCCGCCGGCAAGCTGCCCCGGGGACTGGAACGGCCGATGCTCGACGACCAGGCTGCCTTGCAGGGTTGGGTGGCTGGCTCCGGCGTGCTCGACCGCAAGGATGAACTGTCGGCCGTGCTGCCCAAGTGTGAGACGCACGGTCACCGGGTGGGGGCGCTTTTCGACTACGCGGGCGAGCAGGCGCTGCCGCAGGATTGCCCTGTGTTTGTGGTCGACTATCCCGCGGAGACTTCCCCGCTCTCGCGGCGCAACGACGCGGAGCCGGGCAAGGTGGACCGTTTCGAGTTGTTCATCGTGGGACGCGAGCACGCCAACGCTTTTTCCGAGTTGAACGACCCAGCCGACCAGCGGGCTCGCTTCCAGCGTCAGGTGGAGGCCAAGGCACGCGGGGTTGAGGAAACCATGGACTACGACGAAGACTACTGCCGCGCGCTGGAATACGGGCTGCCCCCGACAGCAGGGGAGGGCATCGGCGTGGATCGCTTGGTTATGCTGCTTGCCGACCAGCCCTCCATCCGCGACGTCATCCTGTTCCCGCTAATGAGGCCAGAATGAGTCAGAAGGCTCGCGCTGGCTTCGAGTGGTTCGTGGCCTGGCGCCACCTGCGCGACCCCGAGCGCCGCTCGCGCCGGGCGCTCTATTTCGGCCTCGGCGTCCTTGTGCTCGCCGTTCTCGACTTGGCTGCGCTAAAGCTGTTCGGCCAGCCGGCGCGCTCCAACTCGGGCCTGCTGGCCCTGCAGCCCTCGGTGGCCTTCGAACGCCTGTGGATGGCGGGCACGATCGGCGTGATTGCCGGCGTGGTGATCACCTTCTTGGGCGTGCTCTTTGCTTCCTTCACCGTGTTCACGGCCATCTCTATTTTCGGCGTCTTCCTGGGCACGGCTGCGCCCATTTTGGCCCTTTCGGTGATGTCCGGTTTCGAGGTGGATCTGAAGACCAAGATTCGGGGAGCCAAGGCCGATGTCGTGATTACCACGGCGGACGATCAGCCCTTTCTCGACTGGCGCCGGGTACGGCAGGCGGTTCTGCGTGAGCCCGGGGTGGTAGGTGCCACTCCCTACCTCGAAGCAGAGGTGATGATTCGGTCCGGGTCGGCTCCCGCGGGGATCATGCTGCGCGGGATCGATCCGCAAACTGCGCGGACCGTGCTTGACCTCGGCCGCACCCTGCGCGAGGGCAGCGTGGACGATCTGGAACATCCGGACAGGGTCGCCGACGACCCGTTTGCCCGTGAGGACTGGGGGCGGGAGGCCGGCCGGGCTGAGAGCGAGACCCCGCCCGCACCGGGCAAGCGAACGCCGGCCGACGCGGTGGCTCCCGACGGGGTTCTGCCGTCGATCCTGCTGGGCGAGGAGCTTGCCGCGCGCACCCTGCGCGTTTTTCGCGGCAGCCATGTCGACGTCGTCTGTCCCCTGTGCAAGCTGGGCCCTTCGGGCCCCATGCCTGGGCTCAAGGTTTTTCGCGCAGCCGGGCACTTTTACAGCGGGATGTACGAGTATGACTCCAAGCTGGCCTACGTGGATCTGGACGAGGCGCAGAAGTTCCTCGGCGCGCCGGGCGAGGTGACGGGCCTGGATCTGCGCACCGGCAACCCCGATGCCGCTCCCGCCGTCGCGTCGGCGGTCCAGTCCACCTTGGGCGACCGCTACGAGGTTCGCTCGTGGGAAGACCTCAACAAGGGGTTGTTCATGGCGCTGCGCCTGGAGAAGATAGCCATGTTCGTGGTGATGACTTTCATCGCTCTCGTGGCATCCTTCTCCATCATCTCGACCCTAATCATGATGGCCACCCAGAAGGCGCGCGAGGTCGCCATTCTCAAGGCCATGGGCGCCGGTGACGGTGCCATTCGGCGCGTGTTCATCGCCGAGGGCGTGTACATCGGCCTGCTTGGTCTGGCGGTCGGCGTTCCCACCGGGGTTGTCGGCTGCAAGCTGATCGAGAAGTACGGGTTGCCCTTGCCCACCGACGTCTACTACATCAGCAAGCTCCCGGTGGTGATGCGGCCGAGCGAGATCATCGTTTTGGCGGCCTCGGCCATGGCCCTCTGTTGCCTGGCCACCGTGTACCCGGCGCTGCTGGCGTCACGCATGCGCCCGGTCGACGGGCTGAGGTACGAGTGAGCGCATTGACACCGCCCACGCCGGTAGCTACGGTGCCAGTCCCGATGGCAAAATCCGGTGCCACAGAAATTGAGCCAGGCGCAGCCCTTGGCGGCGCGCGCGTGCTGGTGCGCGATCTGTGGAAGGTATTCGAGCACGGCGGCCGTTCCATTGAAGTCCTGCGCGGAATCAACCTCGACTTGGCGCCAGGCGCGCTGGTTTCAGTGGTCGGCGCCTCCGGGGTGGGCAAGTCGACCTTGCTGCACCTGCTGGGCACGCTGGACGTACCCACGTCGGGCCAAATGCTGTTTGACGGCGTCAACGTGACCGACATGTCCGCGGCCAAGCTGGCGTCCTTTCGCAACCGCGAGATCGGTTTCGTGTTCCAGTTTCACCATCTCCTGCCCGAGTTCACCGCGCTGGAAAATGTCATGATGCCCGGCCTTGTCGCGCGCCGGCCGCGCAATGAGTGCCGCGATCGCGCCGAGGCCATCCTGGCGCGCGTGGGCCTGCAGGATCGGCTGCGCCACCGCCCCGGCGAGCTGTCAGGCGGTGAGCAACAGCGGGTGGCCCTGGCGCGGGCGCTCTTTCTCTCGCCGCGTCTGCTGCTGGGGGATGAGCCCACCGGCAACCTCGACAGCAAGACCGGGCGCGCCATCCACGATCTCTTCTTCGAGTTGAACCGCGAGTTGGGAATGACCCTGCTTCTCGTGACCCACAACGACGAACTGGCGGACCGAGCTTTCCGCAAGCTGCGCATGGTCGATGGTCGTATCCAGGAGGAGGGGTGAGCCTGTCGCGCCTCGCGCTGGCGGCCGGCTTGCGGAACGCGGGTCGCGGCTCGCGATGGCGTGAGCGTGAGCGAGTTCGTGGGCGTCTGGCGGCAGGCAGATTGTGGTTTGGGTACCGCGCACCGCTCACCCTCACGCGAGCCGCTCACGCTACTCGCAGCACGCGCACCGCTCACGCTACCGCTACCGCTCACGCGCGCCGGCCTGTCAGACTGGTCGTCGTCCTCTGCGTCTGCGCGGCATTTTGGTCCGGTCCGGCCTACTCTCAGGATGACGACGCGGCGGATGCGTCGCAAACGCCGCGCCTGCGACCGCCCTCGCCGTCGATGGAGACCGAGGCCAAGCCGGAGGCATCCATCAAGGTCCCCAGCTTGAAGGTGGTGCGCGTCCAGTTCCGTGGCAACCGCAAGGTCGAAGACGACGCGATTCGCGTCAACCTGCACACGCTGCCTGACTCGTCGCTGAACAAGGACACTCTGCAGGAGGACGTGCGCACCATCTGGAAGATGGGCTACTTCGAAGACGTGCAAGTCGAGACCACCGACGCGCCGGGTGGGGTGGTTCTGACCTACGTGCTTAAGGAGAAGCCCGCCATTCGCAAGATCTACGTGTCGGGGCACGACGAGGTCGGGCTGACCAAGATCAACGAAGTGCTCGACATCAAGAAGGAACAGATCCTCGACTTGGCCAAGATCAAGAAGAACGTGGAGAAGATCCGCGAGCTTTACCTGCAGCGCGGTTTCTATATGGCGGATGTCGAATACGAGTTGCGCCGCGATAGCCCCGGCGAGGTGGATGTGTACTTCCGCGTGCGCGAGAACAGCAAGGTGGAGGTGCGCCGGGTCAACTTCACGGGCAACAAGCACGTGACCGATCAGGAATTGCGCGACGTCATGCTCACCCAGGCCGGCGATCTTTTCTCGGCCGTGACCTCATCGGGCACCTACCGCGAGGACGTCTTCCAGCGCGACCTGACGCTGATTCAGGGCTACTACTTCGACCGCGGCTTTATCAACGTCAAGGTTGCGGAGCCACGCCTGGAGCTGTCAGCCGACAAGCGTTCCCTCTACATCGGCATCTCGATCGACGAGGGCGAAACCTACCGCATCGGCAGCATCGAGATGAAGGGCGACCTTCTGGAGAAGCCCGAGGTCCTGCTCGGAGGCCTGCAGGTCAAGCCGGGCGAGATCTTCAACCGCTCCAAGGTAGCGCAGGACGTTCAGAGCATCGCCGACCACTACAAGGACAAGGGCTATGCCTATGTGAACTCCACCCCCGAGACCACCGTCAACGAGAAGGCGCGGACGGTGAGCCTGTTTTTCGACATCCAGAAGGGCTCGGAGGTCATTTTCGAGCGAATCAACATCCATGGCAATTCGAAGACGCGCGACCGAGTCATCCGACGTGAGCTGCGCATCTACGAGGGTGAGCGCTACAGCCAGTCGGCCCTGGACCTGTCAAAGCGCCGGGTCAATGCCCTCGGCTTCTTCGAAAAGGTCGAAACCAGCACCAAGCGCGGTTCCGGCGACGACACCATGGAGGTCAACGTGGAGGTGGCCGAGCGGCAGACTGGGGCTTTCCAGATCGGCGCGGGTTTCTCCTCGGTCGAGTCTTTCATCGCGCAGGCGCAGATCTCGCAGAACAATCTCCTCGGCCGTGGCCAGTCGCTCGTCCTGCAGGCCCAGATGTCGTCGCTGCGGCAGCTCTTCATGTTGCAGTTCGATGAGCCGTATTTCTTGGATAGCAACTGGCACTTCGGCTTCAACCTGTTCGACCAACAGCGCTACTACCTCGGGTTCACGCGCCAGTCGAAGGGCGGCAGTTTGACCTGGGGCTATCTCCTCACCGACAGCCTGCGCCTGTATCTCACCTATACCTTGCAGGATATCGCGGTCAGCACCGGAGGTCGCAGCAACCTGTTCAGTGGCGGCCAGCGCAGCCCTTTGCCCGAGGGTTCGTTGGCCAATCTCCTACGGGCCGGCGTGGTCTCGTCCTGGCGTATCTCGTTGTCGCACGACACGCGCGACGACCGCATGTTTCCGCGCCGGGGCTGGTACAACACTGTCTCCGCCGAGTTTGCCGAGCCGGCCTTCATGTCGGAAGCCCAGTTCTCTCGTTTTGAAGGAACCGTGCGCTACTTCTATCCGCTGTGGGGACCGCTGGTGTTGCGCTTGAAAGGCGACGTCGGCGCGGTGGTCAGCCGCGAGCCGCAGGGCGTGCCCATCGTCGAGCGGTATTTCGTGGGGGGCATCTACGATGTGCGCGGTTTCCAGTTGGCTTCGTTGGGGCCGCAGATTCGAGTGCCCACGGCGCAGTCGCCCGATTCGAACCTGCGCACCTTCGCGGTAGGCGGAAACATGCAGGTGGTGGGCAAGGTCGAGGTCGAGATGCCCCTGTTTGAGAAGCTCAACATCCGCGCCGTTGCGTTCACCGACGTTGGCAACGCGTACAACCTGGAACGTCAATACTGCCGGCTAAAGCCCGCTTCCGCCGATATCTCCGTGGATCCCTGCGCGGCCGTGTTTCCGCTCAACAGCTTGCGTTCAAGTTGGGGGTTTGGGCTGCGCTGGTTTTCCCCCATCGGGCCGCTACGCTTCGAATGGGGCTTCCCCTACAAGCCGCTGCCGGGCGAGGATTCGGTGGTCTTCGAATTCACCATCGGCAACGATTTGTAGCCGTGGCTCCTTGCCGCCGGGCGTGACATCCATGGGCCTTCCTCTGAACCAAGTGGAGATGACGCGCATGATTCGTTCCGCTCTAATTGGATTGGTGGTTGCGGCCGGCCTGATTCGGCCCGCGCTGGCCGAAGAAGTGAAGCTCGGCTTCGTCGATCTGCGCCGCGCCCTCTACGAGAGCGAAGATGGGCGCAAGGCCCGGAACTCGCTCAGGAAGGTCTTCGATCAGAAGCAGAAGGAACTCGACGAGCAGCAGGACGAGGTCAAGAAGGCCATCGAGGATCTGAACAAGAAGAAGGCACTACTTCCCGCTGACACCGTTCGCCAGAAGCAATACGAGTTGCAGGAACGGGTGGACAAGGTCCAGCAGACTTACATGCGCTACCAGCAGGACCTGGCCGCGAAGGACGAAGAGGCGACCCAGCCTATCGTCGGGCGCTTGCAGCGAATCATTGCCAAGCTCGCCGCGGCCAAGAACTTGACCGTGATCTGCGACAAGAAACAGGGCGTGGTCTTCGTCAAGCCGCACCTGGACCTGACCCCGGATCTGACCGACGAGGTCATCCGGCGCTACGACGCAGGCGAGGAGAAGGGCAGCGCGCCCCCACGCTCGAAGGAAGCCGACTCTCCAGCGCGAGCGGGGAGTGAGCCGTTCTCCGCAAGGACGCGACCAGTAGACCGGGGTTGCTTGTCCGTCGACTTGGTTGGTGCTGCGAGTCGCCCTCTTGGGACGGTCTGCGATCCCGAGGACGAGGCCAATCGACACTGCCGGGAGCTTGTGTGCCTTCAAGGCAAGGTGGTGGAAGCGGGCCCAAGGCCCTTGGGCAATAGTGGGCTGGTGCAGGGCCTCCCTGGGATCCGCGTGGAGGGTGAGGTCTCACGGTGGCGCGAGGGTCGGCGGGAAACCAACATCTGCCACGTGGACGTGGTGGTTTTCGGAGGCATGAATGTCGGCAGCAATCATGGGGCGAGGCCCATCTATCCTTCGAATGATCAGATTCTCCACGATATCGAGCAAGAGCTGAAGAAGTGTCCGGGAACAGAGGGTGCCAGATAGCGCATGGACGCTCGATACATTCCCATTCATTCGCGCCCCTGCGCAGGTTGGCGGGCAGGTTGCCCCGCTGATCTCAGCGCAGCTCTTGCCGATGCTCTTGGTCTCGGCGTTTTCAGGTTGGTTACCGATTCACTATTGGCGGCGCCCCGCAGTCCCGCTGCGCCGCGTACGCGTCAACTTTCTCCACCAGGGGTGGCCCCTCAGCCCGGAGCGTGATATCCATGGGCTTTCCGCTGAACTACATGGAGATGACGCGCATGATTCGTTCCACCCTACTCGGATTGGTGATGCTTGCCGGCCTGATTCGGCCTGCTCTGGCCGAAGAAGTGAAGCTCGGTTTCGTGGACTTCCAACGCGCCATTGTTGAGAACGAGGACGGGCGCAAGGCAGAGGCCTCGCTTAAGAAGATTTTCGATCAAAAGCAGAAGGAGCTCGACGAACAGCAGGATGACGTCAAGAAGGCCTTCGATGATCTCAACAAGAAGCGCACCCTGCTGCCGGTCGACACTGTCCACCAGAAGGAATCCGAGTTGCAGGAACGGGTGGCCCAAGTCCAGCAAACCTACCTGCGCCACCAGCAGGCTATTAGCGCCAAGCGAGAAGAGACCATGCGGCCCATCGTCGACCGCCTGCAGCGAATCATCAACAAGATCGCCGCGGCCGAGAACTTCACCATGATTCTCCAGAGGGAAGCCATCCTGTTCGCCAAATCGAAGCTGGATCTGACCAACGAGGTCATTCGGCGCTATGACTCAGGCGACGAGAAGGGCTCTGCGCCCGCGTCCAAAGAAAGCAAGCCCGCGCCCAGCAAGAAGAAGTAGCGGGGGCCATGGAGCTCGATTCCCGCGCCATCGAAGCCATCCTGCCGCACCGAGCGCCCTTTCTGATGATCGACCATGTCGAGCTGGTCGACTTGGATCGCATCGTCGCGCGCAAGACAGTGGTCGCGGACGAGCCCTTTCTGAAGGGCCATTTTCCCGGCCACCCCATCATGCCCGGGGTGCTCATCATCGAGGCCATGGCTCAGGCCGGGGCGGTGCTGGCGGCGCGCCACCTTTCTTTTGATCCGGCTTCACAAGTCATGGTCTTTATGGCCATCGACAAGGCGAAGTTCCGCAAGCCGGTGCTTCCCGGCGACGTCTTGAGACTGGAAGTGGTTCCCTTGCGCAGGGGAACCGCCATGTGGAAGATGCGTGGTGAGGCGAAGGTCGGCGACTCTTTGGTCGCTGAGGCAGAGTTTCTCGCCGGCATCCGGCCACTCCAGGACCTTTGCGCCGGGCGCTGAATGACTTCATCGGGCATGGCGGAACTCGATCATGAGAGGATTCCCTTGCCCGCCGTGGTCCGCCCCTTGGTATCTTGCGGCCCTGTTCTCGTGGCGGTGCTTGCCCTGCTCACGGGTTTGGCTGGCCTCTCTTGCCGTCGGGCGCCGCATTTCCGGCGCGGCGACGCGGCAGCGGTCGTGGTCGTGCAGCGATCGAGGGTCGCGGTGGGAGAGCCACCGGTCACGGAACGCGAGCCCAACAACACACCAGGGGAGGCCCATGAGCTGGTGTGGGCCGGCATTCCCCCTGCTGCGGCGGTCAAGGGAATGATCGGTCGGATGGAAGCTGGCAAGTCCGCGGACGTAGACGTGTTCAAGGTCGTCGTCCCAGGCCCGCGCCTGTCCTCTGATGCTGGACAAGCGGCGGACCTGTTCGCGTTCGCGAAGCGGTTGTCCGTGGTGATCAACCCTGAGGCAGGACTGGCGCTGGCGCTTGAGCTTCTCGACGAAACCGAGCGGGTCGTGAAGATTGTGACGGCCGAGCCCGGCGAAGCAGTCGGGCTGCCGAACATGGCTGTGCTGCCGGGCCACAGCTACTATTTGCGCGTCAGGGCGGCGTCGGCCCCGGCCACCAAGGGTCGCGGCATGCCAGATGCGGGCGCGCTGGCGGGTAGTTCGTACCAAATGACGGTGCTGCTGCTCGACTTCGAAGTCGCCGACGAGCGCGAGCCCAACGATCGGCTGGAATCCGCCGGCGATCTGTCCTGGCAGGGCGGAAGCGCGCTGGCGGCCGGGCTTCATGGCTGGCATCGTGATGAGGACTGGTACCGGCTATCACTCGATGTCATGGGGCCTGGCTGGGTTCTGAACCTGGACCTTGAGGGCGTGGAAGGGGTGGCCGCAGGCCTGGCCGTCAACGATTCAGCAGGGAGAAAGATCGTGGCGGTGCGCGGCCGAAAGGGCGAGAGACTGGTCTTGCGCAACATCGTACCTCCGAGCGCGGCTGCTGACGCCGGCGCCGCCGGTGCCGCGGGCCGATGGTGGTACCTGGTAGTGCGCGCGGAGAGCGGGCTTGACCGCGAGCGGCGCTACGTTCTGCATGCAGAGGCCGCGCCACCGGAGTCCCAGGGCGTTTTCGAGATCGAGCCCAACGACGACGCGGCCCATGCGTCGTCGCTGGCCGATGGCACGACCACGGGCTACCTGCCGGTGGGCGATGTGGACGTCTTTCGCTATCTTGCCAGCGAGCCGCGCCAACTGGACATCGAAGTCACCCCGCCGTCCCGGGTGAGGGTCAGGGTCGAAGTCATCAGAGCGCGCGACGGGCAAGTCCTGGCTGAAATGGTTGCCGCCAAGCCGCGCCAGGCGGTGCGCATTCTCGGGCTCTCCTGTCCGGTCGAACCTATCCTGATCCGGCTGTCCCAGGGCAAGCACGATGGAAGCGCCAGCGAGCCCTACTTGCTGAAACTTGCCAGTCGGCTGGCGCAGCGAGACGCAGGAAGACGAGAGTAGAGATCCTTCCCCGGTCTGGCGCGTTCAAGAGCCAGGGAGGGACGGAAAGGAGAAGACCTGAGGATTTGATCTCAGGACCACGACACCTGTGTCATGGATTGGCACGATTCATCTCTCTTGCTGCAGGCAGACCAGAAACCGACTTCGGCACGCAACCTGTCGATCCTACGGAGTTTCTTTCCGTAGACGCTGGGTTTCTTGACTGACAGGCGGCGATGTTGCAAGCCATAGAAGAAGGCCATCTCATGCTAGAGCCCTGGATCATAGACCAGATCCGACGCCGCGAAGAGGAAGAGCGTCGTCGCGGCGACCGGCCGCAGCTTGAGTTGCCTGTCCCGGGTCTTCCCAGGTCACCCGAAGACAGGCCGGCAAGTGACGTGGGCGACGACGACAGGCATGAACCCGCGATCAAGCGAGGCGTGGTCATCATCGCGATGTAGGGGCGCTTTCCGGGCCGGTGGTTTTCGCGTGGCGCCGACGCGCATCATCGACGAGATGTAGCCGTGGTGGTGGCTCTGCCGAAAGCAGATGTGTTTTTTGCCTTCCCCGCAAAACCCTCTATCAAGGTGTGATGCACCTTGAGCAAGACGGCAACAAGAGGGACTTTCGGGTTAGGGGTTTCGTGGGCCGCGAGCCGGAGCGCCGTGCGCTCGATGCTGCGCTCGGCCGAGCCATCCGTTTCGATGCACCGCAGTTCGTAACGGTCATCGGCGAGAGCGGGTTGGGCAAGTCGAGGCTTGTGGAGGAATGGGTCAAGCAGGTGGCCCAGGCCGCGGAATTCCGCGTCTTTCTTGCCAGCGGCAAGCCGTCCGCAGATGGCCAAACGGCACCCTTCACGATGCTGGCGGCATTGCTGCGCCAGCGACTTGGAATCACCGCGGAGATGGACGACACGACCGCCCAGGCCGCATATCGCGCCGAACTGCAGGCGGTCTTCGGGGACCGCCGCGTGTCCGAAGTGGCGGGCCTGCTGGGCAAGTTCCTGGGGTTCGAGATGGCGGAGAGCCCGCTTGCCCAGTCCCTGGCCATGCGTCCCGAACGGCAGCTCGACATGGCTCGGGCGGTTCTGGGACGTTTTCTGGAAGAGGATGCGCGCAAACAGCCCCTGGCATTGGTGGTTGACGACGTCCACCTGGCTGACGACGCGTCACTGGAGGTCTTGCAATGCCTGTCCGCCGAACTGGGCGAGGCGCCTATCGTGTTGGTGGCTGCGGCTCGGCCTGAGTTATTCGTGCGTCGGCCCGGGTGGATGAAGCAAGAAGGCAGCCACGCGCGCATCGACCTGAATCCGCTCCAGCCTTTGGAAATGGATGTGTTCATCAAGTGTGCGCTCGGCGCGCAGGAGCTGGCGCCAGGGTTGGCGGAGCGGGCAGCCATCGAGTCTGGTGGTAATCCCTCCTTGCTCCAGCAACTCCTCGGGGTGTATCACGAGCACGGCATTCTGGTCGCGGCCACGGCGAGTTCGTGGCTGTTCGACCTGGAGCGCGCGGACCAGGAACCCATCGCGCTTGGCCCCGAGGCGGCGGCCCAGGCGCGCGTGGCCACCCTGTCGTCGGCCGAGCGCGAGCTGCTCGGCCGTGGGCTGGCCATGGGGCCGGTGTTCTGGGTTGGCGGCGTGGTGGCCATGGGACGCATCGGGGCCGATCCCTGGGACCCGACTATGGTGTTCGCCCCTGATCCGTCCATCGAGGAGACCAAGCGCCTGCTGGTCTCTTTGCATGAACGAGGCTTCATACACCAGGCTCCTGACAAGACGCTGGACTTCGGTGACACCGCGTGGGCCTTTGTCGATCCGGCGGTATGCGCCCTTGTCGAAGCCACGGTTGACCCTCGAACTCTGGCCGAACGCAGATGCTTCGCGGCCCAGTGGATCGAGGCCAGGCTGGGCGTCTCGCCGGGAAGCGAGCAGCGCGAGCACGTGGCGGACCTGTATGTCGAGGGTGGTGACGATCGTAGGGCAGCTGTCGCGTACTTGGCCGCCGGAGACTCGGCTGGCCAGCTCCGGCGCTATGATCGGGCGCGTGCCCTCTATCTGCAAGTCGTCCGCTTGCTCGGAGCCGACGATGCCTTGCTCAAGATCGACGCCTGCCACAAGCTGGGCGACGCGGCGGCCCGCCTCGGTCGAGGCCGCGAAGCGCTGGCCCACTTCGGCGAGATGCTCAAGCTGGCGTGGCGGCTGGATCTGCCGGCCAAGGGCGGGGCGGCTCATTCGCGGGTAGGGCGCATCCATCGCTCGCTCGGCGACTATCGACTGGCGCTGCAGCACCTGGACATGGCGCACCTGCTTTTCGACCTTGCAGGTGACCGGCCCGGCGTGGCGGCCAGCCTGGACGACATCGGTCGGGTCAACTACCTTATCGGTAGGCCGGACGAAGCCATCTCCTGCCACAAGGCCGCCCTGGCAATCCGCGAAGAGTTGCACGACCAGCGCGGCAAGGCGCTGACCCTGTCGTGGATGGGGCTGGTGGAGGCGCACATCGGCGAGCTGGGCCGGGCACAGCGGAGTTTTCAGGAGGCGCTTCTCATAAGCAAGACCACGCGTGATCCGCATGGCATCGTCTTTTCGTTGCTTGACCTGGGAAGCCTGGCGCGCGAGGCTGGCCATCCACGGCTGGCGCAGAACCTGCTGGAACAGGCGCGCGTCGTGGCCCGCGAGATGGGAGAGTGCCTGCATGAGTGTCACGTGGCGCTGCAAATCGGCGAGTGCCATCTGGCGCTTGGCCAGGTGGAGGAGGCTGAGACCGAGCTGAAAGCGGCTCGGGACGTCGCGCGCAAGTTCGGGGCGCGGCGACTGTGCGCGGAGGCCGACCGCGGGCTGGCCGAGATCTGCCTGGTCCGCGAAGACAACGTGGGCGCGCGCGAACACGCCAGCCGGGCCGCGGCCGAGGCTGAGAAACTGGGCGCAGGGCCACTTCTGGGCGCAGCCCTGCGCGTGCTGGCTACCGCCCTCTCGCGCGGCGCGCCAGGCGAGTCGGAACGCGGCGGTCCGCGCGAGGTTTTCGATCGGGCGGTGGAGGTGCTCGGGCAATCACGCGCGGGCTTGGAGCTGGGCCGTGCTTTCGCGGCCTATGCGGAATACGAGGAACGGACGGGGAGGGAGGCCACTGCCGACAACCTGCGCGAACAAGCGACTGCGATCCGCCACCGTGCGATCCACGGTGAAACGGCAAGCATCACAGAATCGTAGGGCGACCTGCCGGTGGCTCGGAACGACCGGCCGTTTCGGCGCGGTTCGCTATCGGACACGGTCAGCCTCGGATGCAGAAGAAGAATAATCTTGTACTCGTTGCGATGCCCCGGCCACAATGAAGACTGTTTCAGGTTCCGACATCGCCAACCTCACTAGGAGCAACGACTCATGATGCGCAGCCTTGCGGCCTTCGCCTGGGCGGTTCCCTTGGTGTGGATCGGGGCCTGTGTGAGCCTGGACAAGCCATCCGCCATTGTTGTGTGCGAGAAGAACGGCCAATGCCCGGATCACGGACTCGATGCCAGCGCGGGTAGCGGGGCGTCGTCCGCGCAAGACGCCGAGAGGAACAGCAACCTGGATCAAGGTCCTGTGCAAGATGTGCCTGCTTTGCCCGTCTCCGATGCAGAAGCAGATGGCACGTCCGGTCACCTCCCTGATGGCGGGTCGGATGTCCCGCCGGGCGTCTTCCGGGATGCTCCCCAGGATTTCCCACAAGACGTGGCTCGGGATGTGGCAGCGGATCTGGGGCGCGGGTCGTGCTGGAGCGCAGGTAGCCCAGTTGCGGCCGGGACGGTTTGCCGGCCAGCGGTTGGTCTGTGCGATGTACCTGAAGTCTGCGATGGCGTCAGCGCCGCTTGCCCGGTCGACATCTACGCGCCGGTCACCACGGTCTGTCGTGCAGTCCAAGGCGACTGCGACATCGTCGAAAGCTGCACCGGTTCCAGCCCCGATTGTCCGGCCGATGCTTTCCTGACCGCGGGCGCCGTCTGCCGGGTGGCCGAAGGTATCTGCGACCTTGCCGAGAGTTGTTCGGGAAGCGGCCCCGACTGTCCGGCTGACGGCATGGCTCCGGTCGGAACGACCTGTCGTGCATCCACTGACATGGACCAATGCGATCCGGCCGAGATCTGCACCGGTAGCAGTGTCTCCTGTCCTGTCGACGTCATCTACGTGCGGCCGGTCGCGCCCACGGGTGTAGCGGCCGCGCCAGGGACTTTGCCAGGTACCGCCAGCATCTCGTGGACTCCGGCACCCGGGGCCACCGGGTACAACATCAAGCGGAGCGGCGTCTCAGGTTCGGGCTACACCATCCAGGGCAGTCCGCCCACGACGTCAAGCTCACCCTACCTCAGCCTCGGCCTGGCCGGCGCCTCGGTCTACTACTACGTGGTGTCTTCGGTTAACACCATCTTGACCTGCGAGTCGATGAACTCCCCCGAAGTTTCGGTCACGCCCACGGGCAGTTGCATCCCACCCGCCGCGCCTTCGGTGACTGCGGTTTCGAAGAACGGGCAGGTTTCTCTGACCTGGAACGCGTCCGCCGGCGCCACCTCGTACAGCGTCGGGCGCAGCACCACGACGGGGACGGGCTACTTGTCGGTGGCCACGGTCGCCACGGGCACCAGCTACGACGACGCCAATGTTGCGAACGGGACGACCTATTTCTACGTGGTCACGGCCAGCAATGGCACCTGCAGTTCCGACAACTCAGTCGAGGTTTTCGCAGCGCCCAGTTGCACGCCGCCGGCCGCGCCGACCAACCTGGCCGCGGTTGCCAACAGCGGCGCGGTGACGTTGACCTGGGCTCTGACGGCCGGCGCGGTTTCCTACCGCGTCCTGCGCAGCACCACCCTGGGCTCGGGCTATGCCTTGGTGGGTACGTCAGGCGTTGCCAGCTACACGGATACCAGTGTCATCAATGAGACGACCTACTACTATGTCGTGACGGCCAGCAACGGTTCGTGCAACTCGGCCAATTCTGTGGAGGTGTCCGCCACCCCGGCCTGTACACCTCCGTCAAGGCCAACCAGTCTTCTGGCTACGCCGGGCAACGGCCAGGTCGTGCTCACGTGGACTGCCTCGACGGGCGGCGCGATTTCGTATCAGGTTCGGCGCAGCACAACCGCGGGCGGTCCGTATACCGTCATCGCCACGCCAACTACCACGGGCTTCACCGACACAAGTGTCGTGAATGGCACGATTTACTACTATGTCGTGAGCGCCAACGGGTCTTGCCTCTCTGCCCCGTCCGCCGAGGTGTCTGCCAAGCCAGTGTGCACGCCTCCGTCGGTGCCAGCCATGCAGGCCGCAACCCCAGGCGACGGCCAGGTCACGCTCTCCTGGACCGCCTCTACCACTACCGGCGGTTCGGTGTCGTATGTCGTGGCGCGCAGCATAGTCAAGGGCGGTCCCTATACTGACATCTCCGCTGCCAACCTGACCGTGACCAGCTACACTGACTCGTCGGTTACCAACGGGACGACCTACTACTACGTGGTCAAGGCCACCAATGGCACCTGTTTCTCAACCTCGGCCGAGGTCTACGCCAAGCCGGTCGCGGCCTGCACCCTGCTTGCCCCGACGGGCGTCACCGCCGCCCCTGGCAACAAGCAGGTGACCCTGACCTGGACGGCTGCCAGCGGGGCCACCTCGTACAACATCGGCCGCAGCACGACCAGTGGCAGCGGATATGTCTCCGCGGGCACGGTGGCTGCCGCCGCGACCACATTCACCGATACTTATTCGGCTCTGTTGAATGACACCAAGTACTTCTACGTGGTCAGCGCCAGCAACAGCACCTGTACCTCGCCGAATTCGACCGAGGTTTCCGCCACGCCGGCCTGTGCGCCGCCGGTCGTGCCGAGCAACGTCGCCGCAGCCGCAGACACCAGCAATGGCCGAATCACCGTGTCGTGGGACGCAGTGACCAACGCCACGGGGTACACAGTGTCGCGCGGGGCGAGCGCAAGTGGACCGTTCACGCCTGTGAGTACCAACCAGACCGCTGCCAGCTACGCGGATTCCGGCCTGACGGCCGGCACGACCTACTACTACGTGGTCAACGCCAGCAATGCGGCGGGCACCTGTGCGTCCCTCTACTCCACCCCGGCTGTGTCAGCCATGTCCTGTAGTTCTCCGTCGGTTCCCAGAAACGTCAAGGCTACCGCGGGGATATCGCGGGTGACAGTGTCGTGGGACGCCTCGACCGGCAGCCCGACCTCGTACCAGGTCAAACGCGGGGCTGCCGCCGCGGGACCGTTCACAACGCTCAACCCACCAGCTACCGCCAGTCCCTTTATCGACTCGAACGTGACCAATGGGACGACCTACTACTATGTGGTGACGGCCCGAAACGCCAGCGGCAACTGCAGCTCGGCGAACTCGGCTGTCGTCCCGGCAGCGCCGCGAAGTTGCAGGGTGGTTTCGGGCAACAACCCGCCCTCGCCGGCGTCGGCCGGCCACCCAGGGAAGTTCCTCACCACTAGCCCATTGTGCTACGTGACCTGCGACAGGATTGATAACTGGAATTGCTATACCTACGCAACCCCTCGCACATTCAGGATCAACGGTACTCAATTGACTTGCGCTGCCGGGCCGATTCCTCCGGCCAAGACCGCTGGTTACAACGTCATCGACGTCAGCGCCGGAACGGATGCCCAGCTTCAGGACGAGATATGGTGGTGGGGCCTGTACAACGACGCTGCCTGCGCGATTCCTTCCGGCGGGTTGGATTTCTAGGCCGCCAGACGCGGTGCCGCTACTTTTCCTCCGCTGCCGTTTGTGCGTCCAGCAACGCGCGCCGGAATTCGCGCCACGGAATCAGGTTGTCGATGCGGCCTACGATCTGGCCGCCGGGCGCGAGGAAACGCACCGCCGGCAGGGTGGAGACGCCGTAGCGATCCCTCAGCGCGGGCAGGGCGTCGTCCTGGTCCTCGCGGGTCAGGTCGATCTTCACCAGGATGAAGTCGCCCAGCAGGGCGGCGACTTCGGGCCGGGCAAACACGCTGATCTCGTACTCCCGACAAGGCAGGCACCAGTCGGCGGTGAAGTCCATCACCACCGGCTTTCCGCTGACCCGGGCGTGGGCCAGGCCAGCGGCTTCCGTGGGCAGCCAGTGCAGAGCAATCTTGGGGGTAAGGACGTAGTTGATGATGGCGAACAGACCCGCGACCGTCAGTGCGATCCCAAGCGTCTTGCGCAGCCGCGTGCGCGGCGTCGCGTGAAACGACAGATGCACAGCGCCCAGCAGAATCCCCAACCCGGCCACGGCGATGGCCACGGCCAAGAAGGCAGAGGACCGGCCGGTCACCTGCGCCAGAGGCGAGAACACGACTCTCAGGTAGTAGAGCCCGGCCACCGTCAGCGCGATTCCGAAAACACTCTTCACGCCTTCCATCCAGGCGCCCGACTTGGGTAGGTGCAGCGAGAAGCCCGCGATGGCCCAGAAGGGGACGCCGATCCCGGCTGCGTAGGTCGCAAGCAGCAAGAAGCCCCGCAGGGCGTCGCGCGTGGTGGCGACATAGGCGAGAATTCCGGCCAAAGGCGGTCCGGTACAAGGCGCAGCGATGAGTCCGCCGACCAGGCCCATGAGAAATGCCCCGAGAAAGCCGCGTCCACCCACCTGCGACATGCGTTGCTGCAAACCCGACGGCAGGGCCAAGGCGAAGGCGCCGAACATGGAGGCTGCCATGGCGAAGAAGAAGAGCGCGAGCGGCACCACCACCCAGGGATTGGCCAGAAACGTTCCGAACGCCTTTCCAAGCAGCGCGAAGGTAGTGCCCAGGGTGCCGAACATAATGGCGATTCCCGCCACGTACAGAGTCGCCAGGGCAAATGCATGCGCGCGGCGCACACCGCCGCGGCCGCCGAAAACGCTGATGGTGATGGGAATCATCGGGTAGACGCAAGGGGTAAGCGAAGTGAGGAAGCCCGCCACGAACGCGAAGAGGAATGCGCTCACCGCTCCGCGTCCGGCAGCGTCGGAAAACGCCTCCGCATGGGCGGCAGCCGGTGCCAGGATTGCCCCGGCCAGCAGGAGGAGCGCGACGGCGAGCAGGCCGGGCGTCGAGTGGCCGGGACCGGTGCCAGGACGGATGGTCATCGCTCAATAATACAGGCTCGGCGGCAGCGATCTGGTATCTTGCGCGCCCATGACTCACACAAGTGGATTCTTGAGCCAGGCCAGGGTTCTGGGGTTTGTCGCCGGGATACTTACAGGATGCAGCAGCAGTGGCGGGTCGGTTCCTGATGCGGCTCCGGAGCCGGGCGCGGACGCTGGCAGTGAGCCTGCGAACGTGTGCGTCGACATTGGGGCACCCGTCCCACTGTGCCCCAGCAGCCCCGCGCTTGCTTCGGTGACGGACCTGTCAGGCACCTGGGTGCTCGAGACTATCGGGGCCCAGACGGTCACGGCCCCGACCTACTCGAACCCGTTTCGCCTCAAGTCTCTCGGCGTGATCCTGGTCGATGTGGTTCAGAACGCGGCCGACGTCACCCTCACCGGTCACTACTGCGATCGGATTCAGAACGACGATGTCAACAACCCGGCCACGGTCATCGTTCTGGATCCTTGGCGGCTGACCCCGTCGCTGGTCCAGCGCAGCGGAACCTTCGCGCCCGACGAATCGGGGCAATTGACGCTCACCCTGCCCAGCCTGATAGAGGTCGCGGGCGCAGACTTGGCCGACCCGGTTTGCGACGCCCTGCCCACGGATCCCAACGATCCGCGGGTGGTCGACACCGACGGCGACAAGTACCCTGGAATCAGCGTTGGCCTGCGCGGCCTCATCACGGGCATCATCCGGTGCGTGCAAAGGCAAGCGACTGCGCTTCACGGTGTGGCGGTGGCCGCGGATCGCGTCGAGGGTTGGATGATCTACGAGTCGGACCAGTCGGTCCTCGCGTCTGACCCGGCGAATATCAAGAGCCTCTATTCAATGTCCAAGTCGAGCGCCGATCCCACGGCATGCAGCAGCAGCTTCGTGATGGTCAAGGTCGCCGCTGGAGTTGACTGCGATTGGGTGCGGAGCAACGAGGCGATGCTCTTCCCGCCGCCAGGCCCGTAGTCCAAGTCTAGCAGCCCCTAGCGCGCGATGCGTAGGCTTACCCCTGCGCCGATCATGTAGCCGTGGCTGTCGAAGCCCGGGTAGCCGGGATTGTTGGTTTGCAATCCCGCCGCGCTCGGCTCGGGCAAGCCGGTGCTGAGGTTGATGGAGTTGTCAGGGAAATCATCGACCACCGGATGGGAGGCAGACGGATCTTTCTCGGCGGAACGCGGGATGAAGACCGAGCCGAATAGGTAGACGCCAGCCTCCACGTCGCGACCGAGCAACCTGACCGGCGCCTCGATGCTTGCGCTGGAAATGATGCGCGAGTTGTCCACGTAGTTGGTGCGTCCGGTCTGAGCCGGAACCGGTGAGGGCGCATAGCCGAGATCAAAGGAGATGCGGCGCTGGCGCCAGGCGAAGTTTCCGCCTGCCACCACGGTTATCGTGTTGTGCCAGGAGTCCGGCGGGTTCTCGCCGTGTCGGTCTCGGTACTGGGTCCAACGTTCACCGACCGCAACCAGCCCCACTTCCCATTTCGGGCGGCCTTCAGCCGGACGCTGGCCGGTCAGACTGACACCCAGCCCCAGGCGCGCTGGTTCGTTGCCCTGGGTGAGCGTGTAGACCTGGGGAACGTAGTTGAGACCTGGCTGGTATTGACTGGTGTAGTTCCACATGCGCACTTGGTTCTGGCCGCGGGTGTCGTTGCTGGTGCCCAGGTGGAGCGTGGCCGCTACCGCGACTCGCGGTGAGGGCCGAAAGAGAGCGCCCAGGTAGGGCTTGAACTTGCTGTTGGTGCGGATGTCCGGGTCGAGCAAGACGTTTTCTTGCTTGCCCGCGTCGGGCATGTACACCCCCATGTTGGAACGCGTGACAACGGCGATGTCGATGCCAGCGCCAAGCGCGACCCAGTCGTTGAGTTGGCTGCCGAGTGCCACCGCGAAACTGGACGCGGTCAAGCGGTCGCCCAGTTGCTCGAAGGATAGCCGGTTCGAGAAGTATTGTTCTCGTTCGTCAGGGAAGAACCCCTTCACATCCATGAAGGCGTTGACCGGCAGCAGAGCATAGAAGCCGAAGACCAAGTACTTCTCGGCCAGCGGGCGGACCACGCCCAAGACTGCATACAGCGTGCGGTCGTTCTCGTCGGTGTCGAGGCGTGGGTTGGGCAAGTCCCGGGTCGCCATTGGTCGCAAGCCACCCGAAAAGGAAACTTGCGGGTCATAGACCGACACCGGTACATCGGAGCCGTCGGGCCGCGGTTTCAGGTGAATCCTCCCGTGCGCGGCCAGGCCGAAGAAGCCGGCCTCAATCTTGGGGGTCGCCTCGGGCAACAGCGCGGGGTTGAAGTAGGTCGCCCCTGCCCCGCGGGCGAAAAGGCGCGCGGTGAGGGCGTTGGCACCCGTGGGCGAGCCGAGCAATTCCAGCGCGCTCGAGGCCCAGGCTGACGGAGTTGGCAAGAAGAGCGCGGCGGCTAGCGCCAGGGCAAGAGCAGCACGAGGCTTCATGGCGCGATATTGCCACGTAACCAGAGAGAATGCGCTGCGACGGTCAGTCCTTCATCGTTGGGGTTTGGGTTTCTTGCACGGGGCCTGGGCTTGCCCCGCAGACGCCCTCGCGGGCAGGAAGCCAAATCGTTGCTCTGTCGGCGCAGGCGCGGCGGTAGCGTTCAGCAAGTCGCTTGGCTTGCTTGGAGGGCCCGTCGAGCTTGGTCGGCGGGCACTTGGGGCGGGTTGCGTCGCAGGAATAGGCGCCCCAGCCTTGCGCCGCACCCAGACCGACCGCAAACACCGTGACTGGGCCGATGCCGGCCATGGGAATGCCGATCACGTACGACTTGCCCAGTTCGGGAAAGCCGCCCGTCAGTGCGGTATCGGCGCATTTCTTGGTGTCTTCCGCGCTGACGTCCTTGGCCGTGGCCTCCAGGCCTCCGCGGTCAAGGCACGATTCGAAGCCCTGCCCAGGCCAGCTCTCCAGGCCCAGGACTTTGTTGAGCGCAACCAGAGCCCCGGACATTTCCTTGGCAACTGGCACGGGCAGCTTGGCCACCGGGCCGCTCGCGGCCTCGGCAGCGGACCACAGCATCCATGCAATCATCGCGAACATGGCCGGCATAATAGATCAAAACTAACCCACAAATGCCCGTGCGTTGCGAAACAAGCGCATCCAGGGACCGTCTTCATCCCAGCCCTCGGGGCGCCAGGAATGCTGAACCGCCCGAAACATGCGTTCGGGGTGCGGCATCAGGATGGTGACGCGGCCATCCGGGGTGGTCAGTGCGGTCATGCCGCCGGGTGAGCCATTGGGGTTGTCCGGGTAGCGGCTGGCTATGGCGCCGTGGTGGTTCACGAAGCGCGCGGCCACCAGGCCAGCCTTCTCCAAATTGGCCTGCTGCACCTCGGATTCGAATTCGGCGCGACCTTCACCATGGGCAACCGCGATGGGCAACTGCGAGCCGGCCATGCCGCGCAGAAGCACCGACGGGCCCTCCTCGATGCGCAGGAGCGCCAGGCGGGCTTCGAATTGCTCGGAGCGGTTGCGCACGAAGCGCGGCCAGTCCTGCGCGCCCGGGATGATTTCCTTCAGGTTAGAAACTGCCTGACACCCGTTGCACACGCCCATGGTGAAGGTGTCGGCCCGGGCGAAGAAGCGTTCGAAGACCGTGCGCGCCCGGGCGTGGAAAAGGATGGACTTGGCCCAGCCTTCGCCTGCGCCCAGCACGTCGCCATAGGAGAAACCACCGCAAGCCGCCAGCCCGCGGAACGAATCCAGGTCCATGCGGCCGCTCAGGATGTCGCTCATGTGCACATCCACAGCTTCGAAGCCCGCGCGATTAAAGGCTGCGGCCATCTCGACCTGGCCGTTCACGCCCTGCTCGCGCAGGATGGCGACGCGCGGCTGTGCCCCGCGACTGACAAAGGGTGCGGCCACGTCTTGCCCAAAATCGAATGTCAGCCGCAGCGAAATACCTGGGTCGCTCTCGTCGCAGCGGGCCTCATGCTCCTGCTGGGCGCAGGTCGGATCGTCGCGCAGGGTCTGCATGGCAAATGTGGTCTCGGACCAGACTCGACGTAGGTTCGTGCGCGTGTCCTCAACCAGAGTCTGATCGCCTCGGCGGAAGACAATGCGTGAACCGGGAATCGGGTGGCCCAGGCCATGGATGTGCCCGGCCGACCCTGCGAAGGCCGCGCGCACCGCTGCCGTGTCCGACTTACGCACCTGAATCACGGCGCCCAGTTCTTCAGAGAAGAGCAGTGCGGGGGTGGCGCACGCCAACCCTGCGAGATCGATGTCGAGCCCGCAGCCACCCGCGAAGGCCATTTCCATCAGGGTGACGAAGAGACCACCGTCGGAACGGTCGTGATAGGCCAGTAGAAGGCCCTTGGCGTTGAGGTGCTGGATGGTTGCGAAGAAGGTCTTGCAGGCTGACGGATCGTCGAGGTCGGGCGTCTCGTCGCCGAGCTGGCCAAAGACCTGCGCCAAAGCCGAGCCGCCCAGGCGATTGTGACCCTTGCCGAGATCCACAAGGAGCAATTCGGTGTCGCCCTTGTCCAGGCGCAATTGCGGGGTCAAGGCCCGGCGCACGTCGGTGACCAGGGCAAATGCGCTCACGATGAGTGACAGCGGCGCGGTGACTCGCCTTTCCTGGCCGGCTTCGTGCCACACCGTACTCATCGACATCGAGTCCTTGCCCACGGGGATGGCGATTCCCAGAGCCGGGGCCAGCTCGGATCCCACCGCGCGCACGGCCTCGTAGAGGCGCGCGTCCTCGCCCGGATGCCCGGCGGCGGCCATCCAGTTGGCCGACAGTTTTACGTCGCCGATTTTCGCGATGGGCGCGCTGGCAATGTTGGTCAGCGCTTCGCCCACTGCCATGCGCGCGGAGGCCGCCGCATTCAGCAGCGCGAGCGGTGTGCGTTCGCCCATGGCCATGGCTTCGCCGGTGTAACCATCATATGAGGTGGTGGTCACGGCAGCGTCCGCCACCGGCACCTGCCACGGACCCACCATCTGATCGCGGCACACCAGGCCGGTCACCGAGCGGTCGCCGATGGTGATGAGGAAGGTCTTGTCGGCCACCGCGGGCAGGCGCAGCACGCGCCGGATCGCCTCCCGTAGGTTGATGTCCGTGGTGGAGAATGGCCTCGTCGTCGGGCGGACGCGCTCGGCCCGACGCAACATCTTGGGCGGATTGCCGAGCAGCAGGCCAAGCGGCATGTCGATGGGCCGGTTGCCAAAGTGGGCATCGGTCAACACCAGCCGGCCGTCAGTCGTGGCGTGGCCGAGCACGGCAAAGGGACAACGCTCGCGGCTGCACAGATCGGAGAAACGGCCGAGTCCTTCGGGCGCGATGGCCAGGACGTAGCGCTCCTGCGCTTCGTTGCACCAGATCTCCTTGGGCGACATGCGGGGCTCGTCGTTGGGGATCTTGCGCAGCTCGAACAGGGCTCCGCGGCCGCTGTCGTGCACCAGCTCGGGCAGAGCGTTGGACAGACCGCCCGCGCCCACGTCGTGGATCGAACAGACAGGGTTGGCTTCGCCCAGCGCCCAGCAGCGGTCGATGACCTCTTGGCAGCGGCGCTGCATCTCTGGGTTGTCGCGCTGAACCGAGGCAAAATCGAGATCCTCCTCAGACGCGCCCGAGGCCATGGATGAGGCGGCGCCGCCGCCCAAGCCGATGAGCATGGCCGGTCCGCCCAGGACGACGATCGCCGCACCCGGCGGCACCTCGGACTTCTTCACGTGCGGCAGGCGGATGTTGCCGAACCCGCCCGCGACCATGATGGGCTTGTGGTAGCCGCGCACCTCGGGACCGGCAGGACCGGGCACTTCCATCTCGAAGGTGCGGAAATAGCCGGCCAAGTTGGGGCGGCCGTATTCATTGTTGAAGGCAGCGCCGCCGATGGGCCCTTCCAGCATGATGTCCAGCGCCGAGGCGATGCGGCCTGGCTTGCCGAATTCCTTCTCCCAGGGTTGCTCGGCCCCGGGCAAGCGCAGGTTGGAAACCGTGAATCCGGTGAGCCCAGCCTTGGGCTTGGACCCGCGGCCCACCGCCCCTTCATCGCGAATCTCGCCGCCCGAGCCGGTGGACGCGCCCGGGTGGGGCGAGATCGCAGTCGGGTGGTTGTGCGTCTCGACCTTCATCAGGATGCCGACCGGCTCGCGATGGTTGGCGTAGACTTTCGTTTCCGGGTCAGGGAAGAAGCGGTCGGCCTCCGGGCCTTCCATCACGGCGGCGTTGTCTTTGTACGCGGACAGCACGCCGGTCGGGCTGGCTTGGGTGCTGCGCCGGATCATCTGGAATAGCGACTGGGGCTGCTTTTCACCGTCGAGGATGAAGTCGGCGTTGAAGATCTTGTGGCGACAATGTTCGCTGTTGGCCTGGGCGAACATCATCAGCTCGACATCCGTCGGGTTGCGGTTCAGGGCACGGAAGCTCTCCACCAGGTAATCGATCTCGTCCGGCGCCAGAGCCAGGCCCAGGGTCAGATTGGCGGTTTCGATGGCGCCGTGGCCGCCTGACAACACGTCGATCGTTTCCAGCGGCGTCGGCTGGGCGTGGGAGAAGAGGCGCTCGGCCTCTGCCTCGCTCGCCAGCACGGATTCGGTCATGCGGTCGTGCAGGGCAGCCTGCAGGGCGGGTTGATTGGCCACCTCGCCTGCGACGGTGTACCCGATGCCCCGCTCAATGCGGCGCACGCGCTCAAGGCCGCAGTTGTGGGCCACGTCAGTGGCCTTGGACGACCAAGGCGAGATGGTGCCGATGCGCGGAACCACGAGCAGGCGCCGGCCGTCAACAATAGGGGAGCCCTCAGAGGGTTCGCTCCGCCCTTCGGCCCGCGGGCCGTAGTGCAGCACGCGCGCCAGCACGAGCTGCTCAGCGTCGGACAGGGGCGAGTCGAGTTCCACGAAATGGACGAACTCGGCGGCAAGCGCCGCCACCTGCGGGTTGGCGGTTTGGATCTTGGCCAGCCGCTTGGCCAGTCTGGCGGGAGTGAAAGCAGAGGCACCGGGCAGAGAGAGGATGGGCATCATGAACCGGCTGCAGACTGGCGCGAGCGGCGGGCGTTTGCAACGTCCACATCGGGCTCCGGATCAAGATGGTCCTACCCCGGGGATCTAGTTTGACTGGACCTGTAGCCTTGACTACAATCAAAATACGATGAAAACGATGCGATTTCCAGGATTGGGGGTCGCGGGGCGACGGCTGGCTTTGGTGATTCTTCTGGGAGGCTGCAGTAAACTCACCAACCCCCCGCCTGTGTCATACGATGGCGGGCACGACGTGGCCGCGCCTGATGGAGCTGGGCAAGAAGAGACGGGTCGTACCTCCGACGGGGCTGGCGCCAGCCGAACGGACGGCGCGTCGCTTGTCGTGGTGGATGCCAAGCTTGCCGACGTCGTTGTGGGGGCTGGCGATGATGCGGGCGGGACGCTTCCTGGCCTGGATGCGGCCGGCGGTTTCGCCGGGGCTGCGGGAACGGGTGACGCGGGAGGCGCAACGGTCGAGACAGACGACGCCTCCCCGGCATCCCCTGACACCGAGATTGCCGACGGCGGGGCCAGCCAAGTAGACGGCTTGGCTGGCGTTGACCTCGCGGCTGGAAACGACCGAAGTGAGTTCTTGGCAGACGGCCCCGGCGAAGACGCCGGAACCGACAGCAGCGTCCCGGATGCCTCAGGCGCGGATACGATCGGGCAGCCGGACGTCGTGAGGACTCTCTTGACGGTCAATGCGGGTGCCGACAAGACCATCTGCTCCGGCTGGTCGGCAACCCTTGGCGCGCAGGCCCAGGGAGGCACGCCACCCTATACCTATGCCTGGTCGGCGAATCCGTCCTGTGGGGACTGTCTCACCACACCTGCGTCGGCGCAGCCGCTGGTCACCCCGCCTGCGACGACGACGTTTACCGTGACGGCCCACGACATGCTGAGCGCAGTCGCAACTGACTCGGTCATCATCAAGGTCGTGAACGTGATAGCCGACGCTGGCCCTGATGTCTCGGTCGATCCTGCTGCGCCGGTTCGCATCGGCACGCCAGCCCTACCCGGATACACCTATGTCTGGGGCTGCGACCGACCGACCTGTGCCCTGTCAAGTACGACGACGGCCCAGCCCACGGTGAACCCGAGCCTGTCGACGACGTACACCGTGGCGGTGACCAGCCCCGAGGGGTGCGCCGCGAGTGACAGCACCACGGTCTGGGCGAACCTACTGGTGAGCACGACACCAGTAGACGGCGAGATGTTCTTCCCGGACTCAGCCTCCCTGCTCGTGCAGTTTGGTTCTGGGGTGCTGGCCTCGTCGATCACGGCCGATACGCTGCTCTTGCGCGAATCCGCCACCGGCACCCCGGTGAGATTCACCTCCCTCTACAACTCGTCTCTCCACGTGCTGACCATCACGCCGACCGGCGGCAACTACAATGCGACCTTGGCGAACTTCACCCTGACCCTGGTTGGGGGCGCCGCGGGGATCGTGTCAGATGATGTCGCGCGGCCGCAGCGCTTGCCGGACGACATCTCGATCCGTTTCACGCTCACCGCCACGCCCGACTTTGCCGCGCCAACCATCGTCTTCCGCAGCCCAGCCCCGTCCTCAAACGGGGTGGCCACCAACACCAGTGTGGTCGTCAGCTACAGCAAGACGCTCGACCCTGCCACTTTGAGCCTCACCGTCGCGAACGGACCTACCAATTTGGCGGGAACGCTGTCGTACGATGCGATGACATCGACTATCACGTTTGTCCCGGCCGCCCCGCTGGCGAACCTTACCACCTACACCGCGCGGGTCAGCGGCATCAGAGATCTGTCGGGCAACGCGGTGGGCTTCACGCCGGGCTGGAACTTCACAACCGGAACAGCGGCCGATACCGCGCGCCCAACCGTGACCGCGGTGTCACCGTCGTCTGGCGCCACCAGGGCATCTGCGGCCACCAGCGTGGACATCACCTTCAGCGAGCCGGTCGCCCCCGCTACCCTGGTGGATGCCATCCAGGTGGTGGCGGGCGCGAACCCGGTGGCAGGCAAAGTGACCTACGACTCTGCCACGCAGATCGCGACCTTCACCCCGTCGGGCCTCTTGGGCAGCCAGACTCTCTACACGGTTACGGTGGTTGGCGTGAAAGACCTGGCGGGCAACGCCATGAACGCGGCTTTCACCTCGACGTTCACCACGGCCAAGATCCTCCTTGCCGACTCGTTTGAATCAGGCACAGCCAACTGGACATGGCCACAGGCTTCCGCATGGGGTCTGACTACCGACCGGTATGTGAGCGCGAACCACAGCTTGACCGACAGCCCTGATGGAAACTACTTGCCCGGTCTCGACACGTCGGCCACCAGCATATCCATCGACGTCACCGGCCTGGCGTCGGTGTCATTTGGCTATTGGCTGAGCGGGCAAACCCAACCCTCACCCGGCGGTGACGTTTTCCGTGCAGACTATTCGATCAGCGGCGGCACGTCGTGGCCCAACCTGGCCAACCATTCTGGCACCCTGAACTGGACGCATTATTCGTACAATATCGTGCTGCCTGCTGGCACGACCGCACTGCAGGTTCGCTTCCGCTTCACATCTGGCCCCAACCAGCAGTTCGACGGCATGTACGTCGACGACGTGATCGTGCAGGCGCTCTAGGAAGTCCCTACTTCACCCATTTCAGCTTGGGCGAGACGAAGACCTGGTCCTTGGGCAGTTTCTCAAGGGCGGACTTGTAGCTCTTGCTCTTGAACTTCTCCTGCTCCTTTTCGGCCGCTTCGCTGGTCTTCTTGCCCATACCGATGACCTGGAAAGTGAAGGCGGCGTGGGAAGCGATCTGTTCCTGCAGGCGCGCCAGGATGTTGTCGAATTGGTCGCGGGTCACGCGGATCTTGACCGCTGGCTCGTCCCTGTAGACCCCGTTGAAGGCCATTTCCTTCAGCCCGTCGACCTTGCTGAACATGCTGGTCATGAACTCGGCCCAGGTGGCGAGCGCTGAGTTCAGTCTCAGCTCGGCCACGAACTCGTCCTTGCCCATCTCTAGATAGGGATAGGTGATCTCGACTCCGGCATGGGCCGCGTCGAACGTGTAGGTGGTCTTGTGGGCGAACTTCTCGTCATAGCGAGCCACCTTCTTCTTCTCGCCGATGTGACAGGTGTCGTTGAGATCCTCCTGCAGCTCCTGCTCGCCGCGGGTGCTCCAGACGTACGCCCGCTCCACCTGCTCGGGAAAGTCGTACTTCACCCCATTCTCACACCGGGGCGCCTGGTCTTTCTGTTCGCGGATGACCTTGGCGATGACGCCCGCTTCGCCGCCTGCCTGGGCGGCACTCTCGTTGGCATACAGCCAGGCTTCGACGTGAATGGGTTCCAGCGGCGATCGTTTCATGGCGTAGGCGTACAGCACCTTGAGCGGGCCGTAGACCTGATCGCGCTTGATTGGCTGGGTCAGCCCCGCGCGGAGCATGACCTTCAGGCCGTCGCCGGGGCCGGATACATCATCCGCCACGATCTTGAACTTTGCGACACCCGCGGGGAGGTCAGGCTGATCGCAACAGGCCTTGGGTCCTTCTCCCTTCTTTTCGCAGCTTGGAAGCAGAAGCAGCGCGCCAATAGCGGCCGCAGAAAAAGCGAACTTGCCGTGCATCCCTGTTCTCATGATGGGAACCTCCGTTGGGGGGAGAAGCAGCCGGCAGCATACACACAGAGGCGGGTTGGGGGAACCGGGAATGCTTGACCGGAATTTGGTTGAGCAGGGGGTGGGTGGCGGCGGGGGCCGGGACCGAAAGCCGGATCCGGGACCGGTTCCGGCCGCCCCCTCAGGGGGCTTCGGCCCCCGGCCCCGTCGCCACCACCCACCATTTCCGCTTGCGGCTAAATGCGTCGGAGACGCGCGGGATTCCGATTTTGGGCGACCCGAAAGAGGTTATAGTCAGGGTCCGCCCAACCAGTGGCTCATTCCGGGCGCGTGGGCTTGGATCGCAACCATGAACAACGACCTTTCGACCGCACTTGCGACGCTCAGATCGGACCCTGAAGATGGCCAGGCGCTTGCGTTGCTCGCCGGATTGCAACCGGGCGATGCGACCGCAACCGAGCGCGATGCCCTTCAAGTGGCGCTGGCCGCCGAACGGGCTTGGCACACCGACCGGGAAAACGTGGAGCCTTGCCTGCGCCTGCTCGACTTGGAGCTGGCTTGGGCGCAGGACCCGATTCGCCGCGCGACCCTGTTCGTGGAGAAGGCGCGCCTGCTCCATCGTGAGATGTGTCAGTGGGAAACGGCCCACGCGTGCGTGGACGAAGCGTTGGAGATCGCACGCAACCACCCGGCGGCAGTCGAGTTCAAGCGGGTTCTTGAGGAAGAAGAAGGTGGTTGGCAGGAGCGGGCAGACGCGCTGGTGCGGCAGGCGAGCGACGCGGGCGAAAGCCCCGCCGCGGCCCCCTTGCTGGCTGCGGCCGGCGAGCTGTATCTTCGCTATCGTCCGCTGACCGACGAAGGCGAATCCTTCTTGCGCCGGAGCTTCGTCCTCGATGCGCGCCAGCGCCGGGCTGACGTGTTGCTGGAGCGTCTGCTTCGCAGGGCTGACCGCAAGGACCAGTTGGCCGAACACCTCCAGCGGCGCATCGCGGTCGCGGGCAGTCCCCCGGACCTTGCCACGGCTCGAGCGGCGGCGGGACGCCTGGCCGAGCAGATGAACCTCACCGACCAGGCCCTCGAACACTACCGTGAGGCGCTGTCCGCTGCTCCCGGCCACGAACGCGCGCTCCACGGCGTGGCGCGCATTCTGACCGCACGCGAGAACTGGGCTGAACTGGTGACTGTCTACGAGACGGCGTTGCGCGCGGGCAAGCGCGGGACGGCCGAGGGGCCCATCCTGGTCGCGCTGGGTGAGATCTACTGGAAGCGCCTCAACCAGATCGCCCAGGCTGAGACGTGCTTTCGGCGGGCTCGCAAGACGATGCCCGCCGCTGCGCCGGTGCTGGATTTCTACCGCGAATACCACTTGTCGCGCGACGAGATCCCCCAGTTGTTCGCGCTTCTGGGCCAGGCCCAGAAGGCCGAATCCGACCCCGAGGCCCGCGTACGTTGCGGCATCGAGATGGCCGAGCTGGCCGAGCGCCGGCCGCAGTTGCTGGAAAAAGCCGTTGACGCCTGGAAGGCGCTTCGACGGCTCAAGCCGGGGTTGCCTGAGGCGGTGATCGCCTTGCGCCGTCTATACACCAAGACCGAAAAATGGAACGCGCTGCTTGAGTTGCTCAAGGAGCGTTGCGAATCGCTGCCGCCCAACGCAGTGGAGGAGAAGGTTGCGCTTTGCTTGGAGATGATTCCCATCTACCGCGACCACCTCAAGCTGGACGTGATGGTGGTCAACACCTACGTGGCCATCCTCGGCCTGCGCCCCGACCATTCCGAGGCGCTCACGGCGCTGGCCGAGCGCTACCAGGCACAGGGGCGTTGGGGCGATCTGGCCAACATTCTGGCGCGCCAAGCGCAGACGAGTTCGGACCCTGTCGAAAAGGTGGCCCTTTACCACCGCGTGGCGCAGTTGTGGATGGACAAGTTCAACAACCACCACAACGCCGTGGCCGCGCTGGAGAAGGTGCTCGAACTGGTGCCGAGCGACGAGAAGGCAAGGGCCACTTTGCGCGAGATCCACGTGCGCGCGCGCTCCTGGCGGGCATTGCTGGATTTCATGCGCCGCGAGTTGCCCCTGCTGGACGCAGGTGCCCGGCAGGCACGGCTGGCCGAGATGGCCAGCTTGGCGGCCGATCGCCTGGCTGATTTGCGTCAAGCCATCGGGTTGTGGAACGAGGTGCTGCAACTCGCACCGAGCGATAGGGACGCGACCCAGGCGCTGTCCGTTCTCTACGAACGCGAGAAGCGCTGGCCAGCTTTGGCGGAGATTCTCGGGCGCCTGGCCGAGGCAGTGGGCGGGGATTCGACGCCGGAAGGGTGCGCTCTTCTGGAGAAGCGCGGCCTAATCTTGTTGGAGAAGCTGGGCGCTCCCGCTGCTGCCGTCGAGGTGCTTGCGCGCGTGCGGCGCAGCCAGAGCGAGAACCTGCGCGTGTTGCGTGCTCTGCGCGATGCTTACAGCCAGATGGGTGACTTCGATTCCCTGGAGGCTCTCTATTCGGGCCGGGGCGCATGGGAAGAGCTGTGCGACGTGTTCTCCCAGGTGGCGGAACGCACCACGGACATGGCCGTGCGCACCCGCCTGCTCGGTCGCGTCGCCGACGTGGCTGGGGGCAAGCTCAACCAGCCCGAGCGAGTGCTCAAGGCCTATGAGGGCATACTGGCCACCGATCCGGACAACCGGGTGGTGGCGCGGGCTGCGGCTGATTTGTACGAATCGACTGAGCGCTGGGGCCGTCTGGTGGCGACCTACGAGATCCTCCTAGGTCCCGAGTCATCGCCGGCGTTGTCAGTGGGCGAGAGCCTGGCCATCCTCGAAAGGGCGCGCTTCATCTGCGAGACGAAGCTGGAGGCCAAGTCACTGGCCTTCAAGTCGTGCGCCCGCGCCTACCGCCTGGCCCCCACCGATTCCGATGTGCGCGCCGACCTTGAACGGATGGGCGAAGCGGCCGAAGAATGGGATGCGTTGCTTGGCCTGCTGGCGGCTCGGCTGGACAACCAGGGCGCGGAGGCGCCGGGCCCGGAGGAGCAACTTTCGCTTCTGCGGCGGTGCTTGTTCATTGCCGGTGAGCGGGTGGAACGTCCCGATGATGTCAAGGGATTCGCCGACCGCCTCCTGGCGCTAGCCCCAGGCGACGAGGGGGCCGAGAATGCGCTGCTGAAGCTATACACGAAGAGCGAGCGCTGGGCCGATCTGATCGCCCTGCAGCACGTGCGCCAGGCGCGCATGCAAGACGCGACCCTGCGCGCCGAGATCTTGTTGCGTATGGCGCACATGCAGGAAGAGCGTCTGGATGATCGCGCGGCCGCCGTGGTTACGCTGCGCGAGGCTTGCGAGGTCGAGCCGACAAATCTGCGCCTTCTGCGTGAGTTGGCGCGTGTCCTGGATGCAGTGGGGGATGTCCGTGGTTTGGTCGAGGCGCTATCCCGTCAGGCGGGCTTGTGCGCCGACGATGAGCGGGCCGCGGTTTTTCTGCGCATGGGGCGGCTGCTGGGAACTGCGCTGGCCCAGCCGGTGCCAGCCACCGACGCGTACCTGCGGGCGATGGAGGCCGACCCCATTTCGGCCGAGGCGGTCGAGGGCCTGGAGCGGCTGTTGGCCGCGGGTTCGGTGCGCCAGGAAGACATGGCCAAGGTGGCAGCCCGGCTGCTGCCGTACTACGAGCTGACCGAACGGTTCGACAAGTGGGCGGGCATGCTCGAAGCGTTGGGTGCGGTGACCGCGGACCGGAACGAGCGGCGCGGACAGCTGGAGCTGCTGGCCGATCTGTACCAAGGCCCCCTGGCCGACACTGCGGCCGCCTTTGGTGCCGTGCTGCGGGTGTTCGAGATGGAGCCAGCCAACCTGTCAGTGCGCGAACGGCTGGTGCAGCTGGGAGCGGACGCAGGCAAGCTGCCCGATCTCGCCGAGGCAGCGGGGCGGGTGCTGGCTGCCGCCGACGAGCCATCCTTGCGGCAGGAGATCCTGATGCTCATCGCCGAGGTCGAGGAGCGCCAGCCTGCACGCAAGAACGAGGCCGAAGCGGCCCTACGCGCCGTTTTGCAGCTGGATCCGTTGCACATGGGCGCCTATCGCGCGCTGGCGCGCCTGGTGCGCGACGCCGAGCGCTGGGGGGCGCTGCGCGATGTGATCGAGGTTCGCGAGCAGCACCTGACTGACGTGAAGGAACGGCTGGCCCTGCTGTGGCAGGCCGTCGAGATCGACGAGGCGTTGCTCTATGACCGCGACCACGCGACCGAGATTCTGCGCCGGATCGTGCAGTTGGATTCGACTGATCTGCGCGCCTGTCGCGTGCTTGAACGAAACTACGGGGCTGCCGACCGCTGGCGGGATTTGGATGACCTTCTCGTCCACGAGGCCGACTTGGTGCCCCGCGAGGAGCTGTCCGAGCTGAAACTGCGTCGGGCCGAACTCGCGCTGGTGCGCTTCAACAACGCGAGTGCGGCGCTCGACCTGCTGGCCGAAGTCCTGCAGCTTGCGCCCGGTCATGCTCGGGCGGTCGGGCTCACCGAACGGGTGCTGGACGATCCAGAACAGCGCCGACGTGCGGCGATCATGCTGGAACCGCTGTACGCGGCGACGGAGAACTGGGCGCGGTTGGTGGAAATCCTCGACATCGAGCGCGAGGGGCAAGAGGGACCGGCGGCGGTTGCTCTGTTGGTGCGCAAGGCCGAGGTGCAAGAGACGCGGCTGCAGGCACCTGCCGCTGCCTGGGACACCCGGCGCGCGGTGCTTCAGGCTGATCCTCAGGCAGAGACAGCCTTGCGGGAGGCCGAGCGGCTAGCGGGCGTTCTGGGATGCTGGAACGATCTGCAGGCGCTCTACCAGGATCTCGCTGGCAAACGCGATCCCTCGGACATCGGCGGAATCGCCGACCTGCTGTCGCGGGCGGCCGGGCTCTTTCAGGGACCACTCGCGGATCGCAGCGCAGCCATTCGCACCTGGCGCCGGGTGCTCGACCTGGACCTGGGTAACGCGCGGACTGGTGCGGCTGCCGCTGCGGCGCTGGAGACGCTGTACACCGACACCGCGGACATCCAGGGTCTGGTCTACGTGCTGCGGGCCCGGAGTGAGTGGGCCGAGGATCACCGCGAGCAGGCCGCGCTTTGTCTGCGCATCGCCGACCTGGAAGAGAACTCCCTGCGCGATCTCCCGGCTGCCGTGGCCACCTACCGCAGCTTGCTCGACAGCGAGGGTGAAGCCGCGGACAAGGCCTTCGAGAACCTGGAACGCATCTTCCAGCAGTCGGGTCAGGCGCGCGAGCGAATCGAGCTTTTGCGTCGCCGGGCGGATATGGTCGAGGGCACGGCTCGAAACCAGTTGCGTCACCGCATGGTCGCCATCTTGGAAACCGAGCTGCATGATGGGGACGAGGCCATCGCCACGATCCGTCCGGTGCTCGACGACACACCCGACGACGTGGACGCGCTCAGGACCTTGGCACGCCTCTATCACAGCAAGGGGGCGGCTGCCGAGCACCTCGAGATCCTAGAACGGTTGCTCTTGCTGACGGCTTCTGACCGGGAGCGCATCGATCTGCTGCGCCCCATCGCGGGGCTTCTGCAGGGGCCGCTTCACCGGCGCACCGAGGCACTGGAACGCTGGCGGGAGATTCTCAAGCTGGCTCCCGGCGAAGCCGACGCGTTGGCTGAGATGGAGCACCTGCTGGACGACTCCGACATGGCTCTGCGTTTCGCGGCGGCCGAGACCCTGGAACCCATCTATCGGGCTGCGGGTGATGGACCGCGCCTGGCCCGCATCCTTCGTGTCTTCATCGATCTGGCCGAGGACGCGCGAGCCCGGGCCGGCTACCGGGCACGTCTGGCTGAGATCGAGGAGAGCAAGTTGGGCGATCGACAGGCAGCGCTGCACACCTGGGCCGCTGCGATTCGCGATGGGACATCCGATCCAGACCTGGGGCGGTTGCTCGACAGTTACGAACGACTCGCGCTCGTGCCCGGGAATGAGAATGCGATCGAGATCATCGATCTCTATCGTGCGGTGGAACCTGATGTCTTGGCGGAGGAGACGCGCCTGCGTCTGCAGCGGGCCATCGCCGAGCACGCCCTGGGGCTGGGCGACTTGGCTGTGGCCATCGACTACTTCGGCCGCATCGCGGAGCGGAGGCCGGATGACGACGCTGCCCTTCTGTCCCTGGAACGAATCTATCGCCAGCAGGAGAATCTGGCCTCGCTCTACGAAGTCATCTTGCGGCGGGCGGACCTGGCTGACACGCCCAAGACCGAGGTGGTGCTGCGGCGCGAGGCAGGCAGCCTGGCGGTCCGCCTGGCGAGGAAGGACGAGGCCATCGCCGCCTGGGAGCGGGTCTGGACGCTGTCGCCGGGCGACCCGGAGGCGGTGGCGGCGCTGGATGCTCTCTACGTGGAGTTGCGTCGTTGGGACGACCTGGTGAACCTGCTCGAACGCCGGCTGGAACGGGACCTGAGCCGAGGCGAAGACATAGAACTGCGTTTTCGACTGGCGGGAATCCAGCGCGTCGAATTGGCCAACCGCGAGCGCGCTCTCGAGTACCTGGGCCAGGTCTTGGAGCGCGAACCAGACCACGCGCCGAGCATTCAGATCCTGCAAGAGCTGCTGGAAGATCCCGAGGCGCGCATGACGGCCGCCACTCTGTTGGAGCCGGTCTACATCCGGCGCAGCGCCTGGAAGGAGTTGGTGGCGATCGACAGTCTGCGACTTCAGACCAGCGAAGACCACGAGCAGCGCTTGATCTGGACACAGCGGATCGCCCAGATCTACGAGGAGCAAATCGAGGATCTGGACGAGGCTTTCACTTGGTACGGACGCGTGTTTCAGGAGAAGGCCACTGATCGGGCGGCGCAGGAGCGGTTGCTTCGGCTGGCTCCCAAGCTCGGTCGCTGGCGCGACGTGGGCAAATTGCTTGACGAGTTCCTCGACAATGAGCTGTCCAACCCTGACGAAGTGTTGGCACTGGTGCGCATGGCCATTCGGGTCTACGACCATGAGCTGGGCGATCGCGAAGCCGCTCGCCGGCACTATCGGCGCACCCTCGAGGCCCAGCCGGGCAACCGTGCGGCGGCTGAACTCTTCGAGGAGGCCTTGGAGCGTTGGGAGGCGTGGACAGAGTTGCGCGACCTGCTCGACGAGCAGGTGCGCCTGGTCGAGTCGCCCGCGGAACGCGCCGAGCTCTTGCGTCGGAGTGCACGCATCAGTGAGGAGAACCTGTCGCAGGCGGGCGCGGCGGTGGATTCGCTGCGCGCTGTCTTGGAGATCGATCCCGATGACGCCGTGGCTGCCGCATCGCTGGAGCAGCTTCTGGCTGCCGACGAACGTTGGGAAGATTTGCGAGACCACCTGGTCTGGATGTTGGGGCGGGCCGAGGAAACCACTGCCAAAGACGCCATCGGTCTGGAACTGGCCGAGGTCGAAGGCAAGCGCCTCGGTCATGCGTCGGTCGCCGTCGATTTCTACGGCGAGGTGCTGGGGCGCACCCCTGGCCATCCCAACGCGATCGCGGCGCTGGAGAGGATGCTGGGGGACCAGGAGCAGCGGGCGCGGGTGGCCGAGCTGTTGGAGCCCGCCTACCGAACCGTGCGCAATCTGCGCAAGTTGGCCGATATCCTCGAAGTTCGGCTGGAGACGGTCGAGGATGCGCCTCGTCGGGTGGCCGCCCTGCGCGAGAAGGCTGCCGCGGAATCCAAGCTCGCTCGTCCTGCCGAGGCTCTGGATGCGCTGGGACGGGCCTGGCTTGAGGATGTGACGGACGCCTTGACGCTGGCCGAGTTGGAAGGTCTGGCCGCAGCAGCCAACGGTTGGCAACGGCTGGTGAGCATCCTGGACCAGGGCATCGAGGCGACTTTGGTTCCGGACCTGCGCGCGGATCTGTACGCGCGAAAGGCCAAGATACTCGAGGAGAGGTTGACATCATCCGACTTGGCTGTCGAGGCGTGGCGTGAAGCGATTGCCTCCCGGCTCGACTATCAGCAGGCATTTGTGGCCGTCGAGCGTCTGCTCGAGGCCGCGGGCCGTGCGGCTGAGCTGGCCGAGACCCTGGAGAAGCATGCCGAGGTGGTGGTGGAGGCGCACGAGCGCGAGCAACTGGCCAAGCGGGTTGCCGTGCTGTACGAGAGGGTGCTCAGGCTGCCAGAAAAGGCCATCGCGGCTTGGCGTTCGGTGTTGGACCTGGACCAGGAGAACGCAGAGGCGCTCGATGCTCTCGAACGTCTCCACGGCCAGCTAGGCGATTGGTCGAGTCTGGCCGATGTGCTGCAGCGCAAGGCCGAGGCCTGCCATGACGTGGCGACCTTGCGCCGCCTGTGGTTCCAGGCGGCCTGTCTTCACGACGAAAAACTGAACGACCCCTCGGAAGCGGCCAGCCAGTTGCGCGCGATCCTTGACCTCGATCCAGACGATGCCGAAGCGCTTGAGTTCATCGGCCAGATCTATACCCGCGAGGGCAAGCACGCCGAGCTGGTCGAAGTGCTCGACGCGCGGGCGCGCGGGGCCAGCACGACTGAGGCGCGGGACGCGCTCGCGCTACAGGCCGCGCAACTTGTGCAGACGGAACTCAGCGACGTGGTGGGCGCGGTCGAACGATATCGCGTCATCCTTGAGCGAACCCCAAGCCACGAGAAGGCACGCGTAGCCCTTTGGGAGCTGGCGCGGCACGAGGACCACCGCGCGACGGCCATCCCGGTTCTGGAGCCGGTGCTGCGGGCAGGACAGGAATGGCGGTCGTTGGTGGACCTGCTCGAACTGCGTCTGCTCGGCGAAGACGAGCCGGCGCGGCGCCTTGCGACCTTGGCCGAAATGGCACGAGTCGAGGAACAGGATCTGCATGATGCGGCGGCAGCCTTCGCCACCTGGGCGAGGGGCCTGGCCGAAACCCCTGGGGATACGACAGTGCGCGATGCTCTTGAGCGTCTGGCGTCTGCCCAAGGCGTGCTCCCCGAGTTGGCCAAGATCTACGAGGAGCGACTGAAAGACAGCTACGACACCGAAGTGCAACGCTGGTTGGCCTCGCGTCTGGCCGCCCTGTACGAGCAGTCGCTGGCCAACCCGGCCCGGGCGGTCGAGCTCTGGCGCGAGGTGGGGGGGATGCCGGGCGGCGAGGCGGAGGCGTTGGGGCACTTGGAAGTCCTCCTGCGCGGGCTTGGCCGGCACTCCGAGCTGGAAGAGGTGCTGGTCCGCCAGGCAGAGATTGCCGTGCACGGGCTGGCCCAGGCCGAACTCTGGGCGGCTTTGGGCGAGCTGCGCTTGCGCCACCTGTCCGATCCTGATGGTGCGATTGACGCCTTTCGGGCCGCGCTCGAACGCGTACCGACGCAGGCTGCGGCGTTGGCCGCCCTACGCGCGATGGCAGCCAATGCGGAGCCGCCCCTGGCCGCGCTCGACATCTTGGAACCGCTGGCTGAGGCGCGCGGCGACTTCGTCGAGTTGGCAGCTCTGGCGGAGGTGCGGCTGGCACGCACGGAGGATGCCGGCCTGCGGGCTGAATTCTGGCGGCGAATCGCCGACCTGGCGGAAACTCGTCTGGACGACCTGCCGCGCGCCCTGGATGCCATGGGCCACGCGCTGCAGGAGGATCCCCAGGCTTGCGAAACCGCGGATCAGATCGAACGGGTGGCCGAGCGGGCGGGGACTCCCGTCGAGGCCGCGCGGCGGTTGGAGGCGGTGTTGGGCGCGCTTGACGGATCGGAGCTGGCCCAGATGGGAATGCGGGCAGCACGCCAGTATCTCGTGGCCGGGGGTGCGAAGAACGAGGACGCGGCCGAGCGGATCTACGCGCGGGTTCTGGAAGTCGAGCCGGAAAACACCAGCGCGCTGGAGGCAGTGGAGGCGCTCTATCGTCGCCGGGGCGATGGGCACAAAGTGGCTGCGATGCTTGAGCGGCGGGGTGCGCTGGAACTGGACCCGATGCGCCGGTTGGCATTCTTGGGCGAGGCCGCCAAGCTACACGAAGAACAAGGCGATCTCGCGATGGCCATCGCCGCCTGGCAGTCGGGGCGAGAGGGCGACGAGTCCAACCTGCAGGCGCTTGACGAGTTGGCGCGCCTCTACGAGAAGGCTGGCAAGCTTGACGGCTTGGTCGAGGTGTTGACCGACAAGTCGCATGTGATTGAGGACAATGCCCAGCGTGCAGCGCTGTACGTCCGGGTTGGCACGCTCAAGGCCGGGCCGTTGGCCGATCTCGACGGCGCTGCGGCGGCGTTCCGCGAGGCGCTCGACCTTGCGCCGGAAAACCCAGTCGCGCTGGCGGCCCTGGCCGACATCGAGGAAAAGCGCGGCGACTATCCGGCGCTCGAGGAGGCGCTGCTGCGACAGTTGTCCGCCGTCCACGGCCTGGACTGCGTTCCGGTCTTGACCCGACTGGCGCGCAACGCGGCCGATCGGCTCAATGATGCGGACCGCGCGTTGGTCTATCTGCACCAGGTGCTGGACGCCGATTGCGAGAATCGCGATGCCTTTGCCGAGACCGAGCGGATCTTGGCTTCGCTCGATCGCTGGCACGAGTTGATCGAGGTGTTGGAACGCCGGGCTGAGATCGAGGGGCGCACCGGCCATCCCGAGGCGGAGCTGGCTTGTCGGGTTTCCGTGGCCAGCATTTGGGGCGAGAAGCTGGGCGCCACGGACAGCGCGCTTGAGGCCCTGCAAGCCGTGCTGGCGCGCGACCCGCGCCACTTCCCATCGTTGCTGGCGGTGGCGCGGATTCACGAAGGCGAAGAACGATGGGCCGAGGCCAGTGAAGCTTTGAAGAAGGCCGCCGAGGTAGCCTCGTCGCCCGAAGACAGGGCGATGCTCCTGTGCCGCATGGCCAAGGTGCGGGCGGCCATCGGAACCCCAGCCGACGAGGTGTCAGCTCTCTACCACTCGGCCTTGGACCAGGATCCAACCTGCCTGGTGGCGGTTCTGGCCCTGGAAGAGATGGCCAGGGCGGCGAACGACCCGGGGCAGCTAGTGAAACTGTTGGGGGCGCGTGAAGGTCTCGAGCGTGACGAAGGCAAGCGAAAATCACTGCTTTCGGAGATCGCGTCACTGTACGCCGGGCCCTTGGCCGCGCCCGACCAGGCGGTGGGATCGCTGGAACGGCTGCTCAGCCTGTCGCCCGCGGATCTGGTCGTGCAGGAAAGGCTGGGCACGGCGCTCATTGTGGCCGGCCGAGTCGACGAGGGTGAATTCGCGCTGTCGCAGTTGGCGGATCAATTCGGCCGGGCCAAGCAGCCCAAGAACGTGGCGCGCTTGCAGGTCTTGCTGGGCGGGTTTGCTGAGACACGGGGCGATCTGGCGATGGCCAAGCAGCGCTTTTTGGCCGCGTACCAGATCGATCCCACCCAGGCGACCACGCTGGCCGCGCTGGCGCACCTGGCAGTTGCGCAGAACGACGGCGAGAACGCGCGCAAGTACTACCGGACCTTGCTCCTGCAGAGCTTCGACGAAAAGGCGGTGGGCCTCAGCAAGGCGCAGATATATCTCGCGCTCGGCAAGCTGCACCAAGAGGCGGGCGAGCTGCCCAAGGCGCGCAACATGTTTGAGCGTGGGCTGGAGATCGACGGCAGGAACGATGCCCTGAAGCAGGCGCTCGCCAGCCTACCCAAGTAATCAACGGTCAGTCGTCTTCGTAGGGCAACCGCCAGATGCGGAAGGGCTTGTCCGTGCCGGAATAGAGACGGACAAACGGCGGTTGAGTCAGCGAGCCATCCTTGGCGTAGGTCAGGGCGTAGCGAACCCCAAGACGTCTGAGCAGCGGGTGGGTGGGCGAGGCATGCAGGCTGAACGAGCCGTCGTTCGAATTCTTGAACTTGATGTGGTCGTCGTCGAGCGGGAGCTGGATGTAGGCAATCTCCGCATATCGGTTGTAGACGGGCTCGAAGGCGCCCGAGGGATCAAGCGCGCGCCACAGGGAAAGCTGCGGATGGAAGTGAACGCCAGTGAGTGAGTGTCCGCCCATGGCAATCAGTACCATACCGATCGACGGCTCAAAGGAGCCGCCGCTGGCGAGCCACAGGCTGTGCAGCCCCATGGCTCGATCGTCCCCCACTACCTCCTGCACGGCCTTGTAGAGCGGCGACGCTTCGACGCGGGGAAACCCGACCGACAAAGGGTTGAAGTTGCCTGCCGTTGCGAGAAGCTCGACGCTGAGAAGGCCGGCGAAGATGCGGCGCCTGCCCAGCACCAGCAGCAGGGATTGCAGCGCGATGAGAGCCGTCACCAGTTGCATGGCCACGGGTATCCGCCCGCCTCCCCACAGGACCGTCTTGGGAAACACATTCCTGATGTGCTGCAGAGACGCCCCGATCCAAAGATAGAATCCGGCCGTCGCTAAGACCACGCCAGCTACCGCCAGCCATTCGCGCAGAGTGAGCCGCTTTGGTTCGCGCTCGGGCCGCAACAGGTAGAGGCTCAAGACAATGGAGATCAGACCGATGGCCAGCTGCGAGCGAAAGCCTTGCGTGTGGGACCAAAGCATGGCCTCAGCCAGCCAGTGCGGAAAATGAAAGCGACAGTAGAGAACGTTTGCGAGACCCAGTCCCAGCAGCGCCCAGGCTACGGGATCCAAGCGGCGCCGAACTCGCGTGAACAAGAGCACGGCGAATAGCACGGTCGGAAGGAAGAGGATGAAGCCCGACGATTCACTGGCATTGAACACGGCGCTGCCGATGGGCGCGGTGCGGGTGGTCCGGAAGTTGTACACGGCGCCAAAGAGCTGGGCCAGCGTATAGTCGCCCCCATTCAGGCGGCGCTGGCCGGGGTATGCGCTGGCGGCCAGCGCCTGTAGTTCCGGCCACACCGCGAGCAGGAAGCAGCCAACCAGCCCCGCCGCCACGCTTGCCGCAAGCGCGCCGGTCAGGGTGAGCTGGCGGCGCGAGACGCCCCGCCAGGTCCGGTCGCGTATGATCACCCCAGCCAGCATCGCGGCAAACGTGTAGGCGAGCGGCACCATCCACGGCGGATACAGTTGCATGATGAAGCCGGCAGCCGCGTACCCAGTGACGAGTGCGGCCAGCAGAGCCCTGGGCAAAGACCGCGCCGCGATCAGTTTGTAAAGACCGATCATGGCCATGGCCGCGAAGCCCACGGTGTAGGAGGGGAAGTGACTCCAGCAGATGGGGTAGGCCGAGGCACAGAACCAGAATGCGCCCAGCAGGGGAAGGAATCGGTGTCTGGGAAACACGATCTCCAGGGCGAGATAGAGCATCGTGAAACAGAAGAAGGGCGAGAACCACCACAGCCAGGCCAGCCCCGCCTGCGAACCGAAAAGGAGGTAGCCCCAGGTCACGGGCCGCACCAGGGCCGAGGCGTGCAGAACCGGAACCCAGGAGATGAGCAGCATGTTCTGCCCGTCGCCGATGTTCGTGTTGTGAACCGGAAAACGCGGCCTGTGCGTGAACTGCGCGAGCGACCACATGGTGGAAATCGCCCATTCGTCGCTGCGGATGGCTTGCGACTTGACCATGAGAAAATCGCGCAGCCAGGGTGCTCGGCCGTGCAGTGCCTTGAGGATCGGCTGCGCAAGATAGTGGTCGTCCGCTTGTTGTGGAGCCCAAAGTTTGGCGGAGAGAGCGATGGACGATCCGTGGATGTGCATCGCCACCAGGGCCGCAAAGAGTAACCAGACCGCGCCGAGCAGCCGGACACGAAATGATAGGCGGGACATCCAAGCCAGCATTCTGGCCACGCGTTTGGGTGGAGCAACGGGGTCGGGGTTGGTTGTGCAGAGCGCCATATGGGGGAGGAGGGCATTTTGCCACGAGTTGCCCCGGTGAGAGTCATTTGACAGCGACCTTCGTAGTGCGTAAGACTGCGCCGAATCTCGTCGGAGCGCGCTGGGAGCCGCTCCTCTCCAAAAGAAAGGTAGGGATAACGCTATGACTCGAACACTGAAGGCAGTCATGTCTCTCGTCCTGGGTGGAACGCTCTTCATCGGCACCGCCTGCGAGGACCAGAAGTGCAAGGAGGATCTGCAGGCCGCCCAGACGGCCGCTGAGACAGCCCAGAAGAACCTCACCGCCAAGCAGAACGAGCTCAATGGGCTCAAGAGCGGGCTTGCCGCTGCTCAGGCCGAGGCGGCCAAGCTGAGGAAGGAACTGGACGAGGCCAAGGCGGCCGCCAAGCCGGCCGAGCCTGCGGTCCCGGCTCCAGCCGCGAAGGCCAAGAAAGGAAAGAAGTAGCCAGGCAGGATGCGAACGGGCTAGCCCTTTCGCGTCGGGTGAGGCGCCGTCTGGCCCACTCTACGGCTCAAGAAGAAGAAGCCCTCGACGGGGATGACCCGCGAGGGCTTCTTTTTGTCCGGGCTCCGTCCGCGCGGCTGTCCGCTGGCTGGGCGTTTTACTTCGTGCTGGCGAGGAGTCGCCCGCGCAGGAGTTCGTGCTGACGCCACATCTCGTCAGGCATGCGCGTGCCGAAACCGTCGAAGAACTGCCCCACGCCATCCACTTCGGCCAACCAGTCCTTGCGGTTGACGGCGAAGAGTCTGTCCATCGCCCCGTCGGGCATGCCCAGGCCTGTCATGTCAATGTCCTTCGGGTTGGGCACGTAGCCGATGGGTGTTTGCACGGCCTGGACATCGCCGCGGCAGCGGGCGAGGATCCACTCCACGATGCGCAGGTTTTCGCCGAAACCTGGCCAGAGGAACTTGCCGTTCTCGTCGGTGCGGAACCAGTTCACATGGAAAACCTTGGGCTGGAATCTCACCCGCGAGCCCATGTCCAGCCAGTGCCCGAAGTAGTCGGCCATGTTGTAGCCGCAGAATGGGAGCATGGCCATGGGGTCGCGCCGGACCTCGCCGAGCGCACCGACTTGGGCGGCGGTCCGTTCGCTGGCCATGCTGGCGCCCATGTACACGCCGTGGTTCCAGTCGAGCGCCTCGTAGACCAGGGGGGCCAAGGTCGCGCGGCGTCCGCCAAAAATGATGGCATCGATGGGTACGCCGTGGTGCTGGCTGTAGCGGAAGGAGTGGGTGGGGCAGTTGGTGAAGGGTGCGGTGAAGCGACTGTTGGGGTGGGCGGCCAGAATCGGGTTCCCGTCCTTGTCCTTGAGGCCCGCTTTCCACGGTCGGCCTTGCCAATCCAGGGCCTCGGCCGGAGGCGGATCGTCGTGGCCCTCCCACCATACCGTGCCGTCGGGCTTGAGGGCTACGTTGGTGTAGATGGTGCCGCGGTTGATGGTGGCCATCGCGACCGAGTTGCTGCGCGAGTTGGTACCAGGCACCACCCCGAAGAAGCCCATCTCGGGGTTGACCGCCCAGAGGCGCCCGTCGGTGTCCAGCTTCATCCAAGCGATGTCGTCGCCCACGGTCCAGATGCGGTAGCCCTTCTGTTTCAGCCCCTCGGGCGGAAGCAGCATGGCCAGGTTGGTCTTGCCGCAGGCGCTGGGGAACGCCGCTGCGACGTACTGGATGCGGCCGTTGGGTTCCTCGATGCCGAGGATGAGCATGTGCTCGGCGAGCCATTTCTCACGCTGGGCCAGCACGCTGGCGATGCGCAGGGCGAGGCACTTCTTGCCGAGCAGGACATTGCCGCCGTAGCCGCTGCCCACCGACCAGATCGCGTTGTCCTCGGGGAAGTGCAGAATCAGGCGGCGATTGACGTCGAGATCAGCCTTGCTGTGCAGGCATTTGGTGAACTGGCCCTGGGGGCCCAGCGCATCCATCACCTCGGTGCCCATGCGGGTCATGATGCGCATGTTGAGCACGACATAGATGCTGTCGGTCAGCTCGACGCCGATCTTGGAGAAGGGCGAGCCAACCGGGCCCATGGCGAAAGGCACCACGTACATGGTGCGGCCCTTCATGGCGCCCGTGAAGTAGCCACGCGCTTTGCTGTAGGCCTCGCGTGGGCTCATCCAGTTGTTGGTTGGCCCGGCGTCACCCTGAAAGCTGGTGCAGATGTACGTGAGGTGTTCAGTGCGGGCCACATCGTTGGTCGCCGTCCGGTGAAAGTAGCAGCCCGGCAGCGCTTCCTGGTTAAGTTCCGTGAGCTCGCCGGTCTTGAGAGCCTGAGCGGTGAGGTGCTGTCGCTCCTCATCTCCGCCGTCACACCAGTGGATGCTGTCCGGCTGGCACATGGCGGCCATCGAGTCGACCCATTCCTGAACATGCGCGTATTTGATCATGGGATCACAGTTTCTGGCACGAACCACGCGCCGGGGTCAACAGGGCGCTGGGCTTCCATCCCGACCCAAGATTGGAACCCGGGCTCGTGCAACGCACCCCACAACCGGGCAATCGGCATCATGCTCCTGATGGCGGTGCTGGCTGTTGTCGTAATACTTTTGCTCGCGAGATGGGTGGGGCCAAACGCCCAGTAGAACACCGCGGTTTCCATGACAGGGGCGGCTCTTGCAGGCACTGGCAAGGAGATCGTGGCGCGCGCCATCCACATCAACAGCCCGCATGAGAACCGTCCCTTTGTGCGGGTGAATATCCCTGGCCTGGCAATGTGCGCGAGCTGGAGAACGTCATCGAGCGCGCCATGATCCTGGTGTCCGGGCCGACCTTGACCGTGGCTGATCTAGATTTCGTTCGGCGCTCTAGGCATGACCCCGTCAAGCGGGACTCCCCTCGGTGCCCTGGCCGAGGGCAGCAGTGGGCCTTCGAGTGAAGGCGGACGCTCACTCTATCGGCGTCCGTCCGAGCAAGAGCGCAGCGAGATCATCTGGGCGGTGGAACGGACCCAGGGCAACATCGCCCACGCTTCGCGCTCGCTCGGCATCAACCGTTCGACCCTGCACTATCGTATGCGCAAGCACGGGTTGGAGCACCTGCTGCCGACCCGCGACGAGGTGGTTCCCCACCCGCTCGACGGCGAGCCGCCAGCGCACGGCTGAGTTCAGCCGCGATCCAGCGCTTTCCCGCGCTGCCGGCTAGCCCGAATTATTCACCAGCGGCACCCAGTCGGTATGGCCGTTGGCAATCCGGTTGTGTTGAATAATGCGCTCTAGGAATGCCTGCGGCGCAATCTGCGAAGCAGAAGCGCGCCCAGCAATAGCGCCCCGCCGGCAAAGTTGCCTGTCCGGTTGCTGCTGCGGCCGGTGTCACACTTGCAGCCGCTGCTGCCCGACACCGCTGGCTTTTCGGCGTGACCGTCGGAGGCGGTCGCGTCACTCGACGGCCCACCATGTGCATCGAAAGGCAGCGCATTGTCGAGGCGCGCGAGGCCGTCATTGGCACCGGCCTCGAACGCGCCACTTGTGGCGTCAGCGCCGTGGGGCGCATCTGCGCGTACGGCGTCGGACAGCGGGGATGCGTCCGGGCCAGCAAAACCGCCGGTTCCACCGGCATCAAGGGCGCCACCCGCGCCGCCGGTTGCGCCGACGCCTGGCGTGCCGCCCAGCCCTGCATCGGTCCCACCCGTGCCTGACAGCCCGCCGACGCCACCATTTCCACCCACGCCGCCACCGGCCCCGCCCGAGCCGCCCCCGGCTGCGTCGAGTGCGCCCGCGTCCGGGCCGGGAGAGGGCGTTCCTCCGCCACTTCCGGTGGGACCGCCGGTTCCGCCTGTAGGCCACCAGGGGGGAGGCACGATCCCGCCCCCCGCACCGCTGCTCCCGCCGACCGCGCCCCCCGCACCGCTGCTCCCGCCCGCCGCGCCAGATCCAACGTCGCCAGCCGCGTCTGCGCCAACCGGAGTCCCGGTTTCGGAGGTGGGCGCATCGACGGCAGAGGGACCGTCGGCGCCCGCACTACCCGCCTCATCTTCGGCCACATCGACTGTACCCGCGTCCAGCTCAATCGGAATTCCGCTGTCGGCCGGGGACACGCCGCCGTCCACTGCCCCGAGATTGCCCGTCACTAGGAGCGTATATGCTCCGCAATCCCCGGGGGTGACGGAATCCACAATCAAGTAGTAGGTGCCCGCGGGATAGGTGTACGGGAAAGTGATCTCCTCGTCCGCCACCCCCTTGACGTCGACGGAAGTTGCTGCGCAGGTGCTCATGTTCGCGTTCACCAGGAAGAGAGCCAGATCACCCGTCGAATCTTGGGTGGAGAATGAGACGTGGTTCCCGTCCCCGAGTGTGATCTGATAGAAAATGTCAGGCCCATTGTAGGAGCCAGGGAGATCGGAACAGGGGCTGCCACCGCCACTGCCGCCGCTGCTACCGTTGGTGAAATCGTCGCTCATGCCACAGGTCGAGCTTGTTGGGCTCGTGTAGGGTAGGCCGGAGGCGTTGATGTCGATGGCCGTGCCGCTCGTGTCCCCTGGGCCGGTGGCCGCAGTGGCAAGCGCCGTTCCCGCGCCCAGGCACATGGCCGCAAGCAAGGCAATCAGCTTCAACACGCTCATCCCGACCTTGGTCATTTGGATGAAGACGATAGCGTGATAGGTTGGCGCGGGTCAATCAAAGTGTGGGCAATCCTTTGTCGCTCAATCTGCGAGATGCCACGTCATCTGACGAAGCCTTTCTGATCGCGTTGTATTCCAGCACGCGCAAAGAGGAAGTGGCGTTGTGGGGATGGCCGGCGGTGGCGCAGGAGGCTTTCCTGCGAACCCAGGCGCGAACCCAGCAGCAGGCCTATGCGATGCAGTTTCCCCGGGTCGAGCACTTGATCATCGAGACGGGGGGGCGAGCGATCGGGCGCATGCTGGTCGATCGGTCGGGTAACGAGATCCATCTGGTCGACATTTCTCTTCTGCCTGAGCAGCGGGGCCAGGGCGTGGGCACGGCCCTGCTCGGAACTCTCCTCGACGAGGGGCGAAGGTCCCAGCGGCCAGTTGGCCTTCGCGTCGCCCGCAGCAACCGCGCACACTCTCTCTACGTACGGCTCGGATTTGTGGCCATTGACGAAGATTCCATGTACATCACCATGCGGTGGAGCCCATGCTAGATCCCTTCACGCTGCAGACATTCACCCCTCTGGTTGGCACATCCTTCCGGGTGCAAGCCGCCGCTGACCGAGCGGTCGAGCTGGCCTTGACCGCGGCCCGCAGTCGCTCGCCCACCGGCAACCCTTTCTCGCTGGTTTTCGCAGGTCCGCGCCAGCCGGTCCTACCGCAAGCCACCTATCCCTTTGAACACGGGACACTGGGCCGCTTCGACCTTTTCATCTGCCCGATCGGCCAGAGCGCCACCAACACGTCCTACGAGGCCGTGTTCAATCGCATGCCTTAACCTACACGCGATTGAAACTGGCCACATACTCCGGGGGCAGGGCGGCCCCGGTTGCCGGGTCAGGAGCGGTCTGGGGAACCACGAAGATGGAAAACGTCCCCAGCACGGCATGGTTCATCCGGTAGATATCCTGGGGCAAAGTGGCGGCGCCAGCAGGGCGAAAGTGGCAATTGAAGGACTCCCCGCGCGCGACCGGCTGGGTGATTGCCGGGCCAAGATCGTCGACGGCGATCAGCTTGAGATCGAGCGAGCCACCAGCCGGTGCACGCAGGTTGAAAGTGGTTCCTAGCTGCGCGCGAAAGGCAGCCATGGTCAAGCCGTACTCGACGCTGGTCAGCGCTTGGCTGGGAACCTCGAAGGGAAGATCTCGGCCTCCCTGCCCGCCCCTACGCTTGTCCGGAGCGCAGCCCGCCACGCCCAAGTAGAGTCCGCCAAAAGCAGCGCAAGCGCAGAACCGTCGCCGGGATATGCCGTGCATGATTGCATTTCAGTCTATCAAACGAGGTCCACCGCTACAACCTGTCACGCAATCACTTTCGTTGACGCTGCCGGGACAGATGGAATAGCATCGCAAGCATGAGCAACCCGTACGTGGGAGAGATCCGGCTCTTCGCTGGAAACTTTGCGCCGCAGGGATGGAATTTCTGCGATGGCAGCCTTCTCGCCATCTCGCAAAATACAGCGCTATTTGCTCTGCTTGGCACAACCTACGGCGGCAACGGTCAGACCACTTTCGCCCTACCCGACCTGCGCGGCAGGGTGCCGGTGCACCAGGGCACTGGCGGTGGTCTCACCGGTGTCATGGGACAAAGCGGGGGCACCGAGACCGTCACCCTGGCTGCCACCCGGCTCCCGGGGCACACTCACGCGCTTAACGCGGTGGACGCTGCGGGTGACCAGACCGATCCAGCGGGGCACGTTTGGGCCCAGTCGGATGCCCTCATCTATGCCAACTCATCCGACGGGACGATGAACCCGGGCTCGCTTGCGTCGACGGGAGCCGCTTCGCCTCAGGCGCACGACAACATGATGCCGTTCCTTTGCGTGAACTTCATCATATCTCTCTTTGGCGTCTTCCCCCCGCGAAACTGAGGCACAGCATGTCCACCCCGTACCTTGGTCAGATCACGATGATGGCCTTCAACTTTCCTCCGCTGGGCTGGGCTCAATGCGACGGCCAACTCCTGCCCATCAATCAGAACCAGGCGCTATTTTCCCTGCTCGGGACCATGTACGGCGGTAACGGGCAAACGACCTTCGCGCTGCCCAACCTGCAGGGACGCGCACCTGTCCATTTCGGGCAAAGTATTGTGCAGGGACAGTCCGCGGGCGAAGCCACGCACGCGCTCACCGTCGCCGAGATGCCGGAACACGCTCACGTCGCGCAGGCAGCGGTGGATGCAGGCAATGATGCTTCGCCGGCGGGCCATTCATGGGGCAAGCAGAGTACCGCCCATGCCTATGCGGCTCCGGGAGGCACCCTTGCGCCGATGGCGTCTGACGCCGTGGCGGACGCTGGCGGTGGCCAGGGTCACGAAAACATGCCGCCCTATTTGGTCATCAATTTCTGCATCGCCTTGCAAGGTGTTTTCCCGTCGCAACCGTGAGGTCGTCCCATGGCAGATTCTCCGTTCCTAGCCGAGATCAGGATGTTCGCGTGCAATTTCGCACCGACGGGTTGGGCTCTGTGCAACGGTAGTATCTTGTCCATTGCACAAAACACCGCCTTGTTCGCGCTGCTCGGGACCACATACGGGGGCAACGGCACGACCAACTTTGCCCTGCCCAACCTGCAAGACGCGGCCCCCCTCGGATTCGGTCAGGGTGCTGGGCTGTCGGATAGGGTGCTTGGTGAGACCGGCGGTGAGACCAGTGTGACCCTGACCAGCAATCAGTTACCCGCGCACAACCATGCGGTCGCGGTCAACACCTCGTCCGGCGGATCGAACAGCCCAGCCAACCATGTGTTCGGTGCCTCACAGGCGCGGGCAATTTCGTCTGGCTACCAGACCAGCGCGCCGTCAGTCGCCATGTCGGATCAGGGAGTGGGCGTGTCGGGCGGCAGTCAGCCTCACAACAACATGCCGCCCTATCTGGGCCTCAATTTCTGCATCGCCCTACAGGGCATATTCCCGTCGCACCCCTAGTGTCTCCAGTCACAATTCTGGCCAGGTTGGGGCCATCCATGCATCCCACCCTGCGTCGTTGCTCCTCGGTTGCATACGTCGAGTATGGGCACTCGTCGCTCCTCGCATGGCAGGCGCCAGGTATAGGCATGGAGGAAACTGGGCTCGTTTCCCCTGCTGCCCGAAGCCCCGGCAGTTCTCGGGCTGTCATTTAAGAATGATTCTTGGACCTGACTCAGCGACCCCGCCACCGGGGCTTGGCCGTGATGACGACCACTGACGGTCTTTCCCTTGCCCGGGCCGCGCCGGCTCCTCCTCCGAATCCCAATGGGCTCGTTCTATTTCACCGCAGGCCGATCCGACTTGCCGCGCACCACATCCGTGGGATAGCGGGTCCGGTTGATCTCCAGCTTGGCGCGCATCGCTGCGACGGGATCCGCACCGATGCGTTCGCAAAGCAGCAGCAGCGCGATTCCGACATCGCCGATCTCGGACAGGATTCGGGCCCGCCGCTCTCCGTCCCGCGATGCTGCGTCGGCCTGGTCGCTTGGCACCCATCTATATTCTGCGAGCAGTTCGCCCGCCTCAGAGGCGAGCAGCATGGCGAGGTTCTTGGGATCGTGAAACTGTTGCCAGTCGCGCTCGGCCACGAACTGGCGGAGTTGGGAGAGGAGATCCTGCAGTTCGTCCATGAGACTTTCTTCCTGGCGTCTTTCGCGCGATACGTCGGTCTAGCGCAGATTTCGGCAATGCTCTGTGGCCAGCGAGGCTGCGACCGAGACGGATTCATCCTTGTTCTGGGTGGCCGTGCGCAGTGCCGCGGCGCCCTGGCCGGGATCGCACAGCCTGCCCAGTGCTTGCACGCCCGCCTTTTGCAGCGAGGGACGGGGATCCGCCAGCAAACCCACGGCGGCAGCAACGGAGTCTTTCCCACCGATAGCGGCGAGTGCCATTACCGTTTCGGTGGCGGTGCCTTCCAAGGACAAGTCGGATTGCGATTCGGTCTGCAGACGCTTGAGTACGGCTGCCATGCGCGCAGTGGTCCGTGGGTCATTCATGTCGGCCAGTAGGCGCGCGGCCAGCGAGCGCATGTCGGCGCTCTCGGGCAGCCGTCCCAGCACGTGCACCAGCAGGGCGGACGCGCGCCGGTCGCGGCAGTGGGCCAGTCCGATGAGCGCGGCCATGCGGATGTCCTCTCCGTCTTTCTGGTAGGCGCGAAGCAGAAGCTTGTTGCCCTCGGGCACACACAGGTCACCGAGCGCAGTGACCTCAGCTCGGCGCACGAAGGGCCAGGGCTCCTGTTTGGCCGCTTCGATGATCTCCGGCGCAATCGACTTGTCATGGCGTTGGCCCAGGGCCAGCGCCGCGGCCTCACGCGCGCGCGGATCGTTGTCCCGAAGGGCTGCCCGCAGGGCCAGCCCGGCCTCTGGGTCGCTGATGCCCGCCAACTCGCGCGTCGCGAAGAAGCGGAGCACGCTGTCCGAAGCGTGGGCGCGGAAGGCCACCAGGGAAGCGGTCGCGGCGGCGTTGCGGATCATGCCGAATCCCTGGATGGCGCGGGCCTGCTCCTCGAAGCTGGCTTTGCCACCGAGCGTGGCGTGCAGGACTTCGATGGCCGCGTTGACCTGCTCCGGCTCGCGCGTGGCCGCCGCTGCGAGCACGAAAAGTAGATCTGCGCGCTGTCCCTGCGCAGAGCCCGCAAGCTGGGTGAGCGCATCCTGCACGGCCTGGGCTAAGGGCGGCTTGGAGCCCGCGGCCGTCTCGCGCAAGCCCGCGCGTAAAGCTGGCGAGCCCTTGCCCACGGCGGCCAGCAGTGCCCGCCGTGCTTCGGGTTGGGCAAGCAAGCCCAAGGCGTGCGCCGCGCGTAGCCGATCCGGCTCGGCGCGCTTCTCGTCAGCCAGCAAAGCGGCAATTGCCGACAGGGGCGGCTCTTGCAGGCGAGCCAGAAGCTGGAAGATGATCTTCTCTTCGTCGGGCGTTGCCGCGACCAGGGCCGCGGCCAGCGCCGATGCCAGTGCAGGGGCGACCGGCTGCGAGTTCGTCGCGCTGGGCGCGGGCATCAGCGCGGCCACAGTCTCGATCAGACAGGCACGCCCCGATCCCGCAGGGCTGCTGGCCAGCGCGGTCGTCACCTTGTCGAGGGCGGATCCGCCGATCGAAACCAGCAAGGGCCGGCGTGTCTCGCAAGAAGTGCCGGCAGCCAGGTCAGCCACCAGGCGGTCGACGGCTTGCGGTCCGTCGATCTCGGTCATGACAGCCATGTCGGCGATGGCCGTGGCCGCACGGCCGGATGTGACCTCGCGAACCATCACCGTAAGGCAGCTCGAGCCGATGGGTTTAGGCAAGGGGATCCAGAATGGCTGTCGAAACCGCCTGGCGCCGCCGTCCGAATCCTCGGCCAGGTCGACGTCGATGCTTTGATCTGCACCGCGACCGAAGAGCAGGGTCAGACGGCGGGGTCGGGCTGCGGCGGCGAATGTCTGCGCGCTCCGGGTGTCTCCGGGCAGGATCTTGAGACCGGTGATAGCAAATCCTGCGCTGGAACGTGCGGTGAAGAACTCGCCCCGGCCGTCGCGGGAGTCGGCGGCCCAGACCGTGGAAGGGTCGTCATCGCTAACCGCGGCGGGCGTAGAGAGTCGGCGAACATCGCCGTTCACTCCGGCTGAACTCGAGACCACGTGGAAGTGAAAGCCACCCACAGGCTTTCCGGCTGGCATCCGCGCATCGCCCCGGTGGGCCTTGATGGCAAGAGGCGCGGCTCCCGGCAGGGCAGGGGGCTCGGGCCTGAAGCGACGGCTGGCGAAATCCCACGCCCGCCGGAACAACTGCGCCGGCACCCCGTCACAGCGGTGCAATCGGGCGGCGGTCTGGAACTGCTCGATGCCCTTCTCGGTCACGACGATTTGCTGGGCAGTCTCGCCGTCGACGTCGAGCGCGCCAGCCTCGTCCCACCAGATGACGTTCTTGCCGGGAAGTTCAGCGACCCAGACCTCTTCGCGCTTGGGGCCTTCGCCGAGGGTGGGGATGCGCACTTCCAGGACGCGGTGACCGGCCACAGAGACAGGCCGGACAATGGGCAGGCCGCGCCCTTCTTTCGGCGTCTTGGGCGAAAAGCTCGCAACCGTCTTGCCGCCGTCGCGGATCTCAATGGCGGCGGAAGCATCGGTGGCGGCTTCCCAAGCGAAAGCCGCGCGGGGATCCGCGAGCAGGAGCCAGGTGGACGTCAGGGCAAGGAATGGGAACTGGCGATAGGAAAACACGATGACAGTTCGATAGCGCTTGAGCTTGCGCCGGTCAAGCGACGCAAGCGCGGGGCGTAGCCTTCGGTCCAACAGCCGAGCGCCTCGGACTAGAGGCCGTCGAGGGCATCGTTCGAGATCTTGGCCTTGGCCTTCACGGCGCGCGCCGGTTCCTGTGCCGACTCTGCCGCAGCCACGCGTTCCCGCCAGGTCTTGGCAGCCGGGTTGGAGGGAGCCTGCGCGAGAAGGGCGCGGAAGGCTGCCGCAGCCTCGGCCCACTTCTTTTCGGCGAAGAGCTTCTCGGCCTTTCGCACGCGCTCCTCGAAGGAGATGCTCTGCTTGCTCTCAGTGGCCTTCTTCATGTCCGCCGGCGTCTCGGCCTGGGCGGCGGGCCGGGCCGCAGGTGCGCGAACCGGCGCCTCGGCCTTGACCCGCTCGGCTGGGCGGGCTGGCTCTGAACGGGCGCTGTCCATTCGGTCCTCATAGACCGGGACGCGTTCCGCCTTCGTGGCTTGCGGTGGCGCAGCGCCAACCGGCGTCGCTGCAAAGGCGGCTGGCGTTTCGGCAGGGCGCGGTGGTGGCGGCTCAGCCCAGCGATTTGCCGAACCAGCGCCAGCGCCGGATGCGCCGCTCCTGTCGTCGGCCAGAGACTTCGACGCAGGGCCTCGGATGGCCTCGTCCTTGTCAGCAGGTGTCGTCGGCGCTGGCGGCTGTCTAGCGATTGCGGCCGCAGGCGCCTTGCCGGGCGCAGCGGCGCTGAGCCCGCCTTTGCCCGTCTTGGCTTCGCCGGTTGGCGCCCGCGCCTGGACCTGGTCTTCCTCGCCCAGAAATCCATCGTAGTATTGGGCAAGTCGTCGTCCGGAGGTGGCCAGGTTGCTGGGTGAGAGCGTTGCTGCACGGGGCTTGGCAGCGGCAACCGCGTGTCTCGCCTGGGCGTGAGAGTCGTCGTCGGGTTCGGCAGGCGATTTCTTGGCCAGCCTCAGCGTCGAGGGTGGCGAAAAGGCCCGCTTGAGCTCTGCCTCGGGTTGCGGCTGGGCTTGCCGCAGGGGCTCGGCCGCGGGCGGAGCGAGGATCTCGGCTGCGGCCGGTCTCTGCTCTGGAAGCACCTGCGGGTTCTTGATGACCTTGACCAGCAAGACCACGGTTGCCACGCTCGCAGCGCCCAGGGCAGGAACAAGCCACGGTGTTCTCCGGAGACGTGAGAAGAAGCCCTCGGGCTGGGGAACGCGCGTCGCCGGTGGTTTCGCGCTGTTAGCTGTTTGGACCGCCGCAGCCGCTTCGGCGGTCTCCAGTATCCGTGTTCGCATGCGCGAAGGGGGCTCCTCGGCCAGGGGGCCGCGCAGGGCCGCCCGCGCATGTCCCAGGGTGGATGACATGGCCTTCACCTCGGCGCTGCACGAGGCACAGCCGTCGATATGCGCCAGGAAATCGCGGCGCTCGGCCGCGGGCATTTCCTCATAGAGGAAATCGACCAAGAGAGAAGAGACATCGCTGCACTTCATGGCGTCCCCTCGGCGGAAGCGGCACCCGTGCCGGTTGCTTCGTGCAACTCGCCCAGCCTAGACCGCAGTCGCTGCAGGGCATAGCGCATGCGGCTCTTGACGGTGGGCTCGCTGGCGCCCACTTGGGCCGCGATCTCCGCGAACGACATGTCCATCACCTCCCGCATCAGAAAGACCTCGCGCTGTTCCACCGGCAATTCGCCCACGGCGCGATCCACCAGCAGAGCGATCTCACGGCCCATCACCTCGGTCTCCGTATCGCCCGAGACCGCCGCGACCCGATCAATCCGTCGCAGGCCCGAGCCCTCCTCGCCAGCCCTGGCTTGATCCAGCGATTCGGCCTGGCGGAACTCGGCCCGCCTGGCCTGGTCCGTGCACAAGTTACGCGCGATGGTGAAGAGCCAGGTGGAAACCTTGGCCGAGGGTTGCCATTGCACCGCGCTCTTCACCACGCGCAGGAAAACCTCTTGCAGAAGATCTTCGGCCGTTGCCTTGTCTTGCACGAAACGCCGCAGGAAGTTCCACAAGCGCTTCTCATGGCGTGCCACCAGCTCGCCGAACGCGGCAAGGTCGCCTGTTTGGTAGGCAGCCATGAGAGCCTCATCGGTCATAGGCAAGGCAGCAGTCTACAGGTGACTGCCACCTCGCCCAAGTCCATCGCTCAATACTGTTGCCAACCCGACGGGGGCCGGGCGTAACGGGTGTGCGACACCGGGAACGGGTCGGCCGTGCGACGCAGGCTCGCATCGTCCGAACAGCACCAGGGGCCGTCCACGTCGATGCCCATGGCAATCAATCCGGCGCGATCGTTGTAGCGCAGACCCAGCACCGCAGCCGGTTCGCTGTGATTGGCGCGAACGAACTCGACCTCGCGAATCTGTGACGAAACCGCCTCGCCGAACTCGGTGCCCAGGCCCGGGCGCGCGCGGCGCGCGGCGTACGCTTCGCCAGCCGCACTCTTGGCCTTGGTCTCTGGCCGCAGATCATCCGCGGGTTCGGCCTGCGCCTGCGCAGGAGCGCTGCTGCGAGGAGCCGGGGCCGCCCCGAGGGCGTTGTTGCCGAAGCCATGGCTGCTGTGGCCATCGAAACGGAGTTCATCCTCATAGCGATAGGGAACGGCGGGATAGATGGGACGCGGCAGCGGCCGGTACAGGCGTTCCGGGAAGATCGCCACGCCGATGACGCCCACGTTGCGCGCGCCGCCCATGCGGGCTGCGTATGAATCGGCCACCGAAGCGAACCTGAAGGCCGCGGCTTGCTGCTGGGAAAGCCGCCAGCCGTCGATTTCGACCTGACCCCAGGCGGGAACCAGGTAGCCGCTCTTCCTGGCAAAGTCCCCTGGCTTGCCGTCGATCACGTCGCGGCCGTCGACAGAAACCACGGCCTCCACGCGGCGGCCGGTATGGTTGCTCACGCGGATGGTGTAGCGATCGCCCAGGTGGCCGAGGACGAAGGTCTCGGCTTCGTGCCAGAAGCTCTGCGCACGCGTGCCGTCCACCAGTACCTCCACCTCGTACCCTCCAGCCTCGGGCCGCAGCGGCCGGCTTTCCGCGTTGCGGGTCGGTGCCGCGCAGGCAACGAACCCGGCCACCGCAAACGCAATGCGACTAGCGCGAACAGGACTGCAAGAGCTTCTCGTGTTCTTCTTCATGGCAACCCTCCTGCGGTGTTGAACGCAGGAGGGGAGAAAAGGATCTCAAAGTCCGCGGGTGCGGGCCAGCGTGACGAGGTACAGCGCGAGATCCACAGGGTCGGACGACGCGAGGGGCAGGCCAGTTACAAACCCCGGCCTCGCCACCCGATCGTCGATGGGCGCATGGGGAGCCAGGGCGTGCAGGCGAGACAGTGTTTGCTCCAGGTTGGCGTGGCTGGCGGGCTGCTTGTCAGCGCCCAGGAAGCGATAGTCGACCCGCCGTTCGTACATGATCGCATCTGGTTCTCCGTCGTTCCGCTGCAGCAAGAGAAAAGACTCGCGGGTCTCCTCGGTTCTGACCGACTGCTTCTGGATCTTGCTGGTCAACATGAGGCCACCTGAGAGAAGAGCCTTGCCAATGTCCAGACGGCGCTCATTGGTCTTGACGGTTTCGCTGGTCGTGGTCACGCGTACACCGCGCTGAACCAGCGACACTGTCGCCCCGGCGCAGGCGTGGCGGCCACCTTTTCCGTCCAGGAGCACGAGGGCGCCGGCCTGCATCTCGATGCCCCGAACCAGCAACCGATCGTCGTCGTCTGGCGCAGCTGCCGAATCGCACGAGAACGCCGCAAAGCCAAGCGACTCGAACCCGTCCGCAAGGGCTCCGACCTGATCGGCCGGGGCTGCTGCCAGCAGTACGCGCGGAAGGAGTCCAACCAGGCGACGCGAAAAGTCAGCAGGAGGCAGGCCTGCAAGACGCGCTCCTCGCGTCCAGGCCAGCGGATCCTTGGGAGCCTTGGCAATGACAAGAAGCATGGCCGTTCTTTCTCAACGTCAGTCAATACCGCGCAGGGCCAGAAGCTCCATGGCTCAGAAGATAATGCATCAAGACTAGATGGACTCAAAGACAAAGAGCGAGACGAACAACGAAAAACGTCATCAAATGTCACTAGGTCGAGTGGAATAGTCGAGATCATGGGATACATTGAGAAGAGCACCAGCAATTGAGACAACCGGGCTGACGGTTGAATGCGATTCGTTTTCTGTGACGCGTCAGAAATCGATTGGAGGTAGCATGAGAACTTCGAACACTTGGATCCTTGGAGCGGTGATTGTCGCGGCAGGGCATGCGGCTGGTTGCTCGTCGGATGGCACGGGGACCGTGCCTCCCGGCGCGCTCGGCACGCCAGGAGGCGGTGCAGGTGGCACCGGGCCGGCTACACAGGGCCCGCCTGGTTCCGGGGGCGCGGTGAGCGCTGGAGGGACGCTGAGCGTGGTGGGGACGACGAGCGAGGGCGGTGAGCCGGCCGAGGGTGGAGGCATGCTCGAGGGCGGAACAACCAGCGTGGGGGGAACAACGAGCGCGGCTGGCAGCCCAGGATTGGCCGGCAGCACGGCCCAAGGATCGACGACCGGTGCGGCTGGCAGCCCAGGATTGGCCGGCAGCACGGCCCAAGGATCGACGACCGGTGCGGCTGGCAGCCCAGGATTGGCCGGGACGACTGGCGCGGCCGGCAGCACTGGCGCGGCTGGCAGCTCCGGAAGGGGCGGCGGCGTGGGTTCGGGTGGTAGCTCCAGCGTTGGCGGATCGAGTGCAAGTGGTGGCTCGGGTGCGGGTGGCACGAGTGGAACGTCCGCGTCCTACTGGCCGTCGGCCTATCAAGCCACTCCGGGCGACAGCGGGATGAATACTGGACGCGACTGCATGAGCTCCTGTCACGACCACGGTTTCGCATTTGCCGGAACGGTCTACGATTCCAGCGGCAAGGGGCTGTCCAGTGTGGAGGTAGGGGTCAAGTTGACCAATGGTCAATTCTATTCCGTGTTCTCGGGAAGCACCGGCAACTTTTTCTACCAGGACTCTGGTCTCAACCTGGCTGGGGCCGACATCCGGGTACGCGACGCCAACGGCGAGAAGAAGATGCCCACAACGTCCACTGCGTCCGGGGCCTGCAACGGATGCCACAATGGCTCGGCCAACCCACGTGTCTCGGCGCCGTAGCGTCTCTGGGCCAGGTGACCGCAGTAGCTGTCGCTCTACAGGCGATCGCATGGTGATTCCGTAGATGGCGTTTTCGTTGAAGCCGATGCAGAGTGTGCCCGTCGAACACTAGAAAGGAGCGTACCAATCCATGCGAACAACAATTGCACTAGTCGGCAGCGGCCTTCTTTTCCTCTCGCTCTCGACCTCTGCCGTGGCCGGAGGGGCCGAAATATTCGCCCAGAAATGCTCTGGCTGCCACGGCAAGGATGGCAAGGCTCAGACCACGATGGGCAAGAAGCTTGGCGTGAAGGACTTGACCGACGCCAAGGTGCAGGCCGCGGCCAAGGACGAGAATTGGGAGAAATCGATCACCGAAGGCGTCAAGAACGACGCAGGCAAGGTCTTGATGCCCGCCAACAAGGGCAAGATCTCGCCTGAGGACACCAAAGCCTTGGTCAAGGTCTGTCGCGACTTCAAAGGCAAGTAGCCCGTAACGTATTGGATCGCGCTCCGCGAGATCCTGGTTGGTCTCAAACCGTTCGCGAAAACACCGGCCGGCCAAGTTGCTGGCGCGGGGCTAGATAGGTATCGAAGCACATAGCCAGATTGCGCACGAAGATCTGGCCAAGCCCGATGGCGTGTAGACCCTGCTCGTCGATGCGGCACATGCCGTCTTTTTCAAAGGGCTGAAGATTGGCCAAGGTTTCCTTGAAGTAGTCGGCAAAGACGATGCCGTACCTCGCCTCCAGTGCGGCGCGGTTGACGGTGAAGTTGCACATCAGCGACAGGATGGCGTCGCGGCGGATCTCGTCGTCACGGGAGCGGGCGTAGCCTCGCTGCACGGGCAGGTGACCACCGTCGAGCATCCGGTAGTAGGATGCTAGTTTCTTCTCGTTCTGCACGAGGGCACCACGCACATCACCGATGGCCGACACCCCGAAGCCCAGCGTGTCGTCGCCTGGGTTCACCGTGTAGCCCATGAAGTTGCGTGACAGGCGGCCTTGGCGCTGGGCCACGGCCAGCTCGTCCGAGGGCAGGGCAAAGTGGTCCATGCCGATGGCCTGATACCCGGCGGCCAAGAAGGCCTCGCGGGCCATGGCCAGCAACTGGAACTTGGTGTCACGGTCCGGAACCGCGCGCACGTCAATCAGTTTCTGGTTGCTGCGCACGGTGGGAAGAAAGGCGAAGGCATAGACCGCCACGCGATCAGGGCGCAGCGCCACGGTTTCGGCCAGGGTCTTGGCAAACGACTCGGGCCGCTGCGCCGGCAAGCCATAGACCAAGTCGAAGTTGATGCCGAGAAAGCCATGCTGGCGCGCGCTGGCGACCAAGGTCGTGGTCTGCGCGCGCGTTTGTCCGCGGCCGATGGCTTGCTGAACCTCGGGCGAGAAGTCCTGCACGCCCATGGAGATGCGGTTGAAACCGAGCCCGGCCAACATGTCGAGATGCGCCTCGCTGGTCACGCGTGGATCGACTTCCACGGCCAGCTCGGCGTTCGGCAGGAATGCGAACCAGCGGGAAAAGCCGCGCACGAGGCGATCGAGCTGACTCGGCGAAAAATAGGTCGGAGTGCCGCCGCCCAGGTGAAATTGCGCGATCTTGCGCCGGCGTGGCAGACGGTCGGCGACCAAGTCGAATTCGCGCAGCAGGTGGTCCAGGTATGGCTCGGCCACTTCCTTGCGGGTGGTGGCAAAAGAATGGCACCCGCAGAAGGTGCAGCGCCGTTCACAGAAAGGCAGGTGCGTGTAGACGGACAGCGGGGCCGCGCCGCAAGCGTCGGCGAGTTCCAGTGCGTGCAGATAGTCGGGCTCTTGGAAGTCCTCGCGGAATTCGACGGCGGTTGGATAGGACGTGTAGCGAGGCCCGGCGCTGTCGTAGCGGGCCAAAAGTTCGGCCGGGATGGACGAAGGGTCACTCATCTTTCGCCCCCGGGGGAAAAACGATACCCCAGGCCGCGCACCGTGTGCAGGTAGCGCGGGCGCTCAGGATCAGGCTCGATCAGCTTGCGCAGGCGCACCACCATGTGTTCGACGGCACGCGTGGAAGGCGAAACCTCGTAGCCCCACACCCGTTCCAGGATCTCCTCGCGCGAAACCAGATCTCCCGCGCGTTCGACCAGCAGACGCAGGATCAGCGCCTCCTTCTCTGCCAGGCTGCTGCCATCGCCATCCTGGTCGATGACTTCTCCCTTGCCGAAGTCGACGGTGACGTCCCCGATGCGCGTGGTCGGGCCGGCCTTGAGCATCTGCCCATACCAGCCTTGCCGGCGCAGCATGCCGTGCACCCGCAGGAGCAGCTCGCGCAGGTTGAAGGGCTTGCCCAGATAGTCGTCGCCGCCCATCTCCAGACCGTGCACGCGGTCGTCGTCTGATGTCTTGGCGGTGAGAAACAGGATGGGCAAGTGGCCGCCCTCGTCGCGAATGGCCTTGCACACCGAGAACCCGTCGCGCCTGGGCAGCATGACGTCGAGAACCATGAGGTCGATCCCACCTGCCCGCCAGCGCAGAAGCGCGCTTTCACCGTCGCCCACGGCTTCCACGGCGTAGCCTTCCATCTGCAGGTTCTCGCTGATACCCTCGGCCAGGTGCTGCTCGTCCTCCACCACCAGGATGCGCGCGCTCATGCTGATTTCCCGCTGTCGAGCGGCAGGGTGACCCGGAACGTGGTGCCTTGCCCCACGCCTGGGCTTTCGGCCACGATGGTGCCATCCAACTGGCGCACGAGTTCGCGCGCCAGGTAGAGGCCGAGGCCGCTGCCCTCCGTCTGGCGCACCATCTCTTCGCCGACGCGATAGAACTTCTGGAAGACCTTCTCAAGCTCCTCTGCATGAAGGCCGCTGCCCTGGTCGCGAACTTCGATGGCGGCCCAGCCACCCTGCCGCACGACCGCCACACGTACTGGCTTGTCAGCGCCGCCGTACTTCGCGGCGTTGTCTAGGAGATTGCGCAACACGGTCTTGAGCACACCCAGGTCATAGCGCGCATGCAAGGGATGGTCAGGCAGAGCGAGATCGATGGTCAGGGAACGTTGTGACGGATCCTTGCCCAGAGCATCGATTACCTCCGCCACGTCGCGGCCCAGATCGCCCCGGTCCACATGCACCACGAAATGGCCACTGTCGAGCCGGGCCACCGCCAGGATGTTGTTCACCAGGCCTTCCAGGCGATCGACGTCGGCGCGCATGTTGGCTAGAAAGCGCGCGCGCTTCTCGGGTGGCGGATCGCGCAGCTCCAAGGTCTCGATGAAAAGGCGGATGGAGGCCAGCGGGGATTTCAGTTCGTGGGTGACCGCAGACAGGAAGTTGGCCTGCTGGCGCATGAGTTCCATCTCACGCCGCACGGAACGCAGGATGAGCGCCGTTCCTGCGACCAGAATGCATAGGAAGGTGGAGCCCTCGGCTGCGAACATGCGGATGCCGGCCCGTCGCTGAGCCTGCAGATGCTCGAGTCGACCGGGTCGCGTGGTGACCCCGCAGCCAGGAAAGCCGGGCACCATCTCCTGCCCGGGACGCACGCCCGGCTGCCAGTCGAGTTGGGGATAGGCGATCCTGAGAAACTCGGCCGGTCCGCCGGGCCCCAGGGCCTGCCTTTGCGCAAGAGCGAGCAGCGCCCGTTCCGCGGATTGGCGATCTGCCTGCATATGCTCGGCCGTGGCGCGAATCTCCTGGGCCGAATAGCGCAGGTGGAACAGAACCCACCACGCGAGCAGCGTGATGGTGAACGCCATGATGGCGAGCACGCCCACCACGAGCAGGCGGGATCGGAATTGGGTCGACACCGAACGCCGGAGAGAGGGCAGCGTCATGACTACGGAATACTACTGCCCGCGGTGGTCGTCACGCACGCCCTGTAAGAACGCCTCCACCGCTTCCATGCCGTGGTCCTGCGCCAGACGCTTCAGCCCGACGGTGGGCAGGTGCAGGAGTCGATTGACGACCTGCTGGCCGAAGCGTCGGATGTGGTCGCGATGGGCTTCGTCCAGCTTGGCGAGGCCATTGTTGAAAAGCTGCTTGAGCAACTCGTCGGCCGCTGCCTGGCCCTGACTGCGTAGGTCGCGCACGATGGGACTGATGTCGCGTTCAAACACCCGCCGGCGCAGCGCCTCCAGGGCTTCGTCGACAATTACCCGCCCCTCGGCGATCTCGGCTTCGCGCGCGCGCCGGTTGTGTTCAGCTTCGGCCTTCAGGCAGTCGATATCGCAAAGCTGGGCTCCCACCGCGGCAGCGGCCTGCGCATCGGTGTCGCGCGGCACGGCCAGATCGATCACCAGCGGCGCCTGGCCCTGCAGGGCTGCAAAGAAGGCGGGTCCTAGGAAAGCCTCACGCGCTGAGGTGGCGGTCACGATGACGTCCAAGTGCCCGGGCGCCTCCAGGAAAGCGTCCAGGGCGACCGCGCGTCCCCCACAGGCTGCTGCCAGATCGACGACCTTGCTCACGGTGCGGTTGACGAAGAGAAGGTTGCAGCCCGTGCGTCCGCGCAGATGCTCGCCACATTGGCGTGTCATCTCGCCGGCTCCGATGAGTCCTACCGTGGCGGGCGGTTTGATTCGCTGGTCGATCAGGGCGAAGGCCAGCGAGACCATGGACACCGGCCGGGTCCCGAGCGCGGTCTTGCTGCGCACGCGCTTGGCCGCCTGGAAGGCTTCTTCGAAAACCAGCTGGAGGTGCGGGCCGGCCAACCCCAATCGCTGGGCCATGTGCAGCGCGTCCTTGACCTGGCCGAGAATCTGGGCATCGCCAGGGTTGAGCGAGTCAAGGCCTGCGGCCACACAGAACAGGTGTTCGGCCGCGCCGTCCTTCTCGTAGGCGTGCAGGGATTGGGCGGCGCTGCGTGCCGTCGGCTCCCTGGCCGCTCCGGCTTGGCCGCGCGCTGCAAAGAACCCGTGGATACGCTTGCGATACTCGTCAACTGGGGTGCCCCGCCGGCACAGGAAGATCACCTCAACCCGATTGCAGGTGGCCAGATACGCGCTTTCCAGGAAGTCACACGCCTCGTGCAGGGCCTTGGCCTGGACCTCACATTCCTCAGGACTGAAAGTGTATATCGCCAGCCCCTCCTGCTGGCCTCGGCGCACGGTCAGACCGACCATGCCGAGATATCTCACGGTTTGGCCTCCGAGGGGGCAGGGGCAGGAGTGGGGGGCGGCGGCAGGACGAGCTGGCCGAGGTCCGGCTCGCTGGGGCTGCCGTCGACCAGAATGGCATGGCAGGTATCGCAGTCGTTGGGGATGACCCGATCTCCCTTGGATTCTTTCATGTTGCCGTCGTGGCAGCGGAAGCACCCAGGCGAGTCGTCGTGTCCGATGTTGTTGGGGTGCGTCTTGGAACTGGTGTTCATTTCGGGGAACACCGTGCGATCGTACACGCCGGCTGCTTCATCCGCTGCCCGCAAAACCAGCTTCCCATCGCGCGTGGCGAGATCCGGGTAGGACTTGCGATAGAAGTCCCCCACGTTCCGGCGAACCGCGGCCACGCCTGCGTCGTGGGTGGTGTATGCCGCCAAGACCGACTTGACCGCCTCCCGCTTGAAGAACGGAAGAGATCGCAGTTCGGCTTGCCGTTGCAGGACGCTGTCAATGGCCTTGGCTGGCGTCTCAAAGAGGTGCGTCGGCCGATTGTGGCAGTCAATGCAATCCATCACCCGCGCTGACTCTTGGATGCTGTCCAATGGCGGTAGGTTCACGCCCTCGCGGGTGAACTCCGTCCGTTTTCCATCCGGTGTTGTCAGTTCCACCCAGGCGATCTCTTGGCGGCGCTGGTCAGTGGCCAGGTAGCGGATGCGGTTGTCGGCATAGATGTGCCACCAGTGGATGCCGCCGTGAGGCTGGCCAGCGCCAAAGGCGCCGCCGCCTGTCTTGAGCAAGAGCGCGGTGAAGCTCGCGCTGTTTTTGTCGTCCTCGGCAAAGTGGGCGACGACCCGCAGTTTGTCGCCGTAGTGCTTGGCCGGCCAGTGGCAGCTTTCGCAGGTGTCGCGCGCCGGTCGCAGCGTGTGCACGGGCGACGGGATGGGGTGGGAATAGGTTCCCGTCATCACCTTCCACACCTGGCGCAGTCCATCGAATTTGGACCGAACCGCCCAGGATGCGCCCGGTCCGATGTGGCATTGAACGCACTTGACCCGCGAGTGAGGCGAGTTCTGGTAGGCCGTATACTCCGGCCGCATGACCTTGTGGCACACCGTGCCGCAGAACTTCGGTGTGTCCATGAAGCTGAGTCCCACCACCGAACTGGTTGCCAGCACGACCACATTGACTACGGTGAGCGCGGCAATGACCAGGGCCACCCGGCGTAAGTGCGGATCATTGAAATCCAGCTTCGGATAGGTCGCGATGGCGTCGGCCGACTGTCCGCTGCCCATGAGCGCCCGACGCCGGCGCAGGATGCCGAGCGGCATGAGCAGCAGCCCGCCCACGAAGACCACGGGCAGGAAGGCCGACCCGAACAACCCCGTGTACGGATTGTCGACTTGGCCCGCCACTTCGAGCATGAGAAACACGATCAGGGTCAACCCTGAGAGCGTGGTCAGCCCGAAGCCAAGGACGGTGAGAGGGTTCTTCGCGTAGTTGGCCAGCCGAGCGATGCTGGGGGAAAACGACTTGGGCAGCAACGACATGACGTCTCGAAATCTCCCGGATTGGCTGTTCTTCACAATTCAGGCGACACCCGCAGGCGCCACAGACCGATCATAACCTGCCGCGGCCCGGGCGGCCGCGGGAACTTGTCGCGGTTTGGTTTTCGATTGTGCCCGGAAAACCTATTGCAGAGCCTCCTGGGTCTTGACGACGACGTTCTGGAAGAACGAAGGGTTGTGCAGGCCCTTGGATCCATCATTGCTGAGGAGTTGCAGGTTCCAACTCGCATTGGCCACTACCGATCCCGGCGCGATCACAGGCACTGGCGCGCCTGTCGCGGCGGGTGGCACGGGCGGCGCAGTTTGGCCGGTGATGGTTATGCCGCTGATCTGGCAGTCGATCTGCGACAAGGTCTCGGTGCTGGCTGGAGCAGAGGCCGTCAGTGTCCAGGTGACGTCCACCGGCGTGGCCAAGGTCAGCGTGAACGAAGTCGCCCCGTGAATAGCGGAACGCAGGGCGACCGCGGTCGGGGCGCCGGGTACCAGCAGGTTGGGCGTGGTGGCGGTGGCGGAGCTGTACTGGTCTGTCGCCTGCCGGTACGCCCGCACGGTCAGCGTGTTCCCGGCCGCGTACAAGGCATCGATGATGGCCTTGGCCTTGGTCCCGATTGCCGCTGCAAGTCCGTCAAGCTGTGCGCTCATGGCTGCCAGGAATGCCTCGCCGTCGGTGGACGACGAGTGGCAAGAGGCGCAGATGGTGTTGTCGGTCTTGAAGTTGTGGTTGTCGGATCGGCCCGCTGCCTTCTCGGTGGCGGTGGGTATGGCCACGTGGCAGCCGGCGCAGGTGTCGGTCACCGACAGGTGCTTGGAAGGATTGAGTCGGGGCATGAAGTACGCGTTGAACCCGTAGAGCAAGTCGGTCTGCGCTGGGGTGTGCGGGCCCGAGAAGTCGGTGGCCGCGGCAACAAAATCGTCATGTTCCGCATTGCGGGTATTGTGGCAGGCCATGCAGGTCGCGCCCTTGCCCGCGCCGACGATGTTGGTCAGGCCGTTGGGCAACGCCTTGAGGTTCCCGCCCAGACGAAGCTGGCTGGGGTTGGTGGCGTCGTGGGGATCGTGGCAAGCCGCACAGGTGATCGCCTCGACGGTCGAGGCCTGCAGACCTAGGCCTCGCAGGTAGGCTTCGTCGGCCGCTGTGCCGTCGGGCTTGTGCAAGAGGCTGGCGTCTCCCTTGGCCAACTGGGCTGAGTACGCGGCAAAGCCCTGGGCCGAATGGCACCGGCCGCAGTGGGCTGCCGTGGTCCCGCGCGACTCAAAGGTGGCGTTGCTCACGAGATCGCGCAGAGCATGGGGTGATGTCGCCCACTGGGTCGGCTTGTAGTGGTGGCTCTCGTCCTGGTGGCAGGAGGCACAAACCCCCTCGGAAAATGACACCCGCGTCCACTTGTCGGGAGTGGTGTTTCGCGACGTGGTGTGTGCGGACGACTCGTGCCCAACGTCTGCGTATTGTGGCCCGTGGCAGTTCTCGCACTGGATCCCGGCCGACTTGGCCAGGGTGGGGTAGTTCGTCAGCAGGTTCTCCCAGTTGCCTGGCTGTAGCTTGGTGGGCATGGTCCAGCCGGTGGTCTTCTCGACGTCGTCGAAGCCGTTGTTGACCGCTGCCGGGGAGTCGCCCACGGTGTGACATTCCATGCAGGAGCGCGGAAAGTACGTCAGGGGCGTCTTTCCGTCAGAGTAGGTCCCGTTGAGCTTGGCTTGAACAGCAATGCCGTGGGCTGTCTTGGACCATGGCGTGAACACATCAGGCGCAAACACGTCATTGTGACAGGGCTGACAGGATCCCTGGTAGTCGGTCATCATGCCGCGCCAGTTGCCCGCAAACATGGTCATCGTCTTGGTGGACACCGATTCGGTCAGGGTGTAGCTGCCCACGACATCGGGGATGAAGCTGGGGAACCGCGTGTTGGAGCCCGCGAGGACGGCGCTTGAACCAACCGCGCCCGAGGCGTTCAGGCTCCAGTTCCACGTCCTCTGCGTGCCGCCGTCGCCCATCAGGAACTGGCGGATTCCGATGGGAGCGTTCTGCAGGCCGGTGGTGGGCGGGTTCGAGCGGACCGTGACCGAGGCCTTGCCCAGGTTGCCTTCCGGGTCCGTCACATGCAGTTCGAAGGAGTAGTTGCCGGCTTCGTCTGGGCTGATGGGAAGCACGCCGAAGTGAAGCTGGTCCATGACAGCGGCCTTGGCATCCGCCAAGGTTTGGGTGGCGAAGGTCATGGTCGGGCTGCCAGCTCCGGTCAGGGTCGACGGCGGGCCACCAGTCTGAAGCCATTCGTAGGTAAGGTTGCTGGCGTCCGTGTCGGGGTCGGATGCAACGCCGGCCAAGGTGACCAGCGCGCCGAATCCAGCGGTCTGCGTGGCGCCACTAATCGTCACGGTCGGGGGCTTTCCGGTTGGCGCATCGCCGACAGGTGACGCATCCAGCTCGGGGCCTGGAGGTCCGGGTGGGCCAGCCTCGCCCGCAGGGCCTGGAGGTCCAGGTGGGCCGGCATCGCCTGCGGGCCCAGCCGGTCCGCGGGCGCCCGTGCAGGCTGCCAAGCTAGCACCAACAAGAACACAAACTGCCAGTCGAGAAACACGGTTTCTTGTCATGGGCCTGTGACCTCCGGAGGGACGACTGCCAGGGCTGGGCAAACAACGATTGTGTAATTAGCTAGCATTGTTGCGCGCCAAATCCAAGCAAATCAATAGGCTTGGCGTAGTTACCCTGTTGCTGCGTTCTGTTATTGGATGACAGGAGGACGCGTTCTGTGTCGCGACGGGCGACCTGCGGTCGCCCAGGTCGCCAGAAAGCACACCCCATGCGCCCACGCGAGATGTGCCATGAGACGCTTGATGGGCACTTCGTGCAGTGAGGGTGATTGACCGGTCGTGCTACGGCTGGCAGATCGCTCCGCCAAAACCAGCGCAGCGAAGGCCGGCGTCGCAAGTCGAACCTGAACAGCAAGGATCGCCCGCGGCGCCACAGGGTGAGGTGGGCGCTCGGCGCCTTGCCAGCTCTCGCCGGTAGGATTCCGAGCGCCCCCTTCCCGAACCGGGCGTGCACCTTTCGTTATGCACCCGGCTCTCCGTGATGGATAGCGTAGTGAGG